>Ga0209794_1000798_pt1 | contig 35025 bp, 37 predicted proteins | sample EBPBio232013_DNA_FD_185869 | JGI IMG/M metagenome (GOLD analysis project Ga0209794, IMG submission 185869) | Wastewater treatment Type I Accumulibacter community from EBPR Bioreactor in Madison, WI, USA - Reactor 1_5/23/2013_ DNA (SPAdes)... | ecosystem: Engineered > Bioreactor > EBPR >... | reverse complement strand
GTAAGCGGTCAATGAACCACGCCCCTTGCGCGGCAAGTTGATCGCTGGCAAGCCCGGGAGCGGCGGCGGCTTGGCTCAGTGAACCAGCTTGATCCGCCAGGGCAGCAGCGCCTCGTAGTCGTCGGCCGTCGTGGCGTGCGGCAAGGCGGTGAACAGCGCCTTGAGGTACTCGTAGGTGTTCACGCCGTTGGCCCTGCAGGTCTGCAGCAGCGAGTACAGGTTCGCGCTGGCCTGCGCGCCCGCAGGCGTGTCGGCGAAGAGCCACCCCTTGCGTCCGACCACGAAGGGACGGATCGCGTTCTCGCACGGATTGTTGTCGATCGGCCAGCGGCCATCGTTCACGTAGCGCGTGAGCTTGCTCCACTGGGACGCCGTGTAGTGCAAGGCTTTGCCCAGTGCACTTTGCGGCAACACCGCGTGCTGGTGTTGGTGTACGAGCGCCTCGATCTGGGCCAGCAGCGGCGCGCTGTCTTGCTGGCGCATCACGCGGCGCTCCTCATCACCGAGGTCTTTCGCGCGCTTTTCCACTTCGTACAGTTTTGCGATCAGCTCGATGGCCTGCGCGGCCGGCTGCTCGCGCGTGCGCGCCATCTTGGGCAGCGCCTGAAGCGCCTCCATCCAGTAGCGCCGGCAATGCGCCCAGCACGCCAGGTGCGTGAGCCCATGCGTGCGCGCGATCTCGTTGTAGACCTCATAGCCGTCGCTCATGAGCGCTGCGCCTTCGCGCATGCCCGACCACACGCTTGCGCCCGCCTGCGCGCCGCGCCCCGTGGTGTAGCTGTACAGCCGTATCGGCGGCCCCGTGCCTTCGGCCCCCGCCGCCTCGGTGCTCTGCGCCCACAGCCAGCTCTTGGTCTGCGCGGCTCGCCCCGGCTCCTTGAGCACTTGCAGCTGGGTCTCGTCGCCGTGCACCACGCAGCTGTCCAGCAGGAGGTCCTTCATCAGGTTGATCAGCGGCTGCGTTTGCGCGCCCAGCCTGACCACCGTGGCCGCCAGTGTGTTGCGGTTGAAGTGGCTGCCACCGAAGCGCCCCATCAGCGCCGCGATGCGGTACAGCGGCAGGCCATCGTCGTACTTGGCCGTGACGATCCAGGACATCGCCGCTTCGGTGAGCAGCCCCCGCGGGATGATCTGCGCAGGACGAGCGGCCAGTTTGATCGAGCCGTCGCAGCAGGGGCAGGCGTACTTCACCCGCTCGTGGCGGATCACGCGCACCTGCTGGGGCACGATGTCCAGTTGTTCGCTGGCTTCAACGCCGATTTCCTTGAGCGCGCTGCCGTCGTGCGGGCACACGCGTTCGCCCTCGGGCAGTTCGTGGCGGATCACCTCGCGCGCCAGCGCGGGGTCCAGCGGCTTGCGCCCGCGGCGGACCTTGCGCTGGTGCGCGGGTACGTCCACGGTGTCCTCTCCAGCGGGCTCTTCCGGGGCTGGCGAGGCGGTGCCCGCCTCGGCCTCCGCTTCGTTGAAGAACAGTTCCTTCTGATGGGCCAGCGCCTCGCTGCGCGCGGCGAACAGTTTGCGCAACATCTTGTTGATGCGCTCCTTGAGCAGGTCGCGTTCGGCCCGTGTGATGCGCAACTCACCCACGACAGCCTCGCGCTGCTGGCGCTCGATGCGCAGGGCCTCCTCGCGCTGGGCCAGCGCCTGCTTCAGTGCGAGGATTTGTTCTTCGGGCGAAATGATCACGGGCCACATTCTCATGCGGCCCGTGCGTGCTGTCTTTTGGGGGTGTCCCTGTCAACGCGTTGCGCGTTGACCCCTGTGCCTCAGGCGGCGCGCAGCGCGCGCATCTCGTGGTGGCCACGCATGGCAGCCAGGTCGATGCCTTCGAGCAGCCAGTGCAGTTGCTGCACCGTCAGTTCCACCACCGGGGCTCTCGCCTTGGGCCACACGAAGCGCTCGCTCTCCAGGCGCTTGTGCAGCAGCCAGAAGCCGTTGCGGCTCCAGCCCAGGATCTTCACGCGGTCGCGCCTGCGGTTGCTGAACACGTAGACACCGGCGGCGAACGGGTCCAGCCCCAGCTCGTGCTGCACCAGGGCGGCCAACCCGTTGATGCTCTTGCGAAAGTCGATTGCCTCGCGGTGCAGCCACACCGCCAGCTCTCCGTTCAGACGGAACACGCCAGCGCTCCCAGCGCGGTGAGCCATGTGGCCAGTTGCGTGGGCGAGCCAGCGCCCTCCAAGTGCACAACCACCCCGTTGGGCAGCTGCGCGCGCAGGCGCGAGACTTCGGGCGGTGGCGGCTGCAGCGCGGACACGCGCACCGCGGCGAACGCCGGTACCGGCTTCTTGCGCCGCCGCACCTGGCCGTCGCTCGCCTTTGCGCTCTCGCGCAGTGTCTTGGCCGCCGCGTATAGCGTGTGGCGCGACAGCCCGTGTTCGGCCGCGTAGGCGGCCACCGTCTGGCCCCTGCGCTGGGCCGCCGCCAGGTGCGGCTGCCAGCGGGCCAGGTTGATCTTTGACTTCATCTCTTTCGTGCTCCTTCTGCGGTTGATGGGAGCTTGCAGATGTACGCAGTTCAGGCTCTCGGCGGTAGGGTGTGGTTTATTGACCGCTTACCCTCGTTCACACCCCAAGGGCCCCACACGGGGCCTTCTCTACGTGTGCATCCGCAGCCTCACCTCGGAACCGCGTCCTCGTCGCCGAATAGAAGCGGATCTTCACCGCCGTCAACACGAGTCGGGCCGGCCCAGGCTCGACGTGTTGACGAGATGCAAGCCGTGGCCGACGCCTTGAGCCTGCTGGCCAATATCGTCATGGCGTGGAACACGGCGCAAATGCAGGCGGTACTGGACCGGTGGGCCAACAGGCGCCAGATCGTGCCGCCGGAGCTGACTGGGCGCATCGCACCGACGCGGCTTGAGGGCATCAACCTGCGCGGCGTCTTCCGATTCCCGCTGGAGCGCTACGCCGGTCAGATCCTGCCGTCACAAACTGCAGCGAAAACGAGTGCTGGCGGCTGAAATCGACCACGCAAACACGCCCTCAGCGGCCGATCGGGAGACCAACAGAAACTCAAGGCGTGACAAGCACTTGCGCGTGCTACTGGCGCAGACCCCGCGCCAATCCTCGCTCTGCGGGGAGGCACGAACCGTCACTTTCTGCACTGAAATCAAATGGACCCCGATCATCGCTTTGCGCTCAGAATCCCGCTTTGGTGAGCGCGCGTTCTAAAAAATCGTTCTCCAGCGTGAGCTGCCCGATCTTGGCATGCAGTGGCTCCAGATTCACCGGCTCGGCCGCTTCGATGCCGCCGCCGAAGGCGCTGACGGCGTTCTCCAGCAGTTGCCGGCGCCACTCGGTGATCTGGTTGGGATGCAAGGCGAACTGCTTCGCCAGCTCGGCCAGCGTCTTGTCTTCACGCAGCGCCGCCAAGGCGACCTGCGCCTTGAATGCCGGCGTATGGGTGCGGCGAGTGCGCCGCGCTGATTTCTTGACCATCGAAACTCCTGTGGCCCGACCGTCCTCGGCCCGACATCATGCCCGGAGTTTCCACCTAAAGCGCTGTTCAGATTTCTGGGGCCACTTCTGTACGACCTGACCTCCACCTGGCTGACTGGGCGCTGCTGTGAGCTGGCCGCGCGCGGCCACTCGCGCGATGGCAAGCGTGACGACGTGCAGATCGTCTTCGGCATGAGCTGCAGCGCTGCGGGCTGCCCGATCGCAGTGGAGGTCTGCAAGCCGGTCTGTCATTCATTTGCCATAAACGCGAAATATGGACCATCATTATATTTCAGAGTAACAACGGTGCCGCGCATACCCACTCCCAGACGTTCAGGCGCGCCTACCAGGCGAAGTGCGACGCGCAGACCTTCGTCAAGATCAACTATGCCGACGGCGTAAGGAGCCTCCGCCGCGAATACGGATGGGGGGGCATGTACGACCGTGTAAGAGTAGATGACGCCTAGCGGAGATAGTACTTTCCAGGATGGGTTCAGAGCCCAGCAGCGTGGGCAGATGGGTTTTGGCGGAAAAGTCGCCTCGCCGCATTTATTGCAGCAGGTCGTCGTGAACTTGCCTTCTTCAAGGGATTGCCAGAATGGCGCATTGAAACGGGTCACACGCGGCGGATAGGCACGGGGGCCGGTCACGGTGATCACTGACATGAGGTTCATCGCATACGCTCCAAGATATGCACAAGGGCTGCGTTGTAGTTGCCGAGTTCACAACTCATCAGCCCCAGTTCGGCGTTTTTAACTTGCCGGTCGCCGGCGCGGTCCGTCAACTGCTCGAACAACTCAAGTGCGTTATAGAGGGGAGTCAGACGCGCGGGATGTCCTCTGGATTGACAGCCTCCGGATGTATTGACGGGAATGCGGCCACCCAGGGAAGTTTCTCCGGCCGCCGCCGCACGGGCGCCGCCACCACGCGGTGCCAGCCCTAGGGCCTCAGTCACAAGGATTTCGACAACAGTGCATGGGGCGTAGATCTCGCTCACATCCACGTCTGCGGCGGAAATTCTGCCGTCGGCATAGGCACTTCGACTTGCAGTCACGGCTGCATTAAATGCGATCATGTCGTTGGGACGGTCGCTGACCTGGTGCACCCCTTCATGATACGAGCCAACAGCGCGCATCCGGGCATAGGGTCGTCCCAGCTCTTTGGCCAGATCCTCAGAAGCCAGCACGATGCACACAGCACCATCCGAGCGCGGCGGCACGTCCAGCAGGGTGAGGGGATCCACGATCGGGCGAGAAGCCAGTACGTCCTCGATGCTCAACGGACCACGGAACTGCGCGAGGGGATTCATTGCAGCATGGCGTCGATTCTTGACTGCCACAGATGCAAACTCGGCCCGCGTAGCGCCGTATTCGTGCATGTACCGCGTGGCATCCATTGCATACCAGGAGATGGGGGTAAAGCCGGCCGGGCTGTGGAAGTCCACGTCGCCGGTTGCCCGCAGCGTGATATTCATGTGCTCGGAGGCGGGCGTTGCGGTTTCCATGTTGACACCGAGCGCCAGCGCGACCCGAGCACGGCCAAGCCTGATCTCGTCGGCCGCCCGCTCAATCGCCAGACCACCTGTCATCCCGTTCCCGAGAACCTCCATCACCGACCCATGGCAAGTCAGGCCAAGATAAGACGTCATGAAGGTGGAGAAGTACTTCTGCCGGGTATAGACATGGGGCTCGGAGAACACGAGCGCATCTATCATTTCCTTGCCGACTCCCGACTCGCCGACCGCGCTGGCCACGAGTTGGGCGAGAATTTCGTGCTCCACGACTTGAAACGGCGCATCCGGCGTCGACTGGATCTTGCCCACCGGCACCCCTTTCGCGCCGATGATAGCCACGCTTTTTGTCACTCTCTGCTCCTGTTGCGACGCTGCCAGTTGTGCGAGATCGTCAAAGACCCATCTGCGCGGCAATTACAGTCCGCTGAATCTCATTACTTCCCGCGCCAATCGGTCCAATCCGGCAGTCGCGGTAGTGCATCTGCATTTCAAATTCCATCATGTAGCTGGCACCTCCCATCACCTGCATTCCCATGTCCACTACCCGAACGTTGTTCTCAGTAGCGATGACTTTCGCCATGGCTGTCTCCATAACCGGGGCCAAGCCCTGGTCCATCATGTCGGCCACCTTGTACGTAATCAAGCGTGCAGATTCGGTGAGCATCTGCATGTCCGCGAACTTGTGAGCAATCGCTTGGAACTTCGTTATAGGCTGATTGAACTGAACTCGATTCAATGCATGGTTCTTGGCGTAGTCGAGAACTCGCTGGCAGTTGCCCACGTGAGAGGCAGCTACGATGGTTCGTTCGAGATTCAGACCACGCATCAAGTTTTTCCACCCTTCGTTGAGTCCGCCCAGCATGTTCTCGGCGGGGATGCGAACCTCATCGAAGAAAACTTGGTTGGTGTGCAAAGCGCGGCGACCGAGTCCCTTGAGTGGCTTGATCGTCACCCCCGAAGCTTTCGTATCGACAACGAACATTGTCATGCCACGGCGCCCGGCAGCTGGATCCGTCTTGGTCGCAACGACAAGATAATCGGCCACGTGGGCACCCGTGGTGTAAATTTTGGCGCCATTGATCACCCACTCGTCGCCTTGACGGACCGCCCGGGTCTGGATTGCTGCGGCATCAGATCCCGCCTGCGGCTCGGTCAGCGCAAAAGCAAGTTTGAGATCGCCGCTAATTATCTTGGGAATGAAGCGAGCTTTCTGGGCTTCGTTGCCGTAAAGCTTGATGTGACCACCACCTAGAACGACGGTCGTCAGGTAGGAAGAGCTAATGCCGTTCCAGTAATAGGCCAAGGTTTCGATCATGATCGTAAGGTCTTTGTACCCTAGGGCCATGCCGCCATGTTCTTCCGGGAACGGCAAACCCATCCATCCTGCGTCCGCGAGCGCCTGGTACGCCTCTGCGGGAAACTGTTCGGCCTCATCCAGTTTCATTATCTGCGCGCGCGGCAGCACCTTTTCAAGCAGATCGAGCACGCTCTCGCGAATTCGTCGCTGATCTTCCGTGAGCCCCCACTCGGGCATTCCATGTTCCATTTGGCCATTCTCCTAGTTAACGATCCGACCGGTTCTTGTCCGAACTCAGCGCAGTCATTGCGGTACGATACCGGCTTGTTTTGCGATTTGCTTCATCTTCCGAATTTCATTCGACAGCTGGGCGATGAAATCCTGAGGGGAACCGCCCACGATCTCGTAACCCAAATTCTGTTCAATTTTTTGCCTGATCTCTGGCAATCGCAGAGCCATATTGAATTCAGAGTTGAGCTTGTTAACGATGCCAGTTGGCACTCCTGCTGGTCCGGTAACACCAAACCAGATAGTGCCGCCATCGTATTCGGGTATACCGCTTTCGGCGATCGTCGGTATTGATGGTGCCAAGGAGAAGCGCTTTGCGCTACTGACAGCCAAAGGGCGTAATTGACCTTTTTCAAGGAATGGCTGAATAGTTCTAACTGAGTTAAAAATTCCCTGCACTTCGTTATTCAATAAAGCGGCGATAAGCGGAGATGAGCCACCGTACCGGATTCCCTGAATGTTAATGTTTGCCATGGTAAGAAAGTAGGCAAACTCGAAGTCATCTGCACCAACTATTCCCCAATTCATATCCTTGGGCCGCTCCTTGGCAATGGTAATTAACTCATTAATTGTCTTGATCGATGACTTGTTATTGACTACCAGGACCCACGGTGACTCGACCAGCTTGATGATGTGAGCAAAATCTTTCATAGTGTCGCGCGTGACATTTTTTGTCACGAACGGCGCCACTGCGAAATTGGAACTTGTTACCAGTAATGTGTAGCCGTCGGGAGCACTTGCGCGGACATACGCGACCGCTATTTCACCTCCGGCACCAGGTTTGTTTACCACAATCACCGGTTTTCCCAGGCTCACCGTCAGCTGCGTTGCCATAAGTCGCGCCATGACATCAGTGCCCCCACCGGCTGCAAAGGGCACAACAAGAGTCACAGGTCGATCTGGAAAAGTACTCGCGAGCGCATAGTGATTAAAAAGTATAGCGAGTAATGCGACAATGCAAACCTTAAACCGCAGACTTTTGCGAGAGTGCATGATATGTCTCCAAATGAAAATGAAGATAAGCGATGAGAATTGACTTGAAACGGAGACGCCGCGGGAAGATTTCGTATCCTTATGTGCGCATCTGCAATTGCTTGGATATGATGCTCAACATAACTTCTGTGGCACCACCTCCGATCGCCACTAAACGCAAGTCGCGCGCAAGTCTGGAAATTTCGGCCTCCTGCATGAACCCCTGGCCTCCGAAAAATTGCAGACATTGGTCTGGTACCGTTCGCGCCAGTTTCCCCGCCTTTAGTTTTGCCATTGATGCCAGCAACAAGATGTCATCTCCGGCAATGTAGGCGCCGGCGGTTTTCTCCCAGAGCGCGCGTAGCAGAGCAACCTCAGTTGCGAGTTCTGACAAGACAAAGTGAACCCACTGGTTGCTTAAAATACTACGGCCGAACGCTTGGCGCTCTTTTGTATATTCGATCGTAATTTCAATCGCCCTTTCGAGCTGCGAAGTCGTGCGGATTGCAGAAAATAGTCGCTCTTCCTGGAATTGCTCCATTTGATATATGAATCCCTGATTCTCCTCGCCGATGCAGAATCGTTGTGGAACATGTACCTCGTCAAAAAAGATCTGTGCTGTGCCCGATGCTCGTAAGCCATGCTTGTTTAGAGGCTTTGAACGAGTTACGCCCTTGCTGTTTAATGGGACCACAATTAGCGACTTGTTGTAGTGAGGCGATCGTTCGCGTTGCGTGTTGACCAAGACGCATCCCCAATCAGCTATATCGCCATTGGTTATCCACATCTTTCCACCGTTAATTACGTAGTCACCGCCTCTTTTTGTGCAAGTGGTCTTTATGCTTGCCACGTCCGATCCAGCGCCAGACTCACTGACCCCAATACATCCAATGAGTTCGCCTTTTATGCTCGGGACAAGGAACTCCTTCTGCAATTCTGCACTTCCATATTTGGCCAGCGCAGGGGTGCACATGTCGGTTTGAACTCCGATAGCCGTGGCGACGCTGCTACTGCGACATAGTCCAAATTCTTCTATGTAGATTGAATTAAATGAATAATCAAGCCCCAACCCACCAACCGTCGGATCTCTCATAATTCCCAGGATACCAGCGGCCCCGGCCTTCTTGAAGAGCTCACGCTGGGGAAATTTTTCGCAGCGCTCCCATTCATCGACGAATGGAATCACTTCGGTATTCACGAAATTTTGAATCGCACTTCGGAATAGATTGTGGTCTTCTGAGCTATTTGATAATTTCATATGAAATTGGATATGTACCGAGTGATTTACTCGGTGTTAAATCGTGGCGGGCGCTTCGATATAAATGCATCAGCTGCTTCCAGACGATCCTTGGTGTCGAACAAGATGGCCAATAAATCTTTTTCCAATCGGAGCCCCGCTTTTAAATCCAGGTTCGCGCTTTCACGGGCGGCCTCCTTTACGTATACGACCGCAGCGGCAGGCTTGTCCGCGATGCTGTTGGCGAGTCTTTCTGATTCCGCAGAGAGACTTGATCCTTCCTCGATCAGTCGCGAGATGAGACCGAACTTGTACGCGACCCGCGCGTTGATTTTTTCCCCGGTAATGAGAAGGTCAAGTGCTCGGCCAAGACCAATCAGTCGCGGAAGGCGTTGCGTTCCTCCCGCTGCAGGAATGAGCCCAAGATTGACCTCAGGAAGCCCGAAAACGGAATTCGAAGAGGCGATGCGTATATCACAGGCGAGAGCCAACTCCATGCCACCGCCTAGGCAATACCCGTTAATAGCTGCTATTGTCGGCTTGGAAAAATCGTCTAAGGCTTCGATCCAGCCGTTATGACGAAAGCTCTTTCGCAACTCAATAATGGACCCTGTCGCGCGTAACTCCTTGATATCCGCCCCAACGCAAAAGGCCCGCGAACCAGAGCCCGTTATCACGACCGCCCTTACATCCCGCGCCCGATCCAATTGAGCCAGAAGTTTTGGAAATGTATCGCGAATTTCATTGTTTATTGCATTTAGAGAAGTTTCTCGGTTCAATGTGATGTATGCAACGCATTGCCTTTTTTCGATCATCAACGCTGGTTCATCAGCTTGATTTGGCAAACGGCCGCTCATGATGCAGTTTGTTCATTGAAAGATGTCCGCTTCACCATGACGGTCATCACTCCCTTCTGAACGACCACGCCGTCCTGATTGACGAGATTGAAATCCCTTTCAACGATTCCCCGGTCCGGGCGACTTGTCTCACGTTTTGATTTCACGCGCATTTCAACGTGAAGAGTATCTCCGGGGAAAATCGGTGCGGTAAAGCTCCATTCCACGCCAAGCAGCGCCAGGGTCGTTCCATCGAAAAGCCCGGTGCTGTAGCTCAGGCCTGTTGCAATAGCGAAGCCAAGAGGCCCATGCGCGATGCGGGTCTTGAAGGGCGTGTTCCTGGCGTATTCTTCGTCGACATGCAGCTTGTTGTGATCCCCGGAAAGCTCGGCGAAGGCCAGTATGTCGGCATTCGATATGGTTCGCTTTTCTGTGACAAACGTTTGTCCGACTTCGAACTCTTCGTAGTAACGGCCCATACTCCATCTACCCTTCGGACTTTGAGGTTGCTTCCAGGCCGGATGGGACAATCAACCCGTCAACAACAATGGCGCCGGCGCCAGTTACGATGATTGGATTTATATCCAGCTCTGAAAAATTTTCGCCAAGATCGACGATGAATTCGGAAATTCGACTGATCAAGGCTCCAAGAGCACCGACGTCGATTGCGGGGGAACCGCGAAAGCCATCCAGGAGACGACTCCCGCGCAGGTTGCGCAGCAGCATGACGGCGTCGTCGCTCGAAACCGGGGGCAGTACGACGCTCACATCTTTGAGCACCTCTACCCAGATACCGCCCAAACCGATGACCATTACCGGCCCAAACTGCTTGTCATAGCGCGCGCCCACCACGATTTCGAGACCGCGGGGTGCCATCTCCTGCACCAGCAGTCCGTTGATCCGTGGAGGCGGCTGAATGGACTGCGCCGCTCGCAGCACCTCCTGACACGCCTGGCGCAGGGCAGCTTCATCTGCCAGACCCAGTCGAACAACCCCTGCATCCGTCTTGTGCTCGATGTCGGGTGATTCGATCTTCAAGGCGACCGGATAGCCGATGTCGCGTGCGGCATCGACGGCCGCTTTGGCGTCGGCACCGATGCGTTCGCGCGTCACCGGGATGTCGTATGCAGCAAGAAGATGCTTGCATTCACGCTCCGTCAGGCTGCGTCGTTCCGACCTTGCCTTGCCCAGCGATGCCAGGGACTGGGACCGCGCGCCGGCGAACTTCGGGTCGAATCCATACTGTCTCGATCGTTGCCGAACGCCTTCGCGCCATTGCCAGTCGCGAACAGCCTCGAAGCAGCGCCGCATCGACCTGAAGAACGCGACTTTCGGGTCCTGTTCGTAGATGCGGGTGGCTTCGCTATCCAGGATCTCGCTCGCCCATGCGATGCTGATGGGCACATCCAGGTCGGCTGCCAGTTCGCAAATGAATTTCGCACGTTCCACCGCTGTCTGCGGCTGGGCATAGGGAATGGGTATGGCCAGGGCGCAGAAAGCAGTATCCGCCGCCATGGATGCGACGCATTCCTTGAAAAGGGCCAGGTCGCGCAACACCGATGCGGTCGTGTCAAGCGGGTTGCTGATGGTCGCAAATGAGGGAAGCACCTTGGCGAGACGCTCCCGTGTCCCGGAGCCGACCTGCGGCAGGGTCAGTCCCAGGTCTCCGCCGAGGTCGGCCGCCATGACGGCCAGACTTCCGGACGTGGTGACGACGCCGATACCGCTGCTTCGCGGCCGCCCGACCTTCGAGAAGAAGGTCGCGGTTTCAAGTACCTCGTCCAGGTGATTTCGCGCAATGATGCCGACTTTCCGGAATGCCGCTTCGTAGGCCTCGGACGACCCCACCATCGTCCCCGTGTGAGACCGGGCGATCTGCGCTCCCGCAGCAGAACGCCCGGTCTTGCAGACAATGATGGTCTTGTCGGCCGCCAAAGCCTTCTGACCCACTTCCAAAAGACGTTTCCCGTTGGACAGACCTTCCATGAAAGCGACGATTACGCGGGTGCGGTCATCGTCGATCAGGAAATCAATGTAGTCACAGACGTCCACTTCGGACGCATTGCCACAAGCCAGGAAGTACCCGAAAGGAATGCCTCTGTCCATCGCCTGCAGCAGCCCATAGCCAATGCCGCCGCCCTGCGAGACCACCGCGACCGGGCCGGGCCGCAACGGCTTGCCCGCATAACCATCCAGAAAGTGCATGGTCGCGCCGGAATGCATGTTCAGCAAGCCGCTGCAATTCGGTCCGGCCAGGCGAACACCGCCAGCCCGTGCAATTCCGACAATTCTCGTTTGCGCGTCGACCGCCTCTGGAGTTCCGAGCTCGGCAAATCCAGACGCATACACGATGGCACCGCCCACACCCAGCGCCGCGCATTCAGCAACGGTTTGCTCTACCGTCTCCGCGGGCGTCGTGATGATCACGCAGTCCGGAACTTCGGGAAGGGCACGCAGGTTCGGATAGCAACGCCGCTCGCCAATCTGCTCGTAGCCGGGGTTGACAGGGTAGACAGCCCCCTGGAATGCGTACAAGTTGGCCAAGGTTCTTTCCCCGAAGGAACTTTGGCGTGTCGATGCGCCGACAATGGCGATCGAGCGAGGCTCAATAAGTCGGCGCATATTCACTTTTCGAATGGATTTCTTGTCGGGATGGCAAATGCTCTATCCCCGCTGGTCTCGAAGGTTTTAGTCAAGGGTAGAAAGCTTGGCCTCCTTGAATACGGTAGCCCATTTCTTGACTTCTGCCTTGACGATGTCGCCAAACTCTTCCGGCGTGCTGGTCTCGACTGCCAAACCACTGTTGAGCAACGTCTGCTGCACTTCAGGCGTGCGCAGCACCCGGGCGATTTCAGCATTGAGTCTTGCAACGATTTCCATTGGCACCCCCGCCGGCGCAAAAAAACCGACCCACGCACCACCAGCGAACCCCGGATAACCTGATTCGGAGACGGTGGGGACGTTCGGCAAGGCCGCAGACCTTTTGACCCCCGGCACAGCCAGCGCCTTGATTCGCCCGTCCCGCACAAACGGCAGGGCGCTCGTCATGGTTGAGAACATGATGTCGATCCGGCCGGTCATGAGGTCGGTGAACTCCGTGCTGCCGACTTTGTATCCCACCGCATTGACGTTGATTCCCGTGGTGAGCTTGAACATCTCGCCGAGCAAGTTGGCGGTGCTGTGGGAGAAGCCCAGGTTCAGCCCTCCTGGTTTCGACTTGGATGCGGCAACAAGTTCGCCGAGATTCTTGCTGGGCAACGCATTGGTTGCTACCAATACATACTCCAGGCTTCCGATGAACGTGATGGGAGAAAAGTCCTTGACAGGGTCATATAAGGGCTTCTTGTACAAGCTGGCGTTGATGCCATGGGTTCCGCTCGAGCCCAGCATGATGGTATACCCGTCAGCTGGCGCCGCCGCAGTTGCCTGTGCCGCGATACTACCGCCCGCGCCGGGGCGGTTTTCGACGATAACAGGCTGCCCAAGATTCTCGCCCAGCTTTTGCCCGATAGTGCGCGCCCAGAGATCGGAGGTGCCGCCAGCGCCTACCGAAATGATGCGGATTGGCTTGGTCGGGAATTGAGCCTGCGCTGCCGATGCAGCGACAAGGAGGCCCACCAGCACAATCGTGAATCGTGATCTTATTGACATATGTACTCCATCTGAAGAGAGTGACTAAACTAACGATCGAACGTATTATTACGTTGCGTGGCTGAAGACGTCAAGCCCCAGTGCGCAAGTTGCCGGAAGTAAATGGAACTGTCGCAAGCGGCTGATCGTCCCGGATCAAGCTAGGCTCGTGCGGTACCGTTTGGTTTCGGCTTGGCCCGCTCGCCTGGCAAGATTCGACACCTCGATTAGCGGGCAATACAATCCTCGTTTCTGCGGACTGCCGTGAAATATCCGGGCTCGCTCGACTTGCGAGAACCGGTGCAGCTAAGGTGAATCGCGCGGGGATGCGTGGCGGCGCTGGTCGGTGCCGCAAGCCAAGGTGCCGTCGTCGTGGGCGGCCGTGGACACAAGACAGGAGTGCAGAAAGATGGGTAGACCGTTCAACGCTGACGCGAAGGCGACCTGGCGAACAATTCGTGCCGCTGGCGTGCGCCTGCTGTTCAAGCACGGTTTCGAGGCAATGAATTTGCGGCAGCTCGCCGCCGATTCCGGACTCAAGTCCGGCTCGCTCTATAACTACTTCGACAGCAAGAGCCAGTTTCTCGCGATGATTCTGTGCGACACCATGGAGACGATCCTGGCCGATCTTGACAAAACGGTGGCACCGATTGAGGAAACCCGCGACCGACTGCACAAGTTCATCCAGTTCCATATCAATTGGCATACGCTGCGGCGTGTCGAGACCTTCATCGGTTTCATGGAAATGCGCAACCTGTCCAAGGCTGACTACAAGAAGTACATCGGGCTGCGCAAGCGCTATGAGGACTTTCTGACCGCGATCCTGGTGCAGGGCATCGAAGAGCGCAAATTCGCGATGACCGACCCGCGCATCACGACCTTCGCGATTCTCAGCATGTTGACAGGGGCCTACGTCTGGTACAAGAAGAATGGCCGGCTGAGCCAGGCCGAACTGGAGGCGATCTACGTCGACCTTGTGTTCGAGATGATCGATGACGAGCATGCGGCGCCGGGTCGCAGCGCTAGGTAAGCGGCCTGTAGCGCTGCGCAAAGGCGTGATTCCGGCGCGCGGTAGTTCTCGCCCAGTGCGTTGCCCGCCATCCAGCGCGACACCAGACCGCCCCTTGACAGGACCGGCTGTCTCTTTAATAATACGGTCGTCCGTTCGTTTATTTCCACTGTATCACCGACTCCGACTCCGAGACCAGAAAGATCGCCGATGGCATTTTCGAAACTGCATCTCGAAGTACGAGGCCCTGCGGCGGTCATTACGCTGGACAACCCGCCTGTCAATGCGCTGCACCCAAGCGTGTCGGACGAAATCCTGCAAGCACTCGAGCTGATCGCAGGCGAACGCGCCGTGCGCGGCGTCGTCCTGACCGGCCGCGGCCGTCACTTTGTGGCCGGCGGCGACATCACCTACTTCACCTCGCTGGATGCCCGGGAGGCTGAGGCCTATGCCCTGGGGATCCAGCAGATGCAGTCCGCATTGCAGGCCTTGGATCGTCCGGTCATCGCGGCCATCAACGGCTCGGCGCTGGGCGGCGGATGCGAGTTGATCATGGCCTGCGACATCCGCATTGCCAATGACACCGCGATGTTTGGCCAACCGGAGGTTCGCCTGGGCCTGATGCCCGGTGCTGGAGGCACTCAGCACCTGCCGCGCTTGATTCCGGTCGGCCGGGCCAAGCGCATGCTGTTCACCGGTGCTCCAATCGGGGCTACGGCCGCGCAGGCGATGGGCCTAGTGGACGAGGTGGTGCCGGGCGGGAACTGTCTGAGCGCGGCACTGGCCCTGATTGACGAGATCGCTGCCTGCGCCCCGCTGGCAGTGGCGCAGATAAAGCGCGCGGTAAACCTTGGCCTTGCGATGTCCGCCGCCGACGGCCATCGCCTCGAGGCAGCGCTTTTTGGTGACCTGTTCCGCACTGAGGACCTCCGAGAAGGCGTCAACGCCTTCCTCACAAAGCGACGCCCGGACTTCAAGGGCCGCTGAGCAGTTTCCGTCGATTTCCTGCACCCAACCATCCTGACTACCCCATGAAACTAGCCGTCATCCATGTCAACGCCGAGAAATACTCCGGCCTCTACACCGAACTGATCGATGGAAACTTCCGCCGCGTGATGGCAGACGACACGCAAATCATGCACAAGTACGTGCGCAGGCTGCGTCGGGCCACTGATACGGTGTTCGCCTATCCGACGCTGTTGAACAAGGTCGACGTCGTCGAGCAGGCACTGGCAGCGCAGGACGAAGGTGCTGACGCGGTCATGGTCGCGTGTTCGGGCGACCCTGGCGTGGCCGAGGCGCGCACGCTGCTGTCCATCCCCGTTGTCGGGCCGATGGAAGCCGCATTGCACCTGGCCTGTACCTATGGCCGCAAGATCGGGATTGTGACTGTGCAAGACCGTTCGTGGATGGAGTACTGCGAGATGCTGGCCGATTCCTGCGGCCTGAGCAGCCGCCTTGTGGGGGTTCGGCCAATCCAGACGCCATCAGCCACGGCGTTCACCGAAGGCTTCACCAGGCCCGCATTGATTGCCCAGGAAATCGCTGCCAATGCCCGGGCGCTGGTCGACGCCGGCGCGGACTCGGTGGTGATTGGAAGTGCCGGGTTGAGCGTGATGGCCAGCGCCGCCGGCCTGGCCAAGGTTCCTGATCTCGAGGTGCCCATCTTCGACTGTCTGAGCGTGGGATTCAAGACGGCAGAGTTGCGGTCGCAAATGCAACGCAAAATGGGCCTGCCATCACACAGCGCCATCGGCTGGGGCGAGCGCCTGCCGGAGGCCGATGTTTCACGGCTTCGCAAGCTCTTCGAGTTGTCCGGCAAAGCCTGAGAAACTCCCAGACAAGGAAAACCGCATGTCCGTGCTCAAACAGATCGAGTCGCTGCTCAACGAGGAAGAATTGGCGCTGCAGGATGCGGTTCGCCGCTTCATGTTGCAGGAGGTCGAGCCAATGTCGGCCGATATGGAGCGCAACGGCCAGCCTTCGCGCGAACTGTTTCGCAAGCTCGGCGAAATGGGTTTTCTGGGCTCCTTCCTGCCGGAGGAATACGGCGGCGGCGGCGCCTCTATCGCCACCCGGGCAATTATCAGCGAGGAGACCGCGCGGGTGAACGCCGGGCTGGACATTTCACTGTTCGCAGACATCATCCTGTTCGCGCGCGCGCTGGCCACCTACGGCACCCATGACCAGAAAATGAAGTACCTCGTGCCGGTGCTTCGCGGCGACTGCATCGGTTCAATGGCGATCACCGAAACCAAAGGCGGCTCCAACGCATTGGGTGCGCGTACGACCGCGCGGCGAGCCGGCGAAGACTACGTGATCAATGGCACAAAGACTTTCATCACCAATGCACCTATCGCCGATTTCATCCTGGTCCTGACCCGCACCAGCGGCGAAGAGCGCGAAGTCGATGGGGGCACCTGGTTCATCGTCGAGCGCGGCACACCGGGGCTGGCCACGGGCAAGCCTTTCGACAAGCTGGGCATGAAGAGTTCACCGACCGCCGAGGTCTTCCTTGCCGATGTCCGGGTAGGTCCGGAGCAGGTGCTCGGTGAGGTCGGCCAGGGTTTCCATTACATGCTGCGCGCGCTGGACGTCGAGCGTGTGCTCGAAGGCGCCTCAACCGTCGGTATTGCTCAGGCCTGCCTCGATGCGGCAGGCAAGTATGCGCTCGAGCGCGAGGTCTTCGGCAAGCGGATCGCGCAGTACCAGCTGATCCAGGAAAAGATCGCGGCCATGGAGTCGGGCATCGAGATGTCGCGCACCATGCTCTACCGGTTGCTGCGAGCGGTCGATCGCGGCGAGAAGGTCACGCGCGAAGCGGCCATCCTGAAGCTGTACTCATCGCAAATGGCCGTGCAAGCGGCCTCGGACGCGGTGCAGATCCTTGGCGGCTACGGCTATGTCGAGGAAAACAAGGTCGCCCGCTTCTATCGTGATGCAAAGCACCACGAGATCGGCGCCGGCACCAGTGAAATCATGAAGGTGATCATCTCGCGCGAGGCGCTTCGGCGCTACGCCTGAGCAAGGGACCATCATGTCGACCGGCACCGAAACGGGCGCAAGGCGCACCCTGCGCGATGTGATCGAAGTTCATCGCCACGCCGATCCGCAGCGCGTAGCGCTGCTCGTTGGTGACGAGACGATCACCTATCGGCAGTTGTGCGGTCGCATCGCGGGTGTCGCCCACGTGCTTGCCCATCATGGCATTGTCCGCGGCGACCGCGTCGCCGTGCTGCTTCCCAACTGCCCCGAGTACCTTGAAGCTTTCTTCGGCATCGTCGCGATCGGCGCGGTTGCAGTCCCGCTGAACACGCGGCTGCATCCGACCGAGCAGGTACGGTTGCTGCAAGACTGCCGGCCGAGGCTGCTGCTGGCGCACGACGATTACGCGGTATCAATCGCCGCGATCACCGCTGCGACGCCCGCGCTGGAGGCCGTGGTGCGGGTCGGCGGTACGCCGACCGCCGGTGAACACGGGTACCAGCGCTGGCGCGGCGAAGCCGACGCCTTGCCGGCGGTGGCGCTGACCGGCGAGGAGACGGCGGCAATTCTCTACACCAGCGGCACCACCTCGGCGCCCAAGGGGGTGATGCTCACGCACCGCAACTACCTGGCGGACTTCGCGCATGTCGCCGCCGCGATTGGTCTGACGCCCGACAGCGTCAACCTGCAACTGAGTCCGCTTTACCACGCTGCAGCGGTGCATACACTGGTGCACCTAATGGCCGGCGGGACGACCGTGCTGGCGCCGCGCTTCGATGCGGCCTGGGTGCTGGAACAGATCGAGAGCCGGCGCGTCAGCTACTTTTTCGCGGTCCCGACGATGCTGTACCAGTTGCTGGATCATCCCGAGGTGGCTCGCTACGACCTTGCTTCGCTGCAGACCATCTCCTACGGCGCTGCGGCCATCACCGGCGCACGGTTGCAGCAGGCGCTGGCGGTGTTCGGCAGCAAGCTGCTGCATGCCTACGGAATGACCGAAACCACATCGCATGCCTCGGTGTTGAGTCCACAGGACCATCTCGTGGCTGCGGGTTCAATTGGTCGTGGGCTGCCTGGTACAACGCTTCGGGTTATCGACGAGGCTGGTGCAGACGCGGCACCCGACACGGTGGGCGAGATTGTCGTGTGTGGTGACAACGTGATGCGCGGTTATTGGGAGAGGACCGAGGAGACCGCCGCTACGCTGCGCAACGGCTGGCTGTACACCGGCGATCTGGCACGCGTCGACAGCCGCGGCTACGTCTACATCGTGGACCGCAAGAAGGACATGGTGATCAGCGGGGGAGTCAACATCTACCCACGCGAGGTCGAGGAGGTGCTGGCGCGCCATCCGGCAGTGGCGGAGGCTGCCGTCTACGGTGTGCCCGATCCGCACTGGGGCGAGGCGCTGGCCGCCGCCATCGTTCTGAAGCCGGGCATGAATGCCTGCGAGAAGGAACTGCTGGATTTCGCGCGCGAGCGCTTGGCCGGCTTTAAACTGCCAAAGCAGATAGCGCTCATCGACAGCCTGCCGAAAACGGCCTCCGGCAAGGTGCAGAAAACCGACCTGCGCAAGCAGTACACGTCGACGCGCTGAGCGCCCCCCGATCACCCGCAACCCTCATCCGTTCTGTGAATTATCCCTTTCCCCCCGACCGCGCCGCCGGCCCTGCCAATACCATCCTCGTGGTCGGCGCCAGCGGTGCGCTCGGCCAGTCGATCTGCGAGCGCCTGGCCGACGACGGTTATGACCTGCTGCTGACCTACCACTCGAAGCCGGAGGCGGTGCAGGCACTCGAGCAGCGCCTGGCGTTGCGTGTTGCCGTCTCCGGCATCGCGCTCGACCTGACGGACGAGGCGTCGGTAGCGGCTGTTCGCCGTCATGTGGAAGCCGCCGGCATCTCCCTGCACGGTCTTGTGTTCGCTTCGGGCGCCCACATTAAACAGCCCTGGGTGGCTGATATCGGGATGGCGCAATGGCGCGAGGTTCTGGCCATCGAGTTGCTCGGTTTTGCATCGCTGGCGCACAACTTCATCCCGCTGTTCCGGCAACAAGGCGGGGGCGTCTTCGTCTGCGTCTCGACCTTCGCGAATTTTACCTACCAAATCGGCGATGCGCTTTCGAGCGTGCCGAAGGCTGGCATGGAGTCAATGGTGCGCTCGATTGCTCTGGAAGAGGGCCGCTACGGCATCCGGGCGAACTGCGTCGCGCCGGGGATCATTAACGCCGGGCTAGGCGCCGAGTTTCAGAAGAAACTACACGCGCCAGAGACGTGGGAGGCCATCCGCAAGAAGGTGCCGATGCGGCGCTTTGGTGAGGCAAGCGATGTAGCCCAAGCTGTGCGCTTCCTAGTCTCGCGCGAGTCAAGCTATATCACTGGCAACACGCTGGTGATCGACGGGGGTATGCACCTGTAGTCGTGCCGTAGATGGCAACAAGCTGTCCGCGCCAGTGTTCTCGCGCAGTCAGGCCGGAGACGACATTGATCGAACGCACGGCGGTTTTTATTTTAAAGAGACAACCGATGAGAATTCTACGAATCGCAACATTCTCTGCCGCCCTGCTGCCGCTGGTTTGCAGCCCATTTTGGCGCAGACCCCGATCTAACGCCCGGTGAAGTTCGGCATGATAACCCATCCATCCAGCCTGTACACCGCAATCAGTGGAGAGGGATCGGCGGTAGCCGCCCGCATGGCGGGACACGACTACGGCGGCAAAGTGCTAGGCATGCCGATCGAGTATGTCGTCCCTGACCGCCAGAACAAGTTCGACATCGCCTCATCGATAGCGCACCGTTGGGTGGACGTTGACGGCGTCACGGCTTTCGCGAACCTCGCTACCTCATCGACCGCCCTAGCGGTGCAAACCCTCGAGCGCGAGCAGCAGCGAGCGGTGGTACCGATTGCCGGCGCGGGTGCCGGCGCTCGGCCGCTCGCCGACCAGCAATGCTCGCCAGTGGGCGTTTTGTGGGCCTGGAACACCTACTCGGCGGCCACCGGCTCCGCGAACACCGTGGCAGAGCAGGGCGGCTCTAAGAACTGGTTGTTCGTCACGGCCGAGTGCGCCTTCGGCCATGCGCTGGGGAAAGACGCCGCCGATGTAGGTGATAGGACCGTAATCGGTTCGCCCCAACACCCCCCGAACACCCCTGATTTCTCGTCTCTCTTGTTACAGGCACTGAACTCGAGCGCTGATGTGGTCGCGTTGGCAAACGCGGGCGGAGACATGAGCAACGTCAAGCAGGCCTACGAGTTCGGCATCACCAAATTTGGCAAGAGGCTGGCTGCGCTACTGACCTTTATCACTGACGTTCAGAGCGTCGGATTAGACCAGGCGCAGGGCCTGCTGTTGACTACCACGTTCTACTGGAACCGGAACGCCGAGACGCGAGCCTGGACGGAGCGCTTTTCCAAGGTGCATGGCGCGATGCCGGCAATGGTGCAGGCCTGCACCTACTTAAGAGGCGCCCATTACCTGGAGGCCGTGCAGGCGGGCGGCACCGTGCAGGCCCGATGCGGTCGCAAAAAGGCGACGCGAGTTGCCGGTCAGCGACATGTTCGCGGAGAACGGCTGGATCCGAGAGAACGGGCTCATGATGCACGACATGTACCTGACCAAGTGAAGAAACCGGCTGAGCCCAAGCAACCCTGGAACGACTACAGCGTGCTCGCGAGGATTTGGGCCGAAAAGGCATTCGGGCCACTATCGGAGTCGAACTGTCCGGCTGTTCAAGAAGCAAGACGCGCCGCGCGGCGCGAGGACAAGAGACCCAAATGGCACTGAAGGATTTGCTGAGCCTGGCTGGCCAGGTGGCACTCGTAACCGGCGGATCGCGCGGGCTTGGGCTGCAGATCGCGGAGGGCTTGGGCGAGATGGGCGCGAGGGTTGCGATCACGGCTCGTCATGCCGACGAGCTGGAGCGCGCTGTGGCCCATCTCGGCAAGCTAGGCATCCAGGCGATCGCTGTGCAGACCGACCTCTCGGCGACAAACGCCATCCCGGCGCTGGTTGACCGGGTGGTGGATCGCTTCGGGACGATCGACATCTTGGTCAACAACGCAGGCGTTACTTGGGGTGCCCCGGCAGAGGACTATCCGGCAACAGCTTGGCACAAAGTGATGGGGATGAACATCGATGCAGTGTTCTTCCTGACGCAGGAGGTCGGGCGGCGGCTATTCATTCCACGACAAGCCGGCAAGATCCTGAACATTGGCTCGATCGCCGGTCTGGCCGGCAACCCACCGGGGCAGGCGATGTACACCATCGCCTACAACACCAGCAAGGGCGCGCTGCTGAACTTTACCCGCACCCTAGCTGCCGAATGGGGGCGCTACAACATCAACGTCAACGCACTGTGTCCAGGATTCTTCCCGACCAGAATGGCGCGCGACTTCGTGGACAGGACCGGGGAGCAAATCCGTGCCGCAACGCCGCTGGGACGGCTCGGCGGTGACGAGGACCTCAAGGGCGCGGCTGCATTTCTGGTCTCTTCCGCGGCCAGGCACATCACCGGGCAGTGCTTGGCGATCGACGGCGGCGTCAGCACCGCTTGACGATAGGCCCGCTATGCGCAGCAGCTGGCGAGATGTAACATTGAAAAGGATTTCAGAATGGATGAGCAGAGTCGATTAGCTTTGGTAACAGGCGGTGCAGGCGCCCTTGGGGCGGTAACCGGGGAATTTCTGGCGCGGCGCGGTAACGTGACCTATCTGCTAGATGCAGATGGTGACCGAGCTGCAGCTGCGGCTGGCAAGTTGGCCGAGCAAGGCTTAAGCGTACAAGCGCGCGCCCTCGACGTCACCGACGCCACCGCAGCCGCAACACTGATGGACTCACTATCTGAACAGTACGGGGGCATCGACGTGTTGGTAAACATGGCAGGAGTAGTACGCAACGCCTCTTTAGCCAAGATCAGTGAAGCGGACTTCAATCTCACGATCCGAACTCATGTGAACGGAACCCTGAACTGTATGCAGGCTGTGGCAGCGTCAATGCGCCGCCGCAAGTACGGCCGAGTCATCAACATAAGCTCAGTGGCCGCATTGGGCACAGTTGGTGGTGGTGCGTACGGTGCGGCCAAAGGGGCAATTGAGAGCCTCTCGCGTGCAGCAGCAATTGAGTGGGCGCCGCACGGCATTACTGTCAACTGCGTCGCGCCAGGCTTGATCGCTGCCGGCATGTTCCTTCGCGTCCCTGAGGAATATCAGAAGGACGGAATTGAACGAACCCCAATGAAGCGAGCTGGCACGGCCGAAGAGGTCGCAGATGCCATCACGTTCTTCGCCTCGCCGGGGGCTAGTTTTGTGACGGGACAAACATTATTTGTATGCGGTGGACTGTCAGTCGGGTTTTAGGGAAGGTCTTATATGGGCGCCTCCCGGATTGACGAAATTACAGATGAACAGGAGGCTGGGCTGCCATCTTATATCCGGCCCAGTTTGCAGGTGGCAAGCCTGCTGGCCCTTATGGTATTTGCTGACGACATTCCCATCTGCAAACGAGGTGGAGGGCTGGAGGTTCAGGTTCCCTATTGCAGTTGTCCTTGAAGGCTGTTGGCGACTCCATGCTGGAGACAACTGCCGTGGCAGCATGAGTCCTATGGCGGGCATCTCTGCCACCACCTGCAAGCAGGACTCTGGTGCAGCTCCTGCGCCAGCGGCTCGATTCGTTCGATGCGTGTCAGCGAGTTGTGGTCGGCGTACTTGGAGACCATCACGTGCGCAAGCAGGCTGGCGCCTGCGTTGCTGCGCGCCAGCAGCGAGGGCTGTGCCCAGACGGTGCGAATCGTGCTTGCGCCGGCACCGTCTTCCCAGCGGTACTTCGGCCGCGTGTGCTTCAGCAGCTCCAGCGTCGCGGGGGTGTACTCCAGCGTCCCTGATGACCTCCTCGCCGACGCACACCACGCGCTGGAACTGCCCCTTCTCCTCGTCGCTCAGCTCGTGCTCGATACGTCGGCACGGCAGGTCCGCATCGATGGCTGGAAATTGACCTGCTCGAAGGCTTCGGGGACGCGGGCAACTCCACGCGCCCGCTCCAGAGTCCCGGCTGCAGCATGCTCAGTGCCTCGCGGCACGGGCCGAACACCTTGCGCTTGAATTCCGCAAGTTGCGCGGCCAGCGAGAGCATTTGCGCGTTGGCCTGCTGCCTCAGCTCCTGGAAGGCACCTGCGGCCTGCACCAGCAAGTCCTTGAGGACTTCCACGTCGTCTGCCAGGCTGGCTCGATCGATCGGGCGGTCAGGCTTTCGCACCGGCGAGGCACATGGGCCAGGTATTGATTCCCTCGCGTGCAACCAGGACCTGCTCTACCCTCACGGAGTGCACCCACCCGTCACCGAAGTCTTAGGGCTACGCTGAAGTAGCCACCGATTTTTGGGTTCGAACAGACTTCATTTTTCGCATTGCGGAGATTGGCGCTCTGGGTCTCAATTTTCGAGCGTGATTTTGCGTCGACGTGCCGCTTTTCGCGGGATTTCCCGCGCTACAGACGGACTCGTGCCAGCAACAGCCCTCGGCTCATGTAGATGTTGGCCAACGCGAGGGCAGTAAATGCCCTCGTGGCGTTCTTGTGCAGCCCGCGGTAACGCACCTTGCTGAATCCCCATAGCCTCTTGACGACGGCAAAGACGTGCTCGACGCGCGCGCGCACCTGCGACTTCTTGCGGTTCTGGCGGCGTTGCAGTTCTTCGGCCTTGTCGCCGGTCCTGCGCAGGCGCTGGTTGGTGCAGTCCTTGGCAGCGGTTGCCTTCTCGGCGATCAGTTCCTGCTGGCCCGCATAGGCGCTGTCTCCGTACACCTCGAACTCGTCGCCGTGCAGCAGATGGGGCAGCGGGTGTTTGTCGTGAACGTGAGCGGCGGTGACCATCGCGCTGTGGGCCAGGCCCGTGTGGCTGTCCACGCCGATGTGCAGCTTCATTCCGAAGAAGTAGTTCTTGCCCTTGCCGACCTGGTGCATCTCGTGGTCGCGCTTCTTCTCTTTGTTCTTCGTCGAGCTGGGCGAGCTGATGATGGTGGCGTCCACGATCGTGCCTGTTCCGACCTTCAGCCCCTGGCCCTGCAACACTTCGCCGACCTTGGCGAACAGCGCCTGCCCGAGATCGTGCGTCTCAAGCAGCCGGCGAAACTTCAACAGCGTCTTCGCGTCGGGAGCGCGCTCGCGCCCCAGGTCGATGCCCACAAAGCTGCGCAGGCTCTCGCTGTCGTACAGCGCCTCCTCCCACGCCTCGTCGGCCAAGTTGAACCAGTGCTGCACGAACAGCATGCGCAGCATCCGCTCCAGCCCCACTGGCGGACGACCGCCTTCGCCCTTCGGATAGTGCGGCTCCACCACCGCGCACAGCTCCCGCCACGGCATCACCTTGTTCATCGTGTTCAGGAACACGTCCCGTTTCGTCCGGCGGCGATACTGCTCGAAGCCTTTGTCGGCGGCCATCGCAAAGGTCTGTTGCTTCATGAAATGCTTAACGGCTCAGGCGCTCTCGCGGTGGACCTTTTTCAGCGTAGCCTTAGGTGTATTGGAACTCCTGGACGCGCGTCCCGAGCACTTCGCCCACCCGGACGCGCTTGTCTTCGAGCAGGTCCGGCTCCTGGTCCCATTCAGGGTCACAACCCCGAAGCAGCGACCCTCGACCGCGAACTCGTGCAGGTGGCTGTTGGTCCAGCCCATGGCAGCCTGGATCACGCGATCGAGCTTGGCAAGAGAATCGGGTACCCACAACCGGCGCCAGATCTTCGGTTAATCTTGTCGAGGGAGAGGAGTTGGTATGGGTGGGTGGGGGTAGACCGGCGCGAAGCCGCTGTCTTTCGGTTGACCATCTCGGCAGGTTACCAATTCCGAGGCGCCACACGGGCGCCAGATCTCGCGAGGCAAGCAGCGATGCGGCAGCAGTTCGCCGATCCGGCGGGCCGGCTGTGCCGGCAGGCGGCCCGCAAGTCCTTCAGGCAAGAACGGGGTTCGTCGAACACACGCTCGATTCCGGCCATCTTCGCGATCACGACCGACCCGTTCATCGTGGTCAGACAAACGGAGCCACTTCTATTGACGAATATCGGCAATCCCAATTAACATACGTTCGATAGTTTGTTTATAAATAATAGACGTTGCGATTCATCCATGGGGACTAACCCGACAGTAGCGCACATATCTCGGACCCAAATAATGACACGAAACATGAAAAGGCTCGAAAACCGCGCTGCAATCGTCACTGGCGCGGCCACCGGCATTGGCTTGGCCACTGCGCAACGCTTGCTACGGGAAGGCGCGTACGTGCTGATGTGCGACATCGACGAACCGCGAGTGCGTGCGGCTGTGCAACAAATGGGGTTCGAGCCTGAGCGATGCGTGGGCCTGTGCGTGGATGTCACGCAGGGGGAGCAGGTGGGCGCCAGCGTCGCCGAGGCGCTGCGGCGCTGGGGCCGGGTAGACATCCTCATCAACAACGCTGGCATCACGAGAGACGCGCAGTTGATGTGCATGAGTGAATCACAGTGGGAAGACGTAATCGGTGTCAACCTCAGGGGCGTGTTCCTTTTCGGAAAGGCCGTTGCGCCGTCGATGGTGGAGAACAAAAGGGGGGTCATTCTGAACGCCTCAAGCGTGGTCGGCCTGTACGGCAACTTCGGCCAGTCGAACTATGCGGCCACAAAGTTTGGCGTCATTGGTCTTACCAAGACCTGGGCCCGCGAACTCGGCCCCAAAGGCGTGCGCGTCAACGCCGTATGCCCGGGCTTCATCGCCACAGACATCTTGCGTTCTATTCCCGACAAGGTAATGGAAAAATTGGAAATCTCATCCTGGCAGCGCCGCCTCGGCAAGCCAGAGGAAGTTGCGGCTGCCTACGCCTTCCTCGCAAGTGACGATGCCAGCTTCGTCAATGGCACCTGTCTCGAAGTCAGCGGTGGCATCTCTCTTTAACGGTTACCATGCAAACACTGCTCGATCTGTTGCTCTACGACTGGCTCGACGCCGAGGCACTTTGCCAAAGGCCACGCCACAAGGAGCACTCCCGCGAGACGTTTGATGCGGCACTGGGCGCCGCCGAGCGCCTGGCCCGCGAAGTCTTCGCGCCGCTGAACCGCACGCTCGACATGGAAGAGCCCAGGCTCATCGATGGCAAGGTGGTGCAGCCTGAGGGAGTGCCGCACGCGCTGAAAGCCTATGCCGATCTGGGCTTGCTTTCCGCCGGGCACGACCACGAGGCAGGCGGCCTGCAAATGCCCTACCTAATCGACTTGGCAGCGAATGCGTACTTCGCGCGCGCCAGCATCAGTCTGAGCGCCTACGCAATGCTCACCTATGCCAACGCTAATCTGGTGATGACCCACGGCACGCAGGCGCAGAAGCAGGCCTTCGCGCAGCCCATGACGACCGGGAGATGCTTCGGTACTATGTGCCTGAGCGAGCCGCATGCTGGCTCAAGCCTTGGCGACATTACCACTCGCGCCACTCCCGATGGTGCCGGCTACGCACAAGATCCGCTCGGACCCCGCTACCGCGTTCGCGGCAGCAAGATGTGGATTTCCGGCGGCGAGCACGAGCTTGGCGAAAACATTCTGCACCTCGTGCTGGCACGTAGTGAAGACGAGCAAGGCGCTGTGCGTCCCGGTGTAAAGGGATTGTCGCTGTTCGTTGTGCCGCGCTGGCTCGTTGAGGCCAGCGGGGAGCGCACGGGCGAGCGCAATGACGTTAAATTGGTCGGACTGAACCATAAGCTTGGTTATCGAGGCACAGTCAACACTTTACTAGCCTTTGGCGATGGCGATTTCCCGGTGCGTGCGCCCGGTGGGCTGAACAACCGAGGGGCGGGCGCCATCGGCTATCGCATCGGCAAACACGGCCAGGGGCTGGCGCTGATGTTCCACATGATGAACGAGGCACGGCTGAACGTCGGCATGGGCGCGGCCATGCTGGGCATGGCGGGCTACGAGGCCTCCTTGCGCTACGCGCGTGATCGCACGCAGGGGCGCGCGACCGGTGCGGGCGGCAAGCGCAGCGATAGCCCGCAGGCACCACTTGTGGCCCACGCCGACGTGCGGCGCATGTTACTGGCGCAGCGTGCGTACAGCGTCGGCGGCTTGGCACTGTGCCTGTACGGCGCGCGACTGGTGGACGAAAAGCACACCGGCGAATCCGCTTCGGCTGCCGAAGCTGCCATTTTGCTGGAACTGCTTACGCCCGTGGCCAAGAGTTGGCCCAGCCAATGGTGCCTGGAGGCCAACTCGCTGGCCATCCAGATCCACGGCGGCTATGGTTACACCCGCGACTTCCCGGTCGAGCAGTTCTGGCGCGATAACCGCCTGAATATGATCCACGAGGGCACCCACGGCATCCAGGCGCTTGATCTGCTGGGACGAAAGATTCTTGGCGACGGCGGCGTCGCGCTGCAATGCTGGGCGGCACGCGTGGAAGCAACGATTAGACGGGCGCACGGCACGACAGAGCTGGTCGGAGCGGCCGATGCGCTGGCTGACCGGCTCGCGCTGCTGCGCCACACTGTGCGACGCCTACAGGCCGAGCCAGACACCGCGCGCGCGCTCGCAAATGCCGGCCCCTTCCTCGAAGCCTTCGGCCACCTCATGCTAGGCTGGATCTGGCTGGACCTGAGCCTGTGCGCGAGCGTCCCACCAGTCGGCGTCGAGGACGAACAGCTCCGTCAGGGCTTACGCCACACAGCGCGCTACTTCTTCTGCAACGAATTGCCCAAGTTCGACGCGTGGCTGGCGCCCGTCACCGCTCTAGACGACACCTGCGTCGAGATGCAGGACGCCTGGTTTTGACCCCCCTCTTCCAGAACCTTCAGCTTTTTCCGGTTCACGACACGAAACCATGACCCGAACCTGCAACATTCCCCGCGCCAGCGACAACACCCATGCGCTGACGAGTGCCGCCAAGCAATACCTCGCTGACGCCGAGCGCCTTTCCGCCCGACGCGATCCCAACGCCGGCCCAGCCCGCACCGTAACCACCGTCGGAATCGTCGGTGCTGGCACCATGGGTTCGGGCATCGCTCTGTGCTTCGCGCTGGCCGACTATGGAGTCACGATGATGGACGCCAACGCGGATGCGCTCAAACGTGGTCATGGCAACCTGGCGCGCACTACCCACAGCCTCGTCAAGCGCGGCCGCCTGGACGAGGAAAGAGCAGCAGCCGTCCTCGCCCGCGTCACCGGCACCGCCGCGATCGAGGATCTCGCCACCTGCGATCTGGTCATCGAAGCCGCCTTCGAAGACCTCGCACTCAAGCAGAGCTTGGCCCAGCGCCTCGGCCAATTGTGCAAGCCCGGCGCCATCATTGCCACCAACACGTCGACGCTGGACGTCAACGTGTTGGCCCAGGCCAGCGACCGTGCGGCGGACTTCCTTGGCATGCATTTCTTCAGCCCCGCGCATGCAATGCGGCTGCTCGAGGTCGTGCGCGGTGCCGGCACTTCGCCGGCTGTACTGGACACCGTCATGAGCATTGCCGAGCGCATCGGAAAGGTGGCCGTGGTGTCGGGCGTGTGCTACGGCTTCATCGGCAACCGCATGCTGGAAGGCTATCTGCGTGAAACCGAGTCGCTGCTGCTGGAAGGCGCCACGCCCGAAGACATTGACAATGCCATCGAATCGGTTGGTCTCGCCATGGGACCCTGTCGCATGATCGACATGGCCGGCGTCGATGTCGCCGCCAAAGTCGTGCTGGCGCGCCAGAAGTCCGGCCGGGAATCCAAGGATCCTGCCTATCGCGTCGTAGTTCGCAAACTATTCGCGCTGAGCCGCAATGGCCAGAAGTGCGGCCGGGGCTACTATCGTTACGAAGGCCGCACGGCTGTGGTCGACCCCGAGTTCGTGGGGCTATGCGAGCAACTTGCCGCCGAAAACGGCGTTCATCGCCGCAGCGCCATCCCCACGCATGAAATCATCGAACGCGCACTGCTGCCGTTAGTCAACGAAGGTGCGCGCATCGTCGAAGAAGGCATTGCCGCGCGCGTCAGCGACGTTGACCTCGTCTGGGTCAACGGCTATGGCTTCCCTGCCGCACTGGGTGGCCCGATGTATTGGGCCGAGCGCATCGGTGCCAGGCAGGTCGTCGCGCGATTGGAGCACTGGGCCACCACGCTGGGCGGCAATCCTTATGGGTATTGGGACGTGAGCCCCTGGTTGCGCGAGCGCGCTAACCAAAGCACCACGCTCATCGCCTGAGCCAGTCCATTACCGACATCCAACCCTCCCTTAAAAGGCACACGTCATGATTGAAGCCGTCATCGTTTCCACCGCACGCACCCCGATCGGCAAGGCATTCCGCGGCGCACTCAACAACATCAAGTCGCCTACGCTGATGGCCCATGCGATCCGTCACGCCGTGCAGCGCGCCGGCATCGAAGGCGATCGCATCGAGGACGCCGTCATCGGCACCGTGCTGACAGCGGGCACCGCCGGTTCCAACGTAGCTCGCCTTTCGGTGCTGGCCGCCGGTCTGCCCCTGAGCGTGCCCGCGCAAACCATGGACCGCCAGTGCGCATCAGGCTTAATGGCCATCGCCACGGCGGCCAAGCAAATCATTGTCGATGGCATGGAGGTGGTGCTGGCCGGTGGCCAGGACAACATCTCGGCCGTGCAGAACCGTTACTTCGGTTGGGCGGCCGAGGAACAGGATCCTAACGTGATCGCTCGCGCCGAGCACGCCTACATGCCCATGCTACAGACGGCCGAGAATGTTGCCCGCAAATACGGCGTCTCGCGCGAGGCGCAGGATGCTTATGCCTTGTCGTCGCAGCTGCGCACCGCCGCCGCGCAGGAGGGGGGGCGCCTGAACGCCGAGATCGTGCCCATCCGTACGTCAATTGCGGTGACGGACAAGCAAACCGGCGCGGTCAGCTACCGTGAGGTGGAACTGGCACGCGACGAAGGCAACCGACCCGACACCACCGCCGAATCGCTAGCCGGGCTCAAGCCGGTCATCGAAGGCGGCGTAATCACCGCAGGTAACGCCAGCCAGCTCTCCGACGGCGCCAGTGCCTGCGTGCTGATGAACGCTAAAGTCGCTGAGCGTCTTAACCTCGCGCCGCTGGGCTTCTATCGCGGTATGGCCGTGGCCGGCAACGCTCCCGAAGAAATGGGCATCGGCCCGGTGCTCGCCATCCCCAAGCTGCTCAAACAGCATGGCCTGAGCGTGCAGGACATCGACCTGTGGGAACTAAACGAAGCCTTCGCTGTGCAGGCGCTGTACTGCCGCGACTTTCTGGGCATCGACCCCGATCATTACAACGTGAATGGCGGCGCCATCTCTATCGGCCATCCCTACGGTATGACTGGCGCACGCCTGGTCGGCCATGCCCTCATCGAAGGCAAGCGCCGCAATGCGAAGCGCGTGGTGGTTACTATGTGCGTTGGGGGCGGCATGGGCGCCGCAGCGCTGTTCGAGGTGGTATGACATGAAACGCCTGGATCGAGCTCCACCGTGCTTGATCTGCCCAACCGTATCGAGTGCCGCGATGACAACGCATCCCGTAGGGCCTGCTGATGCAAGAGCCGGTGGCCGATGCGGCCGACGTGGTTTTCGTCGGCGCAGCGGCCTGGGCAAGATGATGTGCGCGTGCAGCCTGGCCGACCAGGCGGTGCTGGCCGGCCACACGGTGCTGTTCACCACCGCCGGCCACCTGCTGGGCGATCTGGGGCGCTGGACAGCGATTCGACCCTGCGGCGGCGCCTACGCCTCTATGCCGGCCCTGATTTGCTGGTGATCGAGAGGTCGGCTACCTGCCGTACTTCAACCGCCACGCCGATTTACTGTTGTGCAAACTGGTCAGCCGCCGCTAACAGCACAAGAGCACCGTCGACGCATCATCCAGGCGAAATAGAGCTTAACAAAAAGTACATTATGAAAATTCTGGTTCCCATCAAACGCGTTGTCGACTACAACGTGAAGATTCGCGTCAAGTCCGATCTCACCGGCGTCGATATCGCCAACGTCAAGATGAGCATGAATCCCTTCGACGAGATTGCCGTCGAAGAGGCCGTGCGCCTGAAGGAAAAGGGGGTGGCCACCGAGATCATCGCCGTCTCCTGCGGGCCCACGCAGTGCCAGGAGACGCTGCGCACGGCCATGGCCATCGGCGCGGACCGCGCCATCCTGGTCGAAACGACCGAGGAACTGCAGCCGCTGTCAGTGGCCAAGATTCTCAAAGCGCTGTTCGGTAAGGAGCAGCCCGGCCTGGTGATCCTGGGCAAGCAGGCCATCGACGACGACTGCAACCAGACCGGCCAGATGCTCGCAGCGTTGTGCGACCTGCCGCAGGCGACGTTTGCCAGCAAGGTCGAAGTGGCCGACGGCAAGGCCCGCGTCACCCGCGAAGTGGACGGCGGCCTGGAGACGGTGTCGCTCACGCTGCCGGCCATCATCACCACCGACTTGCGCCTGAACGAGCCGCGCTATGTCACGCTGCCCAACATCATGAAGGCCAAGAAAAAGCAGCTGGATATCTTCAAGCCGGCCGACCTGGGCGTGGAGATCAAGAACCACCTGAAGACCTTGAAGGTGACCGAGCCGCCCAAGCGCAGTGCCGGCATCAAGGTACCGGACGTCGCCACCCTGGTGGCGAAACTGAAGAACGAAGCCAAGGTGATCTGAACATGACCGCACTCGTAATTGCAGAGCACGACAACGCTTCCGTCAAGGGCGCCACCCTCAACACCGTCACCGCCGCCGGCCAGTGCGGCGGCGAGGTCCACGTGCTGGTGGCCGGCCACAACGCCGGCGAAACCGCCAAGGCCGCCTCACAAATTGCCGGTGTGAGCAAGGTGATCCATGCCGAAGGCGAGCATTTCGCCCACGGCCTGGCCGAGAACATGGCCGCGCAGGTGCTGGCCCTGGCAGGCGCCTACAGCCACATCCTGTTTCCGGCCACCGCAAGCGGCAAGAACATCGCCCCACGTGTCGCCGCCATGCTCGACGTGGGCCAGATCTCCGATGTCACCAAGGTCGACAGCGCGGATACCTTCGAGCGCCCGATCTACGCAGGCAACGCCATTGCCGTGGTGCAGAGCCTGGACGAGAAGAAGGTGATCACGGTGCGCACGACGGGGTTCGATCCCGCGGCGGCCACGGGCGGATCGGGTTCCGTGGAAACCACGGCGGCGGTTGCGGACAGCGGTAAGAGCCATTTCGAGGGCAACGAGATCGCCAGGAACGACCGCCCGGAACTGACCGCCGCCAAGATCATCGTGTCTGGCGGGCGGGCGCTGGGCTCGGCCGAAAAGTTCAACGAAGTGATGACGCCGCTGGCCGACAAGCTGGGGGCCGCGCTGGGGGCGAGCCGCGCTGCGGTGGATGCGGGCTACGCGCCCAACGACTGGCAGGTCGGCCAGACCGGCAAGATCGTCGCGCCGCAGCTGTATATCGCAGCGGGGATCAGCGGGGCGATCCAGCACCTGGCCGGCATGAAGGATTCCAAGGTGATCGTGGCGATCAACAAGGACGCGGAGGCGCCGATCTTTTCCGTGGCGGATTATGGGCTGGAAGCGGATCTGTTCGTGGCGGTGCCGCAACTGATCGATGCGCTGTAGCGTATTGAACCTACGGTAGAAAGTTTGGAGAGTTGCTCGATGCCATGGCGTTGGACAAATACAGCTTTATCCGCGACGCGTACCTGCAACGACGGGACAAGTTCGAAGAAGATGAGGGGAATTCAGGTAGAGCCCCCTCGCTTGGCGACGAGAGTCGTTGAAGAGAGAGACCGCGGTCGCCAGTGGACATGTGAATGCATCCCGGGCGATCAGGGTCCCCTTGTTCGTTACCTTGAATACAAGGTACCTATGTTTGATAGTGAATTCTCTCTGGGAACTCGGATGAACAATCAGTTGTGGGTCGAGCCAGTGGGCGAGTTGGTCCTAGCGCGGCTACGCGGAATGCCGATAGAAGCTCTCATTGTGGAATGCCAACGCCAAGTCCTGCAGATACTGCGTGACCAAGGTGGAGGAAAGGTGTTGTACGACGCGCTGGAAATGGAGGCGCCGCCCGTCGAGGTTTGCGCTTTCCCAGCGAACTCTGGACGATACTTCGGGCGTGCTCAAAATCCGGCGCGCCATTGTCGTTCCCACCTCCAAACTCGCCTATCTTGCCCGATTGGCATTTGGCGAGGGCGACTACCGCGTGTTCTACACCGCCATGCTGGCGCTCAAGCTCGTACCACCGGAGCCCGCACGACGTGAACGGCTCGCCGAATCCCGTCTTGTCTATCGAGGAACTGGCGCGCCTGTTCGCGCAGCACATGCCGCACGGGCGCGACATCGGTATGCGCATGGAAGATCTTGCCGCCGACGGCAAGACTCGTATGAGTCTGCCCGCGCAAGGTTTTCTAGCAGGGGATCCGGCGGCAAGCTTCTTCTTCCCTGGCGTGATGTTCAGCCTTGCCGACTCGGCCTGCGGCCTGGCGGTGTTTCGTGCGCTGGGGCGTTTCGTGCCCATTGCCACGCTGGACATGCGCATCGACCACCTGGCACCCGCCACGATGGACGCCGACCTGGTCGCAGTGGCCGAGTGCTACCGTTTGACCAAATCCATCGCCTTCGCACGCTGCGAGCTGCTGAGCGGCCCCCAGTGCCGGGTGGCTGCCATCGCGGTGGGTACTTTCATGCTTTCTTCGAGCTCTGCCAAGGCGCCCGACATCACCAGGTTCGCAGGAGGCCAGGGGTCATGAACACAAAGGCGTCGGGCGAGGGTGTGGACGAAACCACGCGTGAACGAATCACGTCGACGCTGGCCGCGCTGCCCTATGCGCGCCATCTCGGGATTCGCGTCGCCGAGGCCGTTGGGGCGGGTACAGTGGTGTTGCACCTTCCGTTCGAGGCGCGATTGATCGGTAACGTCACCTTGCCCGCCTACCACGGCGGCGTTGTTGCGACGCTCATGCAGGTCGCCGCGTTGACCGCGACCTACGTTCTTCTTGACGAGAACAGGCCACCCAAGCTGGTGGACTTTTCGATCGACTACCTGAGTTCGGCCGGGCCTGGCGACTTGTTCGCCCGTTGTGAGATGCATCGCGTAGGCAGGCGCGTCGCGGCGGTCGGAATTCGTTGCTGGCAGCACGATCCGGATGCGCCTGTGGCCTTGGGGAGGGCGCATGTGTTCGTGGCTGCGTCCGCTTCGGATTCCATGGTGGTATGAACAGCCGACCGGCTCTTGTTTGCCACTTTCGTGCGCTGCAGTGAGGTCAGGGGAAACCGCTATTCTTAGCATGAAAAACAATGGTGCCTAAACTTCAAGCAGTTCCTGCGGGTCACCCTATCTATGGGGTTTGGTGGCGTTCTGGACGCCTCCAATTGCCCAATACCCTTGACCCGCTGCCGCCGCGGTTCGGCCTGTTGAGGCGGACCGCTTGGCTCGCCCGGCTGGCGTCTTCCGCAACGGGGCGTCCGCATAGCGCTCGACGCCAACAGCCCGCTCTCTCGGACAGCAGGCCACCAGCAGCAGCCAGCTGCCGTTGGCAGCACGGCACGAGTGGTTGGGCGAGCCCACGTTGGCCGATGCCATCCTGGACCGCATCGTGCACGGCGCGCACAAGATCGGGAAGACTCTAAAAGTCTTCCCACGGAGAGGAGCTTGCCCTCGGGTTTGGCCCTACTTCAAACCGCGACAACGAGCACGGAAACCAAGATTACCCCAAACACCAATCCGATACGAATCATTTCTCGACCCAAGCTGACAGGCGTGGGGGGGCTGTCTGAATTTTTGTGTTCGAGGCGCTGAGAGACTTGTCCACGGCGGCGGTCGGCGCTTGCGACGAACCGACCGACGCGGTGGGCAAGTCGGTGCCACATCTTAAGCGGCATCCTTCGTGAA
>Ga0209794_1000797_pt1 | contig 35042 bp, 28 predicted proteins | sample EBPBio232013_DNA_FD_185869 | JGI IMG/M metagenome (GOLD analysis project Ga0209794, IMG submission 185869) | Wastewater treatment Type I Accumulibacter community from EBPR Bioreactor in Madison, WI, USA - Reactor 1_5/23/2013_ DNA (SPAdes)... | ecosystem: Engineered > Bioreactor > EBPR >... | reverse complement strand
ACGGCCTTGGCCATCGAACCGATTTCATCGCGGCGCTCGGCGCCTTCGACGGTTGCGGTCAGATCGCCGCTCGCCAGCGTTGCCATGGTGGCGGTGAGCTTTGCGACCGGGCGGGCAATCCAGTTGGAGACCAGGAAGTAACCGATGGCGGCAACGATGGAGAAACCGATGACGACAACCAGGAACACGATGCGGGTGGCGCTCGTGCCGTCAGCCGTCAACTGCTCCGTGCCACGGGTTGCCGCTTCGTCGACTTTGGTCGTGATTTCGTACATGCGCTGGCCAACAACGGCGAAGCCGGGCTTGCATTCAGCGATGAATGTTTTCTGGGCGGCGATATTGTCCTCATTGGAGGTTGCCTTCGCCCCCATGCCAAGGGCGTTCGAGCAGGTCTCATCGAGAAGCGTCAGGCCTGCCTTCTTGATGTCCGAAAGGGCGGTTTCGGCCGGCAGAAGCTTGATGGCGGTATCAATCTGCGCGACAAAGGCAGCGCGCGAGGCCTGAAGTTCGGTCGTTGCGGACTTGTTGTCTTCTGCCGTTACGGCGATCATGAGGTCGCCGATGGCGGCGCGGCCCACCTGAAGGGCGCGGTTGGCGCGGGCAGCGGCCAATGATGCATCGGTTTCGCGCTCAATCAGTCCTTTATAACCGGAGTTGAGAGCGCTGATCTGGCTGGAGGCGTAAAAGGCTGCGGCCAGTGAGAAGAGGCCAAAGAGGAAGAAGACGGACAGGACTTTGCCGACAATCGAGAGGTTTTTCATGGGGTTTCCGAAAGAAGGTATCGCAAACCCGTTCATGGGCTCTTCATTGACGCTTCATGCGCAGCGTAAAAGTTAATAGATTTCCGTTAAAAATTGATTGCGCGCAGTTTTCCCAAGATTTTGGAGGGTCGCGTCAAATTGATACAATCCAAGGATTTCCAGCGCTTGCGGCGTATTAACCTTCTGGTTGTGGCGCCTTGTGCAAAGCCGCTTTGAAAATGCTGTTTGTTAATGATTGCCGCGATGATCTCTGGTCTGCAGGCGGCAGATCCTGACCTTGCCGCCCTTGCCTTCCTCATGGCGTGGCGCGGCTTTCGATCAGGCTTCCCCCGGCATGGCGGTGGACATAAAAGCCGTTCGGCACGGCTTCCTGCACCAACGGAACGTGCGAGATCAGCCCAATGGCGCGGCTTGTGCCCGCCAGCGACGAGAGAACCTGCAGCACCTGTTCCAGCGTCCCCGTGCCGTTTTCCGTATCAAGACTGCCGAAGCCCTCATCGATGAACACCGTGTCGAGGCGAACCTTGCCGCTGGCGCTTTCCACCACATCGGCCAGTCCCAGAGCGAGAGACAGGGCAGCGATGAAGGTTTCGCCGCCGGACAGTGTCGCTGTCGGACGGGATTTTCCGGTGTGAAGGTCAAAGACGCGAATGCCGAGACCGCGACGGGCGCGACCGCCACCCTCGTTCTCGCGCTCCAGCAGATACCGGCCCCGGGTCATGGGTTCCAGTCGCTGGTTGGCGGCGGCGAGAACCAGATCGAACATGGCGCCGATGGCATAGGTTTCGAGATCAAGGCGCTGCCCGTTGTCGGCATTGAAAAGAGCAGCCAGCGTGCGCAGCGGTCCGGTGGCGGCGTCCGCGGCCTCTAGGGCTGCAAAGCTTTCCGCCAGTTCGTTTTGCAAGCGGTTCAGCTTTGCAAAGTGCGAGCGGGCGTCGGCCAACGTCTTGACCGCATCCTCAAAGGCGGCGTTGGCTTGCAACAACACTGCCTCGAACTCTACGAGATCGGGCCGTTCGAGGTTGTTCAGGGCCTCGCGGGTTTCGCTCAGGCGGGCTTCGGCGATGGCAAGCGCGCGATGGTGCTCGTCAAGCCGGGCCTGATCCTCGGCCTTTCCGGCAATCAGCGGCTTGGCGGCATGGTATTCAGCCTCGCTCATGCCTTCGCTGGCGAGCCGATCCATAAAGGCTCTCAGCTCGGCAGCGGCCCGATCCACCGCGCGCACTTCCTCCGCCACGGCGGTGCGGTGCGTTTCCGTGATGGTAATGACGGCGTCACGGGCCTCGCGCTCGGCCTGTTCAGCGGCGTCAAAGGCCTGCTTGTGGGCCAAATGCTGGCGTTCAAGGTTGGCGAGGCGGGCCATCAGCGCATCCGGCGCGCGCACATCCTCAGGCACCGTTGCAAGTGCCGTCTCAAGGCGGGTTCGGGTTGTGATAGCGGCGATGCGCGCCTCTTCCTGGGCGGCGCGGGCCGTTTCCATCGCCTGTGACGCCGCTTCAAGCTGCGGCACCATGGCTTCAGTCACACGCTTTGCCTTGTCGAGATCGACCGGCTCACCCAAGGCGGTCAGTTCTTTTCTGATTGCGCCGAGTTCGGTGTGGAGTGTTTCGGCTGGTTGCGCCGGGCTGTCCAGCCCTGCCAGAAGACGCTGCCGCTCCTCAAGGGTTGCTGTACGCGCGGCGAGATGACCGGATGCCGCGGCCTCGTTCTGTCGGGCCGCTTCAAATGCGGCGCGGGCGGCACGGAAAGCGGCATCAAGACCGGAATGGCTGATATCGCCACGGGCCGGGGCCGGGTGGTCGTGTGCGCCGCAGACCGGGCAGGGCGCGCCGGGTTCCAGTCTTGCCGCCAGATGCAACGCCTGCGCCTTCGACATGGCGGCTTCTGCCTCAAGAAAAGCTGTTTCCGCCTCGCGGCAGGTCTGACGCGCCGCGAACAAGGCGGCTTCCGCCTGGTTCTGCTCCCCTTGTGCTGCGATCACATCCCGGTTTGCCCGTTCATGGGCTTCCGCCGCCTTGAGGCGGGTCTCAAGCTCTGCTTTTTGCTGGGTCAGCGTCTGACGCCGGGCTTCGTTGGCCTGCACCACCAAAAGCCGTTCGTCTGTGCGTCGTTTGAGGTCACTCAATCGATCCAGTTCCTGCCGCGTTGCCTCCCAAGTGGTGAGGGCCGCGCGGTGGGCGACCTCCAGTGTCGATGCATCCGTCTTCAGCGTGTCGCTTTTTTGCAGCGTCTCGCGATGTCGTTCCAGCGCATCGATGTCGCGGCGCAGGGCTTCCGTTTCGGGAAGGCGGGCGCGCTCGGCGTTCAAGCGGGCGGCGGCGGTGGCGGCGGCTTGCGTTGCGGCCTCCACCTTTGTCTGCGCCTCGGCTACTCGCTTTCGGCTTTCGCTGAGGTCTGTCGCGGCCTTCAAGGCATTGGCTTCGACATCGGCGAGTTTCTCGGCGCGCAGGGCGGTTTTCACCCGGTCCTCGACCGTCGCCATGAGCTCGGCCTTTGCCTTGAGCGCAGCTAGGGTTGCCTCTGCCTCTGCCGCATCGCGGAAGCGCTTCTCCGTGGCTTGGGCCGCTTCCAGTGCCTTGCGGGCCTCTTCAAGAGCGGCGCGCTTTTCCCCTTCCTCTGCCAAGCATGTCGCGCACAGGGCTTCGGCCTCGGCAATGCCGTTTCGCAAGGCTTCCAGACCGTCGAACCCTTCGGCCTGCAAACGGGCTTCGCAGATCATGCGCTGTTCGCGCACAGTGCGCTCGGCCTCGGCGGCGTCGGCCTTCAGGCGGGCAGAAAGGCGGGCATAGAGCGATACATCGAACAGGTCGCGCAGGATTTCCAGCCGGTCGCTGGTATTGGCTGCCATAAAGGCCTCGAAGCGGCCCTGCGGCAGAAGAACAATCTGGCGAAACTGCTTTGCGCCGTATCCGAGAAGTCCGGTCACGGTCTCCAGCACCATACCTGTCTTGCGCTCGGCGAGCGGTTTGCCACTGTCGGCCTCACTGATGTCCTCGACCGTCTTGCCCGTGGCATCGAAAAGCCAGGCTTCGTGCGGCATGCCGGTTTCGCCGGTACCGCGCTGCTTGGGGCGGCTTTGCTCCGGCCTGCGGCGCAGCACATAGCGTTTGGCACCAATATCGAAAATGAATTCCACTTCGGTCAGAAGGGCAGGATCGGCATGGTCGGATCTGAGCGAGCGGGTGTCCTGCTCGGCACGGCTCGCCTCGCCGAACAATGCAAAGGTCATGGCGCTAAAGATGGTGGATTTGCCGGAACCCGTCTGGCCGTAAATGCCGAAAAGACCGGCTTCGACCGCTTCACGGAAATCGACTTCCTGACGACCCGCATAGGGGCCGAAAGCCTGCATGACGAGACGAACGGGCCTCATGCGGCGTCCTCCGATGCCTTGAGGGCGGTGAGTGTGGCTGTCAGCACATCGGTCTCGGCTTCCGTCGGAGCTTCTCCGCGCACATGCCGGATGAAGTCGCCGATGAGGTCGATCGGGTCCGACAATCGGGCGGTGCTGGCGGTCATGGCCTTCAGTTCCGGGGCACGTTCATGGCGCTCATAGGACAGCTGGCAGGCGTTGGGATAGACCGCGCGCAGGCGCTTCATCGCATCGATCTGGGGTGCGTCATCGGTCAGTACCGCCTTGATGAAATCCTGCGATGGCGGACCGGCCAAAAGCTCTGCGAGTTTGCCGCGCAGCGTGCGGACCTGACGTAGCGGCTTGAAGGGCAGGAGGCGAAGCGATACCGCGCCGTTCCCGTCCAGTTCGATCACCGTCATCGATTTCTCCTCACCGCCCTCATCGAAGCCGAAGGCAAGCGGCGACCCGGAATAGCGGATGCGCCCGCCCTCCAGCGTTTGCGGGCGGTGGAGATGGCCAAGTGCGACGTAATCTGCCCCTTCGAAGATGCCGGTCCGCACGGTTTCGACGCCGCCGACGCGGGTCAGCGGGCGCTCGCCTTCGCTCGCCGAACCGCCGGTGACGAAGGCATGGGCGGCAATCACCCAGCGCGCACCTTCTGGCAGAGCGGCACGGGCGGCGGCGACTTCTGCGGCCAGAACATCTTCCGGAGAGGCAATCGTTTCATCGCCGAAGCATTCGCGGGCGGCATATTCATAGGCGAAGGGAAGGGCCGAGAAGGCGACCGGGCCATGCTCGTCGTGCAAAACCAGCGGCGCTTCCGTTGCCGAAAGGGGGCCGCGTATCAAGGCGCGGCGTGTGTCGGTCATCAGCGCCATGGCGCCGATCCGGTCGGCGGAATCGTGGTTTCCGGCAATGATGATCACTGCGGCGTCGGTCTCGCGGGCAATGCGGGTCAGGAAGGCGTTGAACTGACGCACGGCGCTTGCCGGCGGTGCGGCGCGATCAAAAAGATCGCCTGCGATGATCAGGGCCTGCGGCCGTTCTGTCATCGTTGCGGCCACGATCTGGTCCAGAACCGCCTGATAGTCATCATCAAGGGCAATGCCGTTGAATTGCCGCCCGAGATGGAGGTCTGCCGTGTGAAGAATTCTCATGCCGTGCCCTTCCTTGCCGTTCTCGAATAGCGCACTTTCCGGCTTAGTGGGAAACATTGATTGGCGTGAAAAGGAAATTGCGTCGTGGAAAGACAGGGCACTCAGCCGCACATGTTCTGGCAGGCATTTCACCCGGCGTACGACGTTCATGAAGCCGGTGGATACCGGGATTCCTATCCGGCGAGGATGGCCGACGGACGGCACTTGCTTTTGCCGATCCGCCCGCTGGATGATGGGGAACACGCACTGGCCTCGCTGATTATCAATCAGGCGAGCTTTGCCGTGCTGGATGCGCTGGCTGAGGATCTGGCCAATCGCCTGAAGCCCTTTCGACCCAATGTGGTGATCGGGCTGCCAACGCTTGGGTTAACGCTGGCTGCCGAGGTGGCGCGCAAACTCGGCCATGCCCGCTACGTGCCGCTCGGGACATCGCGCAAATTCTGGTATGACGAAACGCTGTCCGTTCCCTTGCGTTCGATCACGACCCCCAACCTTGAAAAGCGACTTTATGTCGACCCGCGCATGTTGCCCTTAATGCGCGGTGTGCGGGCCGTACTGGTCGACGACGTCATTTCCAGTGGCCGGTCGATCCTCGCGGGATTGCAGCTTTTACAGGCACTTGATGTGGAACCCGTCGCGATAGGCGCGGCCATGCTGCAATCGCAGCGCTGGCGAAATTCGCTTTCTGGGTGGGGTGGCGAGTGGCCGGAACGGGTGTGTGGATCGCTTGTCACACCGCTGTTGGACAAGGGTCCGGACGGTCAATGGTATGAACCTGATCGACCTTGAAACACCAATGTGGCACCTATGGTTTCTGATTTGACAATTTTAATACTTAAGCAACTTCTCAAGGAATATAATTTTCCCGAAGATCAAATTCTAGTGCTTGAGTGTTTGCGAGGACCCGCCCAACTCGCCAAACCAACCCCTTTTCGTATGTGTGCCGTCTGAACCCGGCATGGATCAACAGGTGACGAATGTTTGGACTTACGTCTTTTTCTACGCGTTCGCAGATCAGTGCCCTTAAAGTCATCAAGGGCCGGGTGATGATTGCCGATGCCAAGCTGAATATTACCTATGCCAACGAAGCCGTCCTTGAGCTTTTGAAAGAGGCGGAAAGCGAGTTGAAGTCGGAATTGCCGCGCTTCGACATGGCGAAGTTGGTCGGCTCCAATATCGACATCTTTCACAAGAACCCGTCCCATCAGCAGCGCTTGCTGAGCGGTCTTAAAGACACGCACCGCGCTTCGATCCGGGTTGGCTCATATGTGTTTGACCTTATCGTGACGCCGCTTCTGGATGGCGGCACGCTGACGGGCTTTGTTGTGGAATGGGCCAACGCCCAGGAGCGCTTGAAGAACCTTGATTATGAGAACCAGATGAAGGCCGTTGACCGGGTTCAGGCCGTTATCGAGTTTACGCCGCAAGGCCAGATCGCCTCGGCCAACCAGAATTTTCTGGATGCTTTTGGCTATCGGCTGGAAGAGATCAAGGGTCGTTCGCACAGCATTCTGGTTGAGAAGTCCTTTGCCGAGAGTGACGAATATCCGCGCTTCTGGGCTGCGCTTCAGGCTGGCGACTTGCAGACCGGAGAATATGTGCGGGTTGGCAAGAATGGCCAGAAGGTCATTCTCAATGCCTCCTATAATCCCATTCTCGACGTCCACGGCAAGATTGCGCGGATTGTGAAGTTCGCGACCGTGGTGACGGAGCGCGTGCAGGCTGTCGAGCAGCTTGGTGAGGGGCTGGAAAAGCTCGCCCATGGGGATCTGACCTATCGTCTCAACAGGCCGTTTGCGGCTGATTTTGAAATGCTGCGTCGTAACTTCAACGCGACGGCTGACCAGCTTTCCAACACGATTGGCGCAGTTGCCCTTGCCACGCATGAACTTGACAGCGGCACGGCCAATGTTGCCCAGAATACCGATCAGCTTTCGCGGCGTACCGAACAGCAGGCCGCGGCTCTGGAGCAGACGGCGGCAGCGCTCGATGAAATCACCGTCAATGTGCAGAATGCTTCGCAGCGGACGAATGAAGCCCGCTCTGCCGCCGAAGCGGCAAAGCTGAATGCGGTGAAGTCGGGTGAGATTGTGGACCGTGCCGTTCAGGCCATGGCCCGCATCGAATCCTCTTCGGGTCAGATCACCTCGATCATCGGTGTGATTGACGAGATTGCGTTTCAGACCAATCTTCTGGCGCTCAACGCAGGCGTTGAGGCGGCGCGCGCCGGCGATGCCGGCAAGGGTTTTGCCGTTGTGGCCCAGGAAGTGCGCGAACTGGCCCAACGTGCGGCGCAGGCGGCGCGCGAAATCAACGCCCTCATCGTCAAGTCCTCGGAAGAGGTGCGCAGCGGTGTGCAATATGTCAGCGAAACCGGCGATGCTCTCAAGGCCATCGAGAAGAATATCTTTGTGGTCAACCAGCAGATGGAAGGCATTGCCACGGCGGCGCGCGAACAGGCTTCGGGGCTTGTCGAGGTCAATGCTGCCGTCAACCAGATGGACCAGATGACGCAGCAGAACGCGGCCATGGTCGAAGAATCCAATGCGTCCAGCGCGACGCTGGCCCAGCAGACGCATGCTCTGCGCGATCTGATTTCGCAGTTCCGCATCGAAGGTGGCGTGAGCGCCGCGCCAAGCCGCAGCCATGCGCCCGCGCCTGCCGCGAAACGGTCGCCAGCGCCTGCTTCGACCCATGAGGCCCCGCGCGCGGTGAAGCGCGCTGCTACTGCGGTGCCTGCGGTTCCCGCCATTCAGGGGAATACGGCGCTGAAGTCCGATAGCTGGGAAGAGTTCTGAGTTGCCCCGCATAAAAGCAAAATGCCCGGTTTCGACCGGGCATTTTTGTTTCAGGCGCCTGTCAGATAGAAGTAGGTCCAGATTAGGGCCAGTGCGGCCACAATGGCGACCACCGTCAGCACTTTGCGCAGCGCCGGGCTCAGTTTTTTCGGTTCCTTCGGCTTTGGCGGGCGCTTGAAATCGACGACGTTCGACATTCTCTCTCCTTTGGACCCGGTTGGGTCAAGCGCGCTGCCATGGCATGAAACGGGCGGGCGCTTTGATCGCATCATTGTGTCAATTTACGATCCGAAGGTTGCCGAAACCCTGCGTTTTGCGACTTTAAAAACAAGATTTCGCGCGCTTCGAACGCGGAGAGATCAAGGGTGGGCTGAAAAACCTGTCGTGAAGTTCGGTTCGCCGTCTTTCGAATTTTGCCTACAGAGCCGCGTCTTTACAGGATGGTGGCCTGTGACACGCCCCTTGCTTTACCGGCGGCCCGGATTATGGTCTGGACCATTGCCGCCTGTACAATCGGACCCGCCATGCACCTCGCCAAGATGAGTGAACGCCGCACCGCCCTGCTTGGTGCCCTTCTGACGGCGATCGGTCCGCTTTCGATGACGATCTATGCCCCGGCCATGCCGGAACTGGTGAAGGTTTTCCAGTCCACGGACGGGGCGATCAAGGCAAGCCTTTCCTGTTATTTCGGCGGCTTTGCCGTTGCGCAGCTGGTGGCGGGGGCGGCATCGGATGCTTTTGGACGGAGGCCTTCAAGCCTGGCCTTTCTGGCGATCTATCTGGTCGGGGCGGTCATGTCCTGCTTTGCGCCCTCGGTCGAATGGCTTCTCGTCGGACGGCTTGTGCAGGGGATCGGCGCATCGGTCGGCATTACCGTGGCGCGCGCCATCGTGCGCGACCAGTTCACGGGCATGCAGTCGGCGCGCATCATGAACCTGATCGGTATTATGTTGGGAATTGGCCCGGCGTTCGGTCCGGTGATTGGCGGTCTTTGCCTGCAGTTTTTCAGCTGGCAGGCGGTTTTTTACGTCATGATGGGGCTTGGGCTCGTGGCGACGCTTGCGGTGTTCACCATGCCGGAAACCGGGGTGCCGGATAAAGGCCGGGCGCGGCCCGCCATGGTGTTTTCGACCTATGGCGCGTTGATCACAGACCTGCGCTTTCTGCTGCCGGCTATGGTGGTGGCTGGATCGGTGGGCGCGCTCTACACGCAGGCCACCATGCTGCCCTTCATCCTGATCGACATGGCCGGGCTGACGCCCGCGCAATACGGCTTCTCGATGCTGATGCAGACAGGCTTCTATTTCATCGGTTCGGTGCTGTTGCGCTTCACGGCACCTCGCCTTGGCGGGCACGGATCGGTCGTAGTCGGGCTGATGGCCTGCGGAACCGGCGCGCTCCTGATGTTCATCTTCTCGCGGTTTTTTGCCCCCGATCTTCTGACGGTGATGGTGCCGATTTCCTTCACATCGCTCGGCATCGCGTTTTTGACGCCGCATATCGTGACGATCTCGCTTGCCCATGTGGCCAAGGTGGCGGGTTCGGCGTCGGCGATGATGGGCTTCCTGCAGATGGGAGCCGGTTTTGCCATGGGCCTGGCCGGGGCGCTCTTTGCTTCGCCCCTGATGGCTTACGGCACGCTTCTGCCGCTCATGCATCTCGTGGCGATCACGTCCTACGTGGTCTATCTCAAGTTTATTCCCGTCGAGCGGGCATGAAAAAAGCCGCCCCGGATTCCCGAGGCGGCTTTGAGACTTCGCTTCGAAGGATCAGCCCTTCTGGTCGCGCTTGGCAAGCGTGCGAAGGCGCAGCGCGTTGAGCTTGATGAAGCCTGCGGCGTCCTTCTGGTCGTAGGCGCCGTGGTCGTCTTCGAAGGTCACGAGCGAGTCCGAATAGAGCGACTTCGGCGAGGTGCGGCCCTCGACGATGACATTACCCTTGTAGAGCTTCAGCGTGACTTCGCCTTCCACATCCTTCTGGCTGTAGTCGATGGCGGCCTGCAGCATCATACGTTCCGGCGAGAACCAGAAGCCGTAATAGACAAGCTCGGCATAACGCGGCATCAGCTCATCCTTGAGGTGGCCAGCGCCGCGGTCGAGCGTGATGGACTCGATGGCGCGGTGCGCGGTCAAAAGGATGGTGCCGCCGGGGGTTTCGTAAACGCCACGGCTCTTCATGCCGACGAAGCGGTTTTCCACGAGGTCGATGCGGCCGATGCCGTTGTCACGGCCATAGTCGTTGAGCTTGGCAAGCAGCGTTGCCGGGGTCATGCGAACGCCGTTGATCGAGACGGCATCACCCTTTTCGAAGCCAATGGTGATGATGGTTGCCTTGTCCGGGGCGGCTTCCGGCGAAATGGTGCGCATGTGCACATATTCGGGCGCGGGCTGCGACGGATCTTCGAGAACCTTGCCTTCGGAGGACGAGTGCAGAAGGTTGGCGTCGACGGAGAAGGGGGCTTCGCCCTTCTTGTCCTTGGCCACCGGGATCTGGTTCTTCTCGGCGAAGTCGATGAGGTCGGTGCGGCTCTTGAACGCCCATTCGCGCCACGGCGCGATGATCTTGATGTCCGGGTTCAGAGCGTAGGCGGACAGTTCGAAACGTACCTGGTCGTTGCCCTTGCCGGTGGCGCCATGAGCGATGGCATCAGCGCCGGTTTCGCGGGCGATTTCGATCAGGCGCTTGGAGATCAGCGGGCGGGCAATCGAGGTGCCGAGCAGGTAGACGCCTTCATAGACGGCATTGGCGCGGAACATCGGGAAGACGAAATCGCGCACGAATTCCTCGCGCACGTCTTCGATGTAGATTTCCTTGATGCCGAGCATCTCTGCCTTGCGGCGTGCCGGTTCCAGCTCTTCACCCTGACCGAGGTCGGCCGTGAAGGTGACGACTTCCGCGTTCAGTTCGGTCTGAAGCCACTTCAGGATGATCGAGGTGTCGAGACCGCCGGAATAGGCGAGAACGACTTTCTTGACGTCTTTGGGTAGGGCCATGATCTTGCGTCCGTTTCATGATGGGCGGCGAGCGCCTCTTTTCGTTCGGCAGCACCATTAGCGGGAATGTTCCGGCCTGCCAAGAAAAACCGCGCGGCAAAGCGTCGCGAAACGGCGGGTTTTGCGTGGCTTCGGCGTGTTTTTCAGGCGGTCGGGCGCGTCAGCACATAGGTCGCGCCGGTGATCATCAGGGCCGCCACGCCGCCGGCTGCCCATGGCGAGGGATGAACCGTCAGAAGGTAGATCGGAAAACTGACCGACATCATCGAAATGGAGAGGATTTTCGCCCGCCGGGGAATGGCCCCGCGTTCGCGCCAGGTGCGCAAATGGGGTCCGAAGGTGGGGTGATCCAAGAGATATTGCTCGAAGCGTGGCGACGAGCGGGCAAAGCACCAGGCGGCGATGATGAGAAACGGGGTCGTTGGAAGGCCGGGCAGAACAACGCCGACGGCGCCGATTGCCACCATCAAACAGCCGACGCCGAAATAGATCATCCGAAGCAGGGAACTCATGGCGCAAAGCCTAACCCATTCACCGGGGCATTCCAATGCCTTGCGGCAAAAGGCGTCCGCACCGGGGGCGATGCGGACGCGGTTCTTGTCAGTCGATGTAGCGGGCCTTCAGGGCCTCGAACTTCTCAAGCTGTGCCGCATCCAGTTCGCGCGCGGCATCGCGGCGCACAAAAATCTTGAACATGGCGGCTCCATCACCGTTCATGAACCAGACCGAGCAGGAGCGGCGACCGTGGAAAGCGCGGTCGATGAAGGCAATCGCGGCGCAACGCTCCTTGCGGATATGGCCACCGATCGGGCTGTCGCCATGAATGTTGAACCAGCCATGGCCTTCGGAGCCTGCGGGCAGGCTGCCGGTCACTTCCGCCACGATATCCGGCGTATGGACGATGAGGAGCACATCGCCCCAAGTCCCAAGTTCACTCCAGATTTCGCCGAAATGATCCGCCGCCGTCACGGTCGCCGCACCCTTCGGCAGAATGGCCAGAATTTCCGCCGGGGTCACGTCGGCGGCGGAAGCAATCGCCTCAACCACGCCATCCGGCTTTTCGGACAGGGCCTTTTCGGCGCGCGCCTTGCGATCCGTGTCAGACATGGCGCTTACTCGGCTGCGATTTTCGATGCGTCCGGAGCATCGTGCAGGATGACCGCGAAGCCTTCAAACTGCGGATGGCCGAGATATTCCACCTTGCCCCGGTTGTTTTCGCCTGCCTTGGCATGGGCTGCGCGGAACTGTTCGGACTGGGTCCATGCCTTGAAGTCGGCTTCCGTCTCCCAGACCGTGTGCGAGGCATAAAGCGTGTGATCATCAGCCTTCGGGCCGCGTAGCATGTGAAACTCGATATAGCCCTTCATCTCGTCCAGACGGCGCTCGCGCGTCTTCCAGATGTTCTCGAAAGCCTCTTCCGAGCCGGGGGCAACCCGGAAGCGGTTCATGGCGATGTACATGTGCGTTTCCTCTCGCAAATAGGGGGCAAAAGCTTGCTGCCCGTCTTCCTGCTTGCCTTCATATTTAAACATGTGTATTTTAGTCAAGTTAAATCGAATGGGTACTCAAGAGTGTCTTTTCGTCCTTCAGGTTGCATGGTTCAGGATATGTCGATGGTCTCCAAAGCCCCCCTTTTGTGCACCGTGGTGGTCGCCGCCGCCCTTTTTGCCGCACCCTTTGCGGGAGCTGCCGAGCGCCATGCCAAGGCCAAGCGGATCGTTTCCGTTGGTGGGACGGTGACGGAAATTCTCTATGCGCTGGGGGCCGGGGAGCGGATCGTTGCCCGTGATACGACGAGCTATTACCCGCAAGCCGCCAATGCCAAGCCGGATGTGGGCTATATGCGCGCGCTCTCGCCGGAGGGGATTTTTGCCCAGAAGCCCGATTTGATCGTGGCGGAAGACGGTGCCGGTCCGGCGGATGCGATTGCCGTTCTCAAGGCCGGGCAGGTGCCATTTGTCGAGATTGCCACGCCGCCGTCTGGCGATGCCATCCCCCGGAAAATCCGCGATACGGGTGCAGCCGTCGGATTGGAAGACAAGGCGGACGCACTGGCCAAGGACGTGGAAACCGCCCTTGCAGCGCTGAAGGCGGATATTGCCGCCATCGACCCGGCCAGCAAAAAGCGCGTTCTGTTTGTTCTTTCGCTGGCAAATGGTCGCGTCATGGCGGCGGGAACGGAGACCGAAGCCGGGGCGCTCATCGAGATGGCGGGGGGTGTGAATGCCGCCGCTTCGCTTTCGGGTTACAAGCCAATGTCGGACGAGGCGGTGATTGCTTCCAAGCCTGATCTCGTCCTCGTGATGCAGACCGGGCAGCACCAGATGACGGCAGAGCAGGTGTTTGCGGTTCCGGCCCTGCAGGCGACGCCTGCGGCGGCCTCCCGGTCTCTTCTCACCATGGATGGGCTTTATCTCGTCGGCTTCGGGCCGCGCACGCCGTCTGCCGCGCGTGAACTCGCTGCTGCGCTTTACCCCGGCGTGGTGAAGCCGTGAGTGTCGATGTTCTGCCCGCCCCGGTCGTCAGGCAGACGGGAGACCGCTCGAGCCGCGCCCGGCTGGTAATCGGTCTTCTGGGCGTGTGTTTCGTTTTTTCCATCCTTCTGTCGCTGGCGACAGGGCCGACGGGTGTCGGCCTTGGCGATCTCCTGGCGTGGATCACGGGTCGCGCCGAGACCATGGCGTTGCAGGATCGCGTCATCCTCGAATCCGTGCGTATTCCACGCACCCTGCTCGGGCTTCTGGCCGGGGCGGGTCTTGCCGTTTCCGGGGCCATGATGCAGGGGCTTTTCCGCAACCCGCTGGCTGATCCGGGCATTGTCGGGGTTACATCAGGGGCGGCGCTGGCGGCGGTCATCGCCATTGTGCTCGGCGGCTCGGTGCTCTCGCCGGTGGCGGCGCTGCTCGGGCCGTGGTTTCTGCCGCTCTTTGCGTTCGTTGGCGGCTTGATCAATACGCTCCTTCTCTACGCGATCGCCACGGAAAAGGGCGAAACCTCTACCACCATGCTGGTGCTGGCGGGCATTGCCATCGGCGCGCTGACTGGAGCGGCGACCGGGCTTCTGGTGTTCTGGGCCGACGACCGGGCGCTGCGCGACATCACATTCTGGTCGCTCGGGTCTCTGGGCGGCGCGACTTACGCAAAAATCCTCTCGGTTCTGCCCTTCATTGCCGTGGTGCTGGCACTTGTGCCGTTTCTGGCGCGCGGGCTTGATGCGCTCATCCTTGGGGATGCGGCGGCCTTTCACATGGGTGTGCCGGTGCAGCGCTTGAAGCGCATCGCTATTCTCGCCGTGGCGGCCGCCTGCGGCGCTACGGTGGCGGCGGTTGGTTCCATCGGCTTTGTCGGGATTGTCGTGCCGCATCTTCTGCGGCTCGTCATGGGGCCATCGCACCGCTATCTCCTGCCCGGTTCGGCGCTGGGTGGGGCGGCGCTTCTGGTGGCGGCCGACAGCGTGGCGCGCACCATCGTTTCGCCCGCCGAATTGCCCATCGGCATCGTCACGGCGCTGATCGGCACGCCGGTGTTTCTCTTCCTGCTGCTCGGACGCGGGTCCGGCCTGAATTTCCGGAGCCTGTCATGATCCGTGCCGACCACATCCAGTTTTCGCGTGGCGGGCGGCGGTTGCTTGATGCGGTCAGCCTTGCCGTTGAGCCTCAGAAAATGACGGTCATCATCGGGCCGAACGGAGCGGGCAAATCCACCCTCTTGAAGCTGCTCTCGGGTGAAATCCGCCCCGATTCCGGCAGGGTATCGGTCGATGGTCGCGACATTGGCAGTCTTTCGGCGCGTGAGCTTGCGGAGCGGCGCGCCGTTCTACCGCAATCGCTGATGCTCTCCTTTCCCTTTACGGCGCTGGAAGTGGTGCGAATGGGCGCGATTGCCTATGGCTCGCTCGACCCGTCGCGCGATGCGCGAATGGCGCTGGCTCGCGTTGGCCTTGCCGGTTTCGAAGCGCGGTCCTATCAGGCGCTTTCGGGCGGTGAGCAGCAGCGGGTGCAGTTTGCCCGGGTTCTGGCACAGGCCCCATCGGCCATCGAGAGCGGCAGACCCCGGGCGCTCTTTCTCGATGAGCCGACCTCGAGCCTTGATATTGGCCATCAGATTGCCGTGCTCGAAATCGCGCGTGATTTTGCCCGGGCGGGCGGCGCGGTTCTGGCCATTTTGCACGACCTCAATCTGGCGGCTGAATTTGCCGATCATCTCGTCGTCCTCCATCGCGGTCAGGTCGCGGCAAGCGGTGGCGCTCGTGAAACGCTGACGGATGCGGTTATTTCCCGCGTCTATGGCATTTCCGGTGCTGTGGGCCGCATTCCGGGTGATCTACCCTTTGTTCTGCCGCAGGCGAGGACATGCTGAGGTCGCCGTGTTTGGCCTCAAGGGTTGCGTATCTCATGGCAGCGCTTACATTCCTCACGCGATTTCGTGGAGGAGGCTTGCATGACGGGTGATACGGGTTTTGTCGAAATGCCGCTGGTGATCGGCGAGAAACGCGGCACGGCCGGACTGGTCAAACTCAATCGTGCCAAGGCTTTGAACAGCCTCAATCTCGATATGGTGCGGCAGATGACAGCGCTTCTTGCCGCTTACGCTGAAGATGAGAGCATTGTCTCGGTCATCGTTCTGGGAGAAGGCGAGCGCGCCTTTTGCGCGGGTGGCGATATTCGCGCCATGCATGACAGCGGCAAGGTGGGCGGCGAGGAGGCCACCGCCTTCTGGCGCGAAGAATTCCATATGGACCATTTCATCGCCCACTATCCAAAGCCCTATGTGGCGCTAATGGACGGCATCGTCATGGGCGGCGGCGCGGGTATTTCCGTGCATGGCAGCCACCGCATCGTCACCGAGCGCACCCGTCTTGCCATGCCGGAAACCGGGATCGGTTATTTTCCGGATGTGGGTGCCAGCTGGTTCCTGCCGCGCATGCCCGGCTTTACCGGCTTCTGGATGGGGCTGACCGGCAACGAAATCGGTGCCGCTGATGCGCTTTATGGCGGCCTTGCCGATCATTGTTTGCCATCGGTGACGCTCTCTCTGGTGGTGGAAGCGATGGCCGCCCTCCCCCACGGCAGCGGGGCGGCGGAGGTGACGTCCGTCATCGAGCGGTTCGCCATGCCACCGGCTGGCGGTCAGTTTGCGCTCCATCGTGAATTGATTGACCGCGTGTTTTCCGCCGCGACGGTCGAGGACATCCTGACGGCCTTGGCTGCAGAGGACGATAATTTTGCGCGGGAGACGCTGGCGGTTCTACTGAAGCGCTCGCCGAAGAGCCTGAAACTGACCTTGCGTTTGTTGCAATCGGGCAAGGCGAGCGACAGTCTGGCCGAATGTCTCGAACGGGAATTTGCCGCCGGGCTTGGTATGTTGGGCAATGCGGACTTCTATGAGGGCGTGCGCGCCGCCGTCATCGACAAGGACCGCAATCCGAAGTGGTCGCCTGCAACGGTGGATGCCGTGACGGACGCTGATCTGCAAGCCTTCTTCCCGAAGGGCCATCCGCCGGTCTTTCCCGAGCGGCGGATGTAAGCGACCGGATCAATCGACGATGCGATAGGGCACGGTGCGACGGATATCGTGCTGTACCACCAGCTTGCGCTTGAGCGGCGGCACGGCGCGCTGGACGCAGGTGGTGCGCTCGCAGATGCGGCAGGAAATGCCGATGGGGTCAAAGGCCTTGCGATTGTCGAGGTCAAGATCATCGGCGTAGATGAATTCACCTGCATAGGAAATCTCGCAGCCGAGCGAGATGGCGTAGCGTGGCTGGGCGTTGCGGAAGCCGCCGCCGAGCGTCACCTGTGTTGCAAGACACAGATAACGCACGCCATCCGGCGTTTCGGCCAATTGCCGAATGATGCGGCCCGGCATTTCAAAGGCCTGATGCACATTCCACAGCGGGCAGGCCGCGCCAAAACGGGCGAATTGCAGCTTGGCCGCCGAATGGCGCTTGGTGATGTTTCCGGCGCGGTCGATGCGGGCAAAGAAGATCGGCACACCCTTCATGCCGGGGCGTTGCAGGGTGGAAAGCCGGTGGCAGACCTGTTCCAGACTGGTACCAAAGCGGGCGGTGAGCAGTTCCAGATCATGGCGCAACTCACGCGCCGTGCGCAGGAAGGACTGATAGGGCATCAACAGCGCGCCAGCATAATAGTTCTGCACGCCCATGCGACAGATTTCAAAAGCCTCGTCGGTACGAAAGCCCGCATTGGCGACAATCGCGTCGATCAGGTCACCGGCATGAAGCTGGGCAATCAGAAGGGCGATCTGGAAGGCGCGGGTCGGGGCGGGCGCATAGGCATTGAGCGACAGGATGCGGGTCGTAGGATCGAAGCGGCGGATATAATCGGCGTCCGGTGAGGCGGTGACGACGCGCACGCGATAGCGCTTTTCGAGAAACTGGGTGAGAACCAGCTGACTGTCGCCCCCGGCAAGCCCCAGTTCGCCGGACAGGCGCTCGGCGGACAGGTCCACATCGTGGATGTAATTATCGACGAAATGGAAGAAGTCGCGCACTTCTTCATAAGGGGTGGTTTCCGTGGTGGCGAGCGAGCCGGTGATCGAGTGGTCGAAGCTGGCGAGCTGCTCGGAATTGCGCCGGTAGGCCTGATGGCAGGTAATGAGCGCGTGGGCGATGCCCGGCGCGTTCTGGGTGATGAGCTTCAATTCCTGCAAGCTTGGCGAGTAATTTTCGAAGAGCGGGTCGGCCAGTGCCTCGGACAGGGCGGACAGAAGGCGATCACCCTCCCCCGACGATAGTTCAGCAATGTCGATTGCGAACTTTTCCGCAAGCGCCAGAAGGACGGCTGCGGAGACCGGACGCTGGTTGTTCTCGATCTGGTTCAGGTAGCTCGAGGAAATCCCTATTCTCTGGGCAAACTGGGCCTGTGTGGCCTTGTTTGCCTCGCGTAATTCGCGCACTTTTCGACCGATAAAGAGCTTGCCAATGGCCATGTTCGCAACTTTGCAATTTACTAATTACATTTTTGTTATCTTCACATTCGCACATCATCAAGCGTTTTTTTCAGGGACGATCACCGATAGACGGAACGCGCGTATGGCCTTGACATAAGGCATTCAGTTCCAAAGGGAGGGTAGTGAGAGATGCGCGCGATTCTCGAACAGGTTGAGGCGCGGCGCGCCCAGGCTCGGCTCGGAGGCGGCCAGCGCCGCATCGACGCCCAGCACGCCAAGGGCAAGCTGACCGCTCGCGAGCGTATTGAGGTTCTCCTCGATGAAGGCTCTTTCGAAGAATATGACATGTATGTTGCCCACCGTTGCACCGAGTTCGGCATGGCCGACCAGAAGGTGCCGGGCGATGGTGTCGTAACCGGCTGGGGTACCATCAACGGTCGTCAGGTTTACGTTTTCAGCCAGGACTTCACCGTTCTCGGCGGCTCGCTCTCTGAAACCCACGCCCAGAAGATCTGCAAGATCATGGACATGGCCGTGAAGAACGGTGCTCCGGTGATCGGTCTCAACGACTCGGGCGGCGCGCGTATCCAGGAAGGCGTCGACTCGCTTGCCGGTTACGCTGAAGTGTTCAAGCGCAACGTTGAAGCCTCGGGCGTCGTGCCGCAGATTTCCGTCATCATGGGCCCCTGCGCCGGTGGTGCCGTGTACTCGCCGGCCATGACCGACTTTATCTTTATGGTGCGCGACTCGTCCTACATGTTCGTGACGGGTCCGGACGTTGTGAAGACCGTGACCAACGAAATCGTCACGGCTGAAGAACTTGGCGGTGCAACGACCCATACCAAGAAGTCTTCCGTGGCCGATGGCGCCTACGAAAACGACATCGAGGCGCTTGAAAAGGTTCGCCTGCTGTTCGACTTCCTGCCGCTCAACAACCGCGAAAAGCCCCCGGTTCGTCCGTTCCACGACAACCCGGCCCGCTATGAAGAGCAGCTGAACTCGCTGATCCCGGATTCGTCCACGAAGCCCTATGACATGAAGGAACTGATCCTCGCGCTTGCCGACGAGGGTGACTTCTTCGAAATCCAGGAAGCGTTTGCCAAGAACATCATCACCGGCTTCATCCGTATGGAAGGCCAGACGGTGGGTGTTGTCGCCAACCAGCCGCTCGTTCTCGCCGGTTGCCTCGATATCGACGCTTCGCGCAAGGCTGCTCGTTTCGTGCGCTTCTGCGATGCCTTCAATATTCCGATCCTGACGCTGGTCGACGTGCCCGGCTTCCTGCCCGGTACGGCACAGGAATATGGTGGCGTCATCAAGCACGGTGCCAAGCTTCTGTTCGCCTACTCCCAGGCAACGGTTCCGATGGTCACGCTCATCACCCGCAAGGCCTATGGCGGCGCTTACGACGTGATGGCCTCCAAGCACATCGGCGCGGACATCAACTACGCCTGGCCGACGGCAGAAATCGCCGTGATGGGCGCCAAGGGCGCAACCGAAATTCTCTACCGTTCGGAACTGAACGATCCGGAGAAGATCGCCGCGCGCACCAAGGAATATGAAACCCGCTTTGCTAACCCCTTCGTGGCGGCTGAGCGTGGCTTCATCGATGAAGTCATCATGCCCTTCGGCTCCCGCAAGCGCATCGCCCGGGCGTTCGCATCGCTGCGTAACAAGCGCATCGATACGCTCTGGAAGAAGCACGACACGATTCCGCTTTGAGTTGGGGAGAGAGACAATGTCTATCAAGAAAATCCTGATCGCCAACCGTGGCGAAATCGCCTGCCGCGTCATCAAGACGGCGAAGAAGATGGGCATCAAGACGGTGGCTGTCTATTCCGACGCCGACCGTGACGCCCTGCATGTGAAGATGGCCGACGAAGCGGTGCATATCGGCCCGCCGCCGTCCAACCAGTCCTACATCGTGATCGACAAGATCATCGATGCCATCCGTCAGACCGGCGCTGATGCCGTTCATCCGGGCTATGGCTTCCTGTCCGAAAACCCGCTCTTTGCAGCGGCGCTCGAAAAGGAAGGCGTGACCTTCATTGGCCCGCCGGTGAATGCCGTCGAAGCCATGGGTGACAAGATCACCTCGAAGAAGCTTGCTGCCGAAGCCGGTGTTTCCACCGTTCCGGGCCACATGGGCCTGATCGAGGATGCCGACGAAGCCGTGAAGATCTCCGACCAGATCGGTTATCCGGTCATGATCAAGGCCTCTGCAGGCGGCGGTGGTAAGGGCATGCGTATTGCCTGGAACGCCCAGGAAGCCCGCGAAGGTTTCCAGGCCTCCAAGAACGAAGCCAAGAACTCCTTCGGCGATGACCGTATCTTCATCGAAAAGTTCGTCACCGAGCCGCGCCACATCGAAATTCAGGTTCTCGGCGACAAGCATGGCAACGTGCTTTACCTCGGCGAACGCGAATGCTCGATCCAGCGTCGTAACCAGAAGGTCATCGAAGAGGCTCCGTCGCCGTTCCTCGATGAAGCCACCCGCAAGGCCATGGGCGAACAGGCTGTCGCTCTTGCCAAGTCGGTGGGCTATCACTCCGCTGGTACGGTGGAATTCATCGTCGATGGCAAGGAGAAGAAGTTCTACTTCCTCGAAATGAACACCCGTCTGCAGGTGGAACATCCGGTTACGGAACTGATCACCGGCCTCGACCTCGTCGAGCAGATGATCCGCGTGGCTCAGGGCGAAAAGCTGGCCTTCGGTCAGGCTGACGTGAAGCTCAACGGCTGGGCCGTTGAAAGCCGCCTCTACGCTGAAGACCCGTACCGCAACTTCCTGCCGTCGATTGGTCGCCTGACGCGTTACCGTCCGCCGGTTGAAGGCGAAACGACCACGGGTGCGATCATCCGCAACGACACGGGCGTCTTCGAAGGCGGCGAAATCTCGATGTACTACGACCCGATGGTTGCCAAGCTCTGCACCTGGGCTCCGACGCGCCTTGAGGCCGTTGACGCCATGAGTGCGGCTCTCGACGACTTCGAAGTCGAAGGCATCGGCCATAACCTGCCGTTCTTGTCGGCTGTGATGGAACATGAGCGCTTCCGCGATGGCCGTCTGACGACCGCCTTCATCGCTGAAGAGTTCCCGGAAGGCTTTACCGGCGTTGCGGCGGATGCCGACAGCGCCCGCAAGCTGGCCACCATTGCTGCCATCATCAACCAGACGCTCCAGAAGCGCGCTGTGCAGATTTCCGGCACGATGGACAACCACCAGCGCGTTGTTCGCAACGACTGGGTTGCCACCATTGCCGGTTTCGAGTTCGCACTCGAACTCGGTGCCAATGCTGATGGTTCCTTCGTGAAGTTTGCCGATGGCGGCGTTTCGCCGGTCAACGGCGGCTGGGTGCCGGGTCAGAGCCATGCGACCTTCGTGGTCGACGGCGTAAGCATGGGTGTCAAGGTCAACCTGTCCGGCACGGGCATCCGCCTGCGCTGGCGCGGTATCGACGCGGTCGCCCGCGTTCGTTCGCCGCGCGCTGCCGAGCTTGCCCGTCTGATGCCGGAAAAGGCTCCGCCGGACACGTCGAAGATGCTTCTGTGCCCGATGCCGGGCGTGATCACCTCCATTCTCGTGAATGTTGGCGATCAGGTCGAATCCGGCCAGGCACTGGCCACCGTCGAAGCCATGAAGATGGAAAACACGCTGCGCGCCGAAAAGCGTGCCGTTGTGAAGTCCATCCCCGTCAAGCCGGGCCAGAGCCTGGCTGTGGACGAGATGATCATGGATTTCGAAGGCTGATCACAGCTCATGCGGGCGGCCCGGTCGCCCGCATCCACCCGGCTTTACCGTCGGGTCACACGAAAGCCACACCCGCAGCGGCCCGGCATGGGGGGGACGCGTGGATGAAGCCGGTTGAGGGAAGTGCGTTCGCGTGCTTCCCTCAGCTCAACAATACAAATGAAGGCTTTAGAGGAGAGACATCGCATGTCGGGGGATAAAACTGTCGCCGATTGGAAGATCATGGCCGAGAAGGAGCTCAAGCGCCCGGCCGATTCGCTGATCTGGAACACGCCGGAAGGCATTGCAGTTAAGCCGCTCTACACGGCTGAGGATCTTGATGGCATTGGCCACCTCGGCTCGCTGCCGGGTTTCGATCCCTTCATCCGCGGCCCGCGCGCCACGATGTATGCCGGTCGTCCGTGGACGATCCGTCAGTATGCCGGTTTCTCGACCGCTGAAGAATCCAACGCCTTCTATCGCAAGGCACTGGCCGCCGGTCAGCAGGGCGTGTCGGTCGCTTTCGACCTTGCCACGCACCGCGGCTATGACAGTGACCATCCGCGCGTCGTCGGCGACGTCGGCAAGGCCGGTGTGGCCATCGACAGCGTCGAAGACATGAAGATCCTGTTCGACGGTATTCCGCTCGAAAACATCTCCGTTTCGATGACCATGAACGGCGCCGTGATCCCGATCCTCGCCAACTTCATCGTCACGGGTGAAGAGCAGGGCGTTTCGCGCGACAAGCTTTCCGGGACCATTCAGAACGACATTCTGAAGGAGTTCATGGTTCGCAACACCTACATCTATCCGCCGCAGCCCTCGATGCGCATCATTGCCGACATCATCGAGTACACGGCGAAGGAGATGCCGAAGTTCAACTCCATCTCGATTTCCGGCTACCACATGCAGGAAGCCGGTGCGACGCTGGTGCAGGAACTGGCCTTCACGCTGGCTGACGGTCGCGAATATGTGCGCGCCGCCATTGCCAAGGGCCTGAACGTCGATGAGTTCGCCGGTCGCCTGTCGTTCTTCTTCGCCATTGGCATGAACTTCTTCATGGAAGCCGCCAAGCTGCGCGCCGCGCGCCTGCTCTGGACCCGCATCATGAAGGAATTCGAGCCGAAGAAGCCCGGTTCGCTGATGCTGCGCACGCACTGCCAGACCTCGGGCGTTTCGCTGCAGGAGCAGGACCCGTACAACAACGTTGTCCGTACGGCCTATGAAGCTCTTTCGGCCGCTCTTGGCGGTACGCAGTCGCTGCACACCAACGCGCTCGACGAAGCCATCGCACTGCCGACCGAGTTTTCGGCCCGCATCGCGCGTAACACGCAGCTGATCCTGCAGAACGAAACCGGCGTCACCAAGGTGGTCGATCCGCTGGCCGGTTCCTACTATGTCGAAAGCCTGACCAACGAACTGGCTGAAAAGGCCTGGGCGCTGATCGAGGAAGTGGAATCGCTGGGCGGCATGACCAAGGCTGTCGATGACGGCCTGCCGAAGCGCCTCATCGAGGAAGCCGCGACCCGTCGCCAGGCTGCTGTCGACAAGGGCGAGGAAGTCATCGTCGGCGTCAACAAGTTCCGTCTGGAAAACGAAGCCGCCATCGACATTCTCGAAATCGACAACACGGCTGTTCGCGCCTCACAGATCAAGCGTATCGAAGAAACCAAGCGTCGCCGCAACACGGCTGCCGTTGAAGCGGCTCTCGCCCGCCTGACGGAAGTGGCCAAGACCGGCGAAGGCAACATTCTCGAAGCCGCCGTCAACGCGGCCCGCGAACGCGCCACGGTCGGCGAAATCTCCGACGCCATGCGTTCGGTCTTCGGTGACCACGCGGCTGTTCCGAAGGTTGTTCGCAACATCTATGGCAAGGCCTATGAGGGCGATCCGGAACTGTCGATCCTTGCGGATCGCCTGAGCAATTACAAGGCTTCCAAGGGTGCCGCTCCACGCGTTCTGATCGCCAAGCTCGGTCAGGACGGCCACGACCGCGGCGCCAAGGTGATTGCCTCGGCCTTCGGCGATATCGGCTTCGATGTCGTTGCCGGTCCGTTGTTCCAGACGCCGGAAGAAGCGGCTGATCTGGCCGTTGCGGAAAAGGTGCAGGTGGTTGGCATGTCGTCGCTGGCAGCCGGTCACAAGACGCTCGCTCCGCAGCTTGTGGCAGCGCTCAAGGCTCGTGGTGCGGATCATGTGATTGTCGTCGTCGGCGGCGTCATCCCGCGTCAGGATTATGATTACCTGCTGGAACATGGTGTTTCCGCCGTGTTCGGTCCCGGCACCAATGTTATGGATGCCGCGCGCTCTGTGCTCGACCTCGTTGAAGGTCGCCTGCGCAACGACTGATCCCGAACGGGAACCTGGCAGGAAGAAACGCCGCGTCTAAGGGGGCTTGACGCGGCGTTTCTATTTGTAAGCTTTGGAAAGCCCGGCCTGTCTCAGCCGTCGAGAAGGGACAGTGCCTCTTCGGCAATCACGCGCTCTTCGTTGGTGGCGATCACCATGACCTTTACGGCCGAATCCTTCGCCGAAATCACTTCCGAATTGGCGGCATTCGCCTCCTCATCCAAACGAATGCCAAGGAAGCCGAGGTGCTCGACAATCCGGGCGCGGATCGGCGGCTGGTTCTCGCCAATGCCTGCGGTAAAGACGAGGCCGTCGAGACCGCCGAGCGCCACGGTCTGGCGGGCGATTTCGCCAGCGGTGCGGAAGCAGAACAGGTCCAGCGCTTCGCGGGCTTCCGGCTTGTCGGAGGCCAGCAGCATGCGTGTATCAGCGCTGATCCCGGACACGCCGAGCAGGCCGGAGCGGCGATAGAGCATATCTTCCACCGCCGGGCGGCTCATGCTGCGTTCCGTCAGCAGGTGCAGAAGCACGCCGGGGTCGAGCGCCCCGCAGCGCGTGGCCATCGGGATGCCGTCAAGCGTGGTGAAGCTCATGGACGTGTCTTCGCTGCGGCCATTCTTCATGGCGCAGAGGCTGGCACCCGAGCCGAGATGGGCCGTGATCACGCGGCCTGCGGCCAGCGTTGCGTCGCGGCGGGCGAGTTCACCGGCGATGAATTTATAGGACAGGCCATGGAAACCGTAACGGCGGATGCCTTCGTCGTAGAGTGCGCGCGGCAGGGCGAAACGCTGGACGTGTTCGCTCATCGTGCGGTGGAAGGCGGTGTCGAAGGAGGCCGTTTGCGGCAATTCCGGGCGAAGGCTGCGGATGGCGTGAATGAGACGAACGATATGGGGCTGGTGCAACGGCGCGAGAACGGTGAGCGCCTCGATTTCGCCCAGTGCTGTTTCATCGATCATCACCGGGCCGGTGAAATCACGTCCGCCATGCACGACGCGGTGCGCCACGGCATCAATCGCAGACAGGTCAAAATGTTCGCCGAGCCACTCGAACACCTCCTCGATCACGTCGGTCAGGACGCCATCGCCTTCGCTGCGCAACGGCACATGAAAGGTTTGCGGTCCTTCCATCAGGTGAAACGTCAAGGGGCGGCTGCTGAAATCCAGCATGCCCTTGCCGATGCGCTTCAGGAAGCCGGGGCCATGATCAAAGACGCCGATCTTCACGGTGGATGATCCGGTGTTGAAGGTCAGCAGCAATTTTCCGTCCATGATAGTCTCCTCCGGCGCTTTCCTGACATGGAAATGGCCCTCTGTCATCCTTGCCGTTTCCGGTTGGGGCCAAGTTTCAGCCGAAACGGTCCTTCCAGGACGGTGGGCAGGCGGCGAAGGGCAGGCTGGTGGCTTCAAAGACACCACGAGCCACGGCGCGGGCTGAAACCTGCGTCGCGAGATGGCACAGCTCCATGAAGCCGGCGAAGTCAGTGGCGGGTTTGCGGCTTGTCGCGGCGGCAAAAACCGTGTCGCCATCGGCGGGCAGGTGGCCGGGCAGAAGTGCGCGGGCAAAGCCGTCATGGGCCATGATCGAAAGGCGATGGGCCTCGGCCTTGGTCAGTGTCGCGTCGGTGACAATCACGCCGATCGTCGTGGCCTTCAGGTCAACGCCTTTGAGGCGAAGCGCGCGATCCTGTTCCGAGAAGTGGGTGGGCAGGCCAAGGCCGCCGAATTCGTCCTCTTTCTCGAAGGGTGCCGCCCAGAAATGGGCCGTATCGCCCACCGTTGCGCTGCCCAGAGCGTTGACGGCGACCAGTGCGGCCACTTTGATCCCTTTCGAGGTCATGGCGCTGGCCGAGCCGAGGCCGCCTTTCAAGGTGGCCGTTGTGGCGCCTGCTCCGGCACCGACGCTGCCCAGTGCGAACGCGCCTTTGGCCGCGACGCGGAAGGCTTCGTAACCCATGTCGCGGTAGGGGGAATGGAGCCCCCAGTTCTTGTCGCCGCCGTTCAAGAGGTCAAAGAGGATGGCCTGCGGCACGATGGGTACGCGCGTCGATCCGACCTCCAGCCCCCTGCCGATTTCGCGCAGGCCCGCTTGCACGCCACCCGCCGCATCCAGCCCGAAGGCCGAGCCGCCGGAGAGCACGAAGGCATCAACGGTCTGCACGGTCATGGAGGGATCGAGAAGGGCCGTGTCGCGGCCACCCGGTGCGCCGCCCAGAACGGAGCCGGATGCGACTGCCGGTGCATCAAAGATAATGGCCGTGACGCCCGAGCCGAGTGTCAGATCCGTGGCATGACCAACGGCTACGCCTTCAATATCGGTGATCAGGTTCATCATGCTTTTGTCCAATATGCCGGGGGCTTTCTTCCTGAAGGTATCTCATCTAATTTGTTTAGCAGGGAAGAGGAGATCACCGCATGAATTTTCAGTCCATTCTTGAGACTGTTCTCAACAACAAGACCCGCACCATCTGCGGCATGGCGCTTGTCGGGGTGCTTGGCACCTACGGCTATATGCTGGCTGGCTGATCTGCCTTCATTGCTTTGAGAACCTGCGCCGCCAGATTCTGGGAGGAACTGGCGGCGTTCAGTTTTGTCCATTCCATTGGCCCGGTATCGCGGGCCATTTGCTTTTCCAGCACATCGACCGTGGCATCCGAATCGCCCTGACAACGGCTGAGGATGCGGGCTTTCAGGCACTCGCCATCCATGTCGAGCCAGTATCCGTAAAACGGAACTGCGAGGCGTTGAGCGATTTCGGCCAAGGTGGCGCGGTCGTCCGCCCGGTCGAATACGGCATCGACCACAACGCAGCCCCCTTCTCGAAGAATCGCCTCGGCTTTTTCAAATAGCTGGCGATAGACCGTCTGCGATATATCCGATGTATAGGCCTCAAGCGGCAGGCGTTCGGCAAGCCCGGCGCCAAAGAGCGATTTGCGCAGACGATCACTTTCCAGAAGGCGCGCGCCGGGTGGCTGGCCGATCATCGGGGCGATTGCGACGGCAAGCGTCGATTTACCGGAGCCGGAAAAGCCGCCCATGGCGATGAGGCAGGGCGGTGTATGGCCGAGCAGACCTTCGGCCAGATCAAAATATTCCCCGGCCAGTTTGCGAAGTGCGTCTTCATTCTTTCCCGCATGTTCAGCCTGCGTTGCGGTCACATGGGCGCGCACTTCGGCGCGGATGGCCATGAGGAGCGGCAGGAGGATAAATCCGTCATCGTCTCCCGTGCGGTCGATGTAGCGATTTGCCACCGCATTGGCGAGGTCGGGCAGGCCACGGTGCCACAGGTCCATCAGCAGGAAGGCGAGGTCGTAGAGCACATCCACCGAGGCAATCGCGTCGTTGAATTCAATGCAGTCGAACAGGCGCGGGCCTGTTTCGGTACGGTAGATGTTGCGAAGGTGGAGGTCGCCATGGCAAAGGCGCAGTTTTCCGTCCTTTTCACGGGCGTCGAGCCGTTCGGCATGGCGGTCCAGATGGTGGCGCAGCCGCGCGTCGAGTGCGTCGATGCGCCCCGGCGTGAAGACATGGGACGTGGCAAAGCCAGAACGGTTGATATCGAGCACGGCGCGCAGGTTGGCGGCACCGCCGCCCGTGTGCAGCACATCGGCCTTGTCATGGAAGCGGGCGATGGCGAGTGCCGTTTCTTCCATCAACGGCAGGGATAGGGAATGGCGTTCGGCCAGTCGGTCGAAAAGTTCGTCTTCATCGAAGCGGTGCATTTCAACGGCCGCGTCGATGAGGTCGCCAGGGCCGTCAAACTCCACACCGCCATCCGCTGTGCGGGTGATACGGCGAATGCCGCGATAAAGGTCGGGTGCCGTGCGGCGGTTCAACGCCACCTCGTTCTCGCAGGCGGCGAGCCGTAACTGTGGAGTGGAGAAATCGGCATAGGGCAGCTTCAGCGTCTTCTTCAGTTTGAAAACGGTGTCCCCGGCCATCAGCACCAGCGAGATATGGGTTTCGACCCGGCGGATGGGCCGATCCGCCAAGGCGGCCTCAAGAAAGGCAATGGTCGTTTGCTGGCTTTCTGTCATGGCAGATCTCCCTGACCGCACGACCAGTTAAACGGGTTTGTCCGCGTGAGGAAATGCGAAAGATCAAAAAGGCCGGGGTTTTGCCCCGGCCTTTGTCGTTCGAAAGGATTTGCTTGCCTCAGTTCAGCGCGGCAACGGCCTTGGCGATCCGGGCAATCGCTTCCTTCAGTTCCGCTTCCGATGTGGCATAGGAGATGCGGAAATAGGGTGAAAGGCCGAAGGCTGCGCCCGGCACCACGGCGACATGGACGCTTTCCAGCAGATAGCTCGTAAAGTCGCGGTCCGAGGCGATAACGGTGCCGTCCGGCGTCGTGCGCCCAATGACGCCCGCGCAGGAGGCAAACGTGTAGAACGCGCCTTCCGGATTGGGGCAGACCAGCCCCGGAATGGCATTCAACCCGGCCACGACGATATCGCGGCGCTTCTGGAAGTCAGCGCAGCGCTCGCGGACGATGTCCTGCGGACCGTTAAGGGCCTCAACAGCCGCCGCCTGACTGACCGAAGACGGGCAGGAGGTTGCCTGACCCTGGACCACGGCCATGGCCTTGATCAGCGCCTTCGGGCCACCGGCATAGCCGATGCGCCAGCCGGTCATGGCATAGGCCTTGGAGACGCCATTCATGGTCAGCGTGCGGTGTTTCAGGCGCGGTTCGACCTGTGCCGGGGTCACGAATTCCAGCCCGTCATAGAGGATATGCTCGTACATATCGTCAGCCATGACCCAGACATGCTCATGCTTCAGAAGCACATCGAGAATGGGGCGGTAATGCTCTGCCGTATAGGCGGCGCCCGTCGGGTTTGACGGTGAGTTGAGCATCAGCCAGCGGGTCTTGGGTGTGATCGCAGCCTCAAGGTCTTGCGGCGTCAGGCGGAAGCCGTTCTTTTCAAGGCAGGGCACGAGAACCGGCACCCCGCCCGCGATCTGGACAATATCCGAATAGGAGGTCCAGTAGGGCGTGGGGATGATCACCTCATCGCCGGGGTTTACGCTTGCCATGATGGCGTTGAAGATGACCTGCTTGGCACCCGTCGCGACGGTGATTTCATCGGGAGCGAATTCAAGGCCGTTATCGCGCTTGAACTTGGCGATGATGGCAGCCTTCAGTTCGGGCGTTCCATCGAGGGCTGTGTATTTGGTCTGGCCCGCCTTGATGGCGCGCCAGGCCGCTTCCTTGATGTGGTCGGGCGTGTCGAAATCCGGCTCGCCCGCACCGAGGATGATGACGTCGAGGCCTTCCTTTTTCATGCCCTGGGCGCGGGCGGTGATGCGCACGATCTCCGAAACGGCGATGGACGTCACGCGCCCGGCGGGGCGGAATTCCGCCCCGTTGCTCAAGGTGTCAGCCATGACGTTTGTCCTTATTCCACGTCGAACTTCACGCCCTGCGCCAGCGGCAGGGAGGAGCCGTAGTTGATGGTGTTGGTCGCGCGGCGCATGTAGGCCTTCCACGCATCCGAACCCGATTCGCGACCGCCGCCGGTTTCCTTTTCACCACCAAACGCACCGCCGATTTCCGCACCGGACGGGCCGATGTTGACGTTGGCAATGCCGCAATCCGAACCACGGGCGGAGGTGAAGGCTTCCGCTTCGCGCATGTCGTTGGTGAAGATGGAGGACGAAAGACCCTGCGGAACGTCGTTGTTCAGTTCCAGTGCCTTGTCGAAGTCCGAATACTTCATGACGTAGAGGATCGGGGCGAAGGTTTCCTCGATGACCGGGCCAACCTGCGTGGGCATTTCGACGATGGCGGGACGCACGTAGTAGGCGTTTGCGGCTTCGTTGGAGAGCAGGCGCTCGCCGCCGGCAACATTGCCGCCAGCCTTGCGGGCTTCTTCCAGTGCCTTCTGCATGCCGTTGAAGGCGGCTTCGTCGACCAGCGGGCCGACCAGCATGCCCGCTTCCAGCGGATTGCCGACCGGAACGGAGGCATAAGCCTTCTTCAGGCGCGGAACCAGCGTGTCATAGACGCTTTCATGGACGAAGAGGCGGCGCAGCGACGTGCAGCGCTGGCCAGCCGTGCCCATGGCGGCGAAGGCAACGCCGCGCAGCGTCAGGTCGAGATTGGCCGTCGGGGTGACGATGGCTGCGTTGTTGCCACCCAGTTCGAGAATGGCGCGGGCAAAGCGACCGGCCAGCTTCGGACCGACAGCGCGGCCCATGCGGGTGGAGCCGGTGGCCGAAACCAGCGGAACCTTCGGGTGATCGACCAGCGCTTCGCCGACAGCCGCGCCGCCGATCAGCAGCGTCGAAAGGTTGGCGGGGGCGGTGTAACCGGCTTCGACATAACGCTTCAGCGCCTTGTCGAAGATGGCCTGGCTGGCGATGGCGGTCAGTGGGGTCTTTTCCGACGGCTTCCAGACGATGGCATTGCCGCAGACGATGGCCAGCGCCGCATTCCAGGCCCAGACGGCCACTGGGAAGTTGAAGGCGGAGATGATGCCGGTGACGCCGAGCGGATGCCAGGTTTCCATCATGCGGTGATCAGCGCGTTCGGTGGCGATCGTCAGACCGTAAAGCTGGCGGGAAAGACCGACGGCGAAATCGCAGATGTCGATCATTTCCTGCACTTCACCGAGGCCCTCGGAGGTGATCTTACCGGCTTCGATGGAGACGAGGCGGCCAAGATCGTCCTTGGCGGCGCGCAGTTCCTCGCCCAGCAGGCGGATCAGTTCGCCGCGCTTGGGGGCCGGCACCATGCGCCATTCGAGGAAGGCGATGTGGGCGGCGTCAATAGCCTTGACGGCTTCTGCCGGGCCGACTTCCTGAACGGAACCAAGCGGCTGGCCGGTGACGGGGGAGCGCACAGCCAGCGTGCCTTCCTTCCAAAGGGCGGCGGGAACGCCGAGGCCAGAAAGGATCTTGCCTGCTTCGCTGGCGAGGTCAAAGGTCGTGAGCGTCATGTTATTCCTTCCGGAGATTTTCTCGTTATTCGGTTTGGCGATGTTTCACATATAGGGCGTCCGGGCGCGATCAGAACCGCGCACCGGCAATATGGGCAATCTGGGCGCCCGCTTCATAGAAAGCTTCCTTGGCGAAGCGGAAGGCAGGCTCGCTGATCGTGGTCAGCGGCAGCGGCAGTTCGGCTTCGGCAATCTGGCCCAGAACATGTTCGGCCAGCGTCTTGCCGAAGATGGTGCCGGGCGCAATGCCACGACCGTTATAAGCGGAGAAGCCGACAGCCTGCGGGCCGAGCTTGTGGAAGCGTGGCAGCGCATCATCCGACATGCCGATCCAGCCGAACCATTCGGCCTCAAATTCGACATTGCCTATCTGCGGGAAGAGCTTCTTCAGCGAACGGACAGACCAGTCCTTATGCACCGCATAGCCGGTGTTGCGCAGCGCGCCGACCGAGCCGAAGACGATGCGCCCGGCCTTGTCCATGCGGAACGAGGAGAGCACTTCTTTCGTATTCCAGCAGCCTTCGCGACCGGGCAGGATTTCTTCGAGAAGGGCGGGCGAGAGCGGCTTCGTGGCAAAGTTGAAATAGGGCAGATAGACCTGTTCCTTGCGGATGGCCTCGAAGGGACCGCTCGAATAGGCGTCCGTGCAGTAGAGGAGCCATGGGGCCGATGCCGAGCCCTTGGCGGTTTTGGCCGTCCACTGGCCGTTTTCAAAGGCGAGGCCGGTGACGGCGCTCTTCGTGTGGATCGAAACACCTGCCTCGACGGCAATTCTGGCAAGGCCACGGGCATAGGCCAGCGGCTGCAGCGTTCCGGCGCGCGGATCATGCAGGGAGCCGGAATAGGCCTTCGAGCCGACGCGCTTGGCCGTTTCCTCCGCAGACAGAACCTTGACGGGTGCGCCGCGCGCCGACCACTGACGGCAGCGCTCTTCGATTTCCTTCAGTCCGGAATCGCCGACGGCCAGATGCAGCGTGCCATTGGTCTCCAGTTCGCATTCGATGCCATGCTTCTGGATAATACTGCGCACGTAAAGCGGCGCATCGCCCAAAAGCGACAGCAGGCGGTCGCCATAAAGCGGCCCAAGCACGCCGGGCAATTCGTCCGGCATGGTCCACATACCGCCATTGATGAGGCCCACATTGCGGCCCGCGCCGCCATAGCCGATCTCGACGGCTTCCAGAACGACAACCTTCTTGCCCTGGCTTGCCAGATGGTAGGCCGCCGAAAGACCCGTATAGCCCGCGCCGACGATGACGACATCGGCGGTCTCAAGGCCTTCGAGTTCAGGCGTGGCGGGTGCTTCAGGGGCGGTTTGTTCCCAAAGTCCGTGCGTGCGGGGGTCGTTCAGCATGTGTTTTTTGTCCCAAGTAGCCGCACGGAGAAGGTTGAGGAGGAGATCATTCCGTGCGCATGACGGTTTTCCTCTTTACAGCGCCTTCAGGCGCGTGAATATCGCTTCTTTATCAAGAGTTCATTCCGTGGGAGAATGATCATGCTGCCCGCCCGCCGGTTTCTGCCATCCCTTTCATTGCTTTCCGCCTTTGAGGCGGCGGCCCGCACAGGTTCCGTCACGGCGGCGGCGCGCGAATTACAGCTGACGCAGAGCGCCGTCAGCCGCCAGATCCGTCTGCTGGAGCATCAGCTGGGGGCCGATCTTTTCCTGCGGGAACGTCAGACCATTCGTCTTTCGCTGGCCGGTGAAAGCTATGTGCGCGAAATCCGCGAGGCGCTGAAGCGCATCTCGACGGCGTCGCTCAATCTCAGGGCCAATCCGGAGGGCGGTTCGCTGAACCTCGCCATCCTGCCCACCTTCGGCACGCGCTGGCTGGCCCCTCGTCTGTCCTCCTTTCTGGCGGAGAATCCGGGTGTGACGGTGAACCTCGTCACCCGGCTGCAACCCTTTGATTTCAGGCTGGATACGATTGATGCGGCCATTCATTTCGGCATGCCGCACTGGCCGGGGGCGGACCTGACCTTTCTGATGAAAGAAAATGTCATGCCGGTGTGCAGCCCGGCCTTCAAGGTGGCGCACGGGCTTCATCATCCGGCCGACCTGCTTGGAGCCCCGCTTCTCCACATCACCTCACGGCCCGATGCCTGGGAGGGATGGTTTACGGCCAATGGCGTGGCGTTTGAAAGCGTGCACGGCATGTTGTTCGACCAGTTTTCCACGCTGGCGCAGGCGGCGGAAAGCGGGCTCGGCGTAGCGCTGGTGCCCACCATTCTGATCGCGCATGAACTTGAAACCGGGCGACTGGTCAGCGCTGGCGCGGCGATGGAAAATGCCGGGTGCTACTATCTCGCGTCGTCCAGCGAGCGCAGCGATTACCGTCCGCTGATTGCCTTTCGCCAATGGATCACGGCGCAGGCGGACTTGCCGCCGGTGGCGGATTGACGGCATAGTGACCGCAAAACAGGCGGGATTCGCCGCCCTTCATGACAGGATATCCGATGAAACCGATCTTCATCCAGCTGCAATGCGCGCCCGGCAAGACCTATGAGGTGGCCGATGCCGTCTACAAGACGGAACTCGTTTCCGAGCTTTACTCGACCAGCGGCGAGTATGATCTCCTGATGAAAATCTACCTCACCGAGGAGCAGGATGCGGGCAAGTTCATCAACGAGAATATCGCCAATATTCCGGGCATTGTGCGCACGCTGACGACCATGACGTTTACGGCGTTTTGAGGCTTAGGGGTCGACGCCCGGCGCACCGCGTGGCTTCGCGCGTTCGGCATTCTCGGCTTTCCCGGCGCTACGCATGGCTTCGCGCGTTCGTCGCTGCCATCGATTCACTGGATCGATGGCTCGGGCCATTCGGCCCGACCGCTCCTCACCCCATCCTCTCCGAGGCATAGGACCCCGGGGATGCCGGGAAGACCACGGTGCGGTTGCCGTTGATGAAGGTGCGGTGGTGGATATGGGCATGGATGGCGCGGGCCAGAACCAGATTTTCCACGTCACGACCGAGCGAGACATAGTCGTCCGGTGATTGGGCGTGGGTTACACGCACCACGTCCTGCTCGATGATCGGACCTTCATCGAGGTCAGCCGTCACATAATGCGCCGTTGCGCCGATCAGCTTCACGCCGCGCTCATAGGCCTGCTTGTAGGGGTTTGCCCCCTTGAAGGATGGCAGGAACGAGTGGTGGATGTTGATGATCTTGCCCGACATCGTCTGGCAGAGCTTGTCCGACAGAATCTGCATGTAACGGGCGAGGACGACCAGTTCCGTACCGGACTGCTCGACGATCTCCAGCAATTGCGCCTCGGCCTTCAGCTTGTTGTCCTTCGTCACCTTGATGTGGTGGAAGGGAATGTCGTGGTTGACGACAACCTTCTGGTAATCGAAGTGGTTTGAGACCACGCCGACAATATCAATCGGCAGGGCACCGATGCGCCAACGATAGAGAAGATCGTTCAGGCAATGGCCAAAACGCGACACCATGAGCAAAACCTTCATCGGCTTGTCGGCGTCGTAAATATTGAAATCCATGCCGAATTTCTCGGCCACCGGGCGAAAGCCCGCGGCCACATCCTCCTGGGGGATGCCCTGTTCCGAACGGAAGGAAACGCGCATGAAGAATTTGCCGGTCTCGAAGTCGTCGAACTGCGATGAATCGGCGATGTTGCAACCGCGCTCCGCCAGATAACCGGAGATGGCGGCGACGATGCCGCGTGCGGTCGGGCAGGTGACGGTGAGCACATAGGTCTTCATGTCGGTCAATCCTTAGCGTTGCTGGCGGTGGCTTACCCCCAAATGAAGACGCCGGGCAAGCCCGGCGTCCGCAATTCCTGTCTGGGGTGTCTCAGATATCGAGGGTCGTTGCGGCTTCCCAGCTGGTAAACTGGGCGCAATAGGTGTTCCACTCGTTGTGTTTGAGCTTGAGGTAAGCTTTGGAGAAGCTGGTGCCGAGGGCCTGCTGGAGTTCGGTATCGGCCTCGTAGGCGCGCAGGGCGTCGAGGAGGTTCAAGGGCAGCTTCGGGGCGTTGGTGATGGTGTGGCCTTCGGCATACATGTCGATGTCGGAGTAAGGACCCGGATCGGCATTG
>Ga0209794_1000796_pt1 | contig 35107 bp, 34 predicted proteins | sample EBPBio232013_DNA_FD_185869 | JGI IMG/M metagenome (GOLD analysis project Ga0209794, IMG submission 185869) | Wastewater treatment Type I Accumulibacter community from EBPR Bioreactor in Madison, WI, USA - Reactor 1_5/23/2013_ DNA (SPAdes)... | ecosystem: Engineered > Bioreactor > EBPR >... | reverse complement strand
CAGGCCTTCGGCGCGCTCGGCCTGGGTTTCGAGGATGGCTGTGAATCGGGCGATTTCTTCGAGCAGCTCCTGCAGTGCCGGGGCGAATTCCGGTTTTTCCAGCAACTGGCCGGCGGAAAAACGGCCGGCGTCGATGCCGACGGCCAGGCGCAGATCCTTGGCCGCCTTCTCCAGCGCCTTGCTGGCGACCGGCAGATCGAGGCAGTCACGGGCGTGGGTCAGCGCCTCGGTCCGCGCGTCGCGGGCAAGGTCGAGGAATTGCGCGGTCGACACGCTGTCGCCGAAGAACAGCGTCGCCACTTCCGGCAACTGGTGCGCTTCGTCGAAGATCACCGTGTTGCAGGCCGGCAGCAGTTCGGCCATGCCCTCGTCGCGCAGCATCACGTCGGCAAAGAACAGGTGGTGATTGACCACCACCAGATCGGCGGCCATCGCCTCCTTGCGCGCCTGCATGACGAAGCATTCCTTGTAGTCCGGACATTCCTGACCGAGGCAGTTGTCGCGCGTCGAGGTGACGTGCTGCCAGACCGGCGAGTTTTCGTTCACCTCGACGCACTCGGCCTTGTCGCCGCTCTGCGTGGTCTTGGCGAAGACCGAGATGCGGCGGGCGTCGGCGGCGTCCTCGCGGGTCAGGAAACGGCCGTCGGCCAGCGAGCGTTGCAGGTGGTAGGGACAGACGTAATTGGCGCGCCCCTTGAGCAGCGCGATCTTGACCGGCGCCTTGAGGATGTCGCGCACGGTCGGCAGATCCTTGTTGAACAACTGGTCCTGCAGCGTTTTGGTCCCCGTCGACACGATCACCTTGCCGCTCGACTTCAGCGCCGGCACCAGGTAGGCGAAGGTCTTGCCGGTGCCGGTACCGGCTTCGGCGATGAACACCGCGTTGTTCTTGATGGCCTCGGCGATGCGCTCGGCCATTTCGACCTGTTGCGGACGAATGCGGTAGCCGTCGATGGCACGCGCAAAAGCGCCATCGGGCGAGAAGATTTCCTGGAGGGTAGACAAGGTGCGGTTTTCGGGGGAGGTCTAGGCGGCGGATGCGGCCCGCAGCATCTTAACAGAAGCGGGCAACGACCACCGCAAGCACCATGCTGCACCGCGGCATTAATTTCAAACGAATCAATAAAACAATTGATAGACAGAACATTACGAATTGTTGCATCGCACAATTAATTGTCGGCATTTCGGTCCGGGCGTGATAAATTGCAGCCATAACAACAGCCAGAAAAGCGTCCGGAAAGGAAGATCAGCCATGCGCCAAATCGCCAAAACCGCTCTCGCCCCATCCCTTCCGGAAACCACCCCGGCTCCTGCCCGCTCCTTGCCCCCAGGGCAGGCCCTGGAATTGCTCGCCGACGCCCGCCCCGGCAACAGCCGCTGGCCAGCCCGCCTCGACCTGCTGCAGAGCGTGAGCGGCCTGGTGCTGGCGCTGTTTCTCGTCGCCCACATGTTTTTCGTGGCCAGCATCCTGATCAGCCACGAACTGTTCTACAACGTCGCCCGCTTCTTCGAGGGCGTATGGCTGTTCGGCGAACCACAACCGGTGCTGGTGTCGATGGTTGCCGCCGGCGTCACCGGCTTGCTGGTCGCCCATGCCTGGCTGGCGATGCGCAAGTTTCCCGGCGGCTATCGCCAGTACCGCGCCTTTTCCGCACATCGCAGCCGGCTGCGCCATGGCGACACCAGCCTGTGGTGGCTGCAGGTGGTGACCGGTTTCGCCCTCTTTTTCCTGACCACCATCCACCTCTACGACATGGTCAGCCAACCCGACATGATCGGCCCCTACGAATCCGCCGACCGCGTATGGACCGGCGGCATGTGGCCAATCTACCTGGCGCTGCTGTTCACCGCCGAAGTCCATGGCGGCATCGGCCTGTACCGGCTGGCGGTCAAATGGGGCTGGTTCGTCGGTGATGACGCCAACGCCGGACGCCGTCGGCTGCGCCACATCCGTCACGCGTTCAGCGCCTTTTTCATCACCCTCGGTCTGGTCACGCTGCTGGCCTACATCGATCTGGGTCGCGCCCACGCCGAGCATGCCGGCGAGCGCTACCTGCCGCCGGGCCAGACGACGGTCGAGCACGGAAAGCACTGAATCATGGACATCATCCATAGCGACGTCCTCGTCATCGGCGGCGGACTGGCCGGTCTGCGCGCCGGTCTGGCAGCAAAGAAGCGCGGCCAGCAGGTGATCATCCTCAGCCTGGTGCCGCCCAAGCGATCGCATTCGGCCGCTGCCCAGGGCGGCATGCAGGCCAGCCTGGCGAATGCGCTGAAGGGTGCCGGCGACAACGAAGACGTGCATTTCGAGGACACCGTGCGCGGCAGCGACTGGGGCTGCGACCAGGAAGTCGCGCGCATGTTTACGCACGTGGCGCCCAAGGCGGTACGTGAGCTGGCAGCCTGGGGCGTGCCGTGGAACCGCGTTGAAGCAGGCGAGCGCACGGTGATCATCGATGGCAAACCGGTCACGCTGGAAGAAAGCGCCGACGCCCACGGCCTGATCACCGCCCGCGATTTCGGCGGCACGCGCAAATGGCGCACCTGCTACGTCGCCGACGGCACCGGCCACGCCATGCTGTACGCAGTCAGCGACCAGACCGTTGCCGAGGGCATCCCGGTGCATGAGCGGCGCGAAGCGGTGGCGCTGATCCACAACGGCGAACGCTGTCACGGCGCCATCGTCCGCAACCTGATCGACGGCAAGCTGAGCGCCTATGTCGCCAAGGCTACCTGCATTGCCACCGGCGGCTTCGGCCGGCTCTACCAGGCGACCACCAACGCCGTCATCAACGAAGGCATCGGCGCCGCCATCGCGCTGGATAGCGGCGTCGTGCCGCTGGCCAACATGGAAGCGATCCAGTTTCACCCGACCGCGATCTTTCCCGCCGGCATCCTGGTCACCGAAGGTTGCCGCGGCGACGGTGGCCTGCTGCGCGATGTCGACGGCCACCGCTTCATGCCCGACTACGAGCCGGAAAAGAAGGAACTGGCGTCGCGCGACGTGGTGTCGCGGCGCATGGAAGCACACATCAAGGCCGGCAAGGGCGCCAGCAACCGTTTCGGCCAGCATCTGTGGCTGGACATCACGCTGCTCGGCGCGGACCACATCAACCACAAGCTGCGTGAAGTGAAGGAAATCTGCCAGTACTTCCTCGGCATCGACCCGGCCAAGCAGTGGATTCCAGTGCGCCCGGCTCAGCATTACTCGATGGGCGGCATCCGCACCGACGCCCACGGCGCAGCGCGCGGCCTCAAGGGCCTGTTTGCCTGCGGCGAAGCGGCCTGCTGGGACCTGCACGGGTTCAACCGGCTGGGTGGCAATTCGGTCGCCGAAACCGTGGTTTCCGGGATGATCGTCGGCAGCGCCATTGCCGATTTCTGCGCCTCGCCGGATGGCGAACTGACGGTGTCCACCGCGTTGATCCGCCAGTGTTTCGAACGCGCGCAGGCCGAGTTTTCCGCCATCGCCAATCATCATGGCCAGGAAAGCGCCAGCCTGCTGCTACGCGAAATGCAGGCGACAATGACCGCCCAGGTCGGCATCGTCCGCCACGGCGAAGCGCTGACTGCTGCGGTCAACACGCTGCAGGACCTGCTTTTGCGCAGCCGCGACCTCGGTCTTTCCGGCCGGCGCGGCGGCGCCGACCCCGAACTGACGCTGGCCTGGCGCCTGCAGAAGATGCTCAGGCTGGCGCTGTGCGTCAGCTACGGCGCCTTGCAGCGCACGGAAAGCCGCGGCGCGCATTTCCGCGAGGATTACCCGCAGCGCAACGACGCCGACTGGCTCAAGCGCACCCTGGCAAGCTGGCCCGACGCCGGGCAGACCTTGCCGACCTTGAATTACGAGCCGGTCGATATCGCCCGCATGGAACTGCCGCCCGGCTGGCGCGGCTACGGCAGGCGCGACGCCATCGAACACCCGCTGACCGCCAGCCGTCAGGCCGAAGTCGACGCCACCCGCGCCGCCCTGGCCGGCAGCGACCGGCACGCCGTGCAAGCCGCGCTGATGCCTTTTCGCCACCTGCTGCCGGCGCACTTGCGCGGGAACAATGCGCGCCTTGGAGAGAACGCATGATCACGCTGTTCCGCAAACCGAAACCGGGTGCGGCGCCGCGCCGCCTGACCCTGCACATCCTGCGCTGCAACCCGGCCGATCCGGCGAGCAAGCCTTACCTGCAGGCCTTCGAACTGGAAGAAGCGGAAGGCATGACGCTGTTCATCGCACTCAATGAAATCCGCGCCACCCAGGACCCCTCGCTGCAGTTCGACTTCGTCTGCCGCGCTGGCATCTGCGGCAGTTGCGCAATGCTGGTCGACGGCCGGCCGGCGCTCGCCTGCCGCACGCTGACGCGCGACTACGGCAGCGACATCACCCTCGCCCCGCTGCCCTTCTTCGAGTTGATCGGCGATCTGTCGGTGAATACCGGCAAGTGGATGCGCGGCACCGCCGAACGCCTGCAAACCTGGATCGCGCAAAGCGAAGCCGTCGACCTCGACGCGCTCGAAGCGCGCATGGAACCGGCACTGGCCGAAGCCATCTACGAACTCGACCGCTGCATCGAATGCGGCTGCTGCATCGCCGGCTGCGGCACGGCGCAGATGAAAGAGAACTTTGTCGGCGCCGTCGGCCTCAACAAGATCGCCCGCTTCCGCCTCGATCCGCGCGACACCCGCAGCGACGCCGACTTCTACGAACTGATCGGCGACGACGACGGCGTCTTCGGCTGCATGAGCCTGCTCGGCTGCCACGACCTGTGCCCGAAGGAACTACCGCTGCAAACGCAGATTGCCTTCCTGCGCCGCAAGATGGCGGTTGAGGGCTGGCGCTGATTTTCAGCGCGGCGCCAGCGCCAGCCACAACGCAGTCGCCAGCAGCATCCAGGCAAAGGCTGCGCGCATGCGGCGCTCCGGCAGTTTGTGGGCGAACGCGACACCGGCGGCGACGGTGAACATGCCGCCGAGCGCCATCGGCAAACCAAGACTCCAGTCCACGCGCTGGGCGCCGGCGTAGGCGCTCAGGGCGACCAGCGAACTCGGCGCCACCAGGGCCAGGGCCAGGCTTTGCGCCACGGTCTGGCGCTGGCCGAGCCAGCCGGAGAGCAAGGGCGTGGCGACCAGCCCGCCGCCGATGCCGAGCAGGCCCATGCTGCTGCCGCCGGCGACGCCGACCAGCGGCAGCGCCACCGGGCGCAGCGGCGCGTCGGTGACCGGCTGGCGCCCGCCGCGTCCCTGCCAGAGCAGGCGCAGGGCCAGGATGCCGAGGAAGGCGCAGAACAACTGACCGAGCAGGTGGGCGTCGAGCCGGGTCGCGAAATGGGCGAGCAGCCAGGTAGTCAGCGTCGCCGGCAGGGCAATCGCCAGCACCGCCCGCCAGCCGACCGGATGCTTGCGGCTGTAGCGCCACCAGCCGATCAGCAGGTTCGGCACCATCAGCACCAGCGCCGTGCCCTGGGCCATCGCCTGATCCATGGCAAAGGCCAGCACGAACAGCGGAATGGCGATGATGCCGCCGCCGATGCCGAACAGGCCACCGAAGAAACCGAGGGCGGCGCCGATGGCCAGCGCCAGCGAGAGATCGACGAGGGGAAGCAGGTGAAGCACGGGCATGGCAGCTTTATAGATAACCGGACGGGCTTCATCATATTCAGCACACCAGAAGATACAATGCCGTCAAATTGAATTGATTATTGCGTCTAGAACACGAATGAACGATGTCCCCGACCTCGCCTTCTTCAGTCTGCTTGCCCGCCAGCCCAGCCTGGCAGCGGCGGCGCAGGCACTCGGCATCACGCCGCCGGCGGTCAGCCGGCGGCTGGCGGCGCTCGAACGGCGCCTGGGCGTGCGCCTGCTCAACCGGACCACGCGCCGGCTCAGCCTGACGCCGGAAGGCGAGCGTTACCTGGAAGACGGCGAGCAGATCCTGCGCGACATCGAGCGCCTGGAACGCTCGCTGCTCGACAGTCGCGAGCGGCCGCAGGGCTTGCTGAGGATCAACGCCGGCTTCGGTTTCGGTCGCCGCCATCTCGGCCCGGCCATCTCGGATTTCGTCCGCGAGTGGCCGGAGGTCGAAGTCATCCTCCACCTGTCCGACCGCACGCTCGACCTGACCGAGCACGCGCTCGACATCGCCATCCGTTTCGGCCCGCCGCCGGATGCACGCATCCTGGCCCGGCGCATTGCGCCCAACCGCCGCCTGCTGTGCGCCGCCCCCGCCTACCTGGCCGCCCGCGGCATGCCGCAAGACCCGCGCGAACTGGCGGCACACGACTGTATCGTCATCCGCGAACACGAACGCGCTTTCAACAACTGGCAATTGACCGACGGCAACCAGCAGCTCACCGTCAAGGTGCGCAGTCCGCTCGCCGTCAATCATGGTGAAATCGCCGTCGATTGGGCGCTGGCCGGGCACGGCATCATCCTGCGTTCGGAATGGGACATCGCCGCCGACCTGCGCAGCGGTCGCCTGCTGCGGGTGCTGCCCGGGTGGTCGGGTAGCGCGGCCGACATCCACGCGCTCTACCCGCAGCGCCATCTGCTGTCGGCCAAGGTGCGCACTTTCCTCGATTTCCTGAGCCGCCGCTTTGCCGGCGATCCGGGGAGCAACAGCCCATGGTGAGGCCATTTGCGGTTACCATTCGGCACTCACATATAAGCCTTTGCTGATTGGCCGAATGAATCCGTCCCCGCTTTCCCGGCTGCGCCGCCCCCTGGTCCTGATTCCCTTGCTCCTGCTGGTCGCCCTGGTCGCCTTCCTGGGTCTGCGCAAGATGACCGGGCCAGCCGTCGAAGTGCTGCGCACCAGCGTCGGCGACATGCGCCAGTCGGTGGTCGCCAGCGGCAAGGTCCGCTCGCCGCAGCGCAGCGAACTGGGCGCCCAGGTGTCCGGACAGGTGCGCCGCATCCTTGTCGCCGAGGGCCAGGCGGTTGCCGAAGGCGAACTGTTGATCGAGCTCGACGACCGCGAGCTGCGCGCCGCGCTCGCCCAGGCACGGGCACAACTGGCGCAGAGCGAGCTGCGGCTGGCGCAGTTGCGTCTGCTGGCCGAGCCGCTGGCGCGCGAATCGATCCGCCAGACGGAAGCCAACCTGACCCAGGCCCGACGCCAGTTCGAACGTGCCGAGGCGCTGGTGGCCAAGGGTTTCTTCAGCCCGACCCAGCTCGACGACGCCCGCCGCGCCCTGACCGTGGCCGAAAGCCAGCACCAGGCAGCGCGCCTGCAGGCGGACAGCAGCGCCCGCGGCGGCAGCGACTACCAGCTGGCGGAGAGTGCCGTCGCCCAGTCGCGGGCGGCGCTGGCGCTGGCCGAATCGCGGCTGGCCTACACCCGCATCGTCGCTCCGCGGGCCGGCACCGTCCTCGCCCGTCTGGTCGAGCCGGGCGACAGCGTGCAGCCGGGCAAGACCCTGCTCAGCCTGTCGCCGGCCGGCGAAACCGAACTGCTGGTGCAGATCGACGAAAAGAACCTGCGCCTGCTGGCGCTGGGCCAACTGGCCCAGGTATCGGCCGATGCCTGGCCGGACCGGCAGTTTCCGGCGACCGTCAGCTTCATCAGCCCGGCAGTCGATCCGCTGCGCGGTTCGGTCGAAGTCCGCCTGCGCGTGGATCCGGTGCCGGATTACCTGAAGCAGGACATGACCGTGTCGATCGACATCGCCACCGGCCAGCGAAGCAATGTCGTGCGCCTGCCGCTCGAAGGCCTGCGCGGCAGCAGCGCCGAACCCTGGGTGCTGGCCGTGCGCGACGGCCAGGCGGTGCGCCAGCCGGTGACGACCGGGCTGCGCAACGCCGGCCTGATCGAGATCGTCTCCGGCCTGGCGGCGGACGCGGCGGTGGTGCCGGCCAGCAATGCGCGCGTCGCCGAGGGCGACCGGGTGCGCCCCAAGGACTGAGCGCATGCACCCCTGGCTGCCCTTCGAGTGGATCGCCGCCACGCGCTTCCTGCGCGAGGGACGCACGCAGAGCCTGCTGATCATCGTCGGCGTCGGCGTCGGCGTGTCGGTGATCGTCTTCATGTCGGCCTTGCTGTCCGGCCTGCAGGCCAACCTGGTCAAGCGCACGCTGAGTTCGCAGGCGCATCTGGTCATCCTGCCGCCGGAAGACGTCGCCCGCCCGCAGGTGAGCGGCGACGGGGCGCTGGTGCAGAAGCAGGCGCAGCGCCTGCGCTCGATCGATCAATGGCAGGCGCTGCGCGCGCGCCTGGAAACCCTGCCCGAAGTCGCCGCCGTGTCGCCGGTCGCGTCCGGCCCGGCCTTCGCCGTGCGCGGCGACGCCAACAAGTCGATCACCCTGATCGGCATCGAGCCGGCGGCTTACGTCAAGGTGGTCGAACTCGACCAGAAAATGGTCGCCGGCCAGTTGCGCGTCAATGCCGGCGAAGCGGTGATCGGCATCGAACTGGCCCGCGACCTCGGCGCCTCGCTCGGCGACAAGCTGCGCATCAACGCCGGCAGCGGCGCCACCGATACGCTGACCATCGTCGGCCTGTTCGACCTCGGCAACAAGGCGGCCAATGCGCGCAACGTCTATGTCGGCCTGCGCGCGGCGCAGAGCCTGCTCGACCTGGTCGGCGGGGTCGCCCAGCTCGATCTCGCCCTGCGCGACATGTATCAGGCGGAGATACTGGCCCAGCGCCTGCACGCCGAAACCGGCCTGGTCGCCGACAGCTGGATCAAGACCAACGCCCAGTTCTTCACCGCGCTGACCTCGCAGCGCGTTTCGAGCAACGTGATCCGTTTCTTCGTCGCGCTCTCGGCCGCTTTCGGCATCGCCAGCGTGCTGGTCGTGTCGGTCGTCCAGCGCGCGCGCGAGATCGGCATCCTGCGCGCCATGGGCGCCAGCCAGGGGCAGGTGCTGCGCACTTTCCTGCTGCAGGGCGGCATTGTCGGCTTTCTCGGCTCGCTGCTCGGCTCGCTGCTGGCAGCGCTGTTCCTGGCCTTGTGGCGGTCGCTGGCGGTGAACGCCGACGGCACGCCGATGTTCATGATTGAAGTCCCCGGCAGCCTGGTGCTGATCGCGGCGGTCGGCGCCACCCTGGTCGGCGTCCTGGCGGCGCTGATGCCGGCACGGCGGGCGGCGTCGCTCGATCCGGTGGTGGCCATCCGTGGCTGATTCCGTCCTCCGCCTGACCGGCATCCGCAAGTCCTACCAGAGCGGCGACAGCCAGCTCGCGGTGCTGCACGGCATCGACCTGAACCTGGCCCGCGGCGAGTTCGCCGCGCTGATCGGCCCTTCCGGTTCGGGCAAGAGCACCCTGCTCAACCTGATCGGCCTGCTCGACCGACCGAGCGATGGCCACCTGTACATCGACGGCGAGGAAACCAGCGGCCTGCCGGAAGCGACGATCACCCGCCTGCGCGGCCGGCGGATCGGTTTCGTCTTCCAGCATCATCTGCTGATCCCGGCATTCACTGCCCTGGAAAACGTGATGATGCCGCTGCTGGTGGACCGCGGCCGGCCGGACGCGACCATGCGCGCCCGCGCCGCCGAGTTGCTGGCCGGCGTCGGCCTGGCCGAGCGTGCCGATTATCCGGCGAGCAAGCTCTCCGGCGGCCAGCAGCAGCGCGTGGCGATCGCCCGCGCGCTGGCCATGCGCCCGGCCCTGGTGCTGGCCGACGAGCCGACCGGCAACCTCGACACGCACACCGCCGACGACATCTTCGCCCTGCTGCGCGAGGTCAACCTGCGCGAAGGCACGACCTTCCTGATCGTCACCCACGATCCAAGGCTGGCCGCCCGCTGCGACCGCATCGTCGAACTGGTCGACGGCCAAATCGTCAGCGACCGGGCCAACGCCACGGGCTAGCCGGAATCGGGCAGGGGCGCTATCCTCGCCCCCTGCACCCGATCAACAAGCTGGAGACAAACATGCCTGCCCTGCTTTCCCATCCCGATCCCGACGGACTGCTCGAATACTCGGTGGTGTATACCGACCGCGCGCTGAACCACATGTCGCAGCAGTTCCAGGGCGTGATGCGCGACATCTCGCGCATCGTCAAGAAGGTCTATCACGCCAAGGCGGCGATCGTCGTTCCCGGCAGCGGCACCTTCGGCATGGAAGCGGTGGCCCGCCAGTTCGCCACCCAGCGCAAGGTGATGGTGATCCGCAACGGCTGGTTCAGCTTCCGCTGGACGCAGATTTTCGACATGGGCCACATCCCGTCCGAAAGCATCGTCCTCAAGGCCCGCCAGCAAGGCAGCGGCGCCGAGGCGCCGTTCGCCCCGGCGCCGATTGAGGAAGTCGTTGCTGCCATCCGCGAGCAGCGGCCGGAAGTGGTTTTCGCGCCGCACGTCGAAACCTCGTCCGGGATGATCCTGCCCGACGATTACCTGCACGCCGTCGGCGCCGCCGTGCGCGAGGTGGATGGCCTGTTCGTGCTCGACTGCATCGCTTCCGGCACCGTCTGGGTGAACATGGCGGCAAACGATGTCGACGTGCTGATCAGCGCCCCGCAAAAAGGCTGGAGCGGTTCGCCGTGCTGCGCGCTGGTGGCGCTGGGCGAGCGCGCCCGCGCGCACATCGACGCCACCAGCAGCACCAGTTTCGCCTGCGACCTGAAGAAATGGCTGCACATCATGGAAGCCTACGAGAGCGGCGGTCACGCCTACCACGCGACGATGCCGACCGATGCCCTGGCCGCCGTGCGCAAGGTCATGCTGGAGACCGAAGCCTACGGCTTCGACAAGGTCTGCGCCGAACAATGGGAACTCGGCCGCCGGGTACGCGCCCTGCTGGTCGAACGCGGTTTCCCCAGCGTCGCCGCCGAAGGTTTCCAGGCCCCCGGCGTGGTCGTCAGCTATACCACCAACCCGGACATCCAGAACGGCCGCAAATTCATCGCCCAGGGCGTGCAGAGCGCTACCGGCGTACCGCTGATGTGCGACGAACCGGCCGACTTCCGCAGCTTCCGCCTCGGTCTGTTCGGCCTCGACAAGCTGCACGATCCGGATGCCGCAGTGGCCAGGCTGGCCGCGGCGCTGGACGGGATCGTCGACTGAAACGAATCCTTACATCTGGCAAACGACAGCTTACGTCGATCTCCTTAAGCTTGGTCCTGTCGCCGGTCACGTTCCGGCTCATTCACAGGAGAACACCATGAAGGACTTCATCCAGCCCAAGCGTCTGCTCGTCGTTGCCAGCCTTGCCCTCGCCATTCCGCTCGCTGCCATCGCCTCCCCCGGCGGCAAGGGCGGCGGCTGCGAGGCCCGCGACGGCATGCACAAGACCGCCATGCACGGCGGTCACGGCATGATGGGCGAGCCGATGATGATGCGCGGCCTGCATCGCCTCGACCTCAGCGAAGCCCAGCAGGACAAGATTTTCGAGATCATGCACGGCCAGGCGCCGGCCGCGCGCGAGCAGATGAAGAGCCTGCGCAAGAGCGAGCAGGCGTTGCAGGCGCTGAAAGCGACGCCGGATTTCAGCGATGCCAAGGCGCGCCAACTGGTCGACCAGATTGCCAAGCAGCGCGCCGACATGGAAATGTCCCGCCTGCAGACCGAGCGCAAGGTGCTCGACCTGCTCAGCCCGGAACAGCGCAAGCAACTGGCTGAAATGAAGCCGGGCCCGCGCGGCGGCGACCGCGGTCCGCGTTCCTGAACGCAGCCCGCTGACGTGAAAACGGCCGCATCAGCGGCCGTTTTTCATTTGGCGTCCGGATCGCCCCCCGGCGGAAAGCCGGGAAACATCGAACGGGTCTGGTTCTGCAGTTGATCCTGCATGGACAGGAACATCTTCTTCGACTGGTCCATGTAGGCGGTCATCATGTTCTGCATCGCCGGCTGCTGGAAATTCAGGAACTGGTTCCAGAAATCCGCCTGCACGCTGGCCGTGTCGCCGCCGTACATGCTGCGCGACTGTTCCTGCAGTTTCTGCTGGAAATCGACGAAGGTCTTCATGTTGTTTTCCAGGTACTTGCCCAGCATGTTCTGCGAGGTGCTACCGTAGAAACGGATGAAGCCTGAAAGCAGGTCGCAGGAGAACAGCGGAACGCCGCCGGTTTCCTCTTCCAGGATGATCTGCAGCAGGATGCTGCGGGTCAGGTCATCCCCGGTCTTGGCGTCGATGACCTTGAAGAACTCGAACTTCAATACCAGTTCCTTGACATCCCCCAGGGTGATATATGCGCTTGTCTTGGTATCGTACAAGCGACGGTTGGGGTACTTCTTGATCAGGCGAACCGGTTCGGACATGCTGAAGCCTCAAGACTGGTTTATGTGCAGTGCAGCATTATAGCGCAAAAAAAGGGCGCCCGAAGGCGCCCCTTGATGGTGCATTGCAAAATTAACGACGAAGGATCAAACGCATGTCATCGATCCGTAACATCGGCATCCTGCAATCCGACCCGATTTGCCTGCGATCAGGCAGCCTTCTTGCTGGCGGCCTTCGGCGCGGCAGCGGTGGTGGCCTTGATGGTGGCTTCGGTGGCAGCGGAAACGCTGGCTTCGGCAACTTCGGCAGCCTGCTTGGCAACCTTGTTCAGGCCGTCGATGGCTTCGTTGGCCGACTTGATCGCGGTCTTGACAGCGGCAACGGCCACTTCGGAACCAGCCGGTGCGGAGGCCAGGGCCTTCTCGACCAGGGTCGAAACCTTGGCGTTGGTGTCGGCAACATGCACTTCGACTTCCTTGGCGATCTTTTCCTTGGTGTCGGTTGCGATGGCGATCACGTTGCGCGAATATTCGACCGACTTCTCGATCGACGGAGCAGCGATGCCCTTCTGCAGTTCAACCAGGGACTGGATGTCCTTGACGCCGAGCAGGGCGTTCAGGTTGGAAACGTAGGCTTCGAAAACCGAGCGCGAAGCGGCCAGGTTGAGCACGGTCAGACGCTCGATGCCTTCGAAAGCGGTGTTGGCAAAGAACAGGGCGAAGTTGAAGCCGGACTTGGCGAACTCTTCAGGTTTGATGGACATTTTGGTTTCTCCGGGAGGGTTGGGTATCAGGGCAAAACATGTTGCGATGCAGCATGCCTCTATTCTATTCATTGACTATCACAAGTCAACAACATTTTGTGCAGCGCACCATTTTTCAAAATCAGCATGACCAAGTGCTGTTTGGCCGCAGCTTAACAAGCTCCCGTTACAGCGAGACGACAGCGTTTACCCACTTTCAACCGCCCGGATTCACGCCATGCAGATTCCATTTTCACAAGCCGTCCAGTTACTCCACCAGACCCGTCATGCCGTGCTCGGCACCCATTCCACGCAGCTGCCCGGCTACCCTTATGGCACTGCCGTTCCGCTGGTCGTCGACGGGCAGCACCGGCCGCTGCTCCTGATCAGCGCGCTGGCCGAGCACACCCGCAACCTGCTCGCCGACAACCGCGCCAGCCTGGCGGTGGTCGAGGATGGCCGGGACAACGTCCAGGATGCCGCGCGGATCACCCTGCTCGGCCGCTGTGAGCGTTTTGAGCCGAGCCCGGAACTGGTCGAACGCTACCTGCGCTACCAGCCCGCGGCCGAACAATACCTGCAACTGGATTTCATGTTTTTCCGCCTGCTCGTCGAACGCGCCCGCTACATCGGTGGTGTCGGCCGCATGGGCTGGCTGGAGACGGCAGACTGGCAGAGCGCGGAAGCGCTGACGCCGGCCGAGGAAAAATGCCTGCTTGAGGAAGGTGCGGCGCTGGTACCGGCGCAGGCGCAGCTGCTGGGCATCGATGCTTTCGGCATCGACCTCGAACACGGGGGGCGGCGACTGCGCCGGCAATTCGCCCAGCCAGGCGGCCACGCCGCCATCAAGCAAATGCTGCCCGACCTCCTGGCTGCATTCGCCACAGAATCCTCAGCGGGCGCCTAGCAATCCTCTTCGGCCAGCGCCGCGCACGGACCGACCGGCGACAGACCGGCAACCCGGCCAAAACTGGCGGTCTTGCGCGCGATCGACATGGCATCCTTGGCCACAATCGGCGCACCGCGATGAATATGGATGAGGACACTGCTCCCGGCGTTCGAACGCACCTGCGCGACCCAGTGAGTGCTGGCGATTTCGCCCTGATTCTGCATGCTCATTCAAGCCTCCCAAAGGAAGTCGCCATTGTTGAGCAGAACGACATGGGGGATTGTATTGGTACGTAACCGTAGGTAGTGCTTGCGTAATCGCCTCAACCGACCGGGAGGACTGCAAGTTACGGGATCCTGATGGTGGGCGGTACTGGGTTCGAACCAGTGACCCCTGCCGTGTGAAGGCAGTGCTCTACCACTGAGCTAACCGCCCATCGAGGAAGGCGCGCATTTAACCACAACTCGGGCAGACGGTCAAACCCGGGTCGGCTAGAATAGCGCACTTTGTTCCAAGCCAATCGATCCCCATGAAGAAGCCCGTTCGCACCCGCTTTGCCCCCAGCCCCACCGGCTACCTGCACATTGGCGGCGCCCGCACCGCCCTGTTTTCCTGGGCCTATGCGCGCCGCCACGGCGGTCAGTTCATCCTGCGCATTGAAGATACCGATGTTGCCCGGTCGACGCCGGAAGCCGTGCAGGCCATTCTCGACGGCATGGCCTGGCTGGAACTGACGCACGACGAAGGCCCCTTCTACCAGATGCAACGGATGGATCGCTACCGCGAGGTGATCCGGCAGATGCTCGCCGACGGCTCCGCATATTACTGCTACACCTCGCGTGAGGAACTCGACGCGCTGCGCGCCGAACAGGAAGCACGCAAGGAGAAGCCGCGCTACGACGGCCGCTGGCGCCCCGAGGCCGGCAAGACCCTGCCACCCCCGCCGGCCGGCATTCCGCCGGTGGTCCGCTTCCGCAACCCGAAGGATGGCGTGGTCGCCTGGGACGACGCAGTCAAGGGCCGCATCGAGATCGCCAACGAAGAACTCGACGACCTCATCATCGCCCGCGCCGACGGCACACCGACCTACAACTTCTGCGTTTGCGTCGACGACTGGGACATGGGCATCACCCACGTCATCCGCGGCGACGACCACGTCAACAACACCCCACGCCAGATCAACATCCTCCAGGCGCTGGGCGCCGAGGTGCCGATCTACGGTCACCTGTCGATGATTCTCGGCGACGACGGCGCCAAGCTGTCGAAGCGGCACGGCGCAGTTTCGGTGATGCAGTACGACGAGGACGGTTTCCTCAAGGATGCGGTCATCAATTACCTGGCCCGGCTCGGCTGGTCGCACGGCGACGACGAGGTTTTCTCGCGCGAGCAGTTCGTCGAATGGTTCGACCTCGACCACATCACCGCCTCCGCTGCCCAGTTCAACACCGAAAAGCTGCTCTGGCTCAACCAGCACTACATGAAGCAACTGCCAGCCGCAGAACTGGCCGCCCGGGTCAAGCCGCGACTCGCCGCCCGCGGCATCGCCACCGACACCGGACCGAGCCTGGAAAAGGCGGTCGCCCTCTACGTTGATCGCTGCAACACGCTCAACGTACTGGCCGACGCGGTCGAAGTCTTCTACCTGAGCGTTGAACCAGCCGCGGAACTGCTCGCCCAGCACCTGACCGACGAAACCCGGCCGGCGCTGGCCGATTTCGCTGCCGGCCTGGGCGAAGTCGCCTGGGAAACCCCGGCCATTTCCGCCCTGATCAAGGAGACCATCGCCCGTCACGGGCTGAAGATGCCGAAGCTGGCCATGCCGCTGCGCGCCATTCTGGTCGGCCAGACCCAGACGCCTTCGGTCGACGCGGTGATCGAACTGATCGGTCGCGAACGCGCCCTGGCGAGCCTGAAAAAATATCTCTGAAAAATCGCAAGAAGCCCTTTACAAGGGAAAAGACGGTCCCTATAATGCGGCCTTCTTTCGAGCGGGGGTATAGCTCAGCTGGGAGAGCGCTTGCATGGCATGCAAGAGGTCAGCGGTTCGATCCCGCTTACCTCCACCATAAAAGCTCGAAGGAAAGTCCGGGTCCCCATCGTCTAGAGGCCTAGGACACCGCCCTTTCACGGCGGTAACTGGGGTTCGAATCCCCATGGGGATGCCAAAGGTTTTGGTGCGGAGTGGTAGTTCAGTTGGTTAGAATACCGGCCTGTCACGCCGGGGGTCGCGGGTTCGAGCCCCGTCCACTCCGCCAATTTACAAATCCGGTTTGACCGGTTTGTTTTCTGCCAGTCGCGACGGCGACGGCATGAAGCAAAGATTCGGCTGTCTCTCTGAACTGGGGGTATAGCTCAGCTGGGAGAGCGCTTGCATGGCATGCAAGAGGTCAGCGGTTCGATCCCGCTTACCTCCACCAGGCACCGAATCGACAAGTTTGCGTAGTCCGGGTCCCCATCGTCTAGAGGCCTAGGACACTACCCTTTCACGGTAGGTACCGGGGTTCGAATCCCCGTGGGGACGCCAAGCTTTAGCGCGGAGTGGTAGTTCAGTTGGTTAGAATACCGGCCTGTCACGCCGGGGGTCGCGGGTTCGAGCCCCGTCCACTCCGCCAATTCACATTAACGCCTTGTAGCATCGTGGCTTCCACGACACTACAAGGCGTTTTGTTTTGAAAGTGCTACACAAAGGTGCTACACAAGGCGGCTGAAAACGCCCACAAAACATTCGCCAGCACGATTGAGACAGATGAAAGCTGTTGCTTGAAGCAATAGAACAAACCCGATTTTGTCCTGGACAAACAAAAGATAAAATCGCAGAATCGATATAATAAAGCGAACTGACGTTTTAATATCGATCTTCGTCCAGGACATCACATGAACAAAGTTGCACTGATCACCGGCGCAGCGGGTGGTCTCGGGCGGGCCGTGGCGGCCCGGTTGGTTGCCGATGGCTGGCAATTGATCATCACCAGCCGCCAGGCCGAGCATCTGTCGGCAGCCTTCGGCAATCAGCATCTGCAAGTGGTCGCCGATTGCTCGACGGTGGCCGGAGCGCGGCAGATTCTTCAAGTCACCAAAGAGGCCGGGATGCTGCCGCAGGCGCTGGCCCATTGTGTCGGCAACATCCGCCTTGGCGCCATGCATCGCATGAGCGAAGCGGATTTCAATGACTGCCTGAACGCCAATCTGGTCAGCGCTTTCCATACCCTGTCCGCCTTCGTCGGCGCCTTGCGCGAGGCGCGCAGTCCCGGCGCGGCAGTGCTGGTTTCCTCGGCGGCAGCCCGCATCGGCACCCCCAATCACGAAGCGGTTGCCGCCGCCAAGGCCGGCCTCGAAGGCCTGGTCCGCGGCGCGGCTGCGACTTATGCGGCCAACGCCATCCGCATCAATGCCGTTGCCCCGGGCATCATGGAAACACCTGCATCGGCCGGCATCATCGCCAGCCCGGCAGCGCGTGAAGGCGCCGCCCGCCAGTATCCCTTGCCCGGCATCGGCTCGCCGGACGAGCTGGCCGAGTTGATGTCATGGCTGCTTTCAGATTCCGCCGCCCGAATCACCGGTCAGACATGGGCGATGGACGGTGGCTTTGCCAGCATCCGACCGCTGGTCAAATGAATCCAGACTCAGCGAACCCCGGGCAGACATTCCCATGAAAACCTCCAGTGTCGCCCACGCCGTTCCCAGCAGCCGATTGTCCCGGCTGGTGCGCATGGGCAGCCTGGCATCGGGCATTGCCGGCAACATGTTTGCGGAAGGGGTGCGCCAGCTGGCCCATGGACGCCGGCCCAGTCTGGACGAGTTGCTGCTGACGCCGGCGAATGCGCGGCGGGTTGCCGACCAGCTGGCGCAATTACGCGGTGCGGCAATGAAAGTCGGACAATTGCTGTCGATGGACGCTGGCGAACTGCTGCCGCCCGAGCTGAGCGAAATTCTCTCGCGCTTGCGTGCCGACGCCCGGCCGATGCCGATGAGCCAATTGGTAAGCGTGCTCGAAAGCAACTGGGGCAAGGACTGGGACCAGCAATTTCAACGTTTTTCCTTTACCCCGCTGGCCGCCGCCTCGATCGGCCAGGTCCATGCCGCGCAAACCCGCGATGGCCGGCAACTGGCCATCAAGGTCCAGTATCCCGGCGTCCGCGAAAGCATTTCGAGCGATGTCGATAACGTGGCCACCCTGCTGCGCATCTCCGGTTTGCTGCCGGGCAATGTCGATCTCTCGTCGCTGTTTGCCGAAGCCAAGCGCCAGTTGCACGACGAGGCCGACTACCTCAAGGAGAGCACGCATCTGGCGCATTACCGCGAGCTGCTGGCGGACGATGCAAAATTCTGTCTTCCGGAGGTACACGCCGGCCTGACCACCGGGAATATCCTGGCCATGTCCTTTGTCGAGGGCGTACCGGTCGAATCCCTGAGCACGGCACCGCAATCCGAGCGCGACCGGCTGCTCGGCGTGTTGTTCGGACTGCTCTTCCGCGAAATTTTCGAATTCCGGCGAGTCCAGACCGATCCGAATTTCGCCAATTACCGCTACAACCCGGGTACCGGGCAGTTGGTCCTGCTCGATTTCGGGGCAACCCGGATTTACCAGCCAGAACTGCTTGAAGCCTATCGTCGCCTGCTCACCGGCGGCATGTCCGGCGACCGCAGCGTCGTCAATGCGGCCGCTGGCGAAATCGGCTACTTCCAGGCCAACATTCAGGACCACCATCGTCAACGGGTCCTCGACATCTTTGCCCTGGCCTGCGAGCCTTTACGCCACCACGGTCCCTATGACTTTGGCCGCTCCGATCTGGCGTTGCGCATGCACAACGCCGGCATGCAACTGGCCAGGGACAAGGATTTCTGGCATACGCCACCGGTCGATGCGTTGTTCCTGCATCGCAAGATCGGCGGGCTTTATCTGCTCGCAGCCAAGCTGCGGGCTTGCGTCGACATACGCGCCCTATTCCTGCCTTACGCGGCATCAACATGAACCGACGACTGGCGTCGGAACGCCAGTGTTACATTTCAAACAAAGTCCGGTCGTCTGGCTCCGTTATAATTTCCGGCTTTGTTTCCCCTGTTCGCGTCCGGAGCCTCGGTCAATGCCGCATTTCCCAGTTCAGCCGTCATCCCATCGCCTTGCCGGCCTGATTCTCGGAGTCCTCGCGTGCATCGCCAGCCTGTCGGCTCGTGCCGACTCCGATTTCGCTCCGCGCCTGAAGACCTCGATTCCCGAGAGTTTCCAGCACCTCCCGATGGACGGATTTAGCCTGCAGGAAATCCAGGCGCCGCCCGAACTGCCCCTCACCATCGACCTGACGCTGCGCAGTACCAACCTCTGGGAGCGTCTGCGCCAGGGTTTCGCCATGACGGACCTGAACGACGATCTGGTCCTGCACTATCAGCAGTGGTACATGAACCGGCCGGAAGCCCTGCGCCGGATGATCGAGCGTAGCCGCCCCTACCTGCACCACATCGTCGAAGAACTGGAAGCGCGCGGCATGCCGACCGAACTGGCTCTGCTGCCAATGGTCGAGAGTTCGTTCAACCCGATGGCCCACTCGCCGGCAGCGGCTTCCGGCCTGTGGCAGTTCATTCCCGCCACCGGCCGACGCTTCAACCTGCAGCAGAACTGGTGGCGGGACGAGCGCCGCGATGTCGTTGCCTCGACCAACGCCGCCCTTGATTACCTGCAGACCATCTACGACATGCACGGCGACTGGCATCTGGCGCTGGCCTCTTACAACTGGGGCGAAGGCGCGGTCAAACGGGCCATCGAGAAGAACGAAGCACGAGGGCTGCCGACCGACTACCCGAACCTGACCATGCCCAAGGAAACGCGGCATTACGTGCCCAAGCTGCAGGCGCTCAAGAATATCCTCGGCAACCCGGAGACCTTCGCCCGGCTCGGCCTGCCCTTCATTCCCAACCAGGCCTACCTGGTCACCACCGCCGCATCCCGGCCGATGGACGTGAAGACTGCGGCCCGCCTGGCCAACATGACGGTCGAGGAATTCCGCCATCTCAACCCTTCGCACAATCGGCCGGTAATCAAGGCCGACGCCCTGGTCGTGCTACCGGCCGATCGGATCGACATCTTCAACAGCAACCTGGCCAACCACCGGGCCCCGCTGACGCAGTGGCAGGCCTATGCCGTCCGCTCGGCCGAGCGCGTCGGCGATATCGCTTCCCGCCTTGGCGTCAGCACCAGCGAGCTGATCCAGGCCAACGGCCTGCCCGGCAATGTCCGTCTGGCGGCTGGCTCGAAGATTCTGGTTCCCGGCAACGGCAATCAGGAAGGCCTGCAGCGCATGCTCGGCATGGAATCGTCGCCGGTCACCATCCAGCCGGAAGCCAAGAAGCGTGGCAAGAAGAAGTCCGGCGCGAAAAAGGCAACCGCCAAGGGCAAATCGGTCAAGGCCGTGAGCAAGGGTTCCTCCAAAACTACCAAGGCCAGCCCCAAAGCCAGCAGCAAGAAGAAACCGGCCAAGAAGCGCTGATTCGCTCAGCTGACCCAGTGACAGGCGACGACGTGGGTGTCGCCGAGTTGCGTCGGCGTCGGGTAACGTTCGCGACAGACCTCGGTGGCCTGCGGGCAACGCGGATGGAAGTGACAGCCTGAAGGCGGCTTGGCCGGCGACGGCGTTTCCCCGGGCAGGCGGATGCGCCCTTCCCCACTCCCCGGACGCGGCGCCGGCACCGCCGACAGCAAGGCCCGGGTGTAGGGATGGCGCGGATTGCCCAGCACCGCGTCGGCGCTGCCACGCTCGACGATGCGCCCGAGGTACATCACCGCCACATCGTGCGCCAGGTACTCGACCACGGCGAAGTTGTGGGTGATGAACAGATAGGCCACGCCCAGTTCGGCCTGCAGGGTTTTCAGCAGGTTGAGAATCTGCGCCTGCACCGAAACATCGAGCGCCGAGGTCGGCTCGTCGCAGACCAGGAGTTGCGGCTGCACCGCCAGGGCCCGGGCGATGGCAATGCGCTGGCGCTGGCCGCCGGAAAATTCGTGCGGAAAGCGCTCGGCCGCGTCGTCCGGCAAACCGACCTGCCGCAACAGCGCGCCAATCGCTGCCGGCACATCACCGCCGATACCCAACGCGCTCATGCCTTCGGCGATGATTTCACCGATCCGCAAACGCGGGTTGAGCGAAGCGAAAGGGTCCTGGAAGATCATCTGCAACTGTCGGCGTGCCGCGCGCAGTTCGCGCCCGGACAAACCGGTCAACTCCTTGCCGGCCAGCCGCACACTGCCCGCCGTCGGCCGGATCAGCTGCAGCAGCGCCTTACCCACCGTCGTCTTGCCACAGCCGGATTCGCCGACCAGGGCCAGCGTACGCCCAGGCGCAATGGCCAGCGACACGCCATCGACCGCATGCACCTGGCCAACCACGCGCTGCAGAACGCCCTTGCGGATGGGGAAATGCACCTTCAGGTCGGCAATTTCAAGCAGGACCGGCGCCTGCGCATCGAGTACAGGCGCCTCGGCAACCATCGGCGCCGCGCTTGCCTGAGTCCCTTGCCAATGGCAACGCACCGCGTGCCCGGCCTGCGCCTCGCGCCAGGCCGGCGACTGCTGGCGACAGACCGGCATCGCCTGCGGGCAGCGCTCGGCGAAGCGACAACCTTCCGGCATCGCCGCCAGCGACGGCACCTGGCCGGGGATCGTGGTTAGCGCCATGCCCCGCCGCGTCACATCCGGCAGGGCGGCAAACAGCGCCTGCGTATAGGGATGACGCGGCGTCGAGAAGAATTCCTCGCGACTCGCCACCTCGACCAGTTCGCCGGCGTACATGACGCCGATCCGGTGCGCCATGCGCGCGACCACGCCAAGGTCGTGGGTGATCAGCAGCATGCCCATCCCGCGTTCGGCCTGCAGTTGCGCCAGCAGGTCGAGGATCTGCGCCTGGACGGTGACGTCGAGGGCGGTGGTCGGCTCGTCGGCGATCAGCAGTTCCGGCTCGCCGGCCAGGGCGATGGCGATCATCACCCGCTGCTTCATGCCGCCCGAGAGCTGGAAGGGGTATTCGTCGAGCCGGCGCTCGGGGTCGGCGATGCCGACCTGGCGCAGCAGATCGAGCATGCGCACGCGCGCCGTCTGGCCGTGCAGACCGCGATGGCGTTCGAGCACCTCGCCGATCTGGCGACCGACGGTGAGCACCGGGTTGAGGCTGGTCGCCGGTTCCTGGAAGATCATCGCCATGCGCCCGCCGCGATAGGCGCGCATTTCGGCCTCAGACAACGCCAGCAATTCGACGCCGTCGAGTTGCACCGAACCGCCAGCAATCCGCCCGGCCGCCGGCAGCAGGCGCAGCAGGCCCTGCGCGGTGGCCGACTTGCCGCAGCCGGACTCGCCAAGCAGGGCAAAAGTCTCGCCGCGTTCGATGGCGAAGGAAATGCCGTCGACGGCGAGCAGCGTTCGCCCGCCGCTGGCGAATCCAAGACGGAGATCCTTGACTTGCAGCATCAGGCGGCCCTCGGGTCGAATGCGTCGCGCACCGCGTCGGCGAACAGGTTGGCGGCGAGCACCAGGATGAACATGGCGCTGAAGGCGGCGGCCAGCGACCACCAGACGACCGGCTCGCGACCGAGTTCCATGCGCGCGTTGTTGATCATCGTGCCAAAGCTGGTCATGCTCGGATCGACGCCGATGCCTACGTAGGACAGCACCGCTTCGGCCAGCACCAGCCCGGAGAAATCCATGACCAGGGCGATGATGACGATGTGCATCAGGTTGGGCAGGATGTGACGCAGGATGATGTGCCCGTTGGAGACGCCAAAGGCCTGCGCCGCCTGGATGTATTCGAGTTCGCGCAGTTTCAGCGTCTCGCCGCGCAGCAGCCGGCACAGGCCGGTCCAGGAAGTGATGCCGAGAATGAAGCAGAGCGCCAGCAGACGCAGATCGGCGCGCTCGGCAGCGGTGGCGAACCACTCCGGATGGCTGTCGATGACCACCTGCATCATGAGCACGGCAGCGGCGATCAGCAGCACGCCGGGAATCGAATTGAGCACGGTGTACAGATACTGGATCAGGTCATCGACCCAGCCGCGGAAATAGCCGGCGACGATGCCCAGCAGGATCGCCAGCGGCAGCATCACCAGCGTCGTCACCAGGCCGATGATCAGCGCCGTGCGCACGCTCTTGAGAATCTGGTAAAGCACGTCCTGGCCGACCTTGTCGGTACCGAAGACGTGGTAATCGGCGGCCAGCAGGAAGACCGGCAAGAGCACCAGCAGCATCGCGCCGAGCGTGGCCAGCACGGCATTCCAGGCAAAGCGCGTGCGCCCGCCCCAGACCGCGCCCCAGCCCCCGTTGGCAAAAGCCACCACACCGGCCAGCGCCAGCCAGCCGAGCACGGCGATGGCGACGCCGCGCAGGACGGTGACCGCAACATCGTCGTCGCGCTGGGCCGGGTCGTCGAGATGGGCGCCGCCATACTTCAAGCGCGGATACTCGCGCACCGTCCCCACCCCGGGCACCTCCACCGTCTCCTTGGCATGCAGGTGGGTAGCCAGCGGCGCTGAATAGGTCTTCTCGTTCTCGGTACGCAGGGGGCCGACCAGCGCATCGAGCGCCGACAGCACTTCAATGGCGTACTGTTTCGACTCGCCCGGCTGGCTTTCCAGCGCCGGCCGGTAGTGCAGCGAATCGACCAGGCCGACCAGGACGAAAGCCAGCAACACGGTCGCCGACGCCATCCCCGGACGGCTGGCGCCAACCCGCTGCCAGGCGGCAAGCAGGGGCGGACTGCGGGAAATCAGCACGCCCAGCCCGATGCCGGCCGCCAGCAACAGCCAGACCAGGATATCGGACCACAGGACGACGATCTGGAAGTCGCTCATGAGAAGCGTATCCGCGGATCGACCAGGGTGTAGGAAATGTCGGTCAGGATCAGCCCGACGATGTACAGCACCGAGCCAATGAAGACCATGGAACGGACCACGGCAAAGTCCTGGGCGTTGATCGCGTCGATGGTGTAGCTGCCCAGCCCGGGAATGCCGAAGAAGGATTCGGTCAGCAGCGAGCCCATGAACAGCAGCGGAATGACCACGACGACGCCGGTCAGGATCGGGATCATCGCGTTGCGCAGGATGTGGCGGAAGAACACCACGGTCTCGGCCAGCCCCTTGGCGCGGGCGGTGCGCACGTAATCCTTGGCCACTTCCTCAAGGAAGATGGTGCGGTACCAGCGCGTCGACGAGCCGATCCCGGAAATGACGCCGATGAATACCGGCAGGATCAGGAAGCGCCAGGCATCGAGCCCGTCGCCGAAACCCGAGATGGGCACCAGTTTCCACACCTTGGCGATCAGGTACTGGCCGCCGATGATGTAGAACAACCCGGAAATCGACATCAGCGCGACGCACAGCACGACGCCCCAGAAATCCAGCGCCGTCGCCCGGAAGAAGGCCAGCAGCAAGGCCAGGCTGACCGTCACCAGCAGGCCGAGGATGAAGGTCGGCACGGCAATCGCCAGCGACGGCCACATCCGCGCCTCGATCTCGCGGGCGATGTCGCGGCCATCGTCGGCGCGACCGAAATCGCCGACGAACATGCGCACCGACTTCTCGAAGAAGATCGTCTCGGTCAGCGTACCGACGCCACCGGCCGCGGCATTGACGAACAGCGGCTTGTCGTAGCCGCGGTCGGCCTTCCATTTCTCGATCGCTTCCGGCGTCACCCGCTTGACGCCGAGCTGCATGCGCGCCATGTCGTCCGGCGTGTTCACGATGAAGAACAGCGCAAAAGTGATGAGGTTGACGCCGATCAGGATCGGAAGGGCGTACACCAGGCGGCGGAAGATATAGGCAAGCATTGCCGCGGATTATCGCAGAAGTCCTGCCGTCGTCATCACTCAGGGCACCGCCGCCCAGCCGGCCGCGCGCTGGCGGCGGACGAAATACAGGTATGCCAGGGCGCCAAGATTCATGGTCAGCGCATAGACCACGCTGGGCACCGCCAGTTGCGGGATCTTGAACAGCGAAATGGCAATGAAGATGCCCATGCCCGCATTCTGCAGCCCGCATTCAAGCGCGATGGCGATGGTCTCGCGCCGCCCCAGGCTGGCCGCCCGGGCCAGCAAGGCGCCGCCAACCATGGCCACGAGGTTGAGCAGCACGGTCGCCGCGCCGACTTCGGGCAGGCCGTTGACGATGGTCTCGCGGTGGCTGACGAAGGTGACGATCACGATGGCGACGAAAAAGGCTGTCGCCAGCCGACCGATCCACATTTCGCCGCGCTCGCCGATCAAGCCGCTGCGCAGGCGCAGGAACATGCCGGCGAGCACCGGCAAGGTGGTCACCAGCAGCACACCGGCCAGCAACTTGCCCAGCGGCATGTCGCCCGGCCGCAGTTCGCCGCTCACCGGCGAGCCGCCCGCCTGCCAGTGCAGCAGCGCGTTGATCAGAAAAGGCAGGGTGACGACCGCGAGCAGGCTGCTGCTCACCGTCATCACCAGCGACAGCGCCGTGTTGCCGCGCGCCAGGTGGGTAAGGAAAGCCGAGCTGACCCCGCCCGGACTGGCGGCCAGGATCATCAGGCCGAGCAGCATGGGCTCGGACAGGCCAAGCCCGATACCGATCGCCATCGCCACCAGCGGCAGCAGGAAAATCTGAGCCAGCAGCCCCACCCCGAGCGCCCGCCAGTCGCCGAGTGCGGTGCGGAAATCGGCCACGCGCAGCGAAAGGCCGAGCGAGAACATGATGAAGGCCAGGGCCAGCGGCAGGAAAAGGGTATCGGTCATCGGTCTGCAGTCACGGTTCTGGTCGATTATACGGCCCGCAAAGCCCGCACCGTGATGCATGACAAAACTGTCATTTCCCGGCGTAAGGCGACAGGGGCTTGAGGTAAGATCGCTCCCAACGGAGACTAAACGAACGGGACGATCATGCGGCAAGCGCATACGACAGTCGAAAAAAAAGCCGGCGCAACGGCCAGCTCTGCACAATCCGGATTTTCACTGGCGGAGAGGGAGGGATTCGAACCCTCGGTACCTTGCAGTACGCCTGATTTCGAGTCAGGTACAATCGACCACTCTGCCACCTCTCCGCAGCGGCCGAGATAATAGCACAGCTTATGCGTGCGATTAACAGGATTGTCGCTTTTTTAGCGATTCCGCTGATCATCGTCGCCTGTCGCGACCAGCTGCCCTTTCCGACCCCGGGTGCTCAGGACCTGGTCGTGGTCACCCGCCCGGGACCGGTGACCTACGGCGCCGACGAGACCGGCAGCATCAGCGGCCTGGAACACGACCTGATCGAACTGTTCGCCCGCGAGCTGGGCGTCGGGGTCAAACATGAGGTGGTCGGCCCCGGCGAAATCGCCACCCGCCTGAACAACGACCGCTACCACATCGCCGCGGCCTGGCTGTCGCCCGCCACCGACCCCGGCATCGTGACCGGCCCGCCGCTGTTCCGCACCCACGACGTCCTCGCCCAGCACGAAGCCTCGCTGCCGCTGCGCTCGCTCGAACAACTTTCGGGCAAGACCGTGCACGTCCTCGCCGGCACCCGGCAAGCGGCAACCATGAAGCGACTGAGCGGGGAGATCGCCGGCCTGACGGTGGTTGAAGTCACGCAAGGCAGCGTCATCGACCTCGCCGAAGCGCTGGACGAGCAGAAGATCAGTTATGTCGCCATGGACGCCCGGCTGGAAGACCTGGTCAACCAGTACGCACCCGCCCTGCGCGCCACGCTCAAGCTCAGCGAAGCGGCGCCGGTCGTCTGGTGGCTCGGCCGCCAGCCCAACCCGGAACTGCAGGCACGCGTGGTCGCCTTCATCGAGCGCCTGCGCAAGGACGGTACGCTGGCCCGCCTCGAAGAACGCTACTTCGGCCATGTCCGGCGGCTCAAACAAGTGGATATCGAAAAATTCCTCGGCCATATCGAGACCACCCTGCCCCGCCTGCGCAAGCACTTCCAGGACGCCGAACGCCTGACCGGCATCGACTGGCGGCTGATCGCCGCGCTGGCCTGGCAGGAATCGCACTGGGACCCGTTCGCCACCAGCTACACCAATGTCCGCGGCCTGATGATGCTCACCGAGGAAACCGCCGACCGGCTCGGCGTCGGCAACCGGCTCGACCCGCGCGAGAGCATCCTCGGCGGCGCCCGTTACCTGAACCTGCTGCGCAACGGCCTGCCGGACGTGCCCGAACCGGATCGCACCTGGCTGGCGATTGCCGGCTACAACATCGGCCCCGGCCACCTCAACGCCGCACGCACCATCGCCCGCCAGCTGAAAGCCGACGCCAATGCCTGGTACGACATGAAGCGCATCCTGCCGCTGCTGGCCAAGCCGCAGTATTACAACCGGCTCAAATCCGGACGCGCGCGCGGCGGTGAAGCGGTAATCATGACCGAGAACATCCGCAGCTACTACGACATCCTGTGCCGCAACGAACCGCCGCTGCCGCCCGGCGAAAGCAAGATCACCGGGCCGGGCGCGGGAACGGGGCCGAAACTCAGGCGTTGAGCTTGTCCAGGCCGCCCATGTAGGGGCGCAGCACCGCCGGGATGGTGACACTGCCGTCGGCCTGCTGGTTGTTCTCGAGAATCGCCACCAGCGTGCGGCCGACAGCCAGGCCGGAGCCATTCAGCGTGTGGCAGATTTCCGGTTTGTTCTTGTCGTTGCGGAAACGCGCCTGCATGCGCCGGGCCTGGAAGGCGCCGAAGTTGGAGCACGACGAGATTTCGCGGTAGGTATCCTGGGCCGGCAGCCAGACTTCGAGATCGTAGGTTTTGGCGGCGGAGAAACCCATGTCGCCGGTGCACAGCACCATGCGGCGGTAAGGCAGTTCCAGCTTTTCGAGGATGGTTTCGGCGTGGCGGGTCAGCTCCTCATGCGCTTCGGCCGATTTTTCCGGATGGACGATCTGCACCAACTCGACCTTGTCGAACTGGTGCTGACGGATCATGCCGCGCACGTCGCGCCCGCCTGAGCCGGCTTCGGAACGGAAGCACGGGGTATGACAGACGAACTTGAGCGGCAGCGCCTCGGCAGCGAGGATTTCGTCGCGGACGATGTTGGTCACCGGCACTTCGGCGGTCGGAATCAGGTAGAGCGGGTCCTGCTCGCCGCGCAGCACCTTGAACAGGTCTTCCTCGAACTTGGGCAGCTGGCCGGTACCGTACAGGCTGGCGGCGTTGACCAGGTAGGGCGCGTAGAGCTCGGTGTAGCCGTGCTCGGCGGTATGCGTGTCGAGCATGAACTGGGCGAGCGCGCGATGCAGGCGGGCCAGGCCGCCCTTCAACAGCGAGAAGCGGGCGCCGGAAATCTTGGCGGCGGTGGCGAAATCGAGCTGACCGATGGCCTCGCCGACGTCGGTATGATCCTTGACCGGGAAGTCGAAAACGCGCGGCGTGCCCCAGCGCTTGATCTCGACGTTGGCGGTCTCGTCGGTACCGACCGGCACCGACTCATCGGGGATGTTGGGCAGTGCGGCGAGAATGGCGTTGAACTCGCCGAGCAGTTCGGTCAGGCGCGCTTCGGACGCCTTCAACTCGTCGCCCAGGGCGCCGACCTGGGCCATCACCTCGGACGCATCCTTGCCCTGCCCTTTCAGCATGCCAATCTGCTTGGACAGGCTGTTGCGCTGCGCCTGCAGATCCTGGGTACGCGTCTGCAGCGTCTTGCGTTCGGCTTCCAGCGCCGAGAAGGCGGTGAAGTCGAGCGGCTTGCCGCGCTTGGCGAGACCTTCGGCGACGGCGTCGAGATTGGAGCGGAGTTGTTGGATGTCGAGCATGAAATGTCCTGTAGCGGTGCTGTCAGCGGGCTTTTCGTGAAAAAGCGACGACTTTCTGGAAGCCCGGAATTATACGCCAGCACCGAAAGCGCGGCAGCGGCGCGGCCAGCGGTTATCATACGGCGTCTGTTACTTGCCGCCCCGATGTCATGTCTTTCCCGTTGCACCGCCCCACCCTCGCCCTGATCGCCACCCTGTTTGCCGCAAGCCCCGTAATGGCCAGCAACAAGATCACCGACAAATGGTGCAACGATCTTGGCGGACGCCTGCGCAGCGTGTCCGCGGAAAGCTGCCGGAGCCAGAACTTCGTCGCCGACAAGGAAATCACCAAGGGCGGCCGGCACCTCGTCTGGCGCGACATCCCCGCCGTCACCGGCAAACCCGACAAGGCGCCGCGCGTACTGGTGATCGGCGGCATTCACGGCGACGAACTGACCTCGGTGTCGATCGTCTTTCGCTGGATGGAATGGGTTGGCGAAGACAGCGGCAAGAAATACCACTGGCGGATGATCCCCGCCTCCAACCCGGACGGGCTGATGGTACGGCCATCGACCCGGGTCAATGGTAACGGTGTCGATCTCAACCGCAACTTCCCGACACCGGACTGGGACAGCGACGCCAAGAAATACTGGATCGAACGCACCGGCCGCGATCCGCGCCGCTTTCCCGGCGAATCCGCCGGCTCGGAAATCGAGACGCGCTGGCTGGAAAAGCAGATTGCCGAATACAAGCCGGACGTCATCATCAGCATCCACGCCCCCTACAACCTGCTCGACTACGACGGCCCCGCCCCGCAACCGCTGCGGTTCGGCCGCCTGGCGCTCAACCGCCTCGGCGTCTACCCGGGCTCAATGGGCAATTACGGCGGTCTCTACAAGAACGTGCCGGTCGTCACCATCGAACTGCCGAACGCGACCACCATGCCCTCGGCCCGCGACCAACGCGCGATGTGGGTGGACATGCTGAAATGGATGGACCGCAACATCAAGGCCGGCAACGGCGCCGCCAAAGGCACCGGCAAACGCCCGACCAAATACGGCGAACCGGTAATCAACGGCAACATCGATCACAAAAAGATCGACTGACCCCAGCTACTTCTTGCCCGCCTTGCGATCCAGATCGCGCAGGTGGGCGAGTTTTTCACCGATCTTGCCTTCCAGCCCGCGCGGCGTCGGCGCATACCAGCCCGGCTCGGCCATGCCGTCCGGCAGGTAGCTTTCGCCAGCGGCGTAGGCTTCCGGCTCGTCGTGCGCGTAGCGGTAAGCCTTGCCGTAGCCGAGTTCCTTCATCAGCTTGGTCGGCGCATTGCGCAGATGCACCGGCACCGGCCGCGAGCCATCCTTGGCAACGAAAGCGCGCGCCGCGTTGTAGGCGTTATAGCCGGCGTTCGACTTGGCCGCCACCGCCAGGTAAGTCACCGCCTGCGCCAGGGCCAGTTCGCCTTCCGGCGAACCCAGGCGCTCATAGGTTTCCGCCGCGTCGTTGGCAATCTGCATCGCCCGCGGATCGGCCAGGCCGATGTCTTCCCAGGCCATGCGGATGATCCGCCGCGCCAGGTAACGCGGATCGGCGCCGCCATCGAGCATGCGGCAGAACCAGTACAGCGCGCCGTCCGGGCTGGAGCCGCGCACCGACTTGTGCAGCGCCGAAATCTGGTCGTAGATGGCGTCGCCGCCCTTGTCGAAACGGCGCAGGTTCTGCGCCATGGTGGCTTCGATGAAGGCGCCGTCGACCGCCGAAACCCCCGCCGCCCGCGCCGCCGTGCGCACCTGTTCGAGCAGGTTGAGCAGGCGTCGCGCGTCGCCGTCGGCCAGCCCGATCAGGCGCGTCTTCGCTTCCTCGTCAAACGCCAGATCGGCCAGCGCCCGCGCCTGGGCGCGGTCGAACAATTGCCCCATCTCGGCCTCGTCGAGCGACTTCAGCACATACACCGAAGCCCGCGACAGCAGCGCCGAATTGACCTCGAACGAGGGGTTCTCGGTGGTCGCGCCGATGAAGGTGAACAGCCCGCTTTCGACAAACGGCAGAAAGCCGTCCTGCTGCGACTTGTTGAAACGGTGGATTTCATCGACGAAGAGGATGGTCCGCCTGCCCTGCGCCTTCCACAGCTCGGCCTGCGCCACCGCCTCGCGCACTTCCTTGATCCCGGAAAACACCGCCGACAGGGCAATGAACTCGCACTGGAACTGCGTCGCCATCATCCGCGCCAGCGTCGTCTTGCCGACGCCCGGCGGCCCCCACAGGATCATCGAATGCGGCTGACCGGACGCAAACGCCAGGCGCAAGGGCTTGCCCGGCCCGAGCAGATGCTGCTGGCCGATCACCTCATCCGGCGTCTGCGGGCGCAACTGCTCGGCGAGCGGGGCGGAACGGTCGACTTCGTTGGAGGAAAACAAATCGCTCAAGCGGATAACCCTCGTAGCGTTCAGGCCGCCGGCCCGACGATGTCCAGTTTGGGAAAATAACTACGGTAGCGACGCACATCGCGCGTCAGCAGGCGCATGCCACGCACCAGCGCATGCGCGCCGATGTAGAAATCCGGCATCGGCGATGTCTTCACACCGGCTGCCAGCCGATAGACACGAAAAGCCTGGCCGGCGAGAAAAGCCGCATCCCACGGCAGAGGTTCACGCAGCAAGGGCAAACCAGCCAATGCCGTTTCCAGATCGGCCGCGCGTTCATACCGCGCCGCCAGTTCGGCCAGGATCAGTGGGTTGATCACCAGCGGTCCGGCAGCGGCCTGCTGTTCCAAGCGGTCGAGCGACCACCCGGCCCATTGCGCATCGTCGGCCAGCACGTCGATCAGCACGCAGCTATCGACCAGCGTTGCCGGCGCGCGCAGCGAATATCCCGCCACTGCCTCGTTGACCGCCAGATCGCCCATGCCCTCAACCACGCAGGAAGCTCATGAACTCATCGGTGCTCATGCCCTTGAATTGCACCGCATTGGCCGAGCCGCGCACACGCGCGAACGCCTCGCGCACCCCACCGACAGCCGCCGGCACCGGGCGGATCACCACTTCACCGTTGTCACGCAGTTCAAACTCGACCTCGCCATGCGGCAACAAGCCTGCCTTCTCGCGAATTTCCTGCGGGATCGTCACCTGACCTTTGCTCGTGATCCTCATCACTCACTCCAAAACTCTTACTCTTACCAAAGAGTATTACCGAACCCTGCTACTGTAAAGCCAGCGTCTCCGCCGCCTTCTCTCAAGCGATCAGCCCCAGGCACGCGAAAACACTTCGTCCAGCGCGGCGACGATGGCCTCGCCCTCGGCAGCCAGCGAAGCGACACAAGGCCCCAGCGCATCGAGCGGCACCGAAACGATTTCCAGCGGATTCAGGATCACCTTGCGCCCCTCGACGAAAAACTCCGGCGTCACCCGCGACGCCGGCAACCTCACCTGCTGCTGCGCCACATCGCTAGCCACCAGCGGTACCACGACCCGGCGTCGACGCTCGTCGAAGACCGCCGACTGCACGACCACGACAAAGGGAATCAGCGCCGCGTGCCGCCCGGCGTTGCGATGTACATCGAACTGGCTCATAGCGTCGAATGCTCGTCGGCAAACGAACCGTTCAGCGCCTCCAGGCGGTTCCACGCCTCAGCCACCGCCGCATAATGCTGGCGCTGCTCATCGCGGCGCAGGCGCTCGCGCTCGACGAACTCGGCCAGCAAGGCATCGACCGTGGCCGACAGATTGGCGGTGTACTGCCGCGCCCGCTCGACGTTGCCCTCATTGAGCAACAAATTGACGGGACGCTTGGCCGGTGAGGTTTGGGGCATCGATTTCATCAGGCAATCTCCTCTGCGCATGGTATGCGCAGCAAACGAATAAATCCACTCAGCGCACCGCATCGAGCGGCGACACCACGCCCCGCCCGCCCCGATTCAACACATGCGTATAGATCATCGTCGTCGACACATCCGAGTGGCCCAGCAGTTCCTGCACGGTACGGATGTCGTAACCCGATTCCAGCAGGTGGGTGGCGAAGGAATGGCGCAGCGTATGCACCGACACCGGCTTGCTCAACCCCGCCATCCCAGCCGCCAGTTTCATTGCCCGCTGCAAGGCTTTTTCATGCGCATGGTGGCGCCGCTCGATGCCACTACGCGGATCAACCGACAATCCAGCCGCCGGAAACACCCAGAACCATCCCCAACTTGCTCCGGCATCCGGATACTTGCGCTCCAGCGCATGCGGCAAATACACCCCAGGCAGCCCGGCGTCCCGGTCTCGCTCGAACAAGACACGTGCCACCTTCAACTGCCGTTGCAAAGGTTCAATCAGTGACAAGGGCAGGACCGTTACCCTGTCCTTGGCACCCTTGCCATCACGCACCAGAATTTCCCGGCGCAAAAAATCAACGTCCTTGATCCGCAAACGCAAGCACTCCATCAAACGCATCCCCGTGCCATAGAGCAAACGCCCCATCAGTGCGTGTTCAGGGCGGATCGCATCAAGCAGGCGCGCCACTTCATCGACATGAAGCACCGTCGGCAGACGTGCCGGTTTCTTCGGACGAACAAGATCATCCAGCCACGGCAACTCGATTTCCAGAACCTGTTTGTATAGGAACAGCAAAGCCGAAAGCGCCTGTTGCTGGGTTGCCGCCGCAACATCGCGCTCGCTCGCCAGGTACGAAAGATAGGCAGAAACCTCGCGTGCTCCAAGCTCACGCGGATGCCGCATTCCGCAATGACGAATGAAACGAACAACCCAATGGACATACGCCTGCTCGGTACGTAGACTGTAGTGCCGAACGCGTATTGCAGCCCGAACCTGGTCGAGCAGACGCGAAGGCGACACATCGGAATTGACACTGTCCGGTTTCATGGGAGAACAGATGCTGTATGGATAAACAGTTATACATCCGGAATCCAGAAATGACAAGAGCAAACCCATGTCCGGTCCGCCAGCTTATCGGACAGAAGTCCAGCTTATTGGACACTTCCGTCGTCTACTACTAGTTAGCCTTCATGACGTTCGCACGCCGACACTTTCTCGCAATCGCTGCCACTACCATGGTGGTCATGTTTAGTGGCCATCGAAGCGCTATTGCCGACAACCAAGGAAAGCCTCTGAAAATGGAAGAACAACAGTTTTGGGCAATCATCCACGCAGCTAAAACCGCCGCTGGCACTGATGTAGAGGCCAGGCCATCAGCATTGGGGGTTCAGCTTTCATCGCTTGATCTAGCGGCCATACAAAATTTTCAGCGCAGCTACGACGAGTTGATCCTTCGCGCAAACCGATGGGACTTGTGGGGCGCCGCCTACGTCATGAACGGTGGCTGCTCAGATGATGGATTTCGCTATTTTCGAGACTGGCTTATCTCAGAGGGGCGAGAAGTTTTCGAGAGAGCCTTAGCCAATCCAGATTCGCTAGCCGAATTGCAGCGCCGTGACTATTTCGATCTAGAGTCATTTGGCTACGTGGCACTGAAAACATTTGCTGCCAAAGGTGGCGGTGAGCTGGAGCGCGACTTCTCAAGTGAATTGGCAATGCCGTCTGGAAAGGAGTGGTCAGAACCAGAACTCCCTGCACTTTTCCCAAAACTGGCGGCCAAGTACCTGGAAAGGTGAATGCCACGTTCCTTTGGCCACATCGATGGCTAACATCCCAATCCACCGGACCGTCAAAAAGCTGCGCTTTTTGCCGCCCGGTGATTTAGCACGTTAGCCATTAAGGGGAATCATGGGCATTAGAGATCAGCGTATTGAGATTGGGTTCAGCATCAAGACCATCACTCGGTGCGTGTACGACATACGAAGCAATGATCGTCTTAAATTCCAGACGGGTTTCGTGCAGTACGACAACAATGAAATTCCAGTATGGCGCCCCTACGATCCAAGCGATATGTCGTGGGAAGCACCTTGGCGAAAAGGCAAGTGGGAGAACATCTATGTTCTCCGTATGAATCACAAGAAGGGGGCAAAGTATGTCGAGTACGAGGCTGCGGAACTAGAAGTTGAGGGTTGCACCATCTCACTTCCCAAGGTTTCTACTGAACTAATGCATGCCTTCAAGACTTATTTGAAGAAGGTAAATGGCTAACACCGCAATCCACCGGACTGTCAAAAAGCTGCGCTTTTTGTCGTCCGGTGATTTTCAACGTTAGAAGGCTCGTGTTTCCGCAGCGTCACATCCATGTTCGCGTCCATCCAGTAGGCCATTGCGAACGATCCGCAGCGAATCAGTGGGGTTGTGAATTTGTCGTAAATCTCGCCGCATTCCGGGCAGGCTGCGCCACGGTACGGGCCGTCAAATGTCAGCTTGCAGTTCGTGCAGCAGTACGTGTCTTGCATTTCTTGTCCTTTCTCCTTGTTGACCGAAGCTTCTAACACTCCGGTCGATGTCGCGCTTCGCGCTGGACCTCACGCCTTCGGCGTTCGGCCCATCACCTAAGCGTTGGGCGTCTCAAGCGTATCTATGACCATCGACGAAGACATCCACTGGCACGACTCATTAATCTTGAGCGTTCGCATTTCGGCCGAGAAGGACCTGATCGAAAAGAGCCGGTCCCGGAAATTCGGACAGTTGGATAAGTGATAGCCTTGCTCAACCGTAGGCCGCGTAGCGGCCATGAAATGG
>Ga0209794_1000790_pt1 | contig 35331 bp, 6 predicted proteins | sample EBPBio232013_DNA_FD_185869 | JGI IMG/M metagenome (GOLD analysis project Ga0209794, IMG submission 185869) | Wastewater treatment Type I Accumulibacter community from EBPR Bioreactor in Madison, WI, USA - Reactor 1_5/23/2013_ DNA (SPAdes)... | ecosystem: Engineered > Bioreactor > EBPR >... | reverse complement strand
TGACGTTGATTAATGTTGGAGAAAGCAAATCGTCAGTAAAGGTAAACGACCGCGCAGCGTGGTCGAGCCAGTTTATCCAGCGTGACGGTGGGCCAGAGTTGGAACAGAGTACGCAACAAAATCCGACGTTATACTATGTGGAAAATGCAAATAAAGTAGCGCCTCGTTATTGGACGATGAACGTGGATGCGTGTGCCTTGGGGACGGATGGTTCGTTAACATTTGACCTCCTAGCGACGCCCGAGACGGGCGTACCCCAGTCGTTTAACACGCACGAAAATAATTCACCCTACTTTATGTACGCCAACCGTGATGGCTGGACGGAATTGTACGCGCAAAACCATCCCGCCTACGGTTTTTACCAAGACAACGGAGCGGGAGGTAACGTATATGATTTAGGGTTACCCAAAGGTTTGTACAAATTGGGTATTCGTTATTGGGACATGAAGGGTTGGGGGAGCATTTACCCCTCAACGCGGAAACCGCAAGGGAACGTGCTGGCTTACCAAGAATATTGGTTCAGAATCCAGTCGAAAGACGGGGTAGGGGTAGGAGCTGCGCGGGTTTCGGGTTTGCCGTTTACGGTTGAGGGAAGTCGGAGTTCAGTTGAAGTGATGCCCAATCCAGTTTCAACTGTTTTACGTTTACAAGTGCAAGATAGCAAAGGGCAAGCAGTGCAAACTACGTTGACGGATGCCTCGGGTCGAAGTGTGTTGCGTCGAAGCTTTGTACCCGAAACCAATACGCATCAGGAGGAGTTTGGGGTGAGAGAGTTGCCGACGGGAATGTATTTTTTGAATGTTTCGACAGAAACACAACAAGCAACCTTGAAAGTGGTGAAGGTGGATTAGGCAGAAGAAATAGGTGCTCACAACACCTAAAAAGGGAGACTCATATTATTGAATCTCCCTTTTTTTGTTGAAATAGTTCTTTGGGTATAAAAAATCGAATGTATCCTAAAAAACTTATTGTTTTTCGGTTAAAAAGCATAGGTAATCAGTATATATTTGCTGTAGAACCCAAAGTTTTTGAAATGACTCTTAAATCGTTACTTGTTTATACTGCTTTTTTATGCCTTATTATTTTTGAGGGAAGGGCTCAGTATGAGCGTTTTTTACATAAAAACTATCAAGAAAGGGCGAAGGAATGGGGGAATTTTTGGGGAGAAAAAACGGTGAACGCCGAATATGATTCAGCACTGTTTTTTCGAGAAGTTTTAGCGATAAGGCGTCTTGCTCTTCAGCACAAAGATGAGGGCTTAGAGATGGATACGTATATGTCCGAGTTGAGTTTTTTTCTATACAGAAAGAAATATTCGGACCAAAAAGCATTGGCTGTGTTGGAGCGTATATTAAAAATAGCGCAAGAAAAGCGCCTGTTGCATGAAGCCTCCGTAGAAAAACACTACGGCGCCATGTATTTTTATCGGGTCAAAAACTATGAGTTGGCGTTTGAACATTTTTTGAAAATGTACGAAATCGTAAAGAACGTAAGTAAGCGTACGTTTCCTGATAAAACCAACTGTATCAAAGAGTTAGCTTATGCGTATTATTATTTTGACGATTACCACAAAACCATTTTGCTGGCCAAAGAAGCCATCCAAAGTGAGTTGGAGGTAGGCGAGTCGGCGCATTTGTGTAAAAATTACGGTTTGGTCGCTATTTGCTACCGAAAGTTAAACCAATTGGATTCGTCTGATTATTACTTTAAGGCATCCTTACAAACCTCTATTACCAAACGAGATACCTTGTGGATGGGGATAAATTACGGGGAATTGGGTGCGAATGCGTTTGCCAGAAAGGAATACCAACAGGCAGAATCGCTCCTTTCAAAAGCACTTTCTATTGTAAAACCTCGTAAAGAATGGAGCAGCTCGGTGAAGGCCCTGACTACCTTGGGAGCCATTGCCTTGCTCAATGACAATGAGGCAAAAGCTACTACGTATTTGTTAGAAGCCAAAAAGTACGCCGATGGACTCCAATTGTTGGAACTTTATGACCGCCTCTATCCGTGGTTATTGAAACTGTACGTACGTCTCAACAAACCGCAGTTGGCGATGATGTATTCTGACTCGGCTGCTTGGGTCAGCGACAGTTTGGAACGACAGTTTAGTTCGCGCAAAATCTTGCGGGCTGTGCAATCCAACCAACTGCGTCAGCACCGAGCGGAGATTGCCAGCATTGAAACGCAACGGAAATTGAAGGAATGGGAGCGGGATGGGGTATTGCTTTTGTTAGTTGTTGGGTTTGGGATGGCGCTGTATGTCTATCATGGACAGCGGAAGCAGTACTTGCAAAACCAGTTAATTTCGAGGCAAGAACTTCAATTAAAAGAACATGAATTACACTTGGCGACGCAACAGTTGCGTCATTTTGCGGAAAGTATTACCGAAAAAAACAGGCTGATTGAGGAGTTGTACGACAAGCCCCTCAACGACGACTCGGACGCTGTCGTCGCCCAATTACAACGTTCAACGATTTTGACGGATGTACAATGGGAGCAATTTCGAGCGCTTTTTGAGAAAGTACACGGGGGATATTTGCATCGGGTCAAAGAAAAATTCCCTAATCTTACCCCTTCCGAAATTCGCTTTATTGCGCTGGCCAAACTACAATTTTCTACCAAGGAAATGGCGGCCGTACTGGGAATTTCTCCCGTCAGTGTGCGTTCTACGTGGTCACGTTTGCGTAAAAAAGTGAATTTATCCGAAGACGAAAGCCTTGATGAATGGCTCGGTGGGATAGGGGAATAATGCTGATTTTTTTTGTTTTCTTCATTTTGTTGGTTATAACTATCAGTATTACAGGTGGTTATAAATTGCAACGTTTTTGCAACGCTTAAAATTTGGCGATTTGGGGGCACTTGGGGTAGCTTTACTAAAGGCAAGCCCAGCAAGCAATGCCAGAATCATTTTGTAAAATTTTAAGCCAACCAGCAAGACGTTTATGACTTACTTTACCTTACTGATTTTTCCTCGTAACCGAGGGATGTATGTGACACTTTTACTGGCTATGATGTCTTTTCTAAGCCATTCCCAAACCATCCGCTACGTAAAACAGAACGGCACAGGCGACGGCTCTTCATGGGACAATGCCTCGTCAGATTTGCAGGGGATGATCAATGCCTCGGGTACCGAACAGGTATGGGTAGCCAAAGGTACCTACAAGCCCGGTACAAGTCGCAACGCTTCTTTTAGTATGAAAGCTGGAGTAAAAATCTACGGCAGCTTTGCGGGCTCGGAGAGTAACCTTTCCGAGCGGACGGCGGCGGTGATGGCGGCCAATAAAAGCATCTTAAGTGGGGATTTGAACGGGGATGATGTCATCACCGGTAGCGGAGCTACATTGAGTATTACGAATAATGGTGAAAACTGTTACCATGTTGTCTTTAATAATAATAACGGTCTAAATACTTCCAATTCGCTTTTGGATGGTTTTACCATTACAGGAGGTAATGCTGATGGGAGTGATGGCGGTGGGATGTATAACTCTCGGGTATCTCCAAGCCTCATTAATCTTACTTTTGAGGGCAATCAGGCTTCCAAAGGAGGTGGGATATATAATGACTTTTCCTCAGCTCCAACCATCAATAAGGTCATTTTTAAGCGCAATAAAGCCAACAGTGATGGCGGTGGAGTGTGTAACTTCAACCAATCTTCAATAAGTCTCCGTAATGTCACTTTTGAGGGCAATCAGGCTTCCTACGGCGGCGGAATGCATAACGCTGGTTCATCTAATTCAAGTCTCCGTAATGTTATTTTTATAGGTAATCAGGCCAACCAGGGCGGCGGGATGTATAACAATACAGCCGATCCAAACCTCAGTAATGTTACTTTTACTGGTAATCAGGCCAATCGAGGCGGTGGGATGTATGCCTCCACCCGTTCTACTGTTAAAAATACCATTTTTTGGGGAAATACTACTTCCGATTCAGGAGCTGATGTCTATTTTGGAGCAGGTACTTTTTCTTTTAGCTATTGCCTTTTCCAATTGGCATCAAGCAATTATTCCCAAATCGGCGTCAACTTAGGGGCAGGGATGCTCTATGCACAAAATCCTCTACTTGTCAATACCACTGATCCCGACGGTGCAGATAATATCTTCGGAACGGCTGACGATGGATTACAACTCTTGCCTTGCTCGCCCGCCATCAATGTGGGTGATAACTCTGGTGCTGAAAGTACGGATATCACAGGCAATCCACGAACTATTGGTGGTACTGTCGATATGGGAGCCTACGAATACCAGGGTAATGCCGTAAGGGGCGCCCGCATCTATGTCAATGCCGCCGCAACGGCCAATGGTGACGGCAGTTCATGGGATACGGCTTATACTGATTTGCAAACGGCTTTAGCCAATGCTCGTCTTTGTTCACAAATCACGGAAATTTGGGTAGCCAAGGGCACTTACAAGCCAGGTACAAGTCGCAACGCTTCTTTTAGTATGAAAGCTGGAGTGAAAATCTACGGCAGCTTTGCTGGGACGGAGACTAACCTTTCTGAGCGAACGGCCGCGGTAATGGTGTCCAACAAAAGCATTTTAAGTGGGGATTTAAACGGAGATGATGCCACTGCGGGCAAAGGAGAGAACAGCTACCATGTGATTTTAAATGATAACAACGGCCTAACCACCTCCAATTCACTTTTGGATGGTTTTACCATTACGGGAGGAAATACTGGCGGTGATGGTTTGGGTGGGGGGATGTATAACAAATCCTCATCGCCAAGCATTGTAAATTGCAGTTTCTTGGATAATGAGGCTGCTTTTGGTGGCGGCGGGATTGGTAACGATGATTCCTCCCCGAGCCTTGCGAATTGCAGTTTCTCTGGTAATTGGGGATATACTTTTGGTGGCGGGATGTATAACTTTTCCGAATCCTCGCCGAGCCTTGTGAATTGTATCTTTTTGGGTAATCGGGCTGTTTATGGTGGTGGAATGGGTAATGTAATCAATTGTAGGCCAAGCCTTGTAAATTGTAGTTTCTCAGGTAATATGGCGATTTCCAAAGCTGGCGGGATATATAATGATTATTATTCCCCACCGAGCCTCAAAAACTGTATCTTGTGGGGAAACAAATATGAGTTTGGCAGCGATAAAGAAGTAGAAAGTAGTGATAGTGAGAGCAATCCTACCTATACCAATACCCTCGTCGAAGGCTTGGCCGTAGGAGGCTTTCAAGGCACCGAAAATCCGCTTTTTATCAATCAGCCGTCGGCAGGGCTTGGTACTTCAGGTGATTTGCGTCTGCAAGCTTGCTCACCTGTCCTCAATGCAGGAAATAGTGCCGATAACTCCACCACGGTTGATTTAGGGGGCAATAACCGCAAAGTAGGCACGATTGATTTGGGAGCCTACGAGTACCAATCAGCTCCGCCTGCAACCGTCACGCCTACGGTAAGCATCAGCCACCCCACCACTTGCGGCGGAACAAATGGGAGCATTCGTTTAAGCGGATTTCTTAACACCACTACTTACAGTGTCACTTATAAAAAAAATAGTGTTTCGGTGTCGGCGGCTAACTTTACATCCGATGGGAGTGGGGTGATTACCCTGACAGGCTTGGGAGCAGGTAGCTATACTGATATGGTGGCTACATTAGGTACATGCGTGAGCAATGCAGCTACGGCTGTGCTGACTGATCCAACAAAACCAACTGCGACGATTTCGGGCACAACGACGGTGTGTCAGAACGGCAGCTCTCCAAGTATAACCTTCACGGGGCAAAACGGGACGGGTGCGTACACCTTTACTTACAAACTCAACGAAGGGACTTCACAAACGGCCACTACCACAAGCGGAAACAGTGTAACTGTTCCTGTTACTACTGGAACAGCGGGTGAGTTTACGTATCGTTTGGTGTCAGTCGCTAATCCGAATAATTGCAACCAAACTCAAACGGGCAGTGCCGTGGTAACGGTCAACTCCTTACCTACAGCAACGATTTTAGGAACAACTATGGTCTGTCAAAGCAGTGCTTCGCCCAACGTGACCTTCACGGGAGCGAATGCTACCGCTCCCTACACCTTCACCTACAAAATCAACGATGGCGTTGCTCAAACGGTAAAAACAGTCAGTGGCAATAGCGTAACTGTTCCCGTTGCGACAAACACCGTAGGTACGTTTACCTATACCCTAGTAAGTGTTTCAGAAAGTTCTTCGACGACTTGTAGTCAAGAGCAAACGGGCAGTGCCGTGGTAAAAGTGAACCCTTTACCAACAGCGAGTATTTCAGGCACGACGAGTGTTTGTCAAAACAGCCCTACGCCGAGCGTCACATTCACGGGCGCGAATGCGACAGCACCGTACACGTTTACTTACAAGATCAATGATGGGTCGCCCCAAACGGTGACAACTACGAGTGGCAACAGCGTGACGGTGGAAGCACCGACGGGAGTTTCCGGGTCGTTTGTTTATACCTTGATAAGTGTGTTGGAAAGTTCATCGACGGCTTGTAGCCAATCTCAAACGGGCAGCGCGACGGTCACAGTGAACCCTTTGCCAACAGCGAGTATTTCAGGCACAACGAGTGTTTGTCAAAACAGCCCTACGCCGAGCGTTACATTCACGGGAGCGAATGCGACAGCACCGTACACCTTCACCTACAAAATCAACGATGGCGCACTGCAAACGGTGACAACCACGAGTGGCAACAGCGTAACCATTCCTGTTTCGACGACAACAGTGGGCGAGTTTACTTATACCTTATTGAGTGTTTCAGAAAGTTCCTCGACGAGTTGCAGTCAAGAGCAAGTCGGTAGTGTGGTGGTGAAGGTGAACCCCTTACCAACGGCGAGTATTTCAGGCACAGTAACGGTTTGTCAAAATAGCCCCTCGCCGAGCGTTACATTTACGGGAGCGAATGCGACGGCACCTTATACCTTCACCTACAAAATCAACGATGGCGTTGCTCAAATGGTAAAAACAGTCAGTGGCAATAGCGTAACCGTTCCCGTTTCGACGAATGCCGCAGGTACATTTACCTATACTTTAGTAAGTGTTTCAGAAAGTTCGTCAACCAGTTGTAGCCAGGCTCAAAGTGGCAGTGCCGAAGTGAAAGTACAGGGTAAGCCCACAATTACATTATCGACGCTCCAGCAAACTCTTAATGAAGGTAACAGCCAGACGTTTTGTGACACGGATGCGAACCCTGTTAACAGTTTGCAGTTTACAGTTTCGGGTTTGTGTGTGGTTGGTTCTCCTGTTTGGCGTGTTCAAGTAGGAAGCGGAGCGTGGAGCGACTGGTCGCCGAATGCCCCAGTCACCCAGCCTTCCAATAACCAACCCCACCGCTACCAAGCGGCCTGCGATGCGAATTGTCCCGTGACGTACACGAGTCCGATTACGGTTCAAATCAACTACCGCGCTTCGACGCCGCAACAAGTATCGTTGGTGGCCGATGGTGTGACGGTGAACGAAGGTGAAAGCAAAGAGGTATGTAACCTCGAAGGCAACGTTCTCATTTTCAATGCCACTTGCGCCGCAGGCGAAGTGCTACTTTTCTCGGTTGATGGCGGTGATTATGGCAGTGTCGTACCGACGCAGTTAGTGGATGGTCAGTTTCACAATTACCGCGTACGCTGCCGCAAATCAGATGGCACGGCCTCATGTATTGAGTCGGAATCGGGCGTAATGCGGTTGAAGATAACGAATGGGTTGGGCCAGATTCCCATGGCAAGTTTGAACGTAACGAGTGGTTGCGGCACTCCCGTGTCGTTTAGCGGGACAGCCAGTTGTGGAAGCCTAACGACGGTGTGGTACAATGCTTCGACGAACGTAGCGTTAGCGACCTTACCAAGTCAAACGCCCACCGAAACGACGTCGTACTACGCACGTTGCCAAGCGGGCGGAGGTTGTTTAAGTGAAAAGAGCAACGTGGTGACGTACACGGTAATACCCGTGGGGGTAGCGCCTGTGGTGAGTGTGAGTTCAGAGGTAGTATGTGCAGGGACGACGGTGACGATTTCGTCGAATTGTCCTGCGGGAAGTACGACGTCGTGGAACACAGGCGTAACGACGCCAAGTTTTGAAATCTCGTTCAGTAACGTGACGAAGCAGACGTACTGGGCGAAGTGCTTATTTGCAGGCGGTTGTCAAAGCGCGGAGAGTGTGAAAAAGGAGGTGTACTGGAATGCGTTTGTGGTGACGTTAATTAATGTGGGTCAAAGTAAGTCAGCGGTGAAGCCGTCGAACGATAAGGCGCTGTGGAGTAGTCAATTTGTTGTCAAAGATGACGGGCCAGAGCTGGCCCAGAGTATGCAGTCGAACCCGACGTTGTATTATGCGGAGAATGTGAATAAAACTGCTCCGCGTTATTGGACGATTAATGTGGATGCGTGTGCATTGGGGACGGATGGCTCGTTGACGTTTGACTTGTTAGCGACGCCCGAGACGGGCGTACCCCAGTCGTTTAACACACACGAAAACAATGCCCCCTACTTTATGTATGCCAACCGTGAAGGTTGGACGGAATTGTACGCTCAAAACCATCCCGCCTACGGTTTTTACCAAGACAATGGTGCAGGGGGTAACGTATATGATTTAGGGTTACCTAAGGGTTTGTACAAGTTAGGTATTCGCTACTGGGATCAAAAGGGCTGGGGTAGTATTTATCCCTCAACGCGTAAACCGCAAGGCAACGTGCTGGCGTATCAAGAATACTGGTTTAGAATCCAGTCGAAAGATGGGGTAGGCGTAGGAGCAGCGAGGGTAGCGACGGATGTAGATTCCTCACATGGAGGAACTGACGGTATGACAAAAGAAGCTTTCGCCAAGGTGATGCCAAACCCTGTATTGAGTGTTCTCCGCCTACAAGTGTCCGATAGCAAAGGGCAAAAAGTAAACGCGACGTTACTGGACGCCTCGGGTCGAAGTGTATTACGCCGCCAATTTGTCCCCGAGACCAACCGTCACCAAGAGGAGTTTGGGGTGGGTGAGTTACCGACGGGGATGTACTTCTTGCAAGTAGTAACGGCTGAAAAACAGACGGTATTGAAGGTGGTGAAGGTAGAGTAAGTTTAGTCCAAAAGAATAAAAAGGATGCCAATGTCGAAACTATATCGCCAACCCAAGTTAGTGCTGCTAGTGCTACTGTTCCTGTTTGGAGTGCTGGCAGTGGGGTGTTGGTATGGTTACCAAAAACAATTGAAAAACTTAGAAAAACAACTGAATGATTTACAACGTCAACTGTAAACCCAACATTTTATGATCTACTCTACTTTATTTGCAAGAGTTCCTAACCGAGCCTTTCAGTATCTGCTGATATTAATGTGGATGGCTTGCCTTGGCCACGCCCAAACCAAGAACACCCCTTTACGTGAGGTAATTCTTACTAAACTTCAGCATCAACCCAAGGTGACGCTCGAACTCTTCGTGATGAGTCAATGCCCTTATGGGATAATGGCGGAAGAATTAGTGATTCCTTTAGTAAAAGAGTTTAATAAGCAGCTTGATTTCAAACTACAATACATTGTAGAATCCGATGATAAAGGCCAACTTCGGAGCCTACACGGTACGGATGAATTAAGCGAAGATGTTCGGCAGTTAGTGATTGCAAAGCACTTTCCTGCGCAGTGGTTGAATTACCTTCTTGCACATGCCAAAAAAAACTACCGAACAAACAATTGGCAAGCCTCTGCCCAGCAAGCGGGTATCGACATTGAAGCGGTTGAACGTCTGATGCGGCAGCCCGAGTCCTTACAGTTGCTTAATTTACATAGTCAGGAAGTACGTTCTCGAAAGATTTATGCTTCACCAAGTGTGTTTGTAGATGGTCAGGCCTACACGCTTCCACTAAAAGGAGAAGTCGCCAATTGTGCGAATACTCCTCCAACAGACATTCCTGCTCAGGCTCGTACAGCCAAGTTGAGTGTACCTGCCGATGCCTCTTATTTGGATGGCCCCATCGAAATCAAAGCCCGAGTACGGGAAATCAATGTCAATACTACTCCCACGGATGCTATTCAAGGTCTTAATCCTAGTTTTGCTGGATATAATTCCGATGAGTATTCTTTTAAGCTATGGATGAATGACAAATACGATATAGATGCTACTGGTTGGCTAGGAGGTCAATTGCTTACGCACGACTTTAATCCTCCGGGCAGTACTTCCGATTTTAACCATACATTTTACCAACATAGTTTTCTCACCAACTCAAGCCCTAAACTGTTAAATATTAAAATAGACGCTTGGGAAGACGAACAAAACAGGGATTCATGGAAGGGAATAGGTTGTTTTGGAACCAGAGGAACCTATGATACTGGTTTTTGCTGTGGAGGCCTTTTGTTCGGCGAGTGTTTGGGACCCACTAAAGATGATGATAATCGCTGCTTGGCTGCTCCATTTATCAGTGACATTAACTACCGCTTGGGGGCACCTGGCGCATGGTACGATCATGGGTTGATGACTGGCACAGCAGATGCCAATAATTTTTACAAACCTCACATCGAAACCTATTGGCGCTATACCAAGGGGACAAGTATAGCAGAGGCCATCGAGTTGGGGATAATGAAAAGAGGGCAAAATACAGCCCCCATCAATACCACAGCTACGTACGGCAATTCGTTTGTATCTACGGATGGCAACGACGTCATTTATCACTTTACCAACCCACAACGTGCCCTTTATGATTTTTCGCTGTGCTCGGGTACGTCGTTTGATACACGACTTTATTTACTGGACAATACAGGAGCCGTTATAAACAACAACGATGATTTTTGCGGTATGCAATCAGCCATCATGGGGTACGACTTACCGGCAGGAGATTATTACATGGTGGTTTCGGGAAAAACTTCGGCAGACAACGGGCTTTTTACGCTCAACATTAGTAGCCGGGGCACTGTATTTGTGAAAACTACAGGGAATGACGATAACGACGGTACTTCCTGGGCCTCGGCCTTTCAAACCGTTCAAAAAGCGTTGAGTATGGCAACGCCAAGTAATCCAATCTGGGTAGCCAAGGGCACGTATTATCCCACCACCAACCCCACCGACCGAACCGCCTCTTTTGTAATGAAAAACGGCGTAGCCATCTACGGCGGATTTACGGGCACGGAAACCAACCTCAACGAGCGTAATTGGACCACGAACCCCACGATATTGAGCGGAGACATTGACCACGCTACCGACCCACTGGTGGTAACGGGCAGCGGCAGCACTTTGAATATCACGGGGAATGGCGGCAACAGTTATCATGTCATTTTTAATAATAACAACGGACTGAACAGTACGGCAATGCTCGATGGCTTCACAATCACAGGTGGCCGTGCTTTCGTTTCTGGTGATGTCCCCAATGCATTTGGCGGCGGGATGTATAATAATGCCTCCTCACCGAGTCTTGTGAATTGTAGTTTTTTTGGTAATCTGGCTAACGGCGGCGGCGGGATGTATAATCAGTCCTCCTCACCAAACGTGTCGAATTGCAGATTCTTAAGTAATTCGGCTACCAACGGTGGTGGGATGTATAATCAGTCATCTTCACCAAGCCTGATGGATTGTCATTTTTTTGGTAATAGTAGTTCTTTGGGAGGCGGCATGAAAAATATTGAATACTCCTCGCCCAGCTTTGTAAATTGCAGCTTCACAGGCAATTATGGAGAGAGAGAAGGTGGCGGGATATATAGTCTCTCATCCTCCCTGAGCCTGACGAATTGTAATTTCTCGGAAAATAAGGCGAATCGTGATTTTGCTGGTGGGATGTATAGTAGTACTTCCTCATTGAGCCTTATCAATTGCAGTTTCTTGGGCAATCAAGCCTACAGCAGCGGCGGTGCGATGCTTAACCTGGACTTATTATCATCTACTTTTACGAATTGTATCTTTCTTGGCAATCAGGCTGGCAGCGGCGGTGGAATGTTTAACTGGGGTTGTTCGCCGAGCCTTGTGAATTGTACTTTATCGGGCAATAGTGGCGGCGGAATGGTAAACATCAGGTCTTCCTCGCCAAGCCTCAAGAACTGTATCCTGTGGGGTAATAGCAGTGAAGTGGGTAATAATGACAGTAATCCTACCTATACCAACACCCTCGTCAAGGGTTTGGCCGTGGGCGGCTTCCAAGGCACCGAAGACCCGCTTTTTGTTAATCAGCCATCGGTAGGACTTGGCACCGCCGGCGACTTGCACCTGCTGCCCTGCTCACCCATGATCAATATAGGTAACAATGCCGATAACACCACTACCACCGATTTAGATGGCAATGCCCGTATATTTAATTCTGCCTCCGGCGGTACGATTGATTTGGGATCTTACGAGTACCAATCCACTCCACCGCCTGCCGTCACACCTGTTGTTACTTCTACTAGCCCTACCACCTGCGGTGGCACTAACGGCAGTATCAGTCTGAGCAGTTTTTTGAACAGCACCACCTACTCGGTCACTTACAAAAAGAATACGAGCGTGGTGGCAGCGGCTGATTTTACCTCCAATGAAAGTGGCGTAATTACCCTGATGGGCTTGGGCGCAGGTAGCTACACCGACATCGTGGCTACTTACGGGGCTTGCGCCAGCAACGCCGCCACTGCCTCCCTGACCGAACCCACTAAACCGAGCTTTACACTGAGTACCGTTTCTGACATTTGCGCGGGTGCTATGTCGTTTACAGTACCGTACACCAACCTGATAGGTACACCCAATAGTTACTCGATTTCGGGAGCGGGTATTATCCCCATCACCGACGGAGCTGTGGCCAGTCCCATTAACGTCAATTTGAGCAGTCCGGCTTCGGGTAGTTCCATCTCGTTTACTTTAACGTTCAAAAACATCACTAACAACTGTGTTTCGGACAAGATAATAAGCAGTGTAACAGTCAGCCCCCAACCCATGAGCCCGACTTTAAATACAAAAACGCCCAACGTGGCATCGGTATGTTTTGGTACGTCGGTAAGTGCGAGCTTCAACGCGGGCAGCGGTGGGGTGGGTTGTTCGGATGATTACGTGGTGATGATTGACGGCGGTAGTCCCGTGGCCTATAGCTCGGGCGCTTTGGTGGGCGCTACGGCGAACAGTTCGATTGTGATTCAAGGCCGCCGCGCCAACTGTAGTTCAGGTTCGGGCTGCAATGGGACATCTTATGTGACATTGGCGAGTTGGACGGTGAATCCATTACCAACGGCGACGATTTCGGGAGCAACGACAGTATGCCAAAACGGAACGTCACCAGCGGTGACATTGGTGGGGTCAAATGGCACTGCACCCTACACGTTTACGTACAAAATCAACGACGGTGCACCGCAAACGGTGAAAACAGCCAGTGGGAACAGTGTCACGGTTTCAGTGCCGACGAGTGTAACAGGGGTGTTTACGTATGCCCTAGTGAGTGTATCAGAAAATTCATCTGCGAGTTGTAGTCAATTACAAAGCGGTAGTGTGGAAATAAAAGTCCAAGGTAAACCCACGATTACGTTAACAACGCTTCAACAAACTTTGAACGAAGGTAACAGCCAGACGTTTTGTGACACGGATGCGAACCCTGTTAACAGTTTGCAGTTTACGGTTTCGGGTTTGTGTGTGGTTGGTTCTCCCGTATGGCGAGTTCAAGTGGGCAGCGGAGCGTGGAGCGACTGGTCGCCGAATGCCCCAGTCACCCAGCCTTCCAATAACCAACCCCACCGCTACCAAGCGGCTTGTGATGCGAGTTGCCCCGTGACGTACACGAGTCCGATTTCTGTTCAAATCAACTACCGCTCCTCGACGCCGCAACAGGTATCGTTGGTGGCCGATGGTGTAACGGTGAAGGAAAGCGAAAGCAAAGAGGTGTGTAACATCGAAGGGAATATCCTCACTTTCAATGCCACTTGTGCGTTGGGCGAAGTGCTACTTTACTCGGTTGATGGCGGTGATTACAGTAGTGTCGTACCGACGCAGTTGGTGGATGGGCAGTTTCACAATTACCGCGTCCGTTGTCGCAAATCAGATGGGACTCCATCGTGTATTGAGTCGGAGTCAGGGGTAATGCGGTTGAAGATGACGAATGGGTTGGGACAGGTTCCCGTGGCGAGTTTGAACGTAACAAGCGGTTGCGGCACTCCTGTATCGTTTAGCGGTACAGCGAGTTGCGGTAGTTTGACGACGGTGTGGTACAATGCTTCGACGAACGTAGCGTTAGCGACCCTGCCAAGTCAAACGCCCACCGAAACGACGTCGTATTATGCTCGCTGTCAAGCGGGTGGAGGTTGTTTGAGTGAGAAGAGCAACGTGGTGACTTTCACGGTGATACCCGTAAGCGTAGCCCCTGTGGTGACGGCTTCGCAAGAGGTAGTGTGTACGGGAATGAGTGTGACGGTTTCAGCGAATTGTCCTGTAGGAAGTCAGACGTTTTGGAACACAGGAGTAACGACGCCAAGTTTTGAAATCACGTTCAGTAACGTGACGAAGCAGACCTACTGGGCGAAGTGCTTATTTGCAGGCGGTTGTCAAAGCGAGGAGAGTGTGAAAAAGGAGGTGTACTGGAATGCGTTTGTGGTGACGTTGATTAATGTTGGTCAGACAAAGTCGGCGGTGAAGCCATCGAATGATAAAGCGCTGTGGAGTAGTCAGTTTGTCACCAAAGACGGTGGTCCTGAGTTGGTGCAAAGTACGCAGTCGAACCCAACGTTGTATTATGTGGAAAATGCAAACAAAGTAGCACCTCGTTACTGGACAATCAACATGGATGCGTGCGCTTTTGGGACGGAGGGTTCGTTGACGTTTGACTTGTTGGCGACGCCCGAGACGGGCGTACCCCAGTCATTCAACACGCACGAAAATAATGCACCCTACTTTATGTATGCGAACCGTGATGGCTGGACGGAATTGTACGCTCAAAACCATCCCGCCTACGGTTTTTACCAAGACAACGGTGCGGGCGGTAATGCCTACGATGCAGGTTTACCAAAGGGTTTGTACAAGTTAGGTGTGAGATATTGGGATCAAAAAGGCTGGGGCAGTATTTATCCTTCAACGCGCAAACCACAAGGCAACGTGTTAGCTTACCAAGAATACTGGTTCAGGATCCAGTCGAAAGACGGTGTCGGTGTAGGAGCCGCGAGAGTAGCGGATAGCGGTGAGCAAGCGGTAATTGTTCCCCCATCGGGGGGGAGGGGGCTGGCTGTCCTTCCCAACCCCGTGACTAACATTCTCCGCCTTCAAGTGTCCGATAGCAAAGGGCAGGAAGTGAAAACTACGTTAACCGACGTTTCAGGTCGAAGTGTTTTGAGTCGCCAATTTGTGCCAGAGACTAACAGTCACCAAGAGGAGTTTGGGGTCAGTGAGGTGCCATCGGGGATGTATTTCCTGCAGGTAACTACCGCAGACAAACAGGAAACGCTAAAGGTAATGAAAATAAATTAAATTACGAAACTATATCATTAGTTTCTGCTTGTACTTTACGAGGTAAAGCAGAGCTAGTTTGACTTCTGTGTATCACTTTTAAATTAAAACAACCTTTATGAAACGTACAATTTTTATTAAAATGATGAAGCATGTTTTTCTGCTTTTCTTCTATTTTTTTGCATCTGCTACCTCTGTATATGCTACTCATGCGTTGGGCGCTGACCTAACCTATGAATCTTTGGGAGATAATAAATATCTGATTCGATTAAAATTTTTTCGTGATTGCAAAGGAGTATCAGCCGAAACTTCTTTTGATGCGACTATTAGATCTGTTTCTAGGACTACGACGCTCTCAGTCACTTTACAAAGGGTAGGCGGCGCATTAGACATAACAGCTACATGCCCAACATCTCCCACTCGTTGTGCCTCCAATACCAGCGCAAACCCCTATGGAATTGAACAATATATTTACGAAGCAACTGTCTCATTGCCTCAGCAGGCCAAGGATTACATAATTTCTGTCAGTATGTGTTGTAGAAACAATGTGATTACTACATTGGTGAACCCTAATTTTCACAACTTATACATCGAATGTTTATTAAATACGTTAGATGGTTCTGCTAACAGTTCACCTCAATTTGCAAATTATCCTGCATTACTAACTTGTGTTAACCAACTCACTAAGTATAACCATGGCGTGACAGATGCAGAAGGAGATATTTTAGAGTTTAGTTTAGTTGCAGCAAAAACGTCACAATCCAGTCAAGTGCCATACATCGGGACTTTTGGTGCCTTAAAGCCTATTCCGACCCAAAATGGGATGAGTATTAATTCAGTTACAGGAGAATTGACTTTTACGCCCAATCAATTGGCAGTTGGGGTTGTTTGTGTCAAAGTACAGGAGTATCGGATGATAAACGGTATTAAAACATTAATAGGTTTTGTAATCAGGGATTTGCAAGTTACAGTTACCGATTGCTCTAACGGGACGGGAACAGTCAATAAAAATCCCGTATTGTCTGGCATAAACGGAACAGCAAGTAGTTTGGGAGCTACGGGTGAATACGACATGACCGCAGGTGCTTGGTCAGAAGTTTGTTTTAACATCGCGGGTTATGATGCCGAGTCTAGTTCTCTGTCATTGACTTGGAATCAGGGAATTAAGGGAGCAAGTTTTACGCCCTCAAGCTCGGGAACATCCGCTGCTTTTTGTTGGAATCCGACCTCTAAAGACGTTGGGTTTCATTTTTTTACAGTTACTGTTAAAGACGAAAACTGTCCTCTGCAAGGTGCAAATACCTACACTTATACTATCAATGTGGAAGCAGGATGTCCATCGTTGACTGAAGCCCCTCCCAATGTTTTAATAACCAACAGTACTTGTGGTCCTTCGTGTGTTATTCAGGGAGGGGAAGTCAGGGCACCTGCTGGCAAACCATGTCCTGACGGATCAACGCTCCAGTATCAGGTAAACGGTGGAGAGTGGAGTACAATCCTTCCTGTATATGAACAAACAGGCTCTGGTCAAACCATAAAAACGCGTTGTATTTGTGAAATGATTCCATCAACAATCAGCCCTGAATCAATTTCAATTACTACTATTCCAGGAACTGTCCCAACACTGACTGTTCCCCCTAACGGTTCAAAAACAGTAGCCTGCTTAGCAGATGCTGTTGGCCATGAACTGCCTGTAGTAACAGACTGCTCGGGAAATCCAATAACGCCAAATTCGCCCAATATAGTTGATAATCCAACAGCTTTGGGGTGCGAAGGAACACGTACTTATACGTACACGTATGTATGTGGCAGCAGTTTAGCCACTGCCACTTGGAGTTTTGTTTATACAATAGAAAGAAACCCATTTACGATAACAACTCCCAATGGAACTGCAACAGTTAATAACCGAGCGCAGGCTGTGGCTCCAAGCCTTCCGGTTGTTTACAGTAACTGTGGAGAAGTGCTTACTCCTACCGACGTATCAATTATTAATCTTCCTAATCCGCTTACCTGTGAGGGAACGCGAACCTATACTTATACCTATCTCGACTGTGAGGGAAATACCGCTACTTGGAGTTTTATCTATACGATTATAGACAATACCCCTCCAACGATCTCTTGTCCTTCTTCCATTTCGGTTAGCAATGCTCTTGGCCAATGTGGGGCAAATGTAATTTATAGTTTACCTGTCGGAATGGATGATTGTCCTGATTTTACTCTTGTGCAGACAGCAGGATTGACGTCAGGGGCAATGTTTCCTGTAGGGTTAACAACCAATTCGTTTGTTGTTACAGCGAAGAATGGACAAACGGCGTCCTGTTCATTTACAGTAACGGTGAATGATACTGAGCCGCCAACGATTGTTTGTCCTGCAAGCATGGTTGTATGTGAAGGGTCAGTAGTTACTTATGTTCCACCTGTAGGATTGGATAACTGTCTCGGTGTTGTCACTATGCAAAGTGAAGGATTACCTTCGGGTAGTGTATTTCCTGTAGGAACAACAAGAAATATATTTAAAGCCACAGCTACCAACGCTCAGACGGCTACGTGCTTGTTTGAAGTGACGGTGAACCCATTACCAACGGCGACGATTTCGGGCACGGCGACGGTTTGTCAAAACAGCCCTTCGCCGAGCATTACATTTACGGGAGCGAATGCGATAGCCCCCTACACGTTTACGTACAAAATCAACGATGGCGCACCGCAAACGGTAAAAACAGTCAGTGGCAATAGTGTAACTGTTCCCGTTTCGACGACAACAGTGGGCGAGTTTACTTATACTTTATTGAGTGTATCAGAAAGCTCCTCAACCAGTTGTAGTCAATTACAAAGCGGCAGTGTAGAGATAAAAGTACAAAGTAAGCCAACGATTACGTTATCGACGCTTCAACAAACGTTAAACGAAGGCAACAGTCAAACCTTCTGCGATACGGATGCGAATCCTGTTAACAGTTTGCAGTTTACAGTTTCGGGTTTGTGTGTGGTTGGTTCTCCCGTGTGGCGAGTACAAGTGGGCAGCGGAGCGTGGAGCGACTGGTCACCCAATGCCCCAGTAGCCCAACCATCCAATAATCAACCCCACCGCTACCAAGCGGCTTGTGATGCGAGTTGCCCTGTGACGTACACGAGCCCGATTATGGTTCAAATTAACTACCGCGCTTCAACGCCTCAGCAGGTGTCATTGGTGGCCGATGGTGTAACGGTGAAGGAAGGAGAAAGTAAAGAAGTATGTAATATCGAAGGGAATGCCATCACTTTCAATGCGACTTGTACCGCTGGCGAAGTCCTGCTTTTCTCGGTGGATGGCGGTGATTATGGCAGTGTCGTGCCGACGCAGTTGGTGGACGGGCAGTTTCACAATTACCGCGTCCGTTGTCGTAAATCAGATGGAACCCTTTCGTGTATTGAGACGGAATCAGGAGTAATGCGGTTGAAGCTGACGAATGGGTTGGAACAGGTTCCCGTGGCGAGCTTAAACGTAACAAGCGGTTGCGGCACGCCTGTACTGTTTAGCGGCACGGCGAGTTGTGGTAGTTTAATAACGGTGTGGTACAACGCTTCGACGAACGTAGCGTTAGCGACCTTGCCAAGCCAAACGCCCACCGAAACGACGTCGTACTATGTACGTTGCCAAGCGGGTGGAGGTTGTTTGAGTGAGAAGAGCAACGTGGTGACGTACACGGTGATACCCGTGGGGGTAGCTCCTGTAGTGACAGTAAGTTCGGAGGTAGTTTGTGTAGGGACGAGTGTGACGGTTTCGGCGAATTGTCCTTCGGGTAGTCAAACGTTCTGGAACACGGGCGTAACGACGCCGAGTTTTGAGGTGTCTTTCAACAACGTGACGAAGCAGACGTACTGGGCGAAGTGTTTATTTGCAGGTGGCTGTCAGAGTGCGGAGAGTTTGAAAAAGGATGTGTATTGGAATGCGTTTGTGGTGACGTTAATCAACATCGGAGAAAGCAAATCGGCAGTAAAAACCAACGACCGCACAGCGTGGAGCAGCCAGTTTGTCACGCAAGACGGCGGCCCCGAGTTGGTGCAAAGTACTCAGTTGAATCCGACGTTGTACTACGTGGAAAATGCTAATAAGGTAGCGCCTCGTTACTGGACGATGAATGTGGATGCGTGCGCCTTTGGGACGGAAGGGTCGTTAACATTCGACCTACTAGCGACGCCCGAGACGGGGGTACCCCAGTCGTTCAACACGCACGAGAACAGCGCCCCCTACTTTATGTATGCCAACCGCGAAGGCTGGACGGAATTGTACGCTCAAAATCATCCTGCTTACGGGTTTTACCAAGATAATGGAAGTGGAGTTAACGTATATGATGCAGGGTTCCCGAAAGGTTTGTATAAGTTAAGCGTACGCTACTGGGATCAGAAAGGCTGGGGTAGCATTTATCCCTCGACTCGCAAGCCGCAAGGGAATGTGTTGGCCTACCAAGAATATTGGTTCAGAATTCAGTCGAAAGATGGTGTCGGCGTAGGGGCAGTGAGGTTAGCGGATAGCGGTCAGCAGGCCCTAATTGTTCCCCCATTGGGGGGTAGGGGGCTTTTTGTCCTCCCCAATCCAGTCACCAACATTCTCCGCCTTCAAGTGCAAGACCGTAAAGGGCAAGAAGTGAAAACGGAGTTGATGGATGCGGCGGGGCGTAAAGTTTTGAGTCGCCAATTTGTGCCAGAGACTAACAGTCACCAAGAGGAGTTTGGGGTCAGTGAGCTACTGATGGGTATATACTTTTTAAAGGTAGAGTCGGATACGCAGCAAGCTGTGTTGAAGGTCGTGAAGACTAATTAGTTTGTTTTGAATAGCTCACTTCGATAAATCCGAGGTGAGCTATTTTTTGAAAAGAATTTTAAAGTCGGCAGCCATGCCAATGCCAGTGTCTTTTACTTCAATATAATTATTATTGCCATCATCCAACTGAATAGTCCCACCCTTTGGGGGAAACTTGATAGCATTATGCAAGATATTTCTAAGAATCACGGCTAAATGATTTTTATCGATTACGAGGGTTTGATCAGCGTTTATTGAACTATGGCATATAGATGTTATTTTAACTACTATATGGATATTTTTATGAAATAATGGTTAAATAAGAACAAATTATTGAAAAAATACTATTTTTTTATGAAAAAATGGCAAGCGAATTTTGTGCTGTAAATTCAATCATCACAACTTCAAACCTGTCATGAATCCATTTCTATCCATTCTGCATTTTAGGCGAGAGCGTGTTTATCTTGTTTCTCTGCTTTTGGTATTCTTTTCGCCCATGTTATTGGGGCAAAATATCTCTTCTGGTGAACCTGTACAAGTAGTAGGCCAATTTAATGGTTATGGCACAGCTCCCTACAACTCGGACTATCGGACTACGGCATATCGAAAAGTGTCAACCACCGCTACTAATTCTACCGATGGAAGAGGGCAGTGGATGACAACTATCAACGCCCAAGCAACTGGGGGAAATATTACACCCCTAAATATGGCAGGAGGTGGTGGGCAAGGTTTTCTATTTATTTCAGGGCCAACTTCGAATCGCTTTCAAAATAAATGGGGATTCGCGGGAATTGGCCAAGGCGCATTGAATGCGATTAATAACTTCTCAGCCTATAATTCAGGACAAGATATGGGGCTCAACATGAGCACGGCGGGTTATTATACATTCGTTTTTAATGATGTAGGCTATACGGCCGCCAACGCTAAGTTTTATGTGGGGCTTACGTCGGCAGCTCCCGTCTCAATCAATGCCGTGTCGGCCACGCCTGTCAACGATGGAACGGGCACAATCTCCATTACAACCTCGGGGGCTGTTTCGCCCGAAGAGAAAGTTTTTGTGCGTTATGTCACGGGCTCGAATGATTTTTCGGGTTCGAGTACGTCAATCGTCGAAGCATCGGGCTCGGGTACTAGTTTTTCGGCTGCTATTCCTGCTCAGCCCAATAACACTACCGTACATTACTATGTCTTTACTTCAACCCGTACATTGAGTCAGTTGTCGTCAGATTCAGAGATGAATAAAACCCTCTCGACCCTGCGTTACAATGACAATTCGGGCGCAAATTACACGTACACTACCTGTGTTTCTCCCGCCCCAACGGCAGTAACACCTCAGTCGTTTTGTTCGTCGACTAACCCGACAGTAGCTAGCTTGGTAGCCACAGGTACCTCACTAAAATGGTACGACGCAGCCACCAATGGCACTTTGTTAACTGCCTCAACGGCCCTCACCTCTACAAATTATTACGCGTCACAAACCATTAACGGGTGTGAAAGTAGCCGTACTCTAGTGGCAGTAACGATTACCAATAGTGTTGCTCCTTCCGTTTCGATTAGTGCGTCTTCAACGACAATTTGTTCAGGAACAGCCGTGACATTTACGCCAACTCCTACCAATGGCGGAAGTGCTCCTACGTATCAATGGAAGAGAAATGACGTTGATGTTGCTACGGGGACTTATGCCCCTACAAACTTGGTCAACGGTGATAAGATAAAGGTCGTTATGACGAGTAACGATGCTTGTGCTAGTCCGCTGACAGCAACCAGTAACGAAATTACGATAACGGTAGAAACAACTCCTTCGAATCCAACGGCAACGGTGACGCAGCCATCTTGTACGACAGCGACAGGAAGTATTACGATAACTGCGCCTTCGACGGGAGTGCAGTACAGTTTTGATAATGGTTCTACGTTTAGTGCTACCAATGTAGTAACGGGGTTAACTCCCTCCACGTATTTGTTGAAAGTACGCAGTTCGGGTGCGGGTTGTGTGTCGGCAGTCACTTCAGTAGTTGTTAATAATCAACCTAGTTCTCCCACGGTAAGCAACGTATCGACGACACTCCCCGTTAATTGTAGTGGAGGTGCTATCACCATTACTGCTTCAGGTGCCACGGAATACTCCATCAACGGAGGAACAAGCTACCAAGCAAGTAATACATTTTCGGGCTTGGGATGTGGGGCATACGCAGTCAAGGTTAGAAATGCAAGTGGTTGTGAAGCAACGTATTCCAACAACCCAGTGGCGTTCTCTGCTCCCGCTACGGCGACTTTCTTGATGCAGGGCTTCAATTACGATTTTCCAAAAGCAGGGGCGGGCTTTACGTGGGCCGATACGTTACGGCTAAAAGCGGCTTGCCTTAAAAAGGTGGGTTTTACTCACCTTTGGTTTCCTGGCCACTACGGTAAAGGATCGTATAGCTCGGGCTATGATCCTCGCGATTTGTACATGGGGGAAACAACGGGTATGGGGACTCCTGCTCAAATCAGGGCGATGATTACGGAGTTGAACAACCAAGGAATCGACCCGATGGGGGATTTTATCTATAATCACCGCGATGGTGGGTCTGCCGAGAAAAACCCTGCCGTAGAAGAGTACATTCAGTACAAAGCAGGAGGGGCGAAAAAGCCATACCCTTCGGACCGTTACCATGTGGTGATTCCGTTAGGAGGTAGTTCGGGAAATGGTGCGGGAGACTACTATATCAATATCGATTCTCGTTCGGGTACATACAGTGGCTCAAAGTACATGTTTTACGCAACAACGGCCCAAAAAGGAGGAAGTCGTTGGGCACCTTTGCTGTCACCCGATGCCACCGCTACCGAACAAACGGGCGCATTTACGGTAGAATTAGGACGAAATTATGAAACAACGATTGATAATAATGGAGATTCGGACGAGTTTAAAGTGACGATTACAAGTGCAGATTTTAATGCTGCGGGTGATCAGTTAATTATTTATATGGTCAACACCAACGGTTACGCGGACCAACGAATCTGGAAAGTTTGGAATGGGACGACGGATTTGGTGGGCAAAAGTGGTGGTACTACGGCAGCCAACGTCGCCAATGTGTTCAATGATGTCGTAGAATATCACACCTATACCGATTTTTCCAATATGCCAAGTGGCCTGGGAAGCATGAATTGGGATTATTTCCGCCCCAACTACAACCCAGTAATGACGGGAACGACGGGCAACTGGAATGTCGATTGTTTGTGTCCCGACTGGAGCCAAAACAGCATGGATTATTTCTACGATTATGACCATTTGCAGACAAAAACAGCCAATGCGCTCATTGATTGGACGAAATGGAACTTTACAAATTTGGGAATAAAATCCATCCGTATGGATGCCGTTAAGCACCTTGACCCGTCTTTTTTTGGGAATATGCTGAACCAACTCAACGCCTCTGGGAATGTGCCAAGTATGGTGATTGGGGAATACTACGACGCTAACCCGTCAGTTTTGCAAGGATGGATTAGGGATGTCTATAACAATGGCTTTAACTCAAGTTTGCCAGCTTCTACTCAGCCGCGAGTATTTGATTTTACTTTGCGAGAAGCGCTACGAAACTTTACAAATAATCGATTGAGCGCGGGAGATGTGCGGCAAATATATACCTCAGGGTTAGTAGGAGGGGGGTATTTGAGCGCTAACAACGTTGTTACCTTTTTGAATAACCATGATTTTCGGAACAATTATGGCGCTAATGACGGAGGAGCACTTATTTGGTATGACCCAATGTTGGCCTATGCTTATTTGTTGACCAACAACCAAATCGGTATTCCAACGGTCTATTACGATGATTATTACGGGTATCCAGCGGCATCTTCAGTGCACTATCAGAGTTATATGCCTACTACATTGACCCCCATGAAGTGTGAGATAGACGCATTGATGGAGGTACATAAAAAGTATATTTTTGGCTCCTCAAGCTTGACTCGCTTAAATGCAAGCGGAAGTGGTTATACGGGTAGTTACAGCTCAAGTTCAGCAGATAAAGTACTAATTTATCAATTACAAGGGCCAAGTAGTACGAACAAAGATATTATTGTCGCTATCAATTTTAGTGATTCGCCTCTCAAAGTGGATCATCAAATTAATACACGCGGTGGAAGCATAGCATCAGGTACAAGATTTACAGATATGCTTCGTCGATCAGCATTTCCGTATGCCCAGGTAAATGCAAGTGGGCAAGTCTATTTAGAAGTACCTGCACGCAGTTATTCGGTTTGGGTTCAGGGTACGGATACCCCCATTACACCTATTCCAACGGCCTCGGTGAATACAGGGATTTGCGAAGGAGGTACGATTAATTTAACGGGTGGTTATCAAAGCAACAGCACGTTAACGGATGTTACATACAGTTGGACGGGGCCTGATGGGTTTACATCGTCGGCTCAAAATCCTCAAATTACGAACGTGACCAGTGCTAAATCAGGGACGTATGTGCTGACGTTGAATTATAATTGTGCAGCTTGTAAAAGTAGCACTACTTCTGTGAATGTAACGGTCAATGCGAAGCCAACGGTCAGTACGCCATCGACGAATGTGTGCATTGGCAGTACCATCACGTTAAGTCCAACGAGCGGCGGTACGTGGACGAGCAGTGACGAGACCAAAGCCACTGTAACAAATGCAGGCGTTGTGACGGGCGAAGTGGCGGGCAGTGTGACGTTTACGTTTACCGAAACGGCTACAGGTTGCAGTGCGACGACGAACAGTGTAACGGTAAATGCCAAACCCACAGTCAGCACCTCATCGACGAATGTGTGCATTGGAAGTACCATCACGTTAAGTCCAACGAGCGGCGGTACGTGGATCAGCAGCGACAATAGCAAAGCGACGGTAACAAATGCAGGAGTCGTAACGGGCGAAGCGGCGGGCAGTGTGACGTTTACGTTTACCGAAACGGCTACAGGTTGCAGTGCGACGACGAACAGTGTAACGGTCAATGCCAAACCCACAGTCAGCACCTCATCGACGAATGTGTGCATTGGAAGTACCATCACGTTAAGTCCAACGAGCGGCGGTACGTGGATCAGCAGCGACAATAGCAAAGCGACGGTAACAAATGCAGGAGTCGTAACGGGCGAAGCGGCGGGCAGTGTGACGTTTACGTTTACCGAAACGGCTACAGGTTGCAGTGCGACGACGAACAGTGTAACGGTCAATGCCAAACCCACAGTCAGCACCTCATCGACGAATGTGTGCATTGGAAGTACCATCACGTTAAGTCCAACGAGCGGCGGTACGTGGATCAGCAGCGACAATAGCAAAGCGACGGTAACAAATGCAGGCGTCGTAACGGGCGAATCGGCAGGTAGTGTGACGTTTACGTTTACCGAAACGGTAACAGGTTGCAGTGCGACAACGAACAGTGTAACGGTCAATGCAAAACCAACGGTCAGCACGCCATCGACGAATGTGTGCATTGGCAGTACCATCACGTTGAGCCCAACGAGTGGAGGCACATGGACCAGCAGCGACAATGCCAAAGCAACAGTAACAAATGCGGGCGTAGTAACGGGCGAATCGGCAGGTAGTGTGACGTTTACGTTTACCGAAACGGTGACGGGCTGTAGTGCGACAACGACTAGTGTAACGGTCAATGCGAAGCCAACGGTCAGTACGCCATCGACGAATGTGTGCATTGGTAGTACCATTACATTGAGTCCAACGAGCGGCGGTACGTGGATCAGCAGCGACAATAGCAAAGCGACGGTAACAAATGCGGGAGTCGTGACGGGCGAAGCGGCAGGTAGTGTGACGTTTACGTTTACCGAAACGGTAACAGGTTGCAGTGCGACAACGAACAGTGTAACGGTCAATGCAAAACCAACGGTCAGCACGCCATCGACGAATGTGTGCATTGGCAGTACCATCACGTTGAGCCCAACGAGTGGAGGCACATGGACCAGCAGCGACAATGCCAAAGCAACAGTAACAAATGCGGGCGTAGTAACGGGCGAATCGTCAGGTAGTGTGACGTTTACGTTTACCGAAATGGCCACGGGTTGCAGTGCCACAACGAATGGTGTAATGGTCAATGCGAAGCCCACAGTCAGCACGCCATTAACAAGTGTGTGCATTGGTAGTACCATCACGTTAAGTCCAACGAGCGGCGGTACGTGGACGAGCAGTGACGAGACGAAAGCGACGGTAACAAATGCTGGTGTAGTAACGGGTGTAGCGGCAGGTAGTGTGACGTTTACATTTACCGAAACGGCCACGGGTTGCAGTGCGACAACGAACAGTGTAACGGTCAATGCGAAACCAACGGTCAGCACGCCATCGACGAATGTATGCATTGGCAGTAACATCACGTTAAGTCCAACGAGTGGCGGTACGTGGAGCAGCAGCGACAATAGCAAAGCGACGGTGACAAATGCAGGCGTCGTAACGGGGGAAGCGGCAGGTAGTGTGACGTTTACGTTTACCGAAACGGTGACAGGTTGTAGTGCGACAACGAATAGTGTAACGGTCAATGCGAAACCAACGGTAAGCACGCCATCGACGAATGTGTGCATTGGTAGCACCATCACGTTGAGCCCAACGAGCGGCGGTACGTGGACCAGCAGCGACGAGACGAAAGCGACGGTAACAAATGCGGGTGTAGTAACGGGAGAAGCGGCAGGCAGTGTGACGTTTACATTTACCGAAACGGTGACAGGTTGCAGTGCGACGACGAATAGTGTGACGGTCAATGCGAAACCAACGGTCAGCACGCCATCGACGAATGTGTGCATTGGTGGTACTATCACGTTAAGTCCAACGAGCGGTGGTACGTGGACTAGCAGCGACAATAGCAAAGCGACTGTAACAAATGCAGGCGTCGTAACGGGTGTAGCGGCAGGTAGTGTGACGTTTACGTTTACTGAAACGGCCACGGGCTGTAGTGCGACAACGACTATTGTAACGGTCAATGCACCAATTGTACCTACATTCACTCAACTAGGGCCTTACTGTCCGTCGGCCGCTCTGGGTATTCTGCCTTCAGTTTCTATAAACAATATTTCTGGAACTTGGAATGCGCCAATCAACACAGCAGCCGTAGGTTCTACCACTTATACATTTACTCCCGCAGCAGGACAATGCGCCACATCAGCGTCGATGATTGTTCAAGTGAGCTCGTCAGTAACTCCTAGTTTTACCCAATTGGGGCCGTATTGTCAAGGAGCTTTTCCTGAACCCCTCCCACTGACGTCCACCAACGGAATTGCAGGAACGTGGAATAGCGCTATCAGCACAGCAAACGTAGGTTCAACTTCGTACACTTTTACCCCAACGGGCGGTGGGTCTTGCGCGACAACTGCGACAATGAATGTTGAAGTAAATGCCAATCTAGTTCCAACGTTTACCCAGCTAGGCCCTTACTGCCAAGGTGCTGTTCCAGTGGCATTACCAACCGTTTCTACCAACGGTATCACGGGTACTTGGAATGCCGCGATTAGTACCTTAAACGCAGGAACTACGACCTATACCTTTACTCCAGCCACCAAACAATGTGCTGTAGGGACGACAATGGTAGTGCAAATAAATGCACGTCCCACGGCCACAATCAGTGGGGGAGCTACGGTTTGCCAAAACGCTCCAGCACCTGAAGTACGCATCCTTGGCGCGAATGGTAGTCCAGCGTATTCGTTTGTCTATACATTGAACGCGGGCTCAGAACAAACACTTATTTCAAATGGAAATGCTGGGGTTTTGGCTCCCTCTACTGCTGTAGCAGGATCGTTTGTGTACACGTTGGTGAGCGTAACGGATGCCAATGGGTGCGGCCAAAACCAGTCTGGGTCGGTTATGGTCAATGTACAAGGAAAACCGACGATTAACCTAAATGTAAACGGTAGCACGGTAAAAGAAGGACAAAAGCAGGAGCTGTGCGACATTGATGCTAATCCTGTTAACAGTTTGCAGTTTACAGTTTCGGGTTTGTGTGTAGTTGGTACTCCCGTGTGGCGCGTGCAATTGGGCAGCGGTTCGTGGAGCGACTGGTCTAACAATTCACCAGTGTCCCAATTATCCAATAACCAATTACATCGCTACCAAGCGGCGTGTGATGCTAATTGCCAAACAACCTACACGAGTCCAATAGAAGTACAAATCAACTACCGAGCGAGTATTCCGCAAAATGTGTCATTGGTAGCAGATGGAGTAACGGTAGCGGCGGGAGAGACCAAAGAGGTGTGTAACGTCGAAGGAGATGTTATTACCTTCAATGCTACTTGTGCTTCGGGGGAAGTAGTGTTATTCTCAGTTGATGGGGGAGAATACACGACGGTTGTACCAAAACAACTAGCTGATGGACAGTATCACAATTACCGTGTACGTTGCCGCAAAGCAGATGGCACGGCTTCGTGTGTAGAAAGTGAGTCGGGGGTGATGCGTTTGCGCCTCACTATGCTTCCCGCGACTCCAGTGGTAAGCTTGTCCGCTACGAGTGGATGTGGCACGCCAACGGATTGGTCGGGTACGGCTAGCTGTGGTACTTTGAAGACCATTTGGTACAATGCCCAAACTAACGCAGCGCTACCTACTTTACCTGCTCAAACGCCTTTAGAAACGACGTCGTACTATGCACGTTGTGAAGCTGCTGGCGGATGTTTGAGTGAAAAAAGTAACGTTGTTACCTATACTGTCGTTGCGGTGAGCGCTGCTCCTACCGTGATGGTTTCGGCAGAGGTAGTGTGTACAGGAACGGAGGTAACTGTCTCAACGAACTGCCCAGTAGGCGCCAGTCCACTGTGGAATACAGGGGTTACAACTAGCTCATTTAAGGTAGCTTTTGCAAATGTTTCCCGCCAAGATTATACAGTTCGCTGTATTTACGAAAACGGTTGTCAAACGGTGGTAAGTGCGGCTAAAACGGTGATTTGGAAAGCGTTTGAGTTGACCTTTATCAACATTGGACAGCCTAAATCAGCGGTGAAATCGAACGACCGAGCAGCGTGGGCAAGTCAGTTTGTGGCGCCTGACGGCGGGCCAGACCTCGAATACAGCACGCAGGGTAATCCGACCTTATATTTTACCGAAAATATAAACAAGGTAGCTCCTCGCTACTGGACGATCAATGTAGATGCGTGTGCCTTGGGAACGGGAGGCTCGTTGACGTTTGACCTACTAGCGACTCCCGAGACGGGCGTACCACAATCGTTCAACACGCACGAAAACAACGCCCCTTATTTTATGTACGCCAACCGTGAAGGCTGGACAGAGTTGTACGCCCAAAATCACCCAGCTTACGGTTTTTACCAAGATAATGGAAGCGGAGTTAACGTATATGATGCAGGGTTCCCGAAAGGTTTGTATAAGTTAAGCGTACGCTACTGGGATCAGAAAGGTTGGGGTAGCATCTATCCATCAACGCGTAAAGCACAAGGAAACGTACTAGCCTACCAAGAGTACTGGTTCAGAATTCAGTCGAAAGACGGAGTAGGGGTAGGAGCCGCGAGGGTAGCGGAGAGCGATTTGTCACCCTGGAAGGGTCTAAAACCAGCAGATAACATTTTTGCGCAAGTGATGCCCAATCCAGTCACCAATATCCTCCGCCTTCAAGTGCAAGACCGTAAAGGGCAAGAAGTGCAAACGGAGTTGATGGATGCGGCGGGTCGAAGCGTATTACGACGTAATTTTAAACCCGAAACCAATACGCACCAAGAGGAGTTTGGGGTAGGGGAATTAGCCGACGGCGTATATTTCTTAAAAGTAAGTGCTGGTAACGAGCAGGTTACGTTGAAAGTAGTAAAAGTGAATTAGCGTTTCTCTTATTTTTAGTTCAAAAAGGCCTTGCTTATCATTTTGGTGAGCAGGGCTTTTTTATTTTGGGGAGTAAGTTTGTAGTCACTATTTTTGGGGAAGTAAATACTCGATGAAATTTTCTTAACCAGTTGAATAGCTCGTTATTTTTGAAGTTGCAGAAGGCATGATAAAGTGTAAAACCTTACGATACTGTTATTTGCTTATTTTTTGTGGGGTACATTTGCTAGAAAGCCACGCACAAGACCTAAAACATCCCGAAGCCTACATTCATGCCTATGATTCTGCTTATCGTTATCCTTACCCAAAGCGGTGGGATGTGATAGAATTAATTCACCCTGTATTGTTCAAACACCTTGGTACAAAAGAAGGGTTACTATTCAGAAACAAAATAGAAGAACTCGCCGCCCGCTATCATAAAGACGACAGAGGAGTGTTGATTGCTCAAATTTCCAAGATGGATTACCTTCAGCGAACCTCAAAGGTGCCGTTTAAAGAGTTTGAAAATTGGTACAAAACCTGTATCACTGAAGCAGACCGTATCGGATTTGAGGAAATAAAAGCGAGTTTTGCGTTTTTGTACGCCGCCAATCTCACCCTCAATTACCAAAAAGATGTACTAGCGCTGTATTATTTGCACAAATCAGTGGAGTACAGCGAAGCAACCAAACACATCATCAGTCCTATTCGTCGGGAGATGCTCTTTGTGGGGTTGTCGAGGATTTTTTACCAATTTGACGATTTTTCGAGTGCGATTAAGTACGGAAAAGAAGTGGAGAAGTACGATTTGGGGGCCTCTTATAAATTCTTGACGTTGGATGTGATAGGGACTGCCTATTTAAAAACCAAAAACTACCAAAATGCCTTGCAGTACTTCAATAAAGCACTTACCATGTACCAGACTAATTTTATGGGAGACCCTACCAAGCTGGGGTGGAAGGGGATTTTGGTCGGGAAAAAGGCGCACGTTTACAAAGCGCTAGGTCAATTGGATTCGGCCATTTACTACTATAAAATCGGAATAGAAGATACTTACAAACACAAACTGCTCGATAACACCTGCGGTTTTGCCATCAACTTGGCGGATATTTATCTGTCTCAGCAAAAAATACGTGATGCGCAACCATTGATTGCGCTGGCGAACGAATCGACGAGGAAACAAGGGAACGAATTTGATAAATACCAGCTCCATCAGTTACTAAGCAAATACTACACCGCCGTTGGGAATTTCCCGTTGGCTATTCAGCACAAAGACTCGACGCGTATGTGGGATGATGTGCTCGAAGAAAGAAAAGGGAAAAATGTTCAGATTCAGGCGGATTTACAGTTAGAAACCGAACGGAGAAAAAATACCGAACTTAGGCTGGCCGAAAACATTCGACAGCAGCAAATCAGTAGAATTGTGGCCATTGTTATCGTATTTTTGTTGAGTTTAGTGGTGTTTGTGTTGGTATTAAGGCAAAAACTACTGGTGAAAGTTAAAGAAAAAGAACTGGAAATTCAGCGGCAAGAAGCCGAAAAACGCAACCTAATCGAACAAGAAAAAGCGAAGCGCGAGTTGGTCATCGCGGAAATGAAACTAGAGGAGTTTGCCAATATCATTATTGCCAAAAATAAGCACATTGAGCTGCTATTGGCCGAAAATAATGAGCCTGATAAGTCCACCAGTATTCAACAGCTTCGAAACAATACGCTACTTACCGACGAGCAGTGGGAAAATTTTAGAATTCTCTTTGATAAAGTTCATATCGGTTATTTACAACGATTGAGAGAGAAAATTCCTGGTATATCTCCCGCCGAAGTTCGGTGTATGGCGTTGGCTAAGTTGCGATTGGACAACAAAGAAATGGCTTCATCGCTGGGAATATCCGCGAATGCGGTGCGCAATGTCTGGTATCGACTTAGAAAAAAAATTGATCTCCCCGAAGACGCTACTTGGGGAGATATAGTGGATACTATTTGATAGGGATTAGTTGTATTGGCTTGAAAAACAGGGGTTTATCTTTTGTGATGTTTTTGTGATGCTCCCAATTTGGGGAAGATAGGGGAGCGCCCTAACCTTGTGACACAAAACGACTCACCGAAGAAAAAAACTCTACTGCTCTTTCAAACCAATTTACTCCTATGAAAAAAACGCTACCCTTCTTTTCGTTTTTAGTAGCCTTTCTCTTGTTTTTCGTATCTACTCATGGCCAGACGGTACGGTTTGTCAAACCAACGGCCTCGGGTACGGGCGATGGTTCTTCTTGGGCCAATGCCAGTTCAGATTTACAAGCAATGATGAACGCCTCAGGTAACGGCGACCAAGTTTGGGTAGCCAAAGGTACCTACAAGCCTACATCAGGTACTGACCGTACGGTGTCGTTTGTGATGAAGCCAGGAGTGAAAGTATATGGAAGTTTTGCTGGAAATGAAACTACACTGACCCAACGTACCACGGCAGTGATAGTCGCTAACCCCTCCGTTTTGAGTGGTGACTTAAAGGGAGATGATGTGGTGACTGGAAAGGGAGAAACGTTGGTGATTTCTAACAATAGCGAGAACTCGCAAAATGTTGTACTCAACTGGGACAATGGTTTGACAGCGGACAACTCATGCCTTGATGGGTTCGTAATCTCGGGAGGGAATGCCCTTCAAGGCAGAGGTGGGGGAATGCTTAATTTTAACTCGGCTCCAGTACTTCGGAATATTATCTTTAAGGGAAATGCTGCAAGTAATGCTGGAGGCGGTTTATTTATCAACGCGTCGTCTGATGCAACCATAACAAATGTAGTGTTTGAACACAATATAGCCTTGCAAGGTGGAGGGGTGATGGATATGGCATCTACTATGCGGATTCAAAATGCAATTTTTGTTGGGAACAAGGCGCGCGAGGGCGGAGGACTTTATGTGTATGTTTCTAAATTGACAATGGTAGGGGTTGTTTTAGTAGAAAATGATGGGAGTGGAGTGTTCTTTGATGAAGGTACCAACCCTTCCAAAATTACAAATACTATCTTTTTTCGTAACAGTCTAAGAGGTAGCACTTTTGCGGAAGGAATAGATGTCAAAATAGTTCCGATAGGAGGATTTGTGTATATCGAAAATTCACTTTTGCAATTAACCAGTGATTTTTATTCAGGTAAGCCAGTTGTTGTCCAAGATGCTAATAATCTATTTGCGATAGATCCCCTCCTCGCTAATAGTGAAGATCTCGACGGTGGGGATGATACCTACCGAACGGCTGATGATGGTTTACGGCTCTCCCTTTGTTCTCCGTTGATTAATGCTGGTATTGACGTAAGTAATCAAACGACTGATATTCTGGATAACCCCCGAAAAGTAGGTGGTTCAGTGGATATAGGCGCGTATGAAAGGCAAGAAAGTCGGGCACGAACACCGACTGTAAAGGTCATAGATCCAAGTAGCTGTTCTACTAATGATGGAAGTATAATATTGGGCGATTTAGTGCCAGGGCTTGACTATATGTTAAGTTATAAAAGAAATACTGTACACGCAGGCCTTTCCACTGTATATGCAGATGTAAATGGACAAGTGATTCTACCACAATTAAATTCAGGAATCTATACTGAGATTCAGCTAGATAGAATGTACTGTTTATCAGATATTGTAAGCGCTACTCTAAAAGATTCACCTAGACCTTCGATTACCCTAGGGACGATTCCAGAGGTATGCTATGGCGTCCCTTCATTTGAAATACCATACACATCTACGACAGGGTCGCCAGTTACGTATTCTATAACGGGAAAAAATATTGTCACTGTCACCGATGCTCCTCTCCCAGCTTCATCCATTACGGTAATGTTCACTACGTTGTCGGGCTTACCACAACCACTTGATTTTGTTTTGACCGTTAAAAATGCCAATGGATGCGCTTCCGAAGCCATCATCAATCAGGTACAACGCAAAAGACTGCCAGCAGGGACTGTGAGTGTAGTTCCACCAGATTGCGTCAATGACGGAAAGATTCAATTAGCATTAAAGTATAATAATGGCTTAGGAAGAATTAGCTATTCAGTCGGAGGAACCGACTACGGCGTGGGCGGAACGGTGCCAGTACCTTTTTCAGAGAAGAGTGATACCTCGACCTTGGTTATACCTAAGGGAAATATGTTTTCTACAAAATATTATATCAGGGCAGAATTTGATTACTTAAATTGTAGTACATCAAGAACATATTCAAGAGACTTCTCTACTCTTATCACCAATTGCTGTCCCATTTTACCAACGTTGGAACTTCCGCAAGCGCCAGTATGCGCCAACAGTCCCTTTAGCATAAGTGCAAAAAATATGTCAAGCATGGAGTCATTTGACGTGGCAGGAGTGGATTATGGGGTCAAATTTGTCTATTTTTCTTCTCCTACCAACGATCCTTACTCGGGCGGAACGAGCATAGGGAGTGTAGATTTTGCCAATTTGGTCGATAATAAACGAACGGCCACTTTATCCAATAACACCCTTCCCGCGGGTACTTATTACGTATATGCTATTTTATCGACGCTTCCCACTGACAATACGTGCCGCCCTTATGCACAAGGGGTTTTGGTCGTGCATCCTAAACCCTCCATTTCAACCGTGCCTGTCGCTGCCATTTGTGCCACAACTACAACGTTGGAGATTCCGTATAACGCTACTACTCATTCGCCTGTTACGTACTCATTGGCGGGAGCGGGTATCAATGCGGTGAAAAACGCGCCTTTACCTACTTCGTTTTTGACAGCGGCGGTAAACTCAGGTGGCGGGAGTACGATAGCCTATAGTCTGACGGTTGCATCGGCCGTTGGTTGTACTTCCGACGCTGTAAGTGGTAATGTGTTCATTACTCCAGCGACGGTGGGGGGCGTAGTAGAAGGTTCGACTGCTTTGTGTGTCGAAACAAAGACAACAAAGCTCAAATTGGTGGGGCAAACAGGTACGATTCTAAAGTGGCAATCGTCGGCCAATGCATCTTTTAGCTCTCCCGTGGATATTGCGGTAACTACTGCTGAGTTTTCACCGAGCACCATCACCCAAACCACTTATTATAGGGCCATGGTACAAAACGGTGTGTGTGCTGCCCAAGCCTCCACGACGGGTGTGGTCACTCTACAGAGTAAGCCTACGATTATGTTAACAACACTCCAGCAAACGCTCAATGAAGGTAACAGTCAGACATTCTGCGATATAGATGCCAATCCAGTGAACAGTTTGCAGTTTACGGTGACGACGAGTTGCGTGGTGGGAAGTCCCGTGTGGCGGGTACAAGTGGGTAGCGGTGCTTGGAGCAATTGGACAACCAGTCAACCAGTTACCCAGTCCTCCAATAACCAACTTCACCGCTACCAAGCGGCCTGCGATGCGAATTGTGCTTCGACTTACTCAGGCGTGGTTGAGTTGACGATAAATAACCGGGTCACTGTCCCCCAAAATGTGTCGCTATCGGTTGATGGCGTGACAGTGTTGGTGGGCGAGAGCAAGGAAGTGTGTAGTTTGGTTACAATTCCACTGACGTTTAA
>Ga0209794_1000788_pt1 | contig 35367 bp, 32 predicted proteins | sample EBPBio232013_DNA_FD_185869 | JGI IMG/M metagenome (GOLD analysis project Ga0209794, IMG submission 185869) | Wastewater treatment Type I Accumulibacter community from EBPR Bioreactor in Madison, WI, USA - Reactor 1_5/23/2013_ DNA (SPAdes)... | ecosystem: Engineered > Bioreactor > EBPR >... | reverse complement strand
TCGGTGGCGATCTGGCCTACCAGTACGGCAGAAGCGGCAGCCTGGCGGGTATCGGCGTGACGCCGGCGATCGGCATTCTCGCCGATCCGGCATTCGGCAGTGCAGCGCAGGCATTGACACCGCTCGCTGGGCTGCAGTCTGGCGCGCAGCGGCTCGCGTGATGATCATCGCCACCGCGCAGCCGCTCAGGCTCGACGCTTCCACCTCCCCCTGATCGCGTCACCGCCATGCCGACCCCGTTCACCCGGAAACCGCCCAACCCCGACGCGCTCGACTTCTCGCCGCCCTTGCTGCGCCTCACCGACTCGCCCCCGAACCCGCTCGGTCGCCAGGTGTTGTGGACCTTGCTGGCCCTGCTGGCGGCGCTGCTGGGCTGGGGCCTGATCGGCGAACTCGACATCGTCGCCGTCGCCGACGGCAAACTGATCCCGCAAAGCTACCTGAAGATCGTCCAGCCGGCTGAATCCGGGATCGTCAAGGAAATCCTGGTCAGTGAAGGCCAGTCCGTCGCGGCGGGGCAGGTGCTGATGCGCATGGATACTCTGATAAGCGACGCGGACTTCAACGCACTGACCACCGACCACCTGCGGAAGCGTGCGACGCTGGCGCGCATCGACGCCGAGCTGGCGAACCGGCCGTATGCCCCGCCCCGCGGCGATGCCCCCGAACTCGCCCGTGAAATGGCCGCCCAGTACCATGCCAATCGTGCCGCTCTCGCGGCCGCGCTCGCCGAAGAGGAAAGCCATCTGCTCAAGGCTCGCCACGACCTGGCATCGGCCCAGCAGATTCGCCGCAAACTGGCCGACACGCTGCCGCACTACCGCGCGCAGGACGAAGCCTTCGAGGGACTCGCCCGCGACGGCTTTGCCGGTGCGCTGCTGGCCAGCGACAAGAAGCGGGAACGCATCGAGAAGGAGCAGGAACTCAAGACACAGGATCACCTGATCGAGTCTGCCCGGGCCGCCATCTCCCAGTCCGAGCGCAAGCTCGCGCAGATCGCCAGCGAGTATCGGCGCCAGCTGCACAGCGAGCGCAACGAAATCCAGGGGCACACCGACAGGCTGGCGCAGGAACTTGCCAAGCAAAGCCACCGCCAGACGTTGCTCGAACTGAAGGCCAGCCAGGAGAGCGTCGTCAAGGACCTGGCGACGCACAGCCCGGGCACCGTGGTTCAGCCGGGCACGGTCCTGCTGACGCTGGTGCCGAAGGACGACATCCTGCGCGCGGAAGTGTGGGTGTCGAACGAAGACATCGGTTTCGTTCGCCAGAGACAGCCGGTCAAGCTCAAGTTCGCCGCCTTCCCGTTCCAGAAGTACGGCATGGTCGAGGGAACGGTCGAACACATCGGCGCCGACTCGGCGGACGGCCCGGGCAGCGGCGCATCGGAAGCGGGCAGGAATGACTCGCCAGCCAGGAGCCGGCCGTTGGTCTACAAGGCGCTGGTTGCGCTCAAGCAGCCGCATCTGGAGATCGACGGCCAGCGTTTCGCGCTCAGCGCCGGCATGCAGACCCATGCCGAGATCCTCCTGGGTCGGCGCACGGTGGCCGAATATTTGCTCTCACCGGTGCGCAAGGCCTGGCATGAGGCGGCCAGGGAACGCTGAGTCCGTGCCCTGGTGGACGCTTTCGGCGTGGCGCGCACGTTCCGGAAGAAGCAGCAAGCGTCCAGCGGATGCCCAAGAGCGGCGACCGCCGATGGCTTTCCAGCGGCCAGGAGACTAGACTCAGGGGTTTATCGAGGAACGCGTCTTGAAGCGCTCGCACGCCAACCTGCTGCTGCTCGTCGTCGCCGTGATCTGGGGCTCGGCCTTTGTCGCCCAGGTCGTGGGCATGACGGGTGTCGAACCACTGACGTTCACCGGCATTCGCTTTCTGCTCGGAGCGGCGATCGTCTGCCCTTTCGCGTGGCGTGAATGGAGGGCGCTGTCTGCGCACGGCGCGCAGCCGCTGCCTGGTGACGCCCTCAGCGTCGCCACCCTGGGCGTGCTGCTGATGCTCGGCGCCGCTTTCCAGCAGATCGGCATGACCAGCACGACCGTGACCAACGCCGGCTTCCTGACCGCCCTCTACGTGCCGCTGGTGCCGCTCCTTGCCTGGCTGATCCTGCGCACGCGGCCACATTGGTCGGTCTGGCCGACATCGATCGGCTGCCTGGGCGGCACCTGGCTGCTGTCCGGCGCGCAGGCGCTCGATCCCGTCGTCGGCGATGCCTGGGTGATCGCCAGCAGCCTTTTCTGGGCCCTGCACGTGCTGCTGGTCGGACGCATCGCCGAGCGCATGGCGGCGCCTTTCGTGGTCGCCTGCGGGCAGTTCCTGGTCTGCGGACTGATCAGCCTGCTCTGGGCCGGACTCAATGAAACGATCACGCTTGCCGGAATTCGCCAGGCGTCACTGGCCATCGCCTACGCTGGTGTCGTTTCGGTGGGCATCGGCTTTACCGCGCAGGTGATCGGACAGCGCTATGCCCAGCCCGCCGATGCTGCGATCATCCTGTCCGCCGAAACCGTGTTCGCTGCCCTCTTCGGCTTCCTGCTCATGGGCGATCGCCTGAACGCCAGCGGCATCGCCGGCTGCGCGCTGATTCTGGTCTGCATCATCGCCGTTCAGCTTGCACCCTTGACGATGGCCGGCAGGCGCTCGGCCAGCAGATCAGATACGGCGGAAGCCGGCCGTTGACCTGGCCGGCGGGAAACTGCCGGATCGACGCTCAATAGCCATGCCGCACTTGGGACAGGAAGGCCTTGGCACGGTCGTGTTCCGGGTTTGAGAAGAAACGCTCGGGAGTCGTGTCTTCGAGAATGACGCCTTCGTCGAAAAAGATGATCCGGTCGGCAACTTCCCGGGCAAACCCCATCTCATGCGTGACGACGAGCATCGTGATACCGCTATAGGCCAGTTCGCGCATCACCGCCAGGACTTCGTTGACCATTTCCGGGTCGAGTGCCGAGGTCGGCTCATCGAACAGCAGGACCTTGGGGTCCATCGCCAGGGCGCGCGCGATCGCCACCCGTTGCTGCTGGCCGCCCGAGAGTTGCACCGGGTATTTCGCCGCCTGACTCTTCAGCCCAACCCTCTCGAGCAGGTTCATCGCCTTGGTCTCGGCATCCACCCTGCTCATCTTGCGGACGCGCATCGGCGCCAGCGAGACATTGCGCAGAATGGTCAGATGCGAAAACAGGTTGAAACTCTGGAACACCATCCCAACCTCGCGGCGGATGGCATCCAGGTTCTTGAGATTGTCGTTCAGCACGATGCCGTCGATGACGATCTCGCCCGAGTCATGGGCTTCCAGGCGATTCAGGGTACGCAGGAAGGTCGATTTCCCGGAACCCGACGGCCCGACGATCGCCGTCACCTGCCCCTCGTAGAAGGTTGCCGAGACGTCCTTCAGCGCATGAAAAGTGCCAAAGCGCTTGTCAACCCGGCGCGCCGCGATGATCGGCCGGAGTTCGCTGTTCATCTCGCGACTCCTGTCAACGCTTCTGACCGACGTCGAGCTGAGACTCGAGCGCCGCCGTCAGCGTCGTGAAGGCGGTGGTCAGGATCAGGTAAATAGCCGCCACCGTGATGAAAACGGGGATGGGCTGATAGCTTTCGGCCTGCACCCGGTAGCCGACCATCGTCAGCTCGACAACGCTGATCGCGTAGGCGAGCGACGAGTCCTTGACCAGCGAGGCCAGATTGTTGGCCAGCGCCGGCAGGGCGACGCGCATGCTTTGCGGCAGAACGATGTCCATGAACGTCTGCATCGGCGTCAGGCCGAGGGCGCGCGCGGCTTCCACCTGGCCGTGCGGAACCGCGAGAATTCCCGCGCGCACGCATTCGGTGTTGTAGGCCCCGACATTCAGCGAAAGAGCGATCGCCGCACAGGCAAAATCCGAGAGTTCGACACCCTCGGGCATGAGCAGCGGAAAAGCCAGCCAGACAAACAGAATCTGCAGCAACAAGGGGGTGCCGCGAATCAGCCAGACGTAGCTATCGCAGAGCCAGCGCAGCGGCCAGAACCGCGACAGCTTGCCGAGCCCGGCCAGGACGCCGATGACCACGCCGACGGAGCCGGCGATCAGTGTCAGCCCGACGGTGATTCTCGCCCCGTCGGCGAACTGCTCGGCGGCCGGTCCGATCGGCGCCGGTGCCGCCGCGAGCGGCACCGCCATCCCCCAAAGAAAGACGAGCAGGCCGACCATCGCGGCGAACATCGCCCACCCCGGGTGTTGCCTGGTCCAGTCCATGTGGCAGGATCAGCGTCAGGAACGGCAGGAAACGTCTTCCTTGAAGTACTTCTCCGACAGCGCCTTGTAGGTACCGTCCTTCATCACCTCGGCCAGCGCCTGATTCAGCTTGTCGGCGAGCTCCTTGTTGTTCTTGCGCAGGATCATCGAGACGCGCTCGACGAAGACCAGCTCACCGCCAGTGATGCCGGCATCCGGGTTCTTGTCGAGAGTCGCCTTGACCGTGAACTTGTCGGAAATCCACGCATCAACCTTGTTGGCACGCAACGCGGCGAAAGCCTCCGGGTCGCCCTTGTAGGTCTTGATGGTCTTGATTCCCTTGACCTTCTTGGCCGCATCCGCGTAGCTGGTGGCCAACTGGACGCCGACCGTCTTGCCGTTGAGCGCCACGACGGTCAACGGCCCGTCCTTGTGAGCGGCGATCTGACCACCGGTGCAGTAATGAGGATTGGCGAAATCGACCGACTTGGCGCGCTCCTCCGTATAGCCATGCGAGGCAATGGCGAAATCGAAGCGATCCTGCTTGAGCGCCGCAATCTGCCCATCAAAGGGAACCACGCGCCACTCCAGCTTCAAGCCGAGCTTCTTGGCAATGGCTTCGGCGAGATCGACCTCAAAACCGGTCAGCTTGGGGCCGTCATAGTAATTGAAAGGCTGAAACCCGCCTTCGGTTGCGGCGACAAGGGTACCGGACTGCTTGATCGCGTTCCACTCGCGGGCCTCTGACGGACCGGCAATCATCAGCGAAAGAGGAATGACCGCACTCAACAACCTGGCTAGAAATCGCATGACAACTCCTGTTGATAAAGATCAGACGTGGCAGACGTGGGGTCGCCGTGGCGCCACGAATTCGCGTGCACGCGGGCGAGAGGGCAAAGACGGCGCACAGAGTACAACAAACCGCCACCCAGGGGAGCAAGAAAAACGACTGCAGAATGGCACGGACTCGCCGAGATGCCGATCGAGAGCTGATTTAATGAGTTGTCACAGGGTTCCCGGCGTTGCCGGTGGCACCCCGGCGTGAGCGCCGCCAGCGTCCCAGCAAACCGGCTGGCGCTGGCCAGTCGATCTACTGCGGGCGTTCGACCGCTGATGCGACGGCGAGAAGGCCAGCCTGGCGACGTTCCGTGCGGCGAACCAAATCCTGTCCGCCGAGGCTGCTCCTGTCGCGTTGCGAGTAGCCGGCGAAGCGCAGAACACGCCGCACGTATTGCTGCGTTTCGGGGTAAGGGGGAATTCCGGCGTAACGGTCGACAGTTCCTTCGCCCGAGTTATAGGCCGCGGCAATCAGCCGCCAATCGCCGGCAAAGCGCTTGCTCAACCACTTCAGATAGGCCAGCGCACCGCGGACATTGTGCTCGGGATCGAAAGGCCGGGTCACCCCGAAGCGCTCCTGAGTTGCCGGAATCAGTTGCATCACGCCCTGCGCGTTCTGTGGAGAGACCGCTCCGGGATCGAGATTCGACTCCACCATCGCGATGGCCAGTGCGAGGCGTGAATCGATGCCGTGCTGACGCGCCATATGCCGGATCAAGAGGGCAATCTTCTGCTTTGCCGGCGACTGTCGCGCCAGGTAGCCGTCGAGGTCGAAATGATCGACCGCCGCGCCGTCAACGTCAGCACCACACTCCTCGCCGAGGATCGCGTTGGCGACCTGTGGATCATAGTACCTGAGCGCCTCGTGGTTGCCGAGACGGGCAGCCAGCGCGAGATAGGCGTTCGCCAAGGCCGGATTGCGCAGCGCTCGCGGAGCCGTCGCAAGCACGCGTCCTACGCGAAAGAATCCCTCCGGACTGCCCATCGTGCCGGCGTCACAGTAAAGCGCAACCGCCAGCAGGAGATTCTTCCTGATACCTATCCCCAACTCGGCCGCACGCCCCTGTTCCAGAGCCGCGGCTACACGCGGCGCCTCGATGTAGCTATCGGCTCGCGCCGCCTGGCCAGCCAGACCCATCGCCAGAGCAACCAACATCAGAGCGGTACGCACCATCTTCCTGCCTTGGATCCCTGTCGTCACTTTGCGGCTCGCTGGTCACGCCCGCTTCGACCGACGGCGGGTTGGCCGCGCCAGCGTGTCGCGCCGCCCGCAAGGGTCGCCCGAGAATGGCGACAGGAACGTGAATTAATTCACACTTTCGACGATTCTCCGGCTCCGGGATGGCTTTCCCGACAGGCCGAGGAAAGGCCGGCAGCGAATACTAGACCGTCGGGTACCCGGCCTCCTCGATGATCTGGCGAATGTCGCCCTCGGAAACCATCGTCGTGTGCTCGATGCTGGCTTCGCCGGTCTCCAGCGAAACCTCGACGTAGCCGATGCAGGGCAGATCCTGGATCGCATTCATGACGCTACGCAGGCAATCGTCGGATCGCATTCCGGTGATCATGAGAGTGGTGATAGGCATGATTTCCTCCTCGCCTCATTGTTCGTGTAATCGGTATAGCGGCTTGCGAAGACGCCACTGCCCGGCACGCGCCGCGCGAGCCCATCGGCGCGTCGCGCCAGCAAGGCTCACGGCGTCCGCAGCATGCGCGCCGGAACGACTCCCCGCTTGCCGTTCTCCAGGCTGACATCGTAGTCAAACCGTGGTCCGCCCGGGCCATTGCTGTGCTGAACCCGGTTCACGCGCGCACGCACCCAGTCGCTCCCGTAGCGGGCGAGAACCACCTGGCCGACCGCAAACTCACTCTTCGACGAACTCTGACTCGCGTTGGCAGCAGCGCCCGCCGTCGTGACAGGCGCTGGCGACGCCGGCGCGCCTCTGGCAGACGCGGGGCAGAGGACTTCCCACTGCTGCGAAATCGCCAGTCCACCACTGGCGTTGTCGCGTCCGACGATCTTGCCGGAAGCATCGCGCCACCTGCTGCGGCCGCCGCCGATGTCGCTCTGGTCCCACACGCCAGCGAAACTGTAGCTCCTGCCGTCGATCGGCATGATTCGCCCGGCCGGGCAGTCGGCAGTCGCCCGATAGACCTTGTTCAGATCCTCGGCGGCAAGCTGCTGCTTGACACAACTCCTGTCGCCGGGCTGCCAGTTCGCGCACCAGGCTTCGACCTCGGCACGCGTGATCCTGGCCTCGGCGACGGCCTGCGCCGTGCCGATCCCGGACTTGGAAAAGATCGTCGGGCTGATGCACTTGCTGCACACCGCAAGCCACTCGTTCGCCGCAGCGGCCGCGGGCGCCGCCCCGAGGGTCACCAGAGCCACAAGGAAGGCCCCGACAACCGGGACCGGGTAAGAAATCGTCTCGCGCATTCATCACCTCCAGCACGCATGGGAGAATCGTGGACCGGCAGGCCAGAGTCGGCAGCCGCGCCGTTCCGGCTCCGGGAAGTGCCGCAAACGGAAATTGGACACGACCAGCCACGAAGAGTTGTGCGTATCCGCGGCGCAATGCACCACCGATCCAGCCCCGAACCCCTGCCCTGCGAGCCACACGATGGCGCAAGGGACCGCCCACCCGGTCTTTACCGATCTTTTCGGCCTGCAGCCGTCTGGGCACATTCTGCCATGCTCTGCCGGATGCCGCGCTGCTCAAAGGCCGAAGGCCCGGCGCGCGAGGCGAGCCGGCAAGGCCGAGGCTGGCGGCCTCGGCAACATGATGTCCGAAAACGGCGAGCAAAGCTCGCCGGGCGGCGCATAATCCGTCCCATGCTTACCGACGCCGCTTCCCTCTATGCCGCGCTGCTGGCCCACGATCATCGTTTCGACGGCCGCTTCTACGTCGGCGTGACGTCAACCGGAGTGTACTGCCGGCCGGTCTGCCGGGTACGCACACCGCGAGCGGAGAACTGCCGATTCTTCGGCAACGCGGCGGCAGCCGAGGCGGCCGGCTTCCGGCCTTGCCTGCGCTGTCGCCCCGAGCTGGCACCGGGACAGGGGGCAATCGACGCCTCGACGCGCCTTGCCTGGGCGGCGGCGCAGCGGATCGAGGCCGGACAACTGGCCGAGTTCGGACTGAACGGGTTGGCCGACCGCCTTGGGGTCAGCGACCGCCACCTCCGACGGGTCTTCGCGGAGGCCTTCGGCGTGACACCGGTCGCCTACACGCAGACGCAGCGTCTGCTGCTCGCCAAACGCCTGCTCACCGACACCACCCTGCCGGTGACCGAGGTGGCCATGGCCGCCGGCTTTGGCAGCCTACGTCGCTTCAATGCCCTCTTCCAGAGCCGCTACGGCCTCTCACCCAGCGGCCTGCGTCAGGCAAACCCGTCGTCGGCCGCTGGGGATGGCTTGCGCTTCGAGCTCGCTTTCCGCCCGCCCTTCGATTGGCCCCGCCTGCTGGCATTCCTCGCCGGGCGCTGTGTCGCGGGTGTCGAGGAAGTCGCTTCAGGGTGTTACCGGCGCAGCGTCTGCTGCCGATCGGTCGGCGTCGTGCATACCGGCTGGCTTTCGATCAGCCTGGGCAACCGGCATCCGGCCATCGCGGTCAGCGTGTCGCCAAGCCTGGTGCGCGTGCTGCCGATGGTGCTCGCCGGCGCGCGACGACTGTGCGACCTTGACTGCGAGCCGCAGGCAGTGGCCCAGGCGCTCGGCCCGCTGGCCGCCGGCGCACCTGGACTGCGCGTGCCCGGCGCTTTCGACGGTTTCGAGATGGCGGTACGTGCGGTGCTCGGCCAGCAGGTCACCGTCAAGGCGGCACATACGCTCGCCGGACGCCTGGCCGCAGCCTTTGGCGAGTCGATCGAGACGCCGTTTGCGGCGATCGGCCGCTTGTTCCCGACCGCGGAGCGCCTCGCTCAGGTCGCCAGTGAAGAGATCTGCTCGCTGGGAATCGTCCGCCAGCGGGCGATAGCCGTTCTCGCACTGGCCAAGGCGGTGGCCAGTGGGCGGCTCGATCTCGGACCTGCCGCCGACGTACCGGCGACGCTGGCGCAACTCGAAGCCTTGCCCGGCATCGGCCGCTGGACGGCGCAGTACGTCGCCTTGCGCGCCCTTGGCTGGCCGGACGCCTGGCCGAGCGGCGACAGGGCGCTGATCACCTCGCTCGGTGCTGCCAGCGCGGCCGACGCCGACGCCACCGCCGACGCCTGGCGGCCATGGCGCAGCTACGCCACACTGCACCTGTGGCGACGTCTTTCAGAAAGCACGGCAAAACAAGGAGAGCACGCATGAGCACGATCTGGCGGCAACACGCAACACCCCTTGGTCCGATGGTCCTGGCGGCGGCACCCGAGGGTCTGCTCGGTGCCTGGTTCGTGGATCAGGCGTACTTCGCCGGCGTCGCCGCCGGCTGGTACGAGGAGGCGGCGAATTCCCTGCTGAGCGAGGCGGCGGCGCAACTCGACGCCTGGTTCGCCGGCCGGCAGTGCCGCTTCGACCTGCCACTGGCGCCGCGCGGCACGCCCTTCCAGCGCGCCGTGTGGGAACAGATCGCGGGCATCGGCCACGGCCAGACGCGCGCCTACGGAACAGTCGCCGCCGCTCTCGGCAAGTCGGGTGCCGCGCGTGCCGTCGGCGCAGCGACCGGCCGCAATCCGCTGTCGATCATCGTGCCTTGCCACCGCCTGCTTGGCCACCGCGGCGCGCTCGCCGGCTACGCCGGCGGGCTGCACCGCAAGCGTGCCTTGCTGGCCTTCGAGGCGGGAAACGCGCCTCTGGCGCTGGCCGGCTGACCGCGTGAGCAAGCGTCGATTCACCCGAACGCCGCACAGCCCCGCCGGGCGGAGCACAGGAAGGCAAAATCGTGCGCGCGCGTGACCTCACCGATCTGATCCTGCTGGCCGCACTCTGGGGCGGCTCGTTCCTGTTCATGCGCTACGCGGCGCCGGCCTTCGGCCCGGTGCCGCTGATCTGGTTGCGGGTCGCGGTGGCCGCGCTTTGCCTCGCACCCTTGCTGATCCTGCGCGGGCAACAAGGGGTGCTGCGCCAGCACGCCACCGGCATCGCACTGATGGGTGTGTTCAGCTCGGCGCTTCCCTTCGTGCTGATCGCCTGGGCCATGCTGTCGATCACGGCGGGACTGGCATCCATCCTCAATGCCACGGTGCCGATCTTCACGGCGTTGATCGGCGCCCTGTGGCTGGGCGAGAGGCTCGGCGCCTGGCGAACCTCGGGGCTGGCCGTGGGTCTCGGCGGCGTGCTGCTGCTCGCCGCCGACAAGGCGGACTTCAAGCCCGGCGGCAGCGGCTGGGCGATCGCTGCGATGCTCCTCGCCACGCTGTCCTATGGCTTCGCGGCCAACCTCGCGAGACGCCGGCTCACCGGCGTTCCCGCACTCGTTAACGCCGCCGGCTCGCAAATCGTCTCCGCCATCGTCCTGTTGCCCTTTGCCGTATGGTCCTGGCCACCCACGACGCCAGGCTGGATGGCCTGGTCGGCGGCCGTCGTCCTCGGCGTCGGCTGCACGGCGCTGGCCTTCCTGCTCTTCTTCCGCCTGATTGCCAACGTCGGCGCTTCGCGAGCGGTGACGGTGACCTTCCTGATCCCCCTGTTCGGCGTGCTGTGGGGCAACCTGTTCCTCGGCGAAACGCTCAACGCCGGGATGCTCGTCGGCGGCTCGGTGGTGGTCCTGGGAACCGCGCTGGCTACCGGCGTACTCCATCTGCCCGTGCGCGCCTGACCGGCCAGCGCTCGCCGGCCTCACGCGCGCGCCCGCTTACCGGAACACGCCCAGTGGCTGCATGGCGCCAATCGCCGCGCTCGCCGCGGCGTCGGCAGTCGCCGGGCTGAGGCCGGGGCCATGAATCTTGCCCACGCAGACGACGGCAGGGTCCTTCAGGCGTACCAGTTGCGCTTGCACCGTCGCGTCGGTGATCGTCGGTGAGCTGCCGTTCATCGCCTGCGTCGACTGCGGCTCCATCATGTTCACCTGGCTTTGCCGGATCGTCGGACTGTAGAGCCGATCTGCATCCTGGTGCGTGACCAGCACCAGGATCGCGCCATCGGCCCCCGACGCGAGCAGCGACTGCAGCAAGGCATCGCTCGACAGATCGTTCGCATTCGGCACCACCACGTAGCTCGGCCGCGCCTCCGAGCCGCTGACCTGCTTCACCTGGGCGACGAAGGCGTCTTCGACGGCGCGGCGCGTGCGCGGATCAAGCTCGGTGGCAACAACCACCAGCCGCCTGAAAGGCGTGCCGCCGAACTGCGGATTCACCCACATGCCGGAATCTCCCAGCACATAGGGTGGCGCGAGGATCTGTCCCGCGTCCGGGCCACCAGCAACCACGGTGACGCAGTTGCTCCCCTGGTAGGAATCGATGTCGGCAGCGCATTCCGTGAGCAGCGCATTGCCTCCCGATCCCGCGCAAGCGCCGAGGGCGAGGGCAAGCACCAGCGCGCAGTGCAGACCGTGGTACTGCGGGGCGGCACATTTCATCTCTTGTCTCTCCGCGAATTGGCGACACGCGGACAGGCCACGCGTCCGGTGCGCGGGCGGTCCCGCCACACCACTGTCGCTGACGCATGACCAGGCCGTGCCTGTCAATGGAGTATCGGCGGCCCCGCCGTCCCTGTCAAACAAGCGCAGCCATCGTCAGGATCCCGCACCTGCCGCCGGCGAGCCCGGGCGACAAGCTGCGGCCTGCGCCGCCAGCGACAACGGCACCGGTTGCGGCAGCGAAGCGGTGGCGCGCCTGCGGCGGCCGTGCATCAGCGTCCAGGCAAGCACCGTCAACAGCTGATCGCGCAGCCGCACCCAGACCGGCACCTTCGCGCCGCAGATCAGCGGTGGCCAGTCGATTGCGGAGCGGCGGCTCATCGGATTCCCCGGTCAGGACTGTTCCAGGCGCCGCGTGCCTGCTTCGAGCGCATCAGCGCCAGCGGCAGACCGACCACGGCAGTGAGGGTCTGCAGTAGCCAGCACAGCGCCTTGGCTTCGAAAGCCACCTGCCAGCCGGCGAGCTGAATCCGCCAGGTGACTTCGACATCATCGGTGAGCGCTGCCGGCGACCACCAACCAGCAGCGGCCAAAGCCCGCTTGCGAAACGCGCAAACGACCCCGGAGACGGTGAACACCCTGCCATAAACCGTCTGTGCGCGCTTGATCAGACCGACGATCGACGAGAATTCGCCTACCTGCAGACGACCGAGCAGCGCCGCGCGCTTACGGATGCGCGGGTTGCCGGTGAGCGCGCCGAGCAGGTCGCCGACGAGAAAGCGGCGCGCAGGGGCCACCGCCAGCGCTCCAGGGTCGTCAGCGCGCGCTCGGCCAGCGCATCGCCGGGAAATGCCGGCAGCCGAACGCCGGCGAATTTGACGAAACGCGCCAGGTCGGCCAGCAACGCGCTCTGCGCCCGCCACCCCATCACCCTTTCGCTGTCGGCCACGCCACTGGCTCGGCAAGCGACAAGTGCTCGAACGCGCCGATCATGGCCTCTTGCGCGCGAGCAGATCGTCCGGCAGGCGGAACTGTATCGCCGAGGCACGGGGTGGTCAATCGCACCGCACGCGTCGGCGACTCACCGCCAGCCTTGGCACCACAAGTCTCGCGGGAACCCGCATGCGCGCCAAACGCCGTGGTGGCGTCGTACAGCGCAGGAGCGATCTTCGGTCGCGTGGGAAAACCCGGCAGCGCAAAACCTCATCGTGTTAGCATCGTTGATTCCCGACCGTCCAGGTCGGGAATCAACGCCTGCACGAGAGGGGTAGCGCGAGGATCGCGCCGGGAGGCTTCGTTTGATCGTAACAGTCTGGATGGAGGGCCTGCGCTGTGGAACTATCGATCCGATTCAAGAATGACAAGCTGGTTGGTGATTTCTGGGGAGGGCTTGCGGCGATGCTGGTCGCCCTGCCGTCGGCGATCGCTTTCGGCGTTACGATCTACGCCTCAATCGGCCCCGCTTATGCGGGTCTCGGCGCGCTCGCCGGCATTCTCGGGGCAACCGCTCTGGGACTGGTGGCACCGAGTCTCGGCGGTACCAATCGTCTGATCACCGCACCCTGTGCACCGGCAGCCGCCGTGCTCTCGGCGTTTGCCATCGAACTGGTGCAGCATGACGTCGACCCGATGTTCATCGTCCTGATGCTGACCGCGCTCGGCCTGGTTGCCGGGTTGATCCAGTTGCTGCTCGGCTTCATGGGGATCGGCAGCCTGATCAAGTACATCCCGTTTCCGGTGGTCAGCGGCTACCTTACCGGGGTCGGCCTGATCATCATCGGTAGCCAGATCCCGAAATTGCTCGGTGCTTTCGGCGGTCAGTCCTTGTGGCGGACGCTCATCTCGCCGGAAACCTGGCAGTGGCAGAGCGCACTGATCGGCGTCGTTACCGCGTCCGTCATGCTGGGCGCACCGCTGCTCACGCGTGCCGTACCGGCGGCCATACTCGGCCTGCTGGCGGGAGTGCTTACCTATTTCGGACTCGCTCACTTCGTGGACCCGTCGATGCTGGTCCTCGAAGGCAACAAGTTGATCATCGGTCCACTCGGGGGTTCCGCGTCGAGCATGTTCGAGGCGATCACCGGCCGTTGGCGGGACATCGGTGAACTCAAGCTCAGCCAGATCGGCAGCCTGATGGGAACGGCGCTCACCCTTGCCGTGCTGCTGTCGATCGACACGCTCAAGACGGCCGTCGTTCTCGACGCGCTGACGCGCAGTCGCCACGATTCGAACCGCGAGCTGGTGGCGCAGGGTCTCGGCAACGTCGCCTCGGCCTGCGCCGGCGGTATGCCGGGTGCAGGCCAGATGGGAGCGACGCTCGTCAATCTGGCGAGTGGCGGCCAGACCCGTGTCTCCGGCGTCGTCGAAGGCGTGCTGTCGCTGATCGCCTTCCTTGCCCTCGGCGCCTTCATCGCCTGGATTCCGGTGGCTGCCCTGGCCGGCATCCTGATCGTCGTCGGCATCCGGATGATCGACAGCCACAGTCTGCATCTGCTGCAGTCGCAATGGACGATGCTGGACTTTGCCGTGATCGTCGTGGTGGTCGGCGTGGCGCTCGGCTACAGCCTGATCGCCGCCTCGGCGGTGGGTATCGCGCTGGCCATGCTCCTGTTCATTCGCGAGCAGTTGGGCAGCACGATCATTCGCAACAAGGTCGATGGCGGCAACCGGTTCTCGAAACGGATTCGCCTCGGCCACGAGATGGATCTCCTCGAGCGACGCGGCGACCGCACGGTCATCGTCGAACTACAGGGCAGCCTGTTCTTCGGCACCAAGGACCAGCTGTACAGCAGCCTCGAACCTGAACTGGGCAAACGCACCTACATCGTTCTCGACATGCGCCGCGTGCAGTCGGTCGACGTCACGGCGGTGCACTTGTTGACCCAGATCAGGGACTCGCTGATCGAACGTGGCGCCTTCCTGATCTTCAGCGACCTCACCCATACCCTGCCCAACGGCCGGAACATCGCCGATCTCTTCGACCAGATGGGCTTGACCACCACGACCGACCACGTGAAGGTCTTTCCGGTGCTCGACGACGCCGTCGAATGGGTGGAAGACCAGCTGCTGGGCGACAATCTGCTCCAGGCAGCCGAGCTTCCGCCACTCGAAATCTACGAACTGGAAGTCTTCAGCGACGCCAAGGAGGAGGCGCTGATCGCGCTGGTCGAGTGTCTCCAGCGGCGCTCGGTGGCCAAGGACGACCGAGTGTTCTCCTCGGGAGACCCGGCGGATCAGCTCTACCTGATCCGCAAGGGTGCCGTCCGTATCACGGTACCGGTTCCCGGCAAGGATATCAGCCGTCACCGTCTGACTTACGGGCGTGGCGACTTTTTCGGCGGCCTGTCCTTCATTTCCCGGGCGTCGCATTTCAGCAGCGATGCCACGGCAGTAGAAGATACCGAGCTCTACGTGTTGCGGCGGGAAGACTTCGAGATGCTTCGCGAGCAGCACAGGCGGCTCGCCTTCCACCTGATCGAGGCCCTGGCGCGCGTGCTGGCGATGCGCTTGAGCTACGCGGACAAGGAACTCCTGGCCATGCAGGATTAGTGGAAGGTCGACCGTTCGCTGGAATTGCCACCGTGGCCCGGGCACGGCGGTGCATTCCGCCGCCTTCCCGGGGCAGCTAGCCGCCAGCCGGCAGGCTGCCGTCTCCTGGCCAGGCAGCGGATTGCTCTCGCATCCCGGTGGTCCCGCGAGCGGCGCTCGACGCGTCGTCCCGGCGCTCGGGAACGGGCGCCGTCAAGGGAATGTCGATCGTGAAGCGTGTGCCGCGGCCGGGAGTACTGTCGGCGGCAAGCGTCCCGCCCAGCACACTGACGACGATGTTGTGCGCAATATGCAGGCCGAGGCCCGTTCCGCCACGCCCCATGCGCGTGGTCACGAAGGGGTCGAAGATGCGTGGCAGGAGAGACGTCGCGATACCCTTGCCGTTGTCGGCGACTTCGACGACGACGCGACCTCGCACGCTGTTGTCGGCCGAGATGGCCACCTCAGCCTTCTGGTCGTCCGCAAAGGCATGCACGACGGCATTGTCGATGAGATTGGTGATGACCTGCCCCAAGGGGCCAGGGTAGCTGTCGAGAACGATGCCGGCGGCAATCGACACTTTCACCGTAACGGCGCGGTGCTTGAGGACCGGTTGCAGCGTCAGCAGGATCTCGCGGGCGACTTCGCCAAGATCGAACGGGCGGCGTTGCGAGCTGGCTTGATCGACCGCGACCTGCTTGAAACTGGTGACGAGATCGGCAGCTCGTCCAAGGTTGCGCACGGCGATGTCGGTCCCGGTGTCGACCGCCGCCAGCAGACGGTCGAGATCCGAGCGGCGCACTCCCGCGCGCGTCTGCTCCTCGAAATCCGTCAGTCTGGCGCGCATGGTGGTGACCGCCATCACGCCATTGCCGATCGGGGTGTTGAGTTCATGGGCGATACCGGCGACCAGCGAGCCGAGCGAGGCGAGCTTCTCCGTACGTACCAGTTCGTCACGCGCGAGCTGCAGTTGTTCGACGGTGGCCGCAAGCTCGGCGTTGGCAAAGCGCAGTTCTTCCGTGCGCTGGCGCACCCGCTCCTCGAGTTCGGCGTTGAGGGTACGGACTTCGTCCTCGATTCGGCGGATGTGGGTGATGTCCTTGGCGACCCAGATCGTTTGCGGCCGGTTGCCGATCACGAGGGTCCGGGCGCTGATGGCGGCGAGGACGATGCTACCGTCGCGACGCTTCAGCCAGCCCTCGACTTCCCCATAGCCCTCCGCCTGCAGCAGGTCGTAGAGACTCCGCCGCACGCTGAGGTCACACCAGAGACCGAGGTCGAGCCCGTTTCTCCCCAGCAACTGTTCACGTTGATAGCCCAGCAACTGCAGGAGTGCATCGTTGACGCGGACGAAACTGAAATTACTTGCCGGCTCCAGCAGGCCGATGCCGACTGGTGACGCGTCGAAGATAACTCCGAGCGCCCGCTCTCGGTCGCGCACGGCCTCGGCCATCCGTTCGAGGTCGGCCGACAGTTGATTGAGCTCGATGGTCCTGCTGCGCGGCCACGGACCAAGCGTCGTCCCGGCAGCGATCCACCGGGCACGTTCGGTGATACTGCTGATCGGGCGCGCCAGATAGGTCGCCCAGAGCGGAGACAGGACGAGCCCGAAGACGATGGAACTGACCAGCGCGGCCACACCGAACTCGATGGTCGCGGCAATCTGCGGGTTCTTCAGCCCGCTCGGGCTGCGTACGACGAAGTACCAGTCGAGCAGGCGCGAGTGGGCGACTGCGGCGTCGAATACCTCGCCTTCGAAGCTGACCTGCCCGATGCCACCGGCGCTGTCGCCGAGGCTGGCAAGCAACGGCTGATTGGCGAGATTGGCGACGCCGACCCGCGCCGAGTCCTCATCGTCGGCGAGGATCTCGCCGCGCTGGTCGATCACCCAGACGCGCGCATGCCGCTTGCCGCCGGCGATGCGTAGCGACTTGAGCACCTGGGCGAGTGGCATTTCGCCGACGATGACGCTGTCGCCCGACGGCACGCCGACGGCGACGCTGATCACCCCGGAAATCGGCGAATGGTGTTTGTCGCTCCACACCGGTGCACCGGTCTCTCGGACACGCTGAACGAGGAAATGGCGCGACAGATCGTTGCCGAGCAGTTCGGCGCGACGGCCGACGCCAACACGCGAATTGACGGCGGCGCGCAGAACCGTGCCATCGGCGGACACCTGGTAGATCGCCTGGAAAGCGCTGGTGTCCGCGACGGCGTGTTCGATAACCGCCTGCAGTCCGCTGTACGGCACCAGAGCAAGCGTGGACGCTATCAGCTCGATCTGCGTCTGCAGGGCAGCGAGGAGCGCTTCGGTACCCTGCGCAAGGTCGGCGCTTTCCGTCTGCAAAAGCTTGCGGGTTTCCAGATCGATCTGCGGTGCTCTGACCAGGAAGAGGACAGACCCGACGGCGACGAAACTGACCGAGAAGATCGCCGTCAATACCCATGCCAGAGACGTTCGCAGTCGCCAGGCTTTCGGCGCAGTCATTTGTCGCGCACGAAACGACCGTCGCGAACGACCATGAAGTGGGCCGTACGTTGCGCATCGCCATTGGCGTCGAAGAGGACCTCCTGCTGCAGGCCCTGGTAGGGGCCGAACTTGAGCACCGCATCCTTTACTGTCATGTCGTTCGGGCGACGCGCGAGCGCGCCCATGACCACGCTGGCGGCGTCGTGACCCAGGACGCTGGCGAACACCGGGGGCTTGCCGAAGCGCTTCGCATACGCATCGCGGAAGGCCACATAGCGTGGCGAGGTATCGTCCTGGTCGTAGTTCTGAACGAGCATCAGACCTTCCACGGAACGTCCTCCGAGTTCGATCAGTTGCGACGTCGCAGCCCACTCGGCGGCGATCATCGGGATCCCGGGGCGGAACTTGTAGGCCTGCTGGGCAAGGCGTGGGACATCGACCGAGTTACCGATGAGCAGGAGGCCGTCGGGTTGTGGCGCGAGCAGGCGGTCGACAAGGTCGCGATAGTTCTCGGCAGCTGAGTCGAAATAGTGGCTGGCGCTGATGGTCCCACCGAGCGACTCGAAGACAACGCGAAACTCGGCCAGCCAACTGTCGGCAAAGACCCGGTTGTTCTCATTCACGGCGACACTGAGACGGCGCAGGCCCTTGGCGTGGTAGTGCCGCGCATAGTTGCTGCCGTTGTCGCGAGTGGTCCAGTTGATGCGAACGAGCAGATCGTCCTTTCCGTAGAACTGAGTGGCCGTCGCGCTCGGCGATACGAGCAGTATCCCGGCGTTCTCGGTGACCGACTGCACGGGGGGCACCATGCCACTGGTCATCGGCCCAATGATCACGTCCACACCGGCAGCAACCAGATCTTCCGCGGCCTTTTGTGCGGATGAGGCGTCGGCGCCGGTGTCTCGAATCAGGACATCGACGCGCCGACCCTTGAGCAGTTTGCTATCGCGGGCGCTCTCGATGGACATCAGCACGCCGTTGCGACCGGCCTCGGCAAGATCCGATGAGCGCCCGGTCAGTTCCGCGAGGAAGCCGACGCGCAATGGCGGCTGCTCATCGCAGCCGGCGAGTGCCAGGGCACCCGCGCACAACAGACCGACAAGCGCCCAGCATCGACTCATCCGGCGGCACACCCGCCAGCGGCGAGCCAGGCGACGAAATCGGCCTCGACCATCGGTCGTGCGAAGTGGTAACCCTGCGCTTCGTGGCAACCGAGCGCGCGGACGGCAAGTGCGACGGATTCATTTTCTACGCCTTCGGCGATGACGCGCAGACCCAGTTCGCGACCGAGGGCGATGATGGTCCGGGGGATGCGCGCCGCGCCTTGGCCACGCTCGAGCCCCTGGACGAAACTGCGGTCGATCTTGAGGCGATCGGCGGGCAGGCGCTCGAGATAGGAGAGCGACGAGTAGCCCGTCCCGAAGTCGTCGATGGCAACCGTGATGCCGCTATCGCGCAAGGGCGCGAGCGTTTCGATGGCCGCCGCCAGGCCGCCGACGGCAACCGATTCGGTGATCTCGAGTTCGACGGCGTCGGCCGGCGTCGCTGTCTCGCCGAGGATCTGCAAGACGCTGTCGGCGAAATCGGGACGACGCAATTCGATCGGCGAGACATTGACCGCCATGCGCAGATTCGGCGCGCCTGCCGCACGCAAACGATGCAGAGCCAACATCGCTTCGCGCAGGAGCCAATGGCCGATGTCGATGATCAGACCTGATTGTTCGGCCAGCGGAATGAAGCGGTCCGGGGGAATCATCGTGCCGTCAGGCAAGCGCCAGCGCAACAGTGCTTCGGCGCCGATCACCCGGCTGGTAGCGAGATCGATCTGCGGCTGGTACACGAGATGCAGGCGATGGCCTTCGAAGGCGCGGCGAAGGTCGTCGAGAAGACGGGCGCGCGAACGAACTTCGTTGGCGAGATCGGCCGTATAGGTGACGATCTGGGCAAGTCCGGCGGCCTTTGCGCGCTTGAGCGCCAGGTAGGCGTCCTGGACGTATTCCGCGCCGGGGCGAAAGCCGGCGTTCAGGAAGACGATTCCGGCGGAAGCGGACACGGACTGCCGGATCCCCATCAGCGAGAACGGTTCGGCGAAGCAGAGACCGATTGCCTCGGCAGTGACTACCTCACGCTGCCCGACCACAGCAAAGGCATCGCCGGAAAGACGTGCGATGTAGGCCACCGGACCAAAAAACTCGCGCAGACGCGCACCAGTCATCTTCAGTACCAGGTCGCCGTAGTGTTGTCCGAGGATGTCGTTGACGGTGGCGAATTGATCGACATCGACGACCGCCAGGACGCCGTCACCGTTCGGAGCGATCTGGGCTCGCTGATTCAGTTCGACGATCAGTGCGTTACGATTGGGCAAACCAAGCTGACGGTCGAAGAAGGCGTCCCGCCGCAACTCCGCGACGAGGTCGACGTTCTTTGCACACAGGGCAATGTTGCTGCAGAAGACCTCGATCAGATGCTGGTCGAGCGGCGGTATGGGACGGGCGGCGTCGATGAAGGCGGCAAAACCCTCCTGCTCGGACTTCGCGAAGTAGAGTGTCGCGCTGTGGCGTCCGATACTGCTGACCCGACTCTCCAGGGCAGCGGTCAGAGCAGCAACGATGCGCAAGTCGTCGATCTCTTTCAGCCGGTGGTGGATGAGCGAACGGAAGCTTCCAGCTGCAGCAATCACCTGATAATCATTGGGTCCGGCATCGCCGGCGCGGGTCTCGGCAACGGCGCAGACCAAGCCTTCCGGCGGTACTCTGACGAGCGCCGCGATCTGCGTGATCAAGCCTTCAGCGAAAGCCTGCACGCCATGCTTGGCATTGAGCTGGTTGCTCGCCGCGACGATCATTTCCAGGCCCCGCCTGTTGGCCTCGAGACGCTGCAACTGATCGTAGGAGCGGATGGCCATGGTCAGACTGGTGAACAGCTTGCTTTCGCTCAGTTCGGCCTTGGTCTTGTAGTCGTTGATGTCGTAACGGGAGATCGTCTCGGCCTCCGGAGCATGGCCCGGTTGCCCCGTGCGCAGGATAATGCGCGTATTCGCCAACGCCTCATCGCTGCGGATGGTCTCGACCAGACGAAGGCCCGCGTCATCGCTTTCCATGACCACATCGAGCAAGACGACGGCGATGTCGGGCTGCGCGCGCAGCACGGCCAGCGCCTCGGCACCCGAGTGCGCGTGCAGCAATGCCAGAGGTCGGTCGAGGATGGTCATCGTCGCCAGCGCAAAGCCCGTCACCTCGTGCACACCGTCGTCGTCGTCGGCGACGAGAACGAGCCAAGGTCTCCGGCCGTCGGGATCTTCGCCACGCGGCTGCCCATCCTCGATGAACAGAATGTGATCGTCGCTTACAGACATCTTCTACCTCACCTACCACAGTGGATTTGTCCGCGTCCGTCGGCGCGAGCGAAGCGGACCCGATCGCTCGAGCCTGGGGCCTGCAAGGGCAAACACCCACTTTGCAAGTATAGGCTAAAACCAATCAGACCCTGACAGCCTGATGCGGGAGTGATGGAGTACGCGGGTCTGCCGGCGAAAGAAGGGAAGCGCGAAGCGGCCAGACGCCGCACGCGTGCGCTAACGTGCCGAGCTTTGCTCCGGCACCTGGTCGATCCTGAGCATCGCCACCAGTGCCAGCAGACCCAGAGCAACGGCGAACCAAAGGGTTGTCAGGCGGATGATCACGGTAGCCGCCAGCGCCAATGGCTGAGTTGACCCGATCAGGATCAACAGCCCGACCATGGTCGCTTCAACGCCTCCCAAGCCACCTGGCAAGAAGCTGATGGCGCCGACGAGCATTGCAAACGCATAGATGAAGACGGCAGCCTGCCAGCCTATGGGCGCTTCCATCCACTGCAGGACAAGATAGAAGGCATAGGCCTCGGCGCCCCAGGCAGCGATTGAAAGCACCAGTCCGAGCAAGAGATGGCGGCCGTGCAAACACGTCTGAACGTGTCCGAAGACCCCGCCGACAGCTTCCAGCCCCGCATGAAAGCGGCCTGGAACAAGCCGCGTAACCCACACGCCCACGCGGGCACGCCAAGTGGGAAGACGCAGGACCAGGAGCACCGTCAGGACGACGAGGCCCAGGCCAACCAGCACGGGGCGCGCCGAGTCGAAGGCCCAGAAGCCGATGGAAGCGAGGATGAGCACGCCGAGCAGGTCGGACAGCCTCTCTGCGAGAAAGGCCCCCAGGCTGCTCCGGTAACTCATTCCGCGGCTACTCAGGAACAGGCTGCGCACGGCTTCGCCGGCCTTCCCGGGAACGATCGTCAGACCGAATCCGGCCAGGTAGATCACCAGGCTCTCCCCACTCGGGATGCCGCACCCCAAAAGCCGCAGGAAGTATTGCCAGCGCACGAACCGCAACAGGTAATTGACCAGCGACAACACCAGGGCGATCGCCACGCCGCCGGCGCCCACCAATCCAAAGGCATGCGAGACCTCATGCCAGCCCCCCGATACCGACACGCCGAGATAGGCCAGGCCGCTCAGCACGGAGGTCCAGACCAGCCAGTGCTGATTGCGGCCGGACAGGAAAGTGGACAGTTTTGAATTCATGGTTGTCAAGAAATCAGCATCAGCGTCGCGGCAAGCCAGCACGCCACGGCGCCCCCCAACCAGGCATCGCGCACGATGTCGTGGGCGGTATCCGTCCCTTTGTGTTGATGATGCAGCAGGTAGATGTAGCGAAACACACCGAAGATAACGAAAGGAACCGTATAGATCAGGTTGGCCGTGTGATGGACGCGAATGGTGTCCGGACTCATGGTGTACAGGCTGTAACTCATGATGACGCCCGACGCGGTGATGCCGATCATCTTGTCCAGCAGCACCGGGCTGTAGTGCTCGAGAACGCGACGATGTGCAGAGTGTCCATCACCGAGCGTCAGCACTTCGGCTCGGCGCTTGGAAAACCCCAGAAAGAGGGTGATCATCACGCCACAGAGCACCAGCCATTGCGATGGCGGAATGCCCACACCCACCGTCCCCACCAGGATTCGCAGCATGAAGCCAGTGGCGATGATGAACACATCGATCAGGACCACATGCTTGAGATGCACCGAGTAGGCGATGTTCAGCACGCCATAGCCGAAAAGCATCGCCAGGGCCGCGGGCGACACCCACCAACCGAGACCGAGGCCAAGCGCCATGAGCACTATCCCGAGCGCCGCCGCCGCCGTCACACTGACCCGCCCCGCAGCCAGCGGCCGGTTCCGCTTGGTGGGATGCGCGGCATCGGCAGCGCGATCCAGGATGTCGTTGAGGGTGTAGACGCTGCTCGAAACCAGGCTGAAGCCAAGCGCCGCGCCAATGACCTTCAGGACGAGGTCCGAATCGCCCCATAGATGTCCAAAGATCAGGCCGGTAAACACGAAGGAGTTCTTCACCCATTGATGCGGGCGCATCAGCTTGATCAGGTCCAGCAGCTTTTTCAATTTCGTTCACCTTTCGGCATGGTGCGGTAATACGGATGGTCCGCCATCGCCAGCATTTCCCGGTCACCCCGGCTATCGCCGTAGGCATGAATGATTGCCTCCCTGGCCCCCAGCCACGCACGCAGTCGGCTGGCCTTCTGTTCGCCGTAGCAATTCCCGCCGTCCAACCGGCCCGACACCAGTCCATTGTCGTCACTGGCCAGTTGCGAACCGATCACGTGGTCGAAACCAACCGACTTCGCCCACGGTTCCAGGTAGTGGACCAAGGAGGCACTCACCAGAACGCAGACATGCTCTTGCCGCTTGTGCCAGAGGAAGCGGGCGTAGGCATCGTCCAGCAGCATGGCGGGCACGCGCTCTCGGGCGAAGCGTGTGCCGATGGCCTCGATGTCCGCCAGTGGGCGCTGGTGAAGGAAGGTGCGCAACAGCTTTTCCTTGGCCGCGTCATTACGCATCAGGCGGGCCGCGTAAGCGAGCAGGGCCGGTGAAGCCCTGGTCATCTTGATGGCGAAATTGACCGGCCCTGCGGCGTAGAGGAGAAACGGCAGGAGGCTGTCTCGCCGGGTGAGTGTGCCATCGAAGTCGAAGGCGGCAACGGTAATCTTCCCGGTATCCATTCAGAGTTTCAGTCGCTTGAAGAGCTTCTCTGGAATGTGGCGAATGATCAACATGATGTAGCGCCAGAACCAGGGAACATAGACGACGTCGCGTCGCGCCAGGACGGCGCGAACAATGCGCTCGCCGACGTAAGCCGGGCTGGCAACGAGGAACATCCCGGGAAGTCCGTAGGTCATCGGCGTATCGACAAACCCCGGCTTCACATCGACCACGGTCACCCCAGAAGTGAAGAGGCGGTTGCGCAGTCCTTGCAGATAGATGCTGAAACCGCCTTTGGCGGCCCCATAGACATAATTGCTTTGCCTGCCCCGGTCACCCGCCACGGAGGAAATGCCGACGATGAATCCCGCTCGCCGTTCCTCCAGGTAATCCGCACATAGAGCGAGAATCGCCGCGGGACCGACGAAATTGGTCAGCAACACGCGCTGCAGTTGTGGTTGATGGCGTGACGACGGAGAATCGCCAAGGTAGCCCACGGCAACCACCACGCCGTCGATCCCGCCGGGGAGGGACTGTACCTCGGAGAAGAATACGCCGTGCGTCTCCAGACGGTCGACATCGAACTCGCGGTGGCAGGTCTGATTGCCGAAACGGATAGCCAGATTGGTGGCGTCCCGTTGCAGTTCGTCGATGTCACGGCCCGCCAGGCACAGATGGTAACCTGCCGCCGCCAGGGTGCTTGCCGTCGCCCGCGCAATGGCGGACGTTGCCCCCAGAATCAAGACCCACCCTTTCATGCGGCGCCCCCAATCTCCAGGCGTCGGGCCAGACTCGAGGTGATCCGGTGCTGCGGATCCAGTTTGTTCTTGACGGTCAGCCATTCCTCGTAACGTGGATACATCCTCCGGAACGACGCCGCGCTCAGGCGGGCATCCTTCGCCAGATACACGCGCCCGCCGTGTTGAATGACCAGTTCATCCAGCGCATCGAGCAGCTTGAATAGATCGGGATCCCGCAAACTGAGGTCCAGTGCGAGAGTGTAACCGGGCATCGGGAACGAGAGCATCCCGTTTCCTGCCGGCCCCATGCGCTTCAGCACGGCCAGGAAGGACGCGTGCCGACTGCTGGCAATCCGCTCGAGCAGCTTGCGCATGGCATCGAAGGCGCCGGCTTCGGGGATGACGCACTGGTACTGAACGAACCCCCTCGTCCCATACATCCGGTTCCAATGGGAGATGTTGTCCAGCGGGTAGAAGAAGGAACGATAATCGGCAATGAAAGGGGCACGCTTGCGCGCTTGCGCAGCGAAGTAGGCCCCGTTGAACAGGCTGACACACGTCGGGTTGAGCACCCAGGCCGGCAGGTTGACCGGCACGGACAAGGCCCTGCCTGCTGGCAAGTCGTAAGGTTTGGCGCGGGCCTCGACCGGCAGTTCGTCGCACGCGGCATGATGCCCGGCCATGAGTACGCCGCGACCCAATCGCTTGCCAGCGGACAGACAATCGATCCAGGCGACGGTGTAGGGGGCATCGCGGTCCGGGTCGGAAAAGTGACGGAACAGTTCTTCGAGATTCGTCGCCGCGTAGTGCCTGGCTTGCACGTAAGCGCTGGAAATCGGGCGCAACTGCAATTCCACTTCGCCGATGAACCCGGTCAGACCCATTCCACCCACGGTTGCCCAGAACGTCTCCGGATTCGCGGTCGGCGAACAATCGATCGGGCCAGCCCCCGGTATCGCCAGGTGGATGGAATTGACGTAGTTGCCGAAGGAGCCATCGCAATGGTGATTCTTGCCATGAACGTCGGACGCCACCGCACCGCCGAGGGAAACGAAGCGTGTCCCCGGAGTCACCGGGAGAAACCACCCACGCGGCACAATGACGCGCAGCAGATCGTCCAGGCTGACGCCCGCCTCGGCGCGCAGCACCCCACGCTCCGGATCGAAGACCGAGATTCGGTTCAGCCTTTCGCTGAGAAACACATGCCCACCCTCGTTGAGGGCGGCGTCGCCGTAACTCCGTCCCAGACCGCGGGCGATGCCCGATTCCACGTCCGGCGAGAACTGCCGATAGCGCTCCGGTCGATGCAGGGTGCAGACCTGTCGTGGATAATTGTTCCACGAGGCCACGGGTGCAATCATTGTCGTCAAAGCGCATCTCTCCCAAGCGAACACCCAAAACCTCGTTGCCCCCGTGTCGCCAACCAGACCATGACGCAAATCGCGCCGCCGCGGATGTCACAAAGCGCGGCCCGATTGTGCCGGGCCTGACGTCAGCAGCGGTCCGTACCTCCGTGACCTCCTGTTGACCGACCATGCGTCTGGATCCCCTGTCTTCTTGTCTAGTGGGCTACCGAGGAGCAACAAGAGGACGCTCGCCGACAGCGCCGGTGCTTGGCGGACTACGTGCTCGTGCCCTGCGGCAGTTACTCGTCCGGAGAATCGCTGTCGATCGGCACTTCGTCGGTCTCGGCGTTCTGGTCGGTTGTTGCCCGCTGTTGATCGGCCGCCTTACCGGGGACCAAGTTCTTGACCACCGGCACGATCTCCGAATGCCTACCCCCGAGCAGGCGATATAGCTCCACTAGCATCTTCGCATGCGGGGCATGCTCCAGGCCAGTCTTCACCAATTGCTTGGCCTCCGCCTGTCTGCCGGTTTGCATCAGGTGCTCCGCCCAATGGGAATAAGCGGGCCAGTAGTCCGGTTTGATTGCCCGCGCCCGTGAAAACGCCTTCTCGGCAGCACCTAGATCCGAGGCCAAGAGTCGAGCCTCTCCGATGCGCGTGTAGATCTCCGGCAACAGTATGAAATTGGGGTCTTTGAGATTGTTCAAGACGTAGGTGTATTCACCGGCTGCGCCTTCTAGGAGGACCTTCCGTTCCCTTGGCGGCACTCCCGGCCGAAGTGCCCTGTTGCGATTGACCAGACCGCGACAATAATGATGCATGGCCCAAAACGTCTCACCCATTTGGGCCACCCACTTCTTCGCCAATGGTGATGCATTGCTGCCCCATTTATCGCCGTAGCCGGCGAAGCCCTGAGTATCCTTGCAGTATATTGGGAGCACAGCCCGTTCAGCATCGGTCGTCTCATACATGGCGAAGGCCTGGCCTGATGCCCACATCAGTACTACTCCGGCAACCAGCCGAAGCCGGCTTCCCATGTGGCGTGTCTTCATCGTCTTGCGCTCGTGCATGCCTTGCCTACTCCCTCGTACTTGAATGCAGTGATCAATGCTGGCGGCCCCAAGTCCTTCCACCACCCAAACTCCACAGCTGCCCCCGTCGGCCACGGCCAAACGACCCTCCCGAGGTTGAAAACGCAACCAGCGCAGCGGCGGCACTGGCAACGTCAGAACTGGAGCCGAACGCGATACCACCGGACAGCGTGCGTCGCACGGCCCCTGTCTAACGGTCATTGCAGGACAGGTAGCCACCCCGTATCATGAAATATTCAAAGGCGCGGTCTGCTCGCCAGCCAAAGTTCGAGGCACCAGGGGTGGTGCTGACGGAGGCACCTGAGCGATCCTGCCATGCTCTTTTCTTGGCATCGCGACGTCATCGTCGGCGATGTCTATTGGCGACGGAAAGCAGGGTTGTTTCACATTGAGTGCTCATCGAGTGGATTGGGCTCAAGATCATATTTTGCCAAAATATTCTCCATTGGTCTGTGGGAAATACCACGGATAGGCGCTCAAGCCCGGCATCATGGAGCCACCACCCCCAGCGGCTGACGCTCAGCCCGGCGAAAATTCTCTTGTTTTCAACGAACAGGAGCATTGTTCATGGCGGAGAGCCACGTGGTTACGGCCCTGATCAGCAAGCGCGCCGAACTGGCTGGGCTGATCGAGCATCATCAGAAGGAAATGGATCGTCTGGCGGATGATCTGGCCCACCTTGACGCCACCCTCAAGCTGTTTTCCCCGGAGATCGACCTGCGGACGATCCGGGTCAAGGCCCACCGGATGCGGAACCGTTTCTTCCGCCCGGGGGAATGCCAACGCCTGGTTCTGGACATCTTCCGCGAGGCTCAAGGCGCAGCGCTGAGCAGCCGCCAGATCGGCGAAGCGCTGACGGCACGCCGGGGTCTGGAAGCGACCACCGTCATGATCGAGCAGATGCGGAAGAACGCCATTGGCGTCGTGCATCGCCTGGAGCGTAGCGGCACCCTGATCCCTGCCGGCCGTGACGGGCACGGCGCCACCTGGGCGGTCGCCTGACGCTTTCACACCGCCAGGCTTTCCCCCAGTCGGTGGTTGCCCTGCCAGTACCCGCACCAATCCCGACTCACCAGGGCACGGGCGCACTTGCCGAGGATGTCCCGGAAGATGTCGCCGTTGCTCCAGCGCCGGGTGTCTTCCCGGTAGGCCATCTCGTTGGCGTAGTTGTCGAGGTACTTCGGAGCCGCCTTGTGGATCTGGCCGATGTGGAAACGGCGGAAGCGGGAGAAATACGATTCCGCCAGATTGTTGGTCGTGCCGTCATCGGCGCGGTACTCCTTGCCGTGGTTCACCCGGCGAACCGCGTACTTGGCAGGGAGCCGGTCGTAGGCGTCCGATTCGTCGGCACAGATCACCGAACCTGGCGCGATGTAGACTGGCGCCAGTTTGCCGAGGTCGGCCTGGTTCTCATTCTTGACGATGAAGGTCAGCGTCTTCTTGGCCCCGGCGTTGCCGGCCTCTACCTCCGCCTCGGTGTGCGCCTGACGCCTCACCAGGATGCAGCGCTTGTCCGGGTCTTGATTCTCCGCCAGGCGCCGGTCTACCCGGTCTTCCTTCTTGTTCTCCGGCCGGACCTTCCCGCCGACATACGCGCCATCCACGTGTATCTCGCCCTGCAGGGCGGATTCCTCCCGGTCCACCAGCAGGCTCTCCCGGATCTTGTGCAACAGCACGTAGGCGGTCTTGTGGGACACGCCCAGGTCGCGACCCACCTGCAGCGCGGAAATGCCCTTCACGGCGTTGGTAAACAGGATCACGGCCGCCAGGTACAGGCGCAGCGGCAGCTTGTGGAAGGCAAAAATCGTTCCGGACGTGACCGAAAAATCCTCCTGGCAGCCCGCACAACGCCAAATCTTGCGCGCCGGGCGAAAGTAGTGCCGATGCTCCATGCCGCAGTGTGGGCAGACCACTTTCTCCCCGTCGCCCCAGCGCAAGCCGCGGAACAGCGTAAACGCGTCGTCGTCACTCATCGCCAGGACCTGAACCACGGACAGGGTACGGGCTTTGGCTTTCAGGAGGAAATGTAAACTCATCGCACGGGCTCATGGGGTTGGGTCATGAGCCGCAGTGTAGGGCGCTAGAGGCTCACAGAATGAGCTCGCCAGAAGAACAGGGGCGGCGTCGCCGCCAAGCCCGGCGGACGAGTGGGGTGGCTGCTCCATAATGCCGCGGTTTTCGGCAACTGAGGCGCAGAGAGGTGGCCCCGTTTGTTTGGACAGAAAACGTGCTTTGATAAGTGGAACCTTGCCAGTTGTGGTCGACTGACCGGTGATACGGTTGGTTTTGACCTTCCGGGATTTTATACAAAACGAATAGAGCTCGGTGGAGCTTGTGGGCGAAGGGACGCGCGGTGGGAAAGTCGCCAGACTTTTCCACGGCAAGCGGCCCGGTGCGCGACAGCGCATCGTCCACAAATCCACGGAGTCCCTTCCTCATGCCTTACGCCGCTGGTCGGGTTGCGGACGCGATTGCCGCGAAGTAGGCGACGTTCGGCGTCTTGCCATCCAGGGAGCGATGGGGTCGTCGCTCGTTGTAGAAGCGTAGATACGTGGCCAGGTTGGCCTTCGCATCGGCGACGCCGTCATAGGCCTTGAGATAGACCTCCTCGTACTTGACACTCTTCCACAGACGTTCGACAAAGACGTTGTCCCGCCAGGACCCCTTGCCGTCCATGTTGATCCGGATGTGGTGCATCTTGAGCAACCCCGTGAACTCACCGCTGGTGAATTGACAACCCTGATCGGTGTTGAAGATCGCTGGGCGACCGTAGCGGTGGATGGCTTCTCGCACCGCGTCCAGACAGAAGTCGGTCGTCAAGGTGTTGGAAAGCCGCCAGGCAAGGACCCGCCGCGAGAACCAGTCGATCACGGCGAACAGGTAGAGAAAGCCCCGGCGCATCGGGATGTAGGTGATGTCCGCCGCCCACGCCTGATTGGGCCGCTCGATCGCGAGGCCGCGCAGGAGATACGGATGGATTTCATCACCCCGCTGCCGACGAGAGGTGTTGGGCTTCCGATAGAGGGCTTCGATCTCCATGCGCGCCATCAGGGTGCCGATGTGCTTGCGCCCGGCCTCGAAGCCCTCGGGGCGCAGAAGATCGCGCAACATGCGTGTGCCGGCGAACGGGTGCTCGATATGTAACTCGTCTATCCGCCGCATCAGGGTCAGGTCCGCCGGCGAGACCTCACGTGGCGTGTAGTACGCGCTCGAACGGGCAAGCCCAAGCACGGTGCACTGATGCGATACGGGGAGCTTGTGGTTGCGGTCAATCATCGTCTTGCGCTCAGCAGGCCCGCCTTGGTGAGCGCATGTTCTAAGAAATCGTTTTCCAGCGCTAACTGACCGATCTTGGCGTGCAGTTTCGTCAGGTCCGGATCACTGCTTGCGGGGCTGCTGGCGTCACCAAAAACCTGGACCGCACGCTCCGTCAGTTGCCGCTTCCAGTCCGTGATCTGATTCGGGTGAATGTCATACTGCTGCGCCAGCTCCGCTAGCGTCTTGTCGCTCTTCAGCGCCGCCACTGCCACTTGCGCCTTGAATGCCGGTGTGTGGTTCCGCCTCGTCCTTCTTGCCATGCTCTTGCTCCTGGTGTGGCCGCTTACGCAGCCGTTCGTGGGGGCAAGGCTACCACCTATCCTCCTGTCCGAATTTCCGGGGCCCGCTCTCCCGGCGCTGGAGCAACGGCCACATTCTCCTGGATATCGTCGGCAAGTGCGCCCGTGCCCTGGTCAGCCGGGATTGGTGTGGGTACTGGCAGGGCAACCACCGGCTGGGGGAAAGCCTGGCGCTGTAAGGGTGTCATGCGACTGACCAGGTCGCGCCGTGTCCGTCACGGCCCGCGGGAATCAGAGTGCCGGTGCGCTCCAGGCGATGCACGACGGCAATGGCGTTCTTCCGCATCTGCTCGATCATGACCGTGGTGGATTCCAGGCCTTGGCGTACCGCCAGGGCTTCGCCGATCTGGCGGCTGCTCAGCGCCGCGCCCTGAGCCTCGCGGAAGATGTCCAGAACCATGCGCTGGCATTCCCCCGGCCGGAAGAAGCGGTTCCGCGTCCGGTGCTCCTTGGCGCGGAGCGTCCGCAGGTCGATTTCCGGGGAAAACAGCTTGAGGGTCGCGTCTAGGTGGGCCAGATCAACTGCCAGTCGCCCCATTTCCTTCCTGTGATGCTCGATAAGCCCGGCCATCTCGGCATGCTTGGTTACCAGGGCCGTCACCACGTGGCTCTCTGCCATGAAAAATGCTCCTGTTCGTCGAAAACAAGTGCATTTTGGCTGAGCCGACGGCTACGCGCTGGGGGTGGTTGCTCCATAATGCCGCTAAATCTCAGTCTGTGATAACATCCCGCATCTCTTAGCAGAGCGCCCAGCTTGCGCGGCGCGTCACTACAGGACGTTCGCTTGGGCTCTGTCCGCAAGTCCGTTTACTACTCCCTGGCGCAGAACTATCTTCTCATGGTTCTACAGCTCGCCACCACCATGGTCCTCGCCCGCATCCTGCGGCCCGATGAAGTAGGGATATTTTCGGTCGCAGCATCGCTTGCCGCGCTGGCTTCCGTGGTCAGGGATTTTGGCGTCGCCGAGTACCTTATTCAGGAAGCCAATCTTACGCGCGACAAGATCCGTGCCGCGCTGGCGATCAATATCATGGTCTCGTGGACCATGGCGGCGTTGATGTTTGGGGGCAGTTTCGTGGCCGGGGAATTCTATTCTCAAGCGGGAATCGGCAGCGTCATGCGCGTTCTGGCCTGCAACTTTCTGCTGATTCCCTTCGGCGCCATCACGATGGCCTACTTTCGGAGGCAAATGAACTTCGCTCCGAACTTCCGCATCACCATGGTCGCCGGCGTCGCTTCTTCCATTGCTGCAGTGGCCTTGGGAATGTCGGGTTTCAGTTATATGAGCATGGCTTACTCATCCCTGTTGGGCGTCGCGATCACGGTGGCGATGACTCTCGCCATGCGCCCGCCGGAGTTGCCACGCTGGCCGGGACTCAAGGAAATCCGAGGAGTCCTGGCGTTTGGCGGGTTCGCCAGTGGCATCTACGTCTTTGGCCAACTGGGCAGAAGCGCGCCCGACCTGATCATTGGCCGCACCTCCGGCATGGAGGATGTAGGCTTCTTCAGCCGCGCCAGCGGCTTGCTGGAGTTGTTCGTACGCACGGTCATGTCAGCCGTCCACAGTGTCGCCCTACCCTATTTCGCGGCAACGCGACGAGACGGTGGCAACGTCAGCGAGGGTTTCCTGAAGACCGTCCTGATGACGACCTCGATTGGCTGGCCCTTCTACGCGGTCTGTGCGTGTCTGGCTTTACCGGTGATTCGTGTCCTCTATGGCGACCAATGGGACGCGACGGTGCCCTTGGTGCGTATTCTCTGCTTTGCGATGGCTATCGACCTCGTCCTCCTGATGTCCACGGAGCTGCTTCTGGCCCTCTCGGAGGTCCGGAAAGCCAGCCTGCTGCAGGTGAGCATGCAGGTCTTGCGCACACTGATTATCCTCGCCGCCGCCCCTTTCGGCCTCTCGACAATCTGCTACGGCCTAGTTGTGACAAGCATCTTGAATGTGGTATTGGCATTCTTCTTCTTGGCTGGCTCGATCACCCTGCTCGGTCGCGATGTTGCGAAAGCCTGCCTGCCAGGCTGTGGAATCACGGCTACCGCGGTACTTGGCGCGCTGAGCGGAGTATTCATCGCAGAACAACTGACGGCCCCGTACATCGGCCAACTGGCGGCAGGAGGCGTGCTGGCGTTGACGGCGGCCCTTGCCGCCGTTTGGCTGACTAAGCACCCCTTCGCCAACGAACTCAGGCTATTGCGGAAACGATTGCCGGTCGGCGCTAGGCAGGACCGATCCAAGTGAGAACCTAATTAGCAATGAGCGTCAGCTGAGCGCATCTGGTGAGCCCAGCGGGGCTTAGCCTGGACTCCGTCACTACACGGAGAGCAGCGCCATGGCCATGAATCGAATCCAGTTTCAACCGGGGTTGTCGATGCCGGAGTTCACCCAGCGCTTCGGAAGCGAGTCGCAGTTCGCAGCAGCCTTGGAGGCGGCACGTTGGCCGAACGGGTTTTCCTGTCCGCGCTGCGGTGAGCGGGCGCACTGTGTGCTGCGCGGGGGGTCGTGCAAAGTGTTTCAGTGCAACGCCTGTCGGCATCAAACCTCGCTGATCGCCGGAACGGTGTTTCAGGGCACCAAGCTGCCGCTGACCGTGTGGTTCCTGGCGATCTACCTCATCAGCCAGGCCAAGACGGGTCTGTCGGCGCTGGCTCTGAAGCGGTATCTGGGAGTGAGTTATCCCACTGCCTGGCTTATCCACCACAAGCTGATGCGGGCGATGGAGCAGCGGGAAGAACGCTATGTGCTAAATGGCCAGGTGCAGGTCGATGACGCTTACCTGTGCGGCGAACGAACGGGCGGCAAGGCAGGGCGGGGTTCTGAGGACAAAGTCCCGTTCGTGGCCGCGGTTTCGTTCAGCGATGAAGGCCACCCCCTGCGTGCCAAACTCACGCTGATTCCCGGTTTTACCCTGAAGGCAATTGCCGAGTGGGCCAAGAGCAACCTCGCACCGGGATCGACGGTGCTGTCGGATGGTCTGGCTTGCTTCAACACCGTCACCGACGCCGGCTGCGTTCATCAGCCGACCGTCGTCGCCGGGCGAAAGCCCAAAGACCTGCCAGAGTTCAAGTGGGTCAACACGGTCTTGCGCAACCTCAAGACCAGCCTTTCGGGTTGCTACCACGCGCTTGCCTTTCGCAATCCGTTCGGGTGGGGTAGGTTGCGCCTGCTGCATGAAGAATGACGGGAAATGAGGGAACTCCAGGGCTTCCGTACTCGGATAGCATAGTCTACTTCGTCATATTCAGAGAGGCAAAAATTGCTGACGGCCAGACTTTATGACAATAGCTTGTAAACCCGCGCGAAATCGGGTCTACTCTCGTCTTTTGGACGACAGAAATGACTCTGACGAGGGGGGCAAGCCTGATGTGCTGTTTCCGGGAAGTGGATGACCCGCGTAAACGCAGCAATGGGACACTGCATGACTTCCAGGAAGTTCTTGTGATTGCTATCGCAGCCGTCCTCTCCGATTGTGACACCATCGAAGACATCGCCCTTTGGGGACGTGAGAAGGAAGATTGGTTGCGTCAGTTCCTGGTGCTGCTGAACGGCGTGGCCTCCGAGGAAACGTTTCTGCGCATCTTCCGAGCCCTCGACCCGAAGCAATTTGAGGCGGCGTTCCGCCGTTGGGTGGCTGGGGTGGTCGGTACCCTGACAGGCGGCCTGGGGGTGGATGGCAAGACGGTACGCGGGTCGGGCAGTGGCGGCGAGAGCGCCATTCACATGGTCAGCGCCTTCGCGACGGAACTGGGCGTCGTTCTCGGCCAGGAAAAAGTCGCCAGCAAGAGCAATGAGATTACCGCGATCCCGGAACTCCTGAAGGCACTGTATATCAACGGGTTGCTGCTCACCATCGACGCCATGGGGTGCCAGAAGAACATCGCCCGTCAGATCACGGACCAGGGCGGCGACTACCTGCTGGCGGTCAAAGGCAACCAACCGACGCTGCTGGACGCGATCGAGACGGAATTCATTGACCAGTACCAATCGGACGACGTCGACCGCCACCGCCAGGTGCACCCGTCCCATGGCCGGATCGTCGCTCAAATCGCTTCGGTGCTGCCCGCGGAAGGGATCGTTGATCTGGCCGATTGGCCCGAATGCAAGAAGATCGCTCGGGTCGACTCCCTGCGTAAGGTCGGTAACCACGAGTCGAAGCTCGAGCGGCGCTACTACATCAGCTCTCGTGAACTGACGGCCGAACAACTCGCCGCCGCGGTGCGAGCCCACTGGGGCATCGAGAACCGCCTTCACTGGGTTCTCGATGTCAGCTTTGGCGAGGATGCCAGCACCATACGCAAGGGCAACGCCCCACAGAACCTCTCCCTCCTGAAGAAAATCGTCCTCAACCTGATTCGTCTGGATACCGCCGACAAGACCAAGACCAGCCTGCGCCTGAAGCGCAAGTGCGCCGCTTGGACGGACGACGTCCGGATGAGGATACTGGGTTTCACTTCCCTGGGCTTCACTTCGCAATGACATCCGAGTGAGCAAGCCCTGGGGGGAACTCATGCCGGAAATGAGAAATCCAGCTTCATGGAATATTGGCATTGGCTAATAGGGCACCAACGCCTTAGGGAAACGCTGATTTAATCGCAGCATATCCGCATGGTATAATACGGGCATTGAGCACACGCCGGGTAGCGAGATGAAGCAGATCAGTTTTTCCGAAGTGGAATTTGAAGGCAAGAAGCGGACGACGCGTCGAGAGGTGTTCCTTTCCGAAATGGAGAAGGTAACCCCGTGGGCGGAGGTACTTGAGGTGATCGGGCCGCACTACCCGAAGGGGAAGCGGGATCGCCCGCCGGTGGGTCTGGAGCGGATGTTGCGGGTGTATCTGGTGCAGCAATGGTACGGCCTGTCGGATGAGCAACTGTGTTCCAAGTCAAGCGTTTTTAGGGGCGTTTGGGTGTTCTGGATTCCAGGGGATACCCGATTTGACGATCGCGTTCATAATCGTCAGCATCTTATGCATGCAAGCGACCAAGGC
>Ga0209794_1000784_pt1 | contig 35532 bp, 42 predicted proteins | sample EBPBio232013_DNA_FD_185869 | JGI IMG/M metagenome (GOLD analysis project Ga0209794, IMG submission 185869) | Wastewater treatment Type I Accumulibacter community from EBPR Bioreactor in Madison, WI, USA - Reactor 1_5/23/2013_ DNA (SPAdes)... | ecosystem: Engineered > Bioreactor > EBPR >... | reverse complement strand
GGTCTGCCGCGGCCGTCCGCATCGCTGTGCCGGCCCCGGGTGGGGGCCAACAAAAAGACCCCCCGGGTACGGGAGGTCTGCGCGACGAGGAAGCGTCGTCGCGCTAGTCGATAATGAGGGTTGCCCACGACATGACCGCAGGCTCGCACGGTCCCGGCGAACGGTGCGCGGCTGTCTCGGAGTTCGGTACGCCGGGTGCGCGGCAGGTTCGGTCGCCGGCTCACTTCTCGCGCCGTTGCCCACGCCGTACGACGTACGCCGCGAGCGCCGAGACCGCGACGATGGTGAACGCATCCTGCGGGCTGAACAGCACGCTGAGCACGACCAGGGCCACGACGGCGAGAGCGATCATGCCGACCGCCGACGTGGGGTCGCGCAGCTGCCATCGGCTCATCGGGCCATCCCGGAGCGGGCGGCGGGCGCCGCCAGCGGCAGCAGGTCGGCGGCCCGCACCCCCGCCAACGAGTCCACCAGCACCAGCCCCGGGGCCGGGTCGACCGGCTTGACGCACGGCGTCACCAGCGTCGGGATCCCGGCGGCCACCGCGGAGGCCGCCCCGGTGCTGGAGTCCTCGACCGCGACGCAGTCCGAGGCCCGACCGGCCAGGCCGAGCAGCTCCAGTCCGGTCAGGTAGGGCTCGGGGTGCGGCTTGCCGCGGGTCACGGCATCGCCGGTGACCAGGGCTGCGAAGGTGCCCTCGGGCAGCGCCCGCAGCACCACCTCGAGCACCGGGCGCCACGACATGGTCACCAGCGCCTGGGGCACCCCGGCGGCGCTCAGTTCGTCGATGAGTTCCCGCGCCCCCGGGCGCCACGGCACCGCACCGCGCAGCCCGTCGACGACCCCGCCCTGCAGACGGTCCACGATCCGCTCCCGGTCCAACGTGACGGGTGTCCGGGCCCGGATCAGGTCCGCAGAGTCCAGCAGCGCCAGACCGACCAGGCTCAGGGCGTCCTCGTGGGTCCAGACCCCGCCGTACTCCTCGACCAAGGCCCGCTCCTGGGCGAACCACAGGGGCTCGGTGTCCATGAGGGTGCCGTCGAGGTCCCACAGGACGCCGGCCGGCAGCGCGGTCAAGGCGGTCGGCTGGGTGTTCGGCGCGGGCAGCTGGTCTTCGTCGATGCTCATACCTTGAAATACGTCGCTTCCGGGTGGTGCAGCACGATCGCGTCGGTCGACTGCTCGGGGTGGAGTTGCAGTTCCTCGGACAGCTCGACGCCGATCCGCGCGGGATCGAGCAGCCGCACGGAGGTGACCCGGTCCTCCAGGTCGGGACAGGCGGGGTAGCCGAAGCTGTAGCGGCAGCCGCGGAACTTCACGTCCAGCACGTCGGCCAGCGGCAGCGCGCCCATCCGGTCCAGTCCCAGCTCCTCGCGCACCCGGGCGTGCCACATCTCCGCCAGGGCCTCGGTGAGCTGGACGGAGAGGCCGTGCAGCTCCAGATAGTCGCGGTAGGCGTTGTCGGCGTACAGTCCGGCGGTCACCTCGGAGACGTGGTTGCCCATCGTGACCAGCTGCAACGCGATCACGTCCGGCCCCGCAGCCCGCGCCTCGGCCTCGTCACGGAAGAAGTCGGCCAGGCACAGCCGCCGGTCCCGGCGCTGCCTCGGGAACGTGTAGCGGCCCACCTCGGCCGGCAGCTCGTCGGGGCCGGCAGACGCGCCGGGCTCGGGCATCCCGGCAGGGTCGAGGACGATCAGGGTGTTGCCCTCGGAATAGCAGGGGAAGTAGCCGTAGACCACGGCCGGTTCCATGATCTGTTCCGCCGCGATCCGGTCCAGCCACATCCGCAGTCGGGGCCGGCCCTCGGTCTCGACGAGCTGGTCGTACGTCGCGCTCTCGCGTCCCTCGCCCTCGCCGCGGCCGGGCTTGAGCCCCCACTGCCCGAGGAAGGTGGCCCGTTCGTCCAGATAGGCCGCGATGTCGGCCAGCGCGATCCCCTTGACGACGCGGGTGCCCCAGAACGGCGGAGACGGTACGGCGACCGCTGCGCCACGCGCGACGTCGGAGCGGGTGGTGTCGGACAGGTCCGGCCCGTCGTCCCCGCCGGCGGCCCCGCGCGTGTTCACCCGGCGGGCTCGCAGCGGCGGCAGCGTCTCGGCCAACGTCGGGCCGCCGGGCACCCGGGCCGCCGCGACCGCGTCCATCAGCCGCAAGCCCTCGAAGGCGTCGCGGGCATAGCGCACCTCGCCCGCATAGATCTCGGCGAGATCGCTCTCGACGTACGCCCTGGTCAGCGCCGCCCCACCGAGCAGCACCGGCCAGCGGGCGGCGAGCCCGCGCTCGTTGAGCTCGGTCAGGTTGTCCTTCATGATGACGGTCGACTTCACCAGCAGGCCGGACATCCCGATGGCGTCGACATCGTTGGCCTCGGCCGCCGCGATGATGTCGGTGATGGGCTGCTTGATGCCGAGGTTGACGACGTCATAGCCGTTGTTGGACAGGATGATGTCGACGAGGTTCTTGCCGATGTCGTGCACATCGCCCTTGACGGTGGCCAGCAGGATCTTGGCCTTCGCCTGCCGGGCCGTGCCGGAGGACTGGGCGGCCGCCTCGATCGACGGCTCCAGGTAGGCCACCGCGGCCTTCATGGTCTCGGCGGATTGCAGCACGAACGGCAGCTGCATCCGGCCGGAGCCGAACAGCTCCCCGACGGTCTTCATGCCCGTCAGCAGATGGTCGTTGATGACGGCCAGCGGGTCCTGACCGCCGTCGAGGGCCTCCTGCAGATCGGCGTCGAGTCCGGTGCGCTCCCCGTCGATGATCCGCTGGGCGAGCCGCTCGTTCAGGGGCAGCGCCGCGAGCGCCGCGGCCCGGGACTGCTTGACCGAGGCCGAGTCGACCCCCTCGAAGAGCTCCAGCATGCGGGCCAGCGGGTCATAGGTGAGGTTGCCGGACTCGTCGTACTCGCGGCGGTCGTAGACGAGATCGAGGGCGACCTTGAGCTGCTCGGGTTCGATCCGGGCCACCGGCACGATCTTGGCAGAGTTGACGATCGCGCTGGTCAGGCCAGCCTTGACGCATTCGTCGAGGAACACGGAGTTGAGCACCTGCCGGGCGGCGGGCTTGAGGCCGAAGCTGACGTTGGAGACGCCGAGAGTGGTGCTGACCCCGGGGTAGCGGGCGGTGATCTGCCGGATCGCCTCGATGGTCTCGATGGCGTCGCGGCGGGTCTCCTCCTGCCCGGTGGCGATGGGGAAGGTGAGGCAGTCGACGATGATGTCCTCGACCGCCATGCCCCACTGCCCGGTCAGGGCATCGATGAGCCGGCTGGCCACGGACACCTTGTGCTCGGCCGTGCGCGCCTGCCCGGTCTCATCGATGGTGAGCGCGACGACGGCGCAGCCGTGCTCGGCCACCAGCGCCATCATCCGGGCGAACCGGCTGTTCGGGCCGTCGCCGTCCTCGTAGTTCACGGAGTTGATGACCGCGCGGCCGCCCATCCGCTCCAGCCCGGCCTGGACGACGGCCGGCTCGGTGGAGTCGAAGACCAGCGGCAGCGTCGAGGCCGTGGCGAACCGATAGGCGATCTCGCTCATGTCGGCGGCGCCGTCGCGGCCCACGTAGTCGACGCAGACGTCGAGCAGGTGGGCGCCGTCGCGGGTCTGGTCGCGCGCGATGTCGACGCAGTCGTCCAGGCGGCCCTCCAGCATGGCCTCCCGGAACGCCTTGGAGCCGTTGGCGTTGGTGCGTTCACCGATGGAGAGGTAGCTGGCGTCCTGGCTCAACGGCACGGCCGTGTAGAGGCTGGCGACGCTGGGCTCGCGGGTCACTTCGCGGGCCGGCACCGGGGCCCCGCCGACCGCCTCGACCACGGCCTTGAGGTGCGCCGGGGTGGTGCCGCAGCAGCCGCCGACCAGGGCCACGCCGTACTCGCGCACGAACCGCTGGTGGGCCGCCGCGAGTTCCTGCGGGGACAGCGGATAGTGCGCGCCGTCCTTGGTCAGCACCGGGAGTCCCGCGTTGGGCAGGACGCTGATCGGGATGGGGCTGTACGTCGAGAGATGGCGCAGGTGTTCGCTCATCTCGGCCGGGCCGGTCGCGCAGTTGAGACCGATGGCGTCGATGCCGAGCGGAGCGAGCGCGACCAGCGCCGCGCCGATCTCGGAGCCCATCAGCATGGTGCCGGTCGTCTCGACCGTGACCTGGGCGATGATCGCCAGGTCGGCGTCTCGCTCGGCGAGGGCCCGCTTGGCGCCGACCACCGCGGCCTTCGCCTGCAGCAGGTCCTGGCAGGTCTCGATCAGCAGGGCGTCGGCGCCGCCGTCGATGAGTCCGAGGGCGCACTGCTGATAGGCGTCGCGCAGGTCGGCGTACGGCGCGTGCCCCAGGCTGGGCAGCTTGGTGCCGGGGCCGATCGAGCCCAGCACAAACCGGGGCCGCTCCGGCGTGGCCCAGGCGTCGGCGGCCTGCCGCGCCACCCGCGCCCCCGCCTCGGCCAGTTCGTAGGTGCGCTCGGCGATGTCGTATTCCCCGAGGTTGGCGAGGTTGGCCCCGAACGTATTGGTCTCGATCGCGTCGCAGCCGACCTCCAGGTAGGCGTCGTGCACGGAGCGGACGATGTCCGGCCGGGTCACGTTGAGGATCTCGTTGCAGCCCTCGTAGTTCTGGAAGTCGGCCAGGCTCGGCTCCTGGGCCTGCAGCATCGTGCCCATGCCCCCGTCGGCGACGATGACGGTGTGGCCCAACCGGGCCTTGAATTGCGCGGCGGTTTGCGCGGCACGACGGTGCTCGGAGCGGCTGCTCACGGCTCTCCTCGGGGAAGATATCGAGGCGCCGGAGCGCCTGCGGGGGATATCGCCATGATATCGAGCGCGGTGCGGACGCCCTCGACGTCCCCCGTCAGGCCTCCTCGCGGGCCCACGGGCGGCGGCGTCGTAGGCTGGTGCGGTGATCGACCTCGACGACGTACCGCCGCTGCGCCGCCCCATCGTGCTGGCCGCCTTCGAGGGTTGGAACGACGCCGCCGAGGCCGCCTCGACACTGATCACCCACCTGGTGGACGCCTGGGACGCCCAGCCGGTCGCCGCCCTGGACCCCGAGGACTATTACGACCTCCAGGTGAACCGGCCGCGGGTGGCCGTCGAGGAGGACACCGGCGTACGCCGAGTGACGTGGCCGACCACCACGATCCTGGTCGCGACGCCCCCCGGGATGGATTGCGACGTGATCCTGGTCGACGGGATCGAGCCGTCCATGCGCTGGCGCAGCTTCGTCGGCGAGTTGCTGTCGTTCGCCGAGGAGAACGACGCCGAACTGGTGGTCTGCCTGGGCGCCCTGCTCGCCGAGGTGCCGCACACCCGGCCGCTGCCGGTGCTGGTCACCTCCGAGAACGCGGTGCTGCGTGAGCGCCTGACCGCGGAGCGCAGCACCTACGAGGGGCCGACCGGGATCGTGGGCATCCTCGCCGACGCGGCCAACGACCGGGATCTGCCCGCCGTCTCCGTCTGGGCCTCGGTGCCGCATTATGCGGCGGGCGCCCACTCCGCCAAGGCCACCCTGGCGATGATCCGCCGCCTGGAGGACCTGTTCGGCTGGACGCTGCCGCACGGCGACCTCGCCGAGGGCGCCCGGGCCTGGGAGCGCGGCGTCGACGAACTGGCCGGCACGGAGGAAGAGGTGGCCGACTACGTGCGCCACCTGGAGGCCGCCACCGACGCCGCTGACTCCCCCGCCGCCTCGGGGGACGCGATCGCGCGCGAGTTCGAGCGCTACCTGCGCGGGCGTGGGGAGCCCGACGCGCCGCGCTGATCCGTTGTCGGTCAGAGGATCTCGACGGCGATCAGTCGCTCGGCGGCCTTAGCCAAGCGCCGGTCGCGGGTGAGCAAGGGAGCGTCCACCACGTCGCCGAGCACGACGTACAGGGCGTCGTACGCCGTCATCGCGTCGGCGAGGTCCAGCACCCGTACGAGCATCGCGGGTTCTGCCTGCCACCGCTCGAGCGGAAGGTCGGCGAGGTCCACCGCGGCCTCGGCGCACCGGCGGGGCGACAGATGCCGACCTCGTCGAAGCCCTCGCAGGGCGTTCAGGACCTCGGCGTCGAGGTGCGCGGGGGCGACCATGCGCCGTCCGCGGATCCCGTCCTGCACCCTCTCGGCGTCCTCGGCCACCAGGGCGTCGACCACGACGGAAGCGTCAACGACCAGGCGACTCATGCCGGGTGGTCGTTGCGGGACTCACGGTCCCAGCGGATCAGGTCCACCGAGGAGACGCCGGCTCTCTCGGATCGGGCCCGCACCCGGGCGAAGACCTCGTCCTGGGTGGGCCGCTCCGCCTCCTGGGTGAGAAGCCTCTTGAGGTAGGTGTTGAACGAGTCCCCACCGGCCGCGGCGCGCGCCTTGAGCCGGTCGCGAGTCCCCTCGTCGAGATCACGGATCTGGATGGTGACGGCCATGCAAGCATTTTCGCATGACCTCATGACGTACTGCCCTCATCGCAGCGAAAAACCCCCGTGACACGGCATGGATCTGTGGCACAGTGAGCGCAGCGGCGCCGCTTGGCGCCCAGCCCGCGCGTGGACCCCAGCTCCCGCGGTGCGGCGAAGGGGAGCGCATCCTCGGGCGTCGTACGTCTCGTGGTCCCGACACTTCGGGCCGCGTCGCCACGCTGGGGGTGCGCCGCGCGGTCGAGGTGCGAGATGACCAAAGACAGCGACGTCAAGCGACTGATCCGCGACCGGATGGCGCGGACCGGCCAGAATTACACCGCGGCCCGAGCGGACCTGCTCGCGGGCCGGCTCGAGACCGACGGGCCGTCGGGGCTTGCCGGTCCAGGTCGGCAGGGCGCACCGGCCGCCGAGACCGGCGCGGACGCCGCAACCGTGTCGGCCGACTGGACCGCTGCCGAGCGCGAGCAGGAGCTGGTGGTCAGCCGGTTCGTCCGGGACGGTCGGCTCGTCACGTTCCCGCAGCGCCGCAAGGCCCGTGCTGCCGTGCTGCTGCATCTCGTGGCCCTCTTCGAGCCGGGCCGCAGCTACCCCGAGCCGCAGGTGAACGACCTGTTGCGGCCGTTCGACGCCGATGTCGCGTTCTGGCGGCGGGAGCTGGTCAACTACGGCTATCTGCACCGGGACGCCGGGATCTACCGGCTGGCCTCGACGCCGCCGATTCGGCCGGCGCACCTGATGCAGGAGATCCCGGCCTGGGAGGCGCTGTGGCTGCCCGGGCACCTGTCCCCGGGGTCGTGACGCGCCGGCGCGGGCCGCGACTTGCGACGCGCGAAGCGCCCTGGTAGGACCGCTCGACCTTGCTCATCGGCGGGAGCACTGGCAGCGTCGGGGCATGCGAGTCGTGCGCATCATCCCCGACCTGACCGTGGAGAGCCTTGCCGCGGCCGAGGAGTTCTACGGCGACTACCTGGGCCTGCGCCGAGAGGACCTCGGCCTCGACTGGGTCACCCGCTACCTGGCCCCCTCGGGTGCCACCCTGCAACTCGTGACCCGGGATGCCTCCGCACCCGTCGTGCCCGTGATCTCCATCGCGGTCGATGACGTGGATGAGGCCTACCGAGACGTGGTACGCCGTGGGTACGACATCGTCCACCCCCTCACGACCGAGGAGTGGGGGGTGCGCCGGTTCTTCGTCCGTACTCCCGACGGCCAGGTCGTGAACGTCCTTCGGCACCGCGAATAGGGCGCCGAATAGGCGGTCGAACGACCACCCGCTCGATGAGGGCGATGGACCGCCCGCTCGATGGGGGCGATGGACCGCCCGCTCGATGCCGTGCCTGCAGCAGGAGCCACAGCGCCGTGGAGGCCTCACGCACGCCGGCGGGTGAGGTAGTCGCGGCGAGTGAGGTGGCCAGCGCTCAAGAATGCAGGTGTCGTTGCAGGGTTGGGGCTGCTATCACGACCCCAACCCTGCGCCGCCGGATGCATTCTCGGCCGACCCGGCAGTCAGGGCTTCGTCCGCAGCATCTGTTATGTCGCCACGACCCTGGCGGCTGCCCGGGCGGCATCGAGGTGAGCCTTCGTGAACAGTGACCGGGTTTCGAGCCCGACGTCGGTGACCGGACCGCCCGGCTGCCCGCTCCGGTCGATGGCGCAGACGACGACGTCAACCGTGGCGCCCAGGACGCGCAGCGCCGCGGTGGCCTCACGCACAGCTCCACCGGTGGTCAGCACGTCCTCGATCACGGTGACTCGGCGGCCCGCAACATCCGCGCCCTCCGCGAGGCGGCACGTGCCGTAGGTCTTGGCCTGCTTGCGGACGAAGACGGCGGGCCACCCGGTCAGGGCGCTGAGCATCGTGGCGATGGGTATGCCGCCCAACTCCAGTCCGCGAGGAGCTCGGTTCCCTTCGGCACAAGAGGCACCATCTGCTCGGCCACGGCTCGCAGCAGGGCAGGGTCGGACTCGAAGCGGTATTTGTCGAAGTACTCGTGCGCGACCTGACCGGAGCGGAGGGTGAACTCCCCGGTGAGGCGGCACGTGGCGTCAAGGGCCCGCGCGAGGTCGGAGTGATCCACGGACGCCAGGATCTCACTCGTGTCGCCAAAGGCGGGCTCCGGTCCGATGTGCGGCCGGCGAATCGCCAGGGCGGTGGCGGCCCATGGGGGTGAGGTGGTCAGCGCTCAAGAATGCAGGTGTCGTTGCAGGGTTGGGGCTGCTATCACGACCACAACCCTGCGTCGATGGGTGCGTTCTCGGCCGGCCGGCGGGCCGGCGAGGCGGTCATCGGCTGGAGCTTCGGGCCAGGCCTTGCGAGTGATCTGCCGTCCGACGCAGCAGACCTTGATCCCAGCGGCGGGCGACTTGCCTTCCGGTCGATTCCGCAGTGAAGACCACCTAGCGTGTCGGAATGGTGCTTCCCGCAACCGAACTGAGACAGGTCGAGACCTCGGCCGGCCCGATCGACTATGTCGACTCGGGAGGCCCCGGTCCGGTGCTCGTCTTCGGGCACGGCGTACCCATGAACGAGACCCAGTGGAATCCCGTCGTACCGCACCTCGACGGATACCGGTGCCTCCGGCCGACGCTGCCGCTCGGTGGTCATCGGCAGCCGATGCGCCCCGATGCCGACCTGACCCACCACGGCATCGCGCGGCTGCTCGGCGAGTTCCTGGAGCGACTCGACCTGCACGAGGTCACCCTCGTGCTCAACGACTGGGGCGGCGGGCAGTTTCTCCTGCTCGAACCCGCCGGGGCGCGTGTCGCCCGACTCGTCCTGGTGGCCTGCGAAGCGTTCGACAACTTCCCGCCCCCGCCGGCGCGGCCGATGGCCCAGTTGGCGCGCGTACCTGGGGGGCTCTGGCCGTTCGTGCAGCTCATGCGGCTGGGAGCGGTACGTCGGGCGCCGTGGGGATACCGGGCGATGACCGTTCGGCCGCTGCCGGACGAGGTGCTCATCGACTGGTTCGCACCGGCGACGCGCAGCGCCGCGATCCGCCGGGACTTCGCGAAGTTCTCCCGCTCGGCACCCTCTCGCAAGGCACAGTCGAGCTGGTTCGAGCCGCTCCGGTCGGTCCGCGTTCCGGTCCTCGTGGTGTGGGCCCGGCAGGACACGATGATGCCGCCCGAACACGGCCCCCGGCTGGCGCGGCACTATCCCAACGCCAGGCTCGTCGAGATCGACGACTCGGCGACCCTTGTTCCGTGGGACCAGCCGGAGGAACTGGCCCGAGTCCTGCGGGAGTTCCTCGCCGACACCGGCGCCCCACTGGCATGATCCGCCGCGCTCAGGGCTGGCGACGGCGGGGCGCGTCAGAGGGCGATACCCAGCAAGGCGTCCACCAGGGCGCGGACCAGGGCCGGTGCACCAGCGTCGTCCCCCGAGGCACTGGCCCACGCGTCGACGGCCGCGAGTGCCGCCGGGCTGTTGAGATCGTCGGCCAGCGCACGCCGTACGGCGTCCAGCACCGGACCCGCCGCCGCCCCGGCCGGCCGGGCCACCGCCGCCCGCCACCTCGCGAGCCGCTCCCGCGCCTGCGTCAGCTGCGCGTCCGTCCACTCCCAGTCACGGCCGTGGTGGTGCGCGAGCAGCGCGAGCCGGATCGCCATCGGGTCCTCGCCGTCGGCCCGTAGCCGGGAGACCAACACCAGGTTGCCGCGGGACTTGCTCATCTTGTGGCCCTCGTAGCCGACCATCGCCTGATGCACGTAGGCCTGGGCGAACGGCTCAGCTGCCCGAGCCATGCCGGGCCCAGGCCGCAACGCCGCCGCCTGGACCGCGCTCATCTCGTGGTGCGGGAAGATCAGGTCGGTGCCGCCACCCTGCACATCGAAGCCCATCCCCAGGTGCTCAATGGCGATCGCGGTGCACTCGATGTGCCAGCCGGGCCGACCCGCGCCGAGCAGCGCCGACGGCCAGGACGGCTCGCCGGGCCGGGCGGCCCGCCACAGCAGCGGATCGAAGCGGCCGCGCTTGTCGGAGCGATCCGGATCGCCGCCGCGCTCGGCGAAGACGGCGTCCATGGCCCCGGCGTCCCACCCGCTGACCTCGCCGAAGTCAGGCCGCCTGGACAGGTCCAGATAGACGTCGCCGTGCGCCCCTGGCCCCGGGGCTTCGCCGTCGGGTAGCGGGAGCTGGTACGCCGCGCCGGAGCGGAACAACTCCGCCACCCGCGCCTCGATCAGCTCCATCGACTCGACCACCCCGACGTACTGGTCCGGCGGCAGCACCCGCAGCGCCGCCATGTCGTCCCGGAACAGCTGGGTCTCCCGCTGGGCCAGGTCCTGCCAGTCGATGCCGTCCCGCTGGGCCCGCTCCAGCAGCGGGTCGTCGACGTCGGTGACGTTCTGCACGTAGGTCACCTCGTGCCCCGCGTCCCGCAGGGCCCGGCCGAGGAGGTCGAAGGTGACGTAGGTCGCCGCGTGGCCCAGGTGGGTGGCGTCGTACGGCGTGATCCCGCAGACGTAGATCCGGGCCACCGGCCCTGGGGTCAGCCGAACGGCGCGCCGGCGAGCGTCGGACACAGTCGGCACGATGCCGACACCGGGCAGCTCGGGCAGTTCGGGGGCTTCCCAGGCGATCACGCTGGCAGCCTACCTGCGGGTCTGCCCCGTCGATGACGGGCCTGGTCGGGCGTGCTTAGAGCGGTGGCCACGGAATCGAGTGCCAGTCCCCCGACGGCGCGGGAAACACCCCGGCGGACAGCAGCCGCTCCACCCGGCGACGCAGCGCGGCGATCTCGGCGGTGGTGATGTGAAGCGCCAGGGCGGCGGCGAGCGAGTCGGCGCCGTCGGCGCGCAAGTACGCCTCCAGCCGCCGCAGCCGCTCGACGTCCACCGCCGGCAATGGGTCGCCCTGCCACCCCCACAGGATGGTGCGCAGCTTGTCCTCGGCGTGCAGGCTCACGCCGTGGTCGATCCCCCACAGGGCGCCCGTGCTGTCCTTCAACACGTGGCTGCCCTTGCGGTCGGTGTTGTTCAGCGCCGCGTCGAGCACGGCCAGGGAAGCGAGCCGGGGCAGGTCGGCGTGCGCGACGACGACGTCGGTGCCGTCCGCGAGCTGGGCGGGCAACACCGGCAACCAGCCGGGAGTGGGCCGGTCCGCGGCCACCAGCGTGACGACGTGCGCATCCTCCGGGTCGTGCAATTCGGCGGCCCCGCCCGGACGGCGGCGCTGTGCCGCGCCGTCCCGCCGCCGGTCACGGGCCGAAGCGGGGGCCGGGCCCGCCGAGTCCTCCGGGGCATCGGGATCGTCCGGGATCCCCGGCGGCAGGGCGCCGACCCAGCGCTGCAGCGCAGCGGGCGGGTCGGTGCGCAGCACGGTCGCCGGCACCAGGCCCCACCCTCCGGCGCGGTCGACGAGACAGGCCGCCACCTCCCGACCGGCCAGGGTGCCGTCCGGAAAGTCCCACAGGGGTCGCTCGTAGCGGACCGGCTTGAGCACGGCGTACCCACGGCCACCGTCGGCGCGGACCCCGTCGACCGCCACGAGGAAGACGCCGTTGGAGGCATCGGTGAGCTGGCCGACCGGGTCGATCGCACCCGCCGCCAGCGCCGCGAAGGTGGCCCCGTCGGCTGCGTCGAGCGGGACGGGGTGCGTCGAGGGTTGGGGGGCGCTCAGCGCCGGTACCCGTTGGCCCGGGGGCAGATGTGTCCCTCGGCGTCGATCGGACCGGCACAGAACGGACATTGCGGCCGTCCCGCGGCGACGACGCGGCGGCCGCGGCGGGCGAAGGCGCGGGCCATCCCCCCGGGCAGACTGACCCGCAACACGAGCTGGGTGGGATCGGTGGCCGGGTCGATCGCGTTCTCCCCCGCCTCGGCGAGTTCCTCGGCGTCGGCCGTGTCGAAGGAGTCACCGACCGCATGCAATTCCAGCACCAGACGACGGACCTCGGGATCCCAGGACAACCCCATGGTGCCGACCCGGAACTCCTCCTCCACCGGCATCGCCAACGGCCCGTCGTCGACGAACGCGTGGGCGGCCTGCTCGGTCGCCTCGCCCCCGGCGAACTCATCGAGAAGATCGTTCACCCGGTCGGCGAGGATCGCGACCTGCGTCTTCTCCAGGCCGACGGACGTGGTCCGCTGCCCGTCGCTGGCCTGCAGGTAGAACTCCCGCTGGCCGGGCGGGCCGACCGTGCCCGCGACGAACCGTGCCGGCGGATCGTAGGAGATGAGCGCCATGGCATGACCTTACGGCAGCGGGATCAGGAGTCCGCCCCGGCGCCGCCGCCGACCACCGCATCGCCACTGGCCGCGGCGTGCGGGGCCACGGCAGGCAGCGCCGACCAGGTGCCGGCGGTGTCGTTGGTCCGGAGCACGAACGGGCGTTGGTCGGTGTAACGCACCACCGACACGCTGGCGGGATCGACGTGCCAGCGCTGGAAGAGGTCCAGCGGGCACCCGGCCGCATCGGCCAGGACGGCCTTGAGGACGTCGCCATGACTGACCGCGGCCCACACCGCCCCCGGGCCGTGCTCCGCCTCGACGGCCGCGTCGCACTCCCGCACCGCGGCCACCGCGCGGGCGGCCATCGCCCGGATCGACTCCCCGGGGTGCTCGGGGCCGTCCGGGAACCGGGCCGCGCTCGGCTGAGTCTGGACGACCCGCCACAGCGGCTCCGTGACCAGCTCGGCGATGGGGCGCCCGGTCCACGCGCCGTACCGGCACTCCCCCAGCCGCTCGTCCTCCCGCCGCGGTACGCCGCGCCCGGTGAGCACCAGGTCGGCGGTCTGCAGGCAGCGGGTGAGTGGGCTGCTGACCAGGAGGGCCAGCGGTACGTCGACCAGCCGGGCACCCAGCGCCCGCGCCTGGTCCCGACCCTTGTCGTCGAGGTCGACCCCGGGGGTCCAGCCGGCGAGCAGTCCGGCCGCGTTCGCGGCGGTGCGTCCGTGACGGATCAGCAGGACCGTGGCCATGGGCGCCATCGTACGGGGGCGCCATCGTACGGGGGCGCGGCCTCGGGCGAGGTGGGCCGGGCCGCGCCGCCCCTCCTGCAACAATGGCGCCGTGATCGTGGACAAGGCGGTCTACCGCGACGGGATCCGCACCGAGTGCGGCGACGTATCGACCGAGCTGGAGCGGCTGCGCGCCTCGACCGAGCGCGGCTTCCTCTGGATCGGCATCAAAGACCCGACGACGACCGAGTTCGCCGAACACAACGACGAGTTGCAGCTGCACGATCTGGCCGTCGAGGACGCGCTCAAGGGCAACCAGCGCGCCAAGATCGACATCTACGAGAGCACCGTCTTCGTCGTCCTGAAGACGCTGCGCTATATCGAGGCGACCAGCGATGTCGAGACGGGCGAACTGATGATGTTCGTCGGTGACCGGTTCGTCCTGACGGTGCGCTACGGCGAGGCGAACCCGCTCGCCGGAGTACGCCGCAGGCTGGAGGACAACCCCGAGCACCTCGCGCACGGCCCGATGGCCGTCATGCACGCCGTGGTCGACCACATCGTCGACACCTACCGCGCCATCGACGTCGAGTTGAGCCGCGACCTCGAAGACATCGAGGAAGCCGTTTTCGACGGCGACCGCGAGGTGGCCGGCACGGAGATCTACAAGCTCAAGCGTGAGGTGCTGGAGTTCAAGCGCGGGGCCCTGCCGCTGGTCGCGCCGATGCGCCGGCTGCTCGGCGACGCGCGCGTGCTGCTGCCCAAGAAGCTGCGGCCGTTCTTCTCCGACGTGCTGGATCACCTGCTGCAGGTCTGCGACCACGCCGAGTCCTACGACCGGCTGCTGACCGACATCCTGTCGGCGCACCTGTCCCAGCAGGCCATTCAGCAGAACGAGGACATGCGCAAGATCTCCGCCTGGGTGGCGATCGCCGCGGTGCCGACGATGCTCGCCGGCGTCTACGGGATGAACTTCGACAACATGCCCGAGCTGCACACGGAGTACGGCTATTTCGTGCTGGTCGCCGTGATGATGTCGGTCTGTCTGGGACTGTACGTCGCGTTCCGCCGCTCGAAATGGCTCTGAACCGCGACCTGGCTCTGCACGGCGACCTGGCTCTGCACGGCGCCGCTCAGTGGGCGCTGATCCACCCGGCCCCCAGCGCGGCCGCCAGGAGCAGGCCGGCGGGCACCCGGTAGTAGATGAAGGCGCGCAGCGAGTTCGTCGCCACGAAGCGCAGCAGCCACGCGATCGAGGCGTAAGCGACGATGAAGCTGATGACCAGACCGACGATCATCGGTCCCAGCGGAATGACCGAGAGATTGACGTCCTTGAGGCCGAACAGGCCTGCGGCGGTGAGCGCCGGAATGGCCATGAAGAACGACAGCTCCGTCGCCACCACCCGATTGATCCCGCCGAACAGGCCGGCCGAGATCGTCGCGCCCGAGCGGGACACGCCCGGGATGAGGGAGAGGCACTGGACCAGCCCGAGCTTCACGCCGTCCAGCACGGTCACGTCGTCCTCGGCGCGGACCCGTCCAGCCGCCACGGTCGCGGCGTACCGCTTCTCGGCGACCCACATCACCGCGCTCCACAGCACCAGGGCCCCCGCGACCACCCACAGCGATCGCAGCGGTCCGGAGATGATGTGGCGGCCCAGGAAGCCGACGATCCCGACGGGCAGAGAACCGACGATGACGGCCAGGGCCAGCGTCCAGTCGTGACTGCGCCGCGCCTCGGCATCACGCAGCCCCGCGACGAACGCCCTGAGCAGCCGAACAATCTTGCCCCAGAAGAAGACCAGCGTGGCGACGATCGCGCCGATCTGAATCGTGGCGGTGTAGCCGGTGACGGCCGGGTCATCGATCTGCAGGCCGAGCAGCTTCTCCGCGACGGTCAGATGTCCGGTGGAGCTGATCGGGAGGTACTCCGTGATTCCTTCGACGATTCCCAGGATCACGGCGTCCAGATAACTGAGCTCCACGAACTGCCTCTCAACGACGGTGGCCGGCGCCCTTACGCGGCCGGAACGGACCGAGGGACGGCAGCGGCCGGTGCGGTCCGCCGAGCGGGGATCCTAATCCGGCAGCCTGAACGCCCGCTCCAAGGGCCTGGATGCGGGCGTTCGGCGTGTCGGCGGGAGGCTTCAGAGCGTCGGGGTGGCCGCCCCGTCCGCCTCGTCGTCGTCATCGTCGAAGTCGATGTCGTCATCCTCGTCATCGTCGTCGTCGTCCTCATCGTCGTCGTCATCGTCCTCATCGATGTCGTCGTCGAAGTCATCGTCGATGTCGTCGTCCTCGTCGTCGCCGCTGTAGATCTCCAGGGGCGTCACTTCACCGAAGGCCTCCATGAGCGCGTCGTCGTAGGCGTCGAACGCCTCGGCGAGATCCTGGTATGCCGCAACCACCGCCGGGTCGTTCTCGCCGCGTCGCGAAGAGGCCGCCTCGAGGTGCCGCTCGAGGGCGGAGACGAACGTGGCGAGGGCGGCTCGGGGATCTGCGCTCATGCCCGCACGCTATCGTGTCCACGCCGCCTGGTCACCCGGGTTGCCGCCCGACTTGGTCACGGGTCCGGGCCGGGCTGGTTCGCGGCGAGAACGCCCGCGACAATGACGGTGATGATGGAGTTCGAATACCGCGTGGTGACCTTCGGGCGCCAGGTCAGCCGGGAGGAGTCTCGGCGGGCCCTGGCCGATGCGGCCGAGCACGACGGGTGGGAGCTGGCGCGGACCAGGCTGTACGTCGGGGGCGCGCGGCGGGTCTGGCTGCGGCGGCGCATCGTCCGGGTGCCGCGCCGCTGGGTCGATGCCGCCCGGGCGTGACGTGGGCTACCGGCCGTGCGTGACCAGCCTCGCCGTACGGGCCGCGGGAACGGTGGCCTTGGTGGCATCGTCGCAGTCACCATGGAGCAGGGGGTTGGCGGGCCGCAGGGCCGCCGCGGAGGAGGATCGATGAGACGGCGCCGCAGCACGGTGGTCTGCCTGGGTTTGACCGCGGTCCTGGCGACGTCCCTGGCGGGATGTGGGGCCGAGGAGGACGCCGGCGGCGGGGACCCGGAATACACCGGCATCTGCGTCGACAGGGCGACCGGAGTGCGGCTCGACGACACCGTCTGTGAGAACGATCCGCTCCCGGACGAGGCCGACTTCCAAGCCCAGTCCGCCGTCAACGCCGGCGCCGACCCGGCAGTCGCGCCGAGCACCCCCACGTCCAGTACGGCGCCCACGTCCAGCACGGCGCCGACGTCCAGCACGGCGCCGACGTCCAGCACGGCGCCGACGTCCAGCGCGGCGCCCACCTCCAGCGCGGCGCCCACCTCCAGCGCGGCCCCCACCTCCGGCGCGGCACCGATCCCCACGTGCGTGCCGACTGCCGAAACCGGCGCGACCGCGGCCACCGTGACGGCGACCTTGCCGCTGGAGGCCTCACCGACGACCGCGCCTACCGCGGTGCCGACCACCTTCGAGGGCGCGTGCCCGCCCGGCCAGGTGCCCGCAGGATCGGGGGGAACCCCGGCACCGGCCACCACCACGGTCTATCGGCATTCGACCTCGCACGGCTGGTTCTTCATCCCGTGGGGCCTGTGGGCGCCGCCGATCGGGCAGCGGGCCACCTACGGCAGCTATGCCCCGCCCACCGGCACGACGTACAGCCGCGGTGGCATGACCCGCAGCGGCGGAACCGTCACCAAGTCCACGGTCAGCGGCGGCAAGGTGTCCACCTCACGGGGTGGCTTCGGCAGCTCGGGCAGCAAGGGCGGCAGCTGATGGAGCGCTACCGCCTGCCCGCGCGTCCGCACTGGCGCGAGCGGGTGGTCGAACAGGGCCTGGTCTATCCGACGACCCGCGACGAGCGCGGCGTTGAGCGGCCGTATTGGTACGAAGAGGCCTGCTACGTGCTGACCGCCGACGAGGTCGATCTGCTGGAGGCCGCCACCGAGCGGCTGCACGGCATGTGCCTGGAGGCGGCCCGGTTCCTGGCCACCGGCGCGATGGGCAACCTGGGCCTGCCGGTCGGTGCGCTGCGCCGCGCGGGTCAGTCGTTGGCGAGCAACCCGCCGAGCCTGTATGGCCGCTTCGACCTGCGCTACGACGGTCAGGGGCCGCCCAAGTTGCTCGAATACAACGCCGACACCCCCACCGGGCTGGTGGAGTCCAGTGTGGCGCAGTGGTATTGGCTGGAAGACACGCATCCGGACTCGGACCAGTGGAACTCGTTGCACGAACGGCTGATCCTGGCCTGGCAGAAGATGGCCCCGAGGCTGGCCCCGGCGCCGGTCCACTTCGCGCACCACCAGGACGAGACCAGCGGCGAGGAGGAGATGACCGTCGGCTACCTGCGCGACACCGCCGAGCAGGCGGGTCTGCGCACCGCGGCCCTCACGATCGGGGACATCGGCTGGGACCGGGACCTGCTGTGTTTCGTCGACCTCGACAACGCCCCCATGCGGACGGTGTTCAAGCTCTATCCCTGGGAACTGATGCTCGCCGAGGAGTTCGGGCGGTACGTCGAGGCGGTGCCGCAGGGCCCGCAGTCGACGACCTGGCTGGAGCCCCTGTGGAAGGTGCTGTTGTCCAACAAGGCACTGTTGGCAGTCCTGTGGCAGCTCTACCCGAACGACGAGTTGCTGCTCCCCGCCTATCTGGACCAGCCGGGCCCGCTGACCGAATGGGTCGCCAAGCCGCTGCACGGCCGCGAGGGCGACAACATCCGCATCCACGCCGACGGGGTGCGGGAGGAGCACGGTGGCGACTACGGCGCGGAGGGCTGGTGCTACCAGCAGTGGGCGCCGCTGCCCGAGTTCGACGGCAACAAGGCCGTGCTCGGCTGTTGGGTCGTCGACGGGCTGGCCGCGGGGTTGGGCATCCGCGAGAGCGATGGTTGGGTGACCGACGACTACGCCCGCTTCGTGCCCCACCTGATGACCAGCGGTCGGCCCAGCGAGGCGGTTCGCCGGGCCTGGCTGGCCGATGCCGGCGCCGACGTGCAGGACGAGCCGTACGGCGCCGGCGTACAGGACGCGCCGTACGACCCCGAGAGAAGGACCCGCTGATGGTGACGAGTTTGTTGTTCGGTGCCGCGTATGCCCTGCTCGGGGTGGTGCTGCTCGTGGCGGGATTCTTCGTCTTCGACGCGCTGACCCCCGGCCGGTTGGGGTCGCGCATCTACGAGGCCAGGTCGATGAACGCGGCGATCATCGTGGCCGCGATCTTCATGGGACTGGGGGCCATCGAGGCGGTGGCGATCTACACCAACGGGGCGGCCAACTTCGGCAGCGCCTTCGGCTGGACCGCCGGATTCGGCGTGGTCGGGATCTTGCTGCAGGCCATCAGCTTCCTGATCCTCGACGCCGTGACGCCCGGATCGCTGCGCGAGATCGCCGTGGACGACCGGTTCCACCCAGGGGCTCTGGTGGCGGCCGCCTCGCAGCTCGCCGTGAGCCTGGTCATCTGCGCATCGATCTCCTGATCGGCTGTCGATCGGCCTGGTCGCCGCGGTTCGCGCGGTGCTGGCGCGGGCTCGTGCCGCCCGCGTCGATGATTTCGGCGGCCCTGGCGCCCGTGCTATGGTTTCGTGCGGTTGCAGGGCTGACCACGGCTTTCCCAAGGGCCGGATCGGGGCGTCCCGCAGCGGCCCTGAGCAGTAGGCAAGACCACCGGTCCGGGTGGCGGAATGGCAGACGCGCTAGCTTGAGGTGCTAGTGCCCTTAACGGGCGTGGGGGTTCAAGTCCCCCTCCGGACACTCCTCATATCGGCAGTGCAGGCCCGGGGTTGAGGGGTTCCCGAAAACCCATGGGGACACAAAGGGGACAGAAACGGCCTGACCTGCCCGTATGCTGGGCTACATGGCCAGCATCGAAGCCCGCCCGAACGCTGACGGGACGACGTCCTATCGGGTGATCTGGCGCGAGCCCGGCGACCGGGCCCGGCAGCGGGTCACCTTCGGCAACGAGGAGGACGCCGTCCGCTGGCGCACCATCCTGGAGCAGGCCGGCAGCGAGGTCGCTCGCCGCGTCCTGGAGACCGAGCAGGCTGCGGTGGCCGACACCGTCGCCCAAGTGCTCGCCCGCCACATCGAAGCCCTGAGCGGAATCGAGGAGGGCACCCGTCGCGATTACCGGCGCATCGCCGCGCAGGTCATTGTCCCGGCGCTCGGGGCGGTCCCCGTGACTGCGCTGCACCGCAACGACGTGACCGGCTGGATCAACGCCATGGAGCGCGGCGGCGTGGCGCCCAAGACCATCTGCAACCGGCACGCGCTGCTGTCGGCTGCCCTCACCTCGGCGCACCGGGACGGGCTGGTCGATCGCAACGTGGCCGAGGGGGTCCGCCTGCCTCGCCGCGACCGCCCCGAGATGACGCTGCTGGGCCAGGAGGAGTTCGCTGCACTGGTCGGCCTCGCGCCGCCGTTCTGGCGCCCGCTCATCCTCCTCATCGGGGCGACCGGGATGCGCTGGGGCGAGGTGACTGCCCTGCGCGCCCGGGACGTCGATGTGGCTGGCGGTCAGATCCACATCACCCATGCGTGGAAGGAGACCCGCGGGCAGGGGCGTCGGGTCGGCCTGCCTAAGACGCGGCGCGGGAACCGGACCATCCCGATCCCGACGGCCTGCCGGGCCGACCTTGCCGAGCGGGTCGGGCGCCTCATGCCCGACGACTGGCTGTTCGTCAACACGGCAGGGGCGCCGGTGCGCAGTTCGGCGTTCCACGAAATGGTCTGGGGGCCAACGGTCGAGGTGTTCGCGCAGGAGAACGGCAAGCGCCCACGGGTCCACGATCTGCGGCACTCCTATGCCTCGTGGTGCATCGCCCAGGGCCGCAGCCTCACGGCGATTCAGCGGGTCCTCGGGCACGAGTCGATCCAGACGACCTCGGACACGTATGGCCACCTGTTCCGGGCCGATCGCGACGCGTTCGCCGAGGTGCTAGCCATGCCGGCCGCCACCCCGGCGATCGAGGCTTAGCCCTTGACGAGCTGAGACACTCGGCCCCGGGAGACCCCGAGGATGGTGGCCGAATCGGTGACCGACAGCCCGAGTCCGCGCAGCGCCAGGGCGACACGCCGGGACTCCGCGGCGGCCTCCTCCTGGAGGCGAGCCGCCGCCGCGGTAGATGCCCGCGCCTCATCGACCTCGCACTCAAGCCCGCCGAGGTCGATGCTCAGCTCAATGGGGCCGGTCCACGGCTCGTCGGTGAGGGTGTGCATGTAGTCGCGCACCTGGCGTTCGGCATCGTCGAGGATGCGGCACTGGGTCACACCGTGGCCGTCGACGTGCAGCTCCCATCCGCCGGACCAACGCTTGGCGGTGACGTCCAGGCTCTTCGCGCTCATCGAACCCATCCTTCCGGCAGGCATGACAGCCTCTTGATCGTGTCGCCGACCACTCCAGGAGACACTTCATTGGTCTGCGTGATGACGCCCATGTGCTCCCCACAAGGGCAGTACCACTTCTCATGGTCGCCGCGGCCCTGCTTGGGCGTGCAGCCGAGCGCCCGCAGTCGGGCAGTCAGGTCGCGGTATTTCATCGGCTTGGCCATGACCATAGTATAGGGGGGCTTGACAGTCAACGTCAAGCCCCCCTATACGTCACTTCACCAGGCGCAGGCCTTCCTTCGGACCTCCGGCGGCGGCCCGGCCCAATCGATAGGCCGCTGCCACTGGTGGCACCAACCTGCGCAGGGTGGCGCACACCGTGGCCGTCCCGGCCGCCGCCAGGACGACGCTGACCATCGCCATCGGCGCGCCGAAGCTCACCCCTCCCACTGCGATCCCCCACAGCGTTGCCGCCCCCACTGCCCACATTCCCATCACGCGATCCCCCATCTCCCCCGAGCTGGCGTGTGCTGACACCTACCTCTCGGCCGCGCGCCGCAGGCTCTTGAGTCGGACGTCCGTCTCGTCAGTCTCTCGATGGATGCCGAGGTCTCTTTCGATGGCCTCAGCAAGGGCAGGGTCGGTCTTTCGGACGGTCTCCAGGTCATTCGCGACCTGGTCGTCGGCCGGGGCCACTTCGCCGGGGACCAAGTAGCCACAGTCCGCCAGCGCGGCCTCAAGGACGAGACGGTAAGGGAAGCCGGAGATCCGCGCGAAGGCCCGGAGTCGAGCCGGCTCGGGCAGTTGCTTCGGGTCTTGCCACGTCGCGATGCCCTGCCGAGACCGGTAGCCAACCTGCGCGGCTACCTGAGCCTCGGAGGGAACATAGGGGCGCTGCTCGTCGCGGTGTCGCTGCAGTAGGTCCCAGAGCATCGCCATGGTGGGCCCCGTTCGCTCGTCGTCATGTCGCCATGGTGCGCGCGGCAGTGACCCGACGCTAGTTGCCATGGCTACCGCCATGGCCAGCGGCCGCCGCGAGTGTGGGCCGCATAGGTGCATTCGCGTTCCGATGTGACTTGACAGGTGGGCACTCATCGGCGCCTAATGACAGCTAGCAGTGGACACTACGACAAGGAGCGAGTACGGTAATGACAGCCAACATCGAGATGGGAGCGGTCTGGATGATCCTCGTCGATCGAAAGCGCCTCCTGCGCCTCATGGCGATTCAGGGCGTCTCGCAACGGCAGCTCGCGAAGGCGGCCGGTTGGCGCAGCCACGCCTACTTGGGGCGCCTCATGCGCGGTCAGGCGAACACGCTGGAGCCGGAGCCTGCGGTGCGCATTGCGGCGGCGCTCCAGGTGGGCACCGATGACCTTTTCATGGCGCGAACGACAGCGAGCGCCTGTCGGTCTGCCAGTCGCCAGGGATCGGCAGCATGAGCGAGCTATCCATCGTCGACGCCGAGATCGTCCCCTCGGCCACCGAGGTGCGCGACTCGATCAGTAGGGCGCGCACGCACCTGGAGGCGGCGGCCGACGAGATCGTCTGGCAGGTCGCGAACCGCGCATGGGAGCCGCTGGGGTACGCGAGCTGGGACGAGATGCGCGAGGCCGAGTACGGCGGCGTGGCGGTCATCGTCCCCCGGGCCGACCGCCCCGAGCTGGTCGGCCGCCTCCGGGCGCTGGGCATGACCCAGCAGGGCGTGGCCGACACGGTCGGGGTGAGTCGGGAGACCGTCAAGCGGGAGCTGAAAGGCGCAAATGTTCCTTTCAGGGCCGTCGACCGCGATCTGAAAACCGCAAATGCGGGTTTCACTCCTGCCGCCCCGATCGTCAATGCCCGCGGCCAGCAGCGCCCGGCCACCTACGCCCCGCGCCCCGCGCCCGAGGTCGTCGACGCCGCCACCGGCGAAGTGCTCGACGCGCCGCGCGAGCGCCGGCGCCGGCCGCTGCCCGACGCGATGGGGAGCGCCGCCTTCGAGCTGAGCAAGGCGGCGGCCCGCGTCGAGCGTCTCGGCGAGGACGACCGCCTGCCCCGCAACGGCGGCAGCATCGCGCCCTACCTCGGCGAGATCAATCGCACCCTCGTCGTCCTCGGCAACACCGCCGCGCGGATCTTCGCCGCCGCGAGCAGTGACCCCCAAGCGCAAGAGGCGCTGGCGGTTCATCGCCAGCGCCTCTTGGAAGCAATCGACCTGCTCCAACAGGTCGCAGACGGCCTCCCGGCCACACAGGAAGGATAGCAAGTGGACACACTCACGCACAGCAAGGTCACGACCTCGGTCGTACTGGTCGACTCCGACATGGCCGCCCGGTGGCTACAGCTGAACACCCGCAACCGCGCGGCCCTCGCGAGGCGGGCGGCGTCCGCGGTGCGACGATCGCGGCGCTCAGCCTCGATCTCGGCGAGCCGGCGAGCGATCCGCTGCGAGACGGCGAGCTGTTCGAGCGTCATGGCGTCCTCTCCCCCCTGCTCTCGCGTGGTCCCCGCCGGGGACCACATCTAGGCGTTTTGCGTCCGCGAGTGGGTTCGAGTCACCGTGGGGCACCGCTGCGACCTGCGAAGTCGTGGCCGACGTGCCGTTCTGGTGGGGTTCAAGTCCCCCTCCGGACACTCACCATGACGGCGAATCAGCCCAACCGCACCCGGACGAACCGGGGACGGTAGTTGTGGACGTCGGCGTAGACGTCGGCCACCTGCGTGCTGTTGACGCAGTAGCTGACGAGGAGGCTGTCGTTGGTGCAGTACTGCGGGTGCGCCTTCGAGCTGTAGGTGAAGAGGTTGCCGCCGGACTCCGGCGTGCGGCCCAGCAGCGTGGGTGAGGAGAACGGCCCCTGGGGCCGGTCGGCGCGGATGAGCTGGATCTTCGCGCTGAGCGGTTCGCGGGCGTCGCTGGAGACGAGCCAGTATTCGCCGCGGAACGGCATCACCGAGAACTCGTTGCCCACGCCCTCCACGACGGCCCGCGAGGCGGCCTCGTCGTTCGACCAGGCCGAACCCGTCCAATAGCGCCACTGCCGCGCGTCGGCCAGCGCGCCCTTCGGGGCGACGGCCACGTGCAGGAACTTGCGCCAGACCTGATCGTCCACGCCGTAGATGAAGAGCCAGTCCCCGAGCTCCATGATCGCCGCGCCCCAGTGGACGCCGACCACCGCACGAGGCGTGACCTGCACGATCTGCCCCGTCGCGAGGTCCGCGGTGCCGACGGCGCAACCGCGATAGGCGAAGTCGAAGACGCCGTTGCCGGTGCGGAAGAACTCATACAGGATCACGTCGAGCCGGCGGCCCTGCGCGGTCGCGTCGCCCAGCCAGTACCAGCGCTGCCCCTCCACGGCGCCCTCCGGCGCGAAGAGCGAGCGGGGGGCGGCGACCGTACCGCCCGTCAGCGTCGTGAGGACCCCGCCGCGGTCGACGATGATGCTGTTGTGGATGAACGGGCTGGTCCACGGCCGGGAGCCGTCCTTGGCGACCGTGCCCATGATCGTGTCGGAGAAGAGCCACAGCGTGCCGTAGTCCGTCGGGAGGCTGTAGGCACCGTCCGCGCCGGACCAGCGCCCGCCCGTGTCACCGTAGGCGTTCATGGCGTCGGTGAGGCCTCGCTCGGTCGCCGCCCCGAGGACGGTCGGGGCGCCCGCCGCGAGGGCTCGCGGGGCCGCCGTGAGCAGCGGGGATGCCGCGGCGGCGGCGGTGGCGGCGAGGAAGGTACGACGGCGCATGGGCCCCATCTTGTCGGGGCGCCCCGCGGCGCGACAGGCCATCTGCGGATGACGTTCGGGCAGTAAGGCACTCATTCGCCGCCGGCCGCCCAGCCGCCAGGCTCAGCCGGCGAGCAGGCCCTCCAAGTAGAGCCGGTTGGCCTTCGCCACGTCCTTCGGGTCGTCCGGGGTGGTGTCCTGCTCGAGCACGACCCAGCCGTCGTACGACCGCGCCTGCAACGCGCGCACGATCGCCGGCAGGTCGACCATCCCGCTCCCCAAGGCCGGGAAGATGAACGTCTTCAGGGCGCGGCCGAAGCTCCACTCCTCCGCCTTGGCGGCCTGCAGCACGGCCGGGTCGACGTCCTTGAGGTGGACGTGCGCGACGCGGTCGCCGTACTCCGGCAGCAGATCGAGGGCGTTGCCGCCGCCGTAGGCGAGGTGACCCACGTCCATGCACCAGCCCACCTTCGTCGGGTCGCTCATCTGCAGGAACCGGACCGTCTCGGCTTGGGTCTCGATGTAGGTGCCCACGTGGTTGTGCAGGACGACCGTGATGCCCATCGGGGCCAGGCGGTCGGCGCACTCGTGCAGACCGTCGACGAAGTTTCGCCACTGATCGTCGGTCAGGCCGTTCGCCTCATCGACGTGACCGGCCTCGTTGTCCCGGCGCTCGTCGCCCAGCTCGGCGGCGACGATCAGGGTGCCGCCCGCGGCCTTGACCCGCTCGGCCACCGCGAGGGCGTCCGCGAACGACTGCTCCCACCGGTCCTTGTCGCGGAAGCCCAGCCGCACGAACGCGCCGACCATCGACAGGTTCCGCTTCGCGCACTCCGCGCGCACGGTCGCCGGATCGTCGGGCATGCCCGGGCCCCACTCGGTGGCCGTGTAGCCCGCCTCGACCATCTCGTCCATCATCTGCGCGTACGGCGTGTAGGGCCGGTATTCCGGGACGTCGCCGTTGTTCCAGTTGCAGGGCGCGGTCGCGATGCGCACGGGGGTCTCCTCGCGGGTCGGGCGGGGCCGGGTGGCGGCTCCGGCGGCGACGTCATCGCCGCACCTCACGATGTTAAGACAATATGACATCAGTGTCACGGGCTTCGCGGACTCCCGGGCACAGCGCCGCCGTACGGCAGTGCCGGCGCTGCGATGTTGCGACAGATGTCAGGCGGCGACGGTCTCCACCCACAGCGCCACGATGTGGTCGCGCGTGAAGCTGACGGTGGCGGCCTCGGCGAAGGTGCGCTGGGTTGTCCCGGTGACCACGATCTCGTAGCTGTCGATGTGCTCGTCGTGGATGAGCCGCTGCAGGTGATCGTTGGGGTCGCCCTGGAACGGCTTGGTCAGCCACTCGGTTCCGTCGACCGTGATCAACCGGACCTGCATCATGCTCATGGGGTGTGCTCCTGGGTGAGGGGCCGCGAACGGCTCTGGGTGGGGTGGGACTAGTCGCCGGATCGCCGGCTCTGGCGAACCTGGCGGAGGCGCTGGATGGTTTCGGGGTCGTAGGCCAAGGCGGCGGGGTCCGCGATCACGCCGTTCAGCACCAGCGCGTAGCCGCTCGGATTCAACCCGAGTTGTTTCATCGCGGCCTCGTACTTGTACTCCTGGACCTGCTGGCTCTGGCCCCATTCGCGCTCAAGGTCGATGACGGCCTTGTCCCGAGCGGACAGGCCGATCGTTCGACGTCGCGGCAACCGTGCCACCTCCTCAGGAACCTCATCGGCACCCCGGGGAGGGGCCTGAGGACCGCCGGCATCGGCTCGGCTCAGCCGCGCGAGGGGTGCGGAGTGTGCGGAAGGCGCGCAGGGCGCGCAGAGGGCGCAAGGTCCGCAGAGCGTGGTGGCAGTGTGAGCGCCACCAGCACGGGGCCGGTACGCCGTGGCCCCGGGGCGCCGGCCCCGCACCCCGGCTCGCCCGCCAGCGTGGCCGAGGCGCAGGTGCCACAGCCGCCCGAGGGGCAGCCCTGGGCCAGTTCCTGGGCCTGCAGGCGCCCGATCCGCACAAGATGGTCCACGCCGGCCCGGACCAGATCCGCGCTCAGCCCGGTGCGCTCCTGCACCTCCGGCAGGCTGGTGGCGCCCGCCTCGAAAGCGGCCAGGACGGCCGACAGTGGCCCGGTCATGTCACCAGGCGACCGATCTGGAAGACGGCCACGGCCAACGTCCACGCGACCACGAGCTGGATGCCCACCCCGAGAAGTGTCCAGCGCCCGCCGATTTCGCGGCGCTGCGCGGCCAGCGTCGCGATACAGGGCGTATAGGCCAACAGGAACACCAGGAACGCCAGCACCGCCGCCGTCGGGTGCCCCCCGGACGAGGTCTGGAAGGCCGTCGTGATGTGCTCGGCCAGATGATCCGCTCCCCCGCCCTCGGGGTCGGCGACGGCGTAGGTCTGTGCCCAGGAGGAGATCACCGCCTCCTTGGCGATGAATCCCACGACCAGCGCGCTGCCGGTCTGCCACTGCCCGAAGCCGGCGGGCTCGAAGACCGGCGCGATGGCCTGCGCGGCGACGCCGTACGCGCTGTCCTCGATCGCCACCTCGCCGAACTGGCCGCCATGGGCGGGCCACGACTGCAACGCCCACACGACGACGACGGTCGCGACGATGATGCCGCCGGCGGTCCTGAGGAAGCCGCGCAGCCGCACCCACATCACCGCCAGGGACAGCCGCAGGGTCGGCCGCTGATAGGGCGGCAGGTCGAGGATGAGCGGCTCGGTGCCCATGGTGCGCCAGAGCGTACGCCGCAGCGCCATCCCGACCAGCAGGACCAGGACGATCGAGACCACATACATGGCGAAGACGACCGTGCCCGCGTGATCGGGGAAGAAGATCGTGGCGAGCATGACGTAGACGGTCAGCCGCGCGCTGCAGGAGGTGAACGGAACCAACAGGGCGACCAGGATGCGCTGCCGCGCCTGGCCGAGAATCCGGGTGGCCGCGATGGCCGGCACATTGCAGCCGAAACCCACCACCAGCGGCAGGAACGCCTTGCCGGGGAGCCCGAGCCGGCGCATCAGCCGGTCGGTCACGACGGCGGCTCGAGCCATGTAGCCGGAGTCCTCCAGGATCGCCAGCAGCAGGAACATCAGCGCCATCAGCGGGACGAAGGTCAGCAGCATCCCGACGCCGGCGATCAGGCCGTTGACCACGAGGCCGACCACCGGGGTGCCGCCCAGGCCGACCGCGTCGAGCAGCGCCCGGGCCCCGTCGGAGACCGGGCCGGTGAACAGCCCGTCCAGCAGGTCCTGCAGCGGGCTCGCGACGGTCGTGGTGATCTGGAAGACGAGCCACATCGCGGCCAGGAAGACCAGCGGGCCGCCGACGGGATGGGTGACCACCGCGTCGATCCGGTCCGAACGGCTGCGGCGGGCGGTGCCGGTACGTCGGGTGCCGGCACGCACCGCCGCCTCGATCCAGGCGAACCGCTCGTCGTCGACGCCGAGGTCGTCGCCTGGCTTCTCCGCCATGCCCGCCATGCCCGCCATGCCCGCCATGCCCGCGTCGGCGGCGGGCTGCGCGCCGGACCCGGTGAACCGTGGGGTGGGCACGCCGTGGCGCAGGGCGTGCGCGACGGTCGAGGCCAGGGCGTCGTGCCCGCGACGATGCCGGGGGTCGAGCGCCACGACCGGCGTGCCGAGGGCGGCGGCCAGGGCCGCTGGATCGACCTCGACGCCACGCCGCGCGGCCACGTCGACCATGGTCAGGGCGACGACGACGCGATAGGGGTGCTCCCGAAGCTGGGCGACGAGGTGCAGGCTCCGGGCGAGATTGGCCGCGTCGGCCGCGACGACGACCAGATCGGGACGGTCCGCCGGCGGGGTGTCCAGGAGCAGGTTGCGCGTCAGGGCCTCATCGGGCGAGAGCGGGTCCAGGCTGTAGGCGCCGGGCAGGTCCAAGACCGTCGCATCGCCGGCCAGACCGCTGCGCGCGGGCCAAATTCCCGAGCCGACCTCGACGGTGGTGCCGGGCCAGTTCCCGACGGTACGTCGGGCCCCGGTGACCGCGTTGAACAGGGTCGACTTGCCGACGTTCGGGGCACCCACCAGCGCGATGACGGGGCTGCCCGCCCCGGCCCAGTCCTGGGCGCCGTCCGCGCAACAGGGCGGCTCGGTGATGCGCTGGGCCCGCCGCACCGGGGCGGCGGGAGCCTCCTCCGGGGCGCTCATGCCGGCGTTCCGAGCAGGGTGATCGTGCGTGCGGTCCCGGCATCGAGGGCCACCCGGGAGTCGGCGACGCCGAGGATGCGCCCGCCCCCGGCGGTCCGGCGCAGGACGGCCACTCGGGCGCCGGGTCGGATGCCGAGCTCGGCGAGCCGGCGTTGTGCCGGGCCCTCGGCGGCGATGGAGGCAACGCTCAGGGTGGCCCCGAGCGGGGCATCGGCGACGGTGCGACTCGGCATGTCACCAGGTTACACAACGAGGTAAGGCTCACCTAAGTAAGTCGGGTGTCTGCTGCGTCACTCGACCCAGCCGAAGCGTCACAGCGATCCAGTCGAAGCCTCAGAGCGGACGATGCACCAGCAGCGGCAGCACCACCCTGGCGCCGGCCCGGCGCAGCGCCGCACCGGCCAGGGTGATCGCCCACCCGGAGGCGCTCGCATCGACCACGAGCAGGACGCTGTCGGCGTCGGTGGCCGGCGGCGGATCGGCCTGCACGATGTCGCGCCAGGCGGCCGCCTGGTCTGCGGAGGACGCCTCTCGCGACGGCGGGGTGCCGGTCCACGTCCAGCGCTGCACCGGGAGCCGACCCACCGCGCCGAGATGCTCGGCAACCTGGGCGGCCACCTGGCCCACCCTGGCCGCGTCAAACGCGACGATGGCCCCCGGGCGCTGGGGCCAGTGCGGTCGCCAGGAGACCAGCGCGGCCACCGCGGCGGCCAACAGCTCCGGCTCGGCGGGCACGGCGGGATCGGCACCGGCCAGGCTGCCGGTCAGCGCGGCCTGCCATTCCGGCGCGTCGGCGTGCACCAGGACCCTGCCGGGTTCGACGCCCAGATCGGCGGGGATCCGGCCTCGGGCCCCGAACGCCCCGCCCGGCCACATCTTGCGGGGTTCCAGCGTGTGCGATCGTTCCCGCAGCACCCGGCGTACCGCCTCGACCGTGGCCGGCGCCGGCGCCGCCGACCACCCCGGCAGCAGCTCCCCCCGACACACCGAGCAGCGCCCGCACGGGGCCGCGCTCGGGTCGTCCAGGGCCGTCTGCAACAAGGCCATCAGGCAGGACCGGCCCGCGACGTACTGCCGCATCAGGTCGGCCTCGCGGCGCCGCGTGGCCAGGATCGCGGCGTAGTGCTCGGCGTCGTAGTGCCAGGGGCGGCCGGTGGTGCGCCAGCCGTCCACGTCCCGGTCGACCACCTCGGCGACCGCGAGCTGCTTGAGCAGGAGCTCGACCTTGGTCCTGCGCAGACCCGTCTCCGCCTCCAGGGCCGGGCCGGACGCGGCGGGCTCGCCCGGCCCCGGCAGGGCCGCCAGCAGCCGGTCGACCTCGGCGGGCACCGGCAGCGTGGCGGTCGCGAAGTACTCCCAGACGCGGTCGTCCGCCGCCGCCGGCAGCAGCGCCACCAGGGCGCGGTCGATGGCCCGACCGGCGCGACCCACCTGCTGGTAGTAGGACACCGGCGACGGCGGGGCGCCGACGTGCACGACGAAGCCGAGATCCGGCTTGTCGTAACCCATGCCCAGCGCGGACGTCGCCACCAGCGCCTTGAGGCGGTTGCCGCGAAGGTCGTCCTCCAGCCGTTCGCGCAGCCCCCCGTCGAGGGAACCCGTGTACGCCGCGACGGGCAGGGCCTCGCCGTGCCGTGCGGTGATCGCCGCGGTGAGCCGCTCGGCGTCGGCGACCGTGAGGGTGTAGACGATTCCCGATCCGGGCAGGGCGGGCAGGTGCTCGACGATCCAGGCGTACCGGGCCAGCGGGTCCAGCCCGCCGATCACCGCGAGGTCCAGGCTGGAGCGGGCCAGCGGCCCCCGCTGCACCAGGGTCGAGGGGCCGAGTTGGGCGGCGACGTCCGTGGTGACCCGCGCGTTGGCGGTGGCGGTCGTGGCCAACACCGGGGTCTGCGGGTTGAGGTGGCGCAGCACGTCGGCGACCCGACGATAGTCGGGCCGGAAGTCGTGCCCCCAGTCCGAGACCGCGTGCGCCTCATCGATCACCAGCAGCCCCAGCCGGCCGGTCAGGCGGTCCAACACGCGGCGCCCGAACACCGGGTTGGCCAGCCGCTCGGGCGACACGAGCAGCACGTCCACGCGGTCGGCGGCGAGCTCCGCCTCGACCAGGTCCCACTCGTCCCGGTTGGCGGAATTGAGCGTCTGCGCGACCAGCCCCGCGCGGCGCGCCGCCGCGACCTGGTCGCGCATCAGCGACAGCAGCGGCGAGACGACCAGGGCGGGTCCCAGACCTCGGGAGCGCAGGACGGCCGCGGCGACCCAATACACCGCGGATTTGCCCCAGCCCGTCGCCTGCACCACCAGCACCCGCGCGCCCGGCGCGAGCAGCCCGGCGACCGCCTCCTCCTGATCCGGGCGCAGTCGGGCGCCCGGACCGGCCAGCGCCGCCAACACCGCATCGGCGATGGCGCGGACCTCCGGGGCCAGGCCCTGCGATGGGTCGCCGAAGGAGCTCAGCTGCGGCCCTTGCGGGCGATCCGAGCGGCCCGCTCCTGCCGGCGCCGCTCGGCGTCGCGGGTCTCCAACTCCCGCGCCTCCTCCAGCGTCGGCGCGGTGCCGCCCAGCCGGTGCGGCAGGAACTGCAGGTCCGCGCCGGTCAGGGCCGGATAGTCGCGCTGTTCGGCGTCGAGCAGCTCCTGCATGCGGCGTTTGAGTTCGGCGTTGGCGTCCTCGGGCGACTGGCCCTTGGGCACGACGTACGGCTCCCCGATCCGGATGCCGACCGGCGTCTTGGTGCGACCCAGGCGCTTGGGCTTGCCCTTGGACCAGATCCGCTGGCCGCCCCAGGACACCACGGGCAGCAGCGGCGCGCCGGAGGCCTGCGCCATCCGCACCGCGCCCGACTTGAACTCCTTGAGTTCGAAGCTTCGGCTGATCGTGGCCTCCGGGAACACCCCGACGATCTCGCCCTGCTTGAGCGCGCGCAGCGCCGTGGCGAACGACGCCGCCCCCGCGTCGCGATCGACGGGAATGTGCTTCATCGCGCGCATGAACGGCCCGCCGATCGGGTGCCGGAAGATCGACTCCTTGCACATGAACCGCACGTAGCGGCCCGCGGCGTCGGCGACCAGCCCGCCGAACATGAAGTCCAGATAGTTCGTGTGGTTGAGCACCATCACGGCGGGGCCGGTGCGCGGGATGTTCCCGACGCCGGTCATGCGGAACCGCAGCCCCTGCATGGCGAAGACGGCGTGCCCGGTGTCGACCACGGCCCGGTAGAAGCGATCCATGGCGACCAAACTAGCGTCCGCGGGCGGCGCGGGCGTCACGTCGCCGGTGCCGCGTGGCGTCCGGCCGGTCGGCCGACGCGGGCACCGGTCCGCCCGGGGCGCCGCCGCGGGTAACCTGACGCCGTGCTCCCGCATGTCGACGCCACCCGGTATGTCGCCCCGTTCCGGGAGGGTGGCTCACTGCCCGGGCTGGTGGAGGCGACCGACCTCGGCATGTATGTCGTGAAGTTCCGCGGCGCCGGCCAGGGCCTCAAGGTGCTGGTCGCCGAGGTCATCTGCGCGGGCCTGGCCCGGGCCCTGCAGGTGCGGACCCCGGACCTGGTGACGATCACGCTGCCGGAGCCGATCGCGCGGTACGAGGCCGACGAGGAGGTCCAGGACCTGCTCACGGCCTCCCCGGGCAGCAACTTGGGGATCGACTTCCTGCCGGGGGCGTTCGGTTACGACGGCGCCCGGCCGCCGGACCCCGACGAGGCCGCGGCGATCGTCTGGCTCGATGCGCTCACCGCCAACGTGGACCGCACCTGGGCCAACCCCAACCTGCTGGTCTGGGGCGGGCACACCTGGGCCATCGACTCCGGCGCCGCCCTGTATTTCCACCACTCCTGGCCCCGGCGGGCGCCGGACGCGGCCCGGTTCGCGGCCCAGCCGTACGACGCCGGTGGGCATGTGCTGGCCGAGGTGTCGGCCGACGTGAGCGCCGCGCACGACCGCCTCGCCGCGCGGCTCCCGGCGGCGGTGCTGGAGTCGGTGGTGGCCGATGTGCCGCAGGAGTGGCTGGAGCCGACCGACTGGTTGCCCGATGCGGCCGCCGTGCGCACGGCGTACCTGCAACACCTCACCGCCCGCCTGGCCGCGCCCGCCGCGTGGTTGCCGAACCGGGGGGCGACCCGGTGACGACCTTGCCCTACCAGTACGTCGTGGTGCGCGCCGTGCCGCGCGTCGACCGGGAGGAATTCGTCAACGTCGGGGTGGTGCTGTATTGCCAGCAGGCGAGCTTCCTGCGCTGCGCGTGGGCCGTCGACGAGGCCCGCCTGGCCGCCCTGGCCCCGGGCCTGCCGACCGCCGAGCTGCGCGCCGCTCTCGCCGTGATCGACGACGTGTGTGCCGGCCGGGAGGGCGGGGGGCGGCCCCGGCTGGGCCGGGACGGCGCCCGGTTCGGATGGCTGGCCGCCCCGCGCAGCACGATCGTCCAGCCGGGCCCGGTGCACGGCGGGGTCTGCGCAGATCCGGACGCCGAATTGTCCCGATTGGTCGACCTGCTGGTGCGGTGACCGGCTCGCTAGGCTGCCCCCATGAACCTCGACCGACCGACTCCCCCGGACCCGTACTCGTTCCTGCCGAAGGTCGCCACGTTCAGCCTGGAAGGCGACTTCGCCGACGGCGGCCAACTGCCCGACGACCAGGTCTACGCCAAGGGCAACGCCTCCCCCGCGCTGCGCTGGTCGGGTGCCCCCGAGGGCACCAAGAGCTACGCCGTGACCTGCTACGACCCCGATGCTCCGACGCCGTCCGGGTTCTGGCACTGGTTCGTGGCCAATGTCCCGGGCGACTGCACGCAGCTGCCCGCCGGCGCCGGCGTCGAGCACGGTGGGTCGCTGCCGCACGGGGCGATCCAGCTGGCCAACGACTTCGGCACCCGCGACTTCGGCGGCGCCGCGCCGCCCCAGGGCGATCGGCCGCACCGATACATGTTCGTCGTCGCCGCCCTCGACGTGGAGCGTCTGGATCTGGAGGCGGACACGCACGCGGCCAAGGCCAGCTTCATGATGCTGCAGCACGTCGTGGGCCGGGCGTTCCTGACGGGACTGTACGCCGCCTGACCTTGGCGCTCGCGCGCTCTCGGGTCCGGCCCCCGCCACCGGCAGGTCAGGTCCGCAGCGCCCACATCGCGACGGCGCTGGCGGCGGCGACATTGAGTGAGTCGACGCCGCCGGCCATCGGGATCCGGATGACCAGATCGCAGGCGGCCACCGTCCGGCGCCCCAACCCGTCCCCCTCCGTGCCCATCACCAGGGCGAGTCGCTGCGGCGGGTCGGCCGCCAGCTGCTCCAGCGGCACCGCGTCCGGCGCCAACGCGAACGCGGCCACGACGAAGCCCGCCTGCGCGAGGGTGGCCACCCCGCCGGGCCACGGGTCGATGCGGGCCCAAGGCACCTGGAACACCGTGCCCATCGACACCCGGATGCTGCGCCGGTAGAGGGGGTCGGCGCAGCGCGGGGTCACCAGGACGGCGTCGGTGCCGAGGGCGGCGGCACTGCGAAAGATCGCGCCGACGTTGGTGTGGTCGACGATGTCCTCCAGCACGACCACGCGCCGCGCGCCGGCCAACACCTCGGCCAGCGGCGTCGGCGGCGGCCGGTGCATGGCCGCGATGGCGCCGCGGTGCAGGTGGAATCCGGTCATCGCGGTAATGACCTCGTCGCTGCCGACGTACACCGGCACGTCCGCCGCCTCCGCCGCGGCCACCAGGTCGGCGAGCTCGCGCACCCAGCGCTGCGCCATCAGGTAGGAACGGGGCCGGTGTCCTGCCCCCAGCGCGCGGCGAATGACCTTGTCGCTCTCGGCGAGGTAGAGCCCCCGCTCGACGTCGAGGCGGCGGCGCAGGGCCACGTCGGTGAGCGCGAAGTAGTCCGCCAGGCGCTCGTCGCGGCTGTCGGTGACGGGAATGGTCACGGTCGGTCCCTCACCGGCAGCGGCCACTCACGCCAGGCACATCGGGGCCGGTCACGCCGACCTCACGCCGGCCAGATCGTCAGGCGCGCCAACGCGACCAGGCCGACGACCAGGATCACGCCGCGCAGCGCCGCCGGGGGCAGCCGCCGGCCGATGGCGCTGCCGAGCAGCCCCCCGACGGCGCTGCCGATGCCGATCAGCAGCACCGCCGCCCAGGAGATCTCGCCCCAGCGCAGGGCCATGAACAGGATCGAGGAAACTAGGTTCACCAGCGGGACGACGACGTTCTTGACGGCGTTGATGCTCTGCAGACCCACCGGCAACAGCACGCTGAGCAGCCCCACCAGGATGATGCCCTGAGCCGCGCCGAAGTAGCCGCCGTAGATGCCGGTCAGGAACACCACGGTGGGCACCGCGGGGCTGCGGCGGGGGTGGCCGGCGGCGTGATCGGCGGCGGGGCCGGGCTCGGCCTGGTGCGCCTGCTGGGCCAGTTCGTCCCTGGCCGCCTGTTCGGCGCGGGCGGCCCGGGCCGCGCTGGCCCGCTGCAACCGCGGCCCGGCGACCACCATGATGAGCCCGAAGAGCACCAGCGCCGGGACCACCGCGGCGAACACCGAGGACGGCAGCACCAGCAGCAGCAGGGCCCCGACCACCCCGCCGAGCACGGCGGGCGGCACCAGACGGCGTACCAGCGCGCCGTGACCGGCCAGTTCGCGACGGTAGCCATAGGCCCCGGCGAGCCCGCCGGGCAGCAGCCCGAGGCTGTTGCTTATGTTCGCGGTCAGCGGGGGGTAGCCGAGCATCAGCAGCGTCGGAAAGGTCACCAGGGTTCCGGATCCGACGATGGCGTTGATGGTGCCCGCGGCGACGCCCGCCAGCGTGATGGCGACGATCTCGAGCAGCGGCACCCGCCCACCTTAGACGGTGGGCGGGTGCCGATTCGCGGCCGGTTCGGAAGTCAGCCCTGCTGGGGCCCCTGCGGCGGCCGACCCCAGGCGCCGGGGTCACCCTGCTGGGGCGGGTACGGCGGACGCGCGGGCATCTGCTGCTCCACCCGCGGCGCCGAGCTGGGACCGGGGGGCGGCGGTACGTCGTGCGCCGGCGGCAGACCCGCCGGGGCCGGCATGCCAGCGACCTCCTGCGGCTGGGCCGGGCGTGG
>Ga0209794_1000783_pt1 | contig 35570 bp, 32 predicted proteins | sample EBPBio232013_DNA_FD_185869 | JGI IMG/M metagenome (GOLD analysis project Ga0209794, IMG submission 185869) | Wastewater treatment Type I Accumulibacter community from EBPR Bioreactor in Madison, WI, USA - Reactor 1_5/23/2013_ DNA (SPAdes)... | ecosystem: Engineered > Bioreactor > EBPR >... | reverse complement strand
CCGCCCGGCCGGGGATCGCCGGCCGCTGGGCCCCACGATGCCGCAGGCGCCGTGCCGGTGGCGTGAGCATGGCCGCGGGCCGGCCCGGCACCCCGGCCGTGCACCGGTCGCGTTCCGGCATTGGTGCAGCGCACAAGGTTGCCGGCGAAATCACCCCGCTGCTATACTTTTTCGGCTTCGCTGGGCCGATTCCACCATGGCCCGTCTCCGCTGACCGTCTGGGGTTGGGCCGTGCACGATCCGATCGCCGCGAGCCGACGCGCTGTCGCGCGCGCCGTGGCAGTCCAGGCAGGGGCAGTGGGGCTGGTGGCGCTGGCCTTCCTCGTGAAGGGTCCGGCGCAGGCGCTGGCGGCCCTGGTCGGCGGTGCATCGCTGGTCGCGGGCAATGCCCTCGTCGCCCGGCTGGCGCTCGGGGGCGTGGTTCCGGCACGGGTGGCCTTCGCCAGGCTGCTGCTGGGGACCGCAGGTAAGTGGCTGGTCGCGATGCTTGTCTTCGCGATCGGGCTGGGAGTCTGGCGCCTGCCGCCGCTCCCGATGTTGTACGGGCTGGCGGCGGGGCTGTTCGCCTATCTGCTGGCACTCAATCTGGGCAAACGTGGCAAGCCGCAACAGGGTCGATCGTGAGCGCTGAAAGCACCGGTACCGAAGCCGCCTCCGGCGATAGCACCGCCTACATCCAGCACCACCTGCAGCACCTGCAGTGGCAGGTGGGCGACAGCAAGTTCATGACGATCAACGTCGACAGCCTGGCGTTCTCGCTGCTGGCGTGCGCCGTGTTCCTGTTCTTCTTCCTTCGCACCGCGCGCAAGGCCACGCCGGGCGTCCCCGGCAAGTTCCAGACCTTCGTCGAGATGGTCGTCGGCTTCGTCGACGGCCTCGTGCGCGAGACCTTCCACGGCCGCAGCAAGCTGATCGCGCCGCTGGCGATCACCATCTTCTGCGTCGTGTTCCTGATGAACTTCATGGACATGATCCCGGTCGACTGGCTGCCGGGCCTGTGGATGAAGGGCCACGAACTGGCCGGCCACGACCCGCACCACGCGTACCTGCGCGTCGTGCCCACCGCCGACCTCAACGTCACCCTCGGCCTGGCGCTGATGGTGTTCCTGCTGATCCAGGTGTTCGGCATCTCGCACAAGGGCCTGGGCAAGTTCATCGGCGAGGCGTTCACCGCGCCGTTCCACGCCGAAGGCACGGTGATGAAGATCCTGCTGGCGCCGGCCAACCTGCTGCTGCGCATCATCGAGGAACTGGTGCGTCCGCTCTCGCTGACGCTGCGACTGTTCGGCAACATGTATGCCGGCGAGCTGATCTTCATCCTGATCGCGCTGATGACCTGGAACGCGGCCTTCAGCAGCGGCCTGACTTACGTGATGGCCCCGCTGCAGTTCGTTTCCGGTTTCATCTGGACCGCGTTCCACGTCATCGTGATCACGCTGCAGGCCTTCATCTTCATGATGCTGACCATCGTGTACCTCAGCATGTCGGCCGAAAGCCACTGATTTCCGCTTCCGCTTTTCCGAATCACCAATCACCAATCCCAGTTTTGACCAGGAGACCATCATGGAAAACATCGCCCTCTACGCCGAAATCGCCAAGTTCACGGTGATCGCGGCCGGCCTGCTCATCGGCCTCGGCGCGCTCGGCACCGCCATCGGCTTCGCCATCCTCGGCGGCAAGTTCCTCGAGGGTTCGGCCCGCCAGCCGGAACTGACCCCGATGCTGCAGACCAAGATGTTCATCGTCGCCGGCCTGCTCGACGCCGTGCCGATCATCGGCGTCGCCATCGCGCTGCTGCTGATCTTCGCCAACCCGTTCCTGTCCGCGATCACGGGCTGATCGACACCGGCATTGGCTAGCGTCGGCGCGTCGCGCGCCGGCGTACGGAGCACGTCATGGATATCAACCTGACTTTCATCATCCAGGGCCTCGCGTTCTTCGCGGTGGCGTGGCTGGTGATGAAGTTTGGCTGGCCGCACATCATGGCCGCCATCGAGGAACGCCAGCGCAAGATCGCCGAAGGCCTGGCCGCCGCCGACAATGCGCAGAAGAACCTCGCGCAGGCCGAGGAGAAGGTCGCCGAGGAGCTGAAGGCGGCGCGCGCCAAGGCCAACGAGATCATCGAGCAGGCGCACCAGCGCGCGAACCAGATCGTCGACGCCGCCAAGGCCGAGGCGATCGCCGAAGGCTCGCGCCAGAAGGCGCTGGTCGAGACCGAGATCGCCGCGTCCGCCAACCGCGCCCGCGAGGACCTGCGCAAGCAGGTGTCGACGCTGGCCGTGGCCGGCGCCGAGAAGCTGCTGCGCCGGGAAATCGACGCCAGCGCCCACAAGGCGCTGCTGGACGAACTGGCCGCGCAGCTGTCGGACGAGGCGGCCTGATCCATGAGCCAGGCCCTCACGCTCGCCCGCCCGTACGCCCGCGCCGCCTTCGGCATCGCGCGCGATGCCGGTGCGTTCGCGCAGTGGTCGGACGCGCTCGGCTTCGCCGCGCGCGTCGCGGCCGACCCGCAGGCCGCGTCGCTGCTCGGCCATCCGGCCCTGGGCGGCGAGCAGGCGGTGTCGCTGCTCTCGCCGGAACAGGCCGGAGGCGCGTTCCGCGACTTCCTCGGCCTGCTCGCCGACAACCGGCGCCTGTCGCTGCTGCCGGAGATCGCGGGCCTGTACGAGGAACTGCGTGCCGAGGCCGAGCACGTGGTCAAGGCGGTGGTGACCTCGGCGACCGCGCTGCCGGCCGGCGAGCTCGATTCGATCAAGGCCGCGCTGAAGAAGCGCTTCGGCCGCGAGGTCGACGTCGAGACGGCGGTCGATGCCGGGCTGATCGGTGGCGCGGTGATCGCCGCGGGCGACACCGTCATCGACGGTTCGCTGCGCGGCAAGCTGCAGCGGCTGCAGGCCGCGCTGGCAAGTCAATGATGGCGGCGGCCGGCGAACCGGCGCGGGCGTGAGGCGCCTGCACGGGACACCGGCCACCGACGACCTACTGGATTCAAAAGCAATCGCCTGCGGCGACGCCGGCACAAGGGAAACGAAGCAATGGCAACCACCACGCTCAACCCGTCCGAAATCAGCGAGCTGATCAAGAACCGCATCGAGAAGGTCAAGCTGGCCGCCGAGGCGCGCAACGAAGGCACCGTCACCTCGGTGTCCGACGGCATCGTGCGCATCTACGGTCTCGCCGACGCGATGCAGGGCGAAATGATCGAGCTGCCGTCCGCCGGCGAAGGTACGCCCACGTTCGCGCTGGCGCTGAACCTGGAGCGCGACTCGGTCGGCGCCGTGGTGCTCGGCGACTACGAGCACCTGCGCGAAGGCGACACCGCCAAGACCACCGGCCAGATCCTGTCGGTGCCGATCGGTCCCGAACTGCTCGGGCGCGTGGTCAACGCGCTGGGCGAGCCGATCGACGGCAAGGGCCCGATCGACGCCAAGCTGTCGGCGCCGGTCGAACGCGTCGCGCCGGGCGTGGTGTGGCGCAAGTCGGTCGACCAGCCGGTGCAGACCGGCTACAAGTCGGTCGACGCGATGATCCCGATCGGCCGCGGCCAGCGCGAGCTGATCATCGGCGACCGCCAGACCGGCAAGACCGCGATGGCCATCGACGCGGTGATCAACCAGAAGGGCACCGGCATCAAGTGCGTGTACGTCGCGATCGGCCAGAAGGCCTCGACCGTGGCCAACATCGTGCGCCGCCTGGAAGAGAACGGCGCGCTGGCGCACACGATCGTGGTGGCCGCCACCGCATCCGAGTCCGCCGCGATGCAGTACATCGCCGCCTACTCTGGCTGCACCATGGGCGAGTACTTCATGGATCGCGGCCAGGACGCGCTGATCGTGTACGACGACCTGTCCAAGCAGGCCGTCGCCTACCGCCAGATCTCGCTGCTGCTGCGCCGTCCGCCGGGCCGCGAAGCCTACCCGGGCGACGTGTTCTACCTGCACAGCCGCCTGCTCGAGCGTGCCGCGCGCGTCTCGGCCGAGTACGTCGAGAAGTTCACCAACGGCGAAGTGAAGGGCAAGACCGGCTCGCTGACCGCGCTGCCGATCATCGAGACCCAGGCCGGCGACGTGTCCGCGTTCGTGCCGACCAACGTGATCTCGATCACCGACGGCCAGATCTTCCTCGAGACCGACCTGTTCAACGCCGGCATCCGCCCGGCCGTGAACGCCGGCATCTCGGTGTCGCGCGTGGGTGGCGCGGCGCAGACCAAGATCATCAAGAAGCTCTCGGGCGGCATCCGCATCGCGCTTGCCCAGTACCGCGAGCTGGCGGCGTTCGCGCAGTTCGCGTCCGACCTCGACGACGCCACCCGCAAGCAGCTCGAGCGCGGCCAGCGCGTGACCGAGCTGATGAAGCAGAAGCAGTACCAGCCGATGCCGATCGCGCTGCAGGCGCTGTCGATCTACGCGGTCGACAAGGGCTACATGGACGACGTGCCGGTCGGCAAGATCCTGGCGTTCGAGGAAGGCCTGCACGCGCACTTCGCCAACACCGCGGGCGCGCTGGTCGACCAGGTCAACGCCAGCGGCGACTGGAACGACGAGATCGAAGGCGCCTTCAGGCAGGGCATCGAAGAGTTCAAGAAGACCGGCAGCTGGTAAGACCAGCTGCCGGGAATCGAGAATCGGGAACAGGGAATCGATAGGGCGGGGTTTCGCGAATCGGAGAATTGAGGATCGATGTCAGGGCCAGCGGCCTTTGACGATTCCCCATTCACCATTCCCGATTCCCGCTCGCGGAGCGAGCAGATGGCAGGCGGAAGGGAAATCAAGACCAAGATCAAGAGCGTGCAGAACACCCGCAAGGTGACGCGCGCGCTGGAGATGGTCTCGGCCTCGAAGATCCGCAAGGCGCAGGATCGGATGAAGGCCTCGCGTCCCTATGCACGGGCGATGCGCCAGGTCATCGGCCACCTCGCGCAGGCCAACTCCGAGTTCCAGCACCCCTACCTGGTCGAGCGCAAGGACATCAAGCGCGTCGGCTACGTGATCGTCTCGTCCGACCGCGGGCTGGCCGGCGGCCTCAACAACAACCTGTTCCGCAAGCTGCTGGTCGATTTCCGCCAGTGGCAGGAGAAGGGCGTCGAGGTCGACGTTGTCACCATCGGCCAGAAGGCCTCCGTGTTCTTCCGCCGGATCAAGGTCGACATGCTGGCGACCGTGACCCACCTCGGCGACACGCCGCAGGTCGAGCAGCTGGTGGGCGTGGTCAAGGTGATGCTGGACGCCTACGACGGTGGCAAGGTCGACAAGGTGTTCCTGGCCTACAACGACTTCGTCAACACCATGGTGCAGCGCGCCGCGTTCGACCAGCTGTTGCCGTTGCCGGCTTCGGACGAGGTGGTTGCCAGCCACGACTGGGACTACATCTACGAGCCGGATGCGCAGACCGTGCTGGAGCACGTGCTGACGCGCTACATCGAATCGCTGGTGTACCAGGCGGTGATGGAGAACGTCGCCTCCGAGCACGCTGCGCGCATGGTCGCGATGAAGTCCGCCAGCGACAACGCCACCAAGCTGATCGACACGCTGAACCTGGTCTACAACAAGGCCCGGCAGGCGGCGATCACCCAGGAAATCTCCGAGATCGTCGGCGGTGCGGCCGCTGTGTAGCCGGGAGTGGAGAGTCGGGAATCGGGAATAGTCAAAGCCAACGGCTCCAGATCTTCCCGTTCCCCATTCTCGATTCCCTATTCCCGACAAAAGAATCGAACAGACATTAGTGGAGTTATCCAAATGAGTCAGGGCAAGATCGTTCAGATCATCGGCGCCGTCGTCGACGTCGAGTTCCCGCGCGCGGACGTGCCGAAGGTGTACGACGCGCTGAAGGTGCAGGGCACCGCCATCACGCTCGAGGTGCAGCAGCAGCTCGGCGACGGCGTCGTGCGCACGATCGCGCTCGGCTCGACCGACGGCCTCAAGCGCAACCTGGTGGCCGAGAACACCGGCCGCGCGATCTCGGTGCCGGTCGGCGTCGGCACGCTGGGCCGCATCATGGACGTGCTGGGCAACCCGATCGACGAGGCCGGTCCGGTGAAGGCCGACACCGCGTGGGAAATCCACCGCGCCGCGCCGAGCTACGAGGACCAGTCCTCGACCACCGAGCTGCTGGAAACCGGCATCAAGGTCATCGACCTGATGTGCCCGTTCGCCAAGGGTGGCAAGGTCGGCCTGTTCGGCGGTGCCGGCGTGGGCAAGACCGTGAACATGATGGAGTTGATCAACAACATCGCGACCGAGCACTCGGGCCTGTCGGTGTTCGCAGGCGTGGGTGAGCGTACCCGCGAAGGCAACGACTTCTACCACGAGATGCAGGAGTCGGGCGTCGTCAACGTCGTCGATCACGAGAAGTCGAAGGTGGCGATGGTGTACGGCCAGATGAACGAGCCGCCGGGCAACCGCCTGCGCGTGGCGCTGACCGGCCTGACGATGGCCGAGTACTTCCGCGACGAAGGCCGCGACGTGCTGCTGTTCGTCGACAACATCTATCGCTACACGCTGGCCGGCACCGAAGTGTCGGCGCTGCTGGGCCGCATGCCGTCGGCCGTGGGTTACCAGCCCACCCTGGCCGAGGAAATGGGCGTGCTGCAGGAGCGCATCACCTCGACCAAGACCGGTTCGATCACCTCGATCCAGGCCGTGTACGTGCCCGCGGACGACCTGACCGACCCGTCGCCGGCGACCACGTTCGCGCACCTGGACGCGACCGTCGTGCTCAGCCGCAACATCGCGTCGCTCGGCATCTACCCGGCGGTGGATCCGCTGGACTCGACCAGCCGCCAGCTCGACCCGAACGTCATCGGCCACGAGCACTACGACACCGCGCGCCGGGTGCAGTCGACGCTGCAGAAGTACAAGGAGCTCAAGGACATCATCGCGATCCTGGGCATGGACGAGCTGTCGGAAGAAGACAAGCTGGCCGTGGCCCGCGCGCGCAAGATCGAGCGCTTCTTCTCGCAGCCGTTCACGGTGGCGCAGGTGTTCACCGGCTCGCCGGGCAAGTACGTGTCGCTCAAGGACACGATCCGCGGCTTCAAGGGCATCTGCGACGGCGAGTACGACCACCTGCCGGAGCAGGCGTTCTACATGGTCGGCGGCATCGAGGAAGCGGTCGAGAAGGCGAAGAAGCTCGCCGAGAAGGCCTGATTCAATCCCCTCTCCCGCTTGCGGGAGAGGGTCAGGGTGGGGGCTCGCGGCCCATCGCCCTCACCCCTGCCCTCTGCCGTGAACGGGAGAGGGGGAAACGGAAGAGAAGCGCGTCATGAGTACCATCCGCTGCGACATCGTGAGTGCCGAAGCCGAGATCTTCCAGGGCGAAGCGACGCTGGTCGTCGCCACCGGCGAACTGGGCGAGCTCGGCATCGCGCCGCGCCACGCGCCGCTGATCACCCGGCTCAAGCCCGGCAAGGTCGTGGTCACGCGGCCCGACGGCAGCGTGCTCGACTTCGCCATCGGCGGCGGCATCCTCGAGGTGCAGCCGCAGGTGGTGACGATCCTCGCCGACACCGCGATCCGCGCCGACGACATCGACGAGGCCAAGGTGCGCGCGGCGAAGGAAGAAGCCGAGCGCATCCTCGCCGGCCGCGGCGAGGCGATGGAAGTCGCCGAGGCGCAGGCCAAGCTGGCCGAGTCGCTGGCGCAGCTGCAGGCGCTCGAGCGGCTGCGCAAGAACCTCAAGCACTGAACCGGGTCTCACCGCGTTGTCCTGGGAACGCCGGCGCATGCCGGCGTTCTCGTGTGGGCCGGAAGGCTTGATTCCCGGCATCCGAAAAGGGATCACGCGCGGCGGCGCGTGCCACTGCGACAAGGCTTGAAGGGTCTCGCGGCGCAGCCTCGGGCTTGTGTTCCCGCTGTTGCCGGAGCCCGCGTTGCCGGTATCTGCCAGCGCATCGCGCGCGGCGTTGCGCCAAGCGCGCGCATGGACTGGCGTGTCTCGCGGTGCGGCGTTCTCGCGTCCGTGGAGGCCGGGCTAGGGTTTGTACACCCAGTGCCGAGAGGCGACGAAGCCGACCACCCCGAGGAGGATCTCGACCAGCGGCTTGGCCAGCCAGGCGTACGCCAGGCCGAGCGCCCCGTCGATGCCCGCCACTGCGAGCGTGCTGGCCGCGGTGGTGCACAGCCACATCACCGCGAAGCGGCGGAACTGCGTCGGCCCCAGGACCACGCCACCGTCTGCGAACGTCACCTTCCCGTTCAGCCAGTAGCCCAGCAGCGCGCCGCTGACGCGGCCGGAGACATTGGCGGCGGCGACCGCCATACCCAGGTGCGACAGCGCCACCATCACCGCCCAGTCGAGCAGCCACTGCAGGCCGCCGACGACGAGGTAGCGGCTGCCCTGCCTGCGCAGGCTCATCGCAGGCTGCCCACTGGACGCGGGCGGGTGAGGGAGCAGGGCGTGGTCATCGGGCGCCATCGTAAGCCCGGCGGAGTGAATGCCGCATGCCTGCCGCCACCGTCGCTGGCGGTCAATGCGGCGGCCGCGGTCGCTGGCCTTAGAATCACGTGGTCACCCACGCCGGAACCGTCATGAGCAAGCCCCTGCACGTCGTGATCCTCGCCGCCGGCGAGGGCAAGCGCATGAAGTCGAGGCTGCCCAAGGTGCTGCAAAAGGTCGCGGGGCGGCCGATGCTGGCGCATGTCATCGCGACCGCACGCGCACTCGACCCGGCCGGGATCCACATCGTCTACGGCCACGGCGGCGACCAGGTGCGCGCGGCGTTCGCCGACCAGCCGGACCTGGCCTGGGCCGAGCAGGCGCGCCAGCTGGGTACCGGCCACGCCGTGCAGCAGGCGATGCCGGGCGTGCCGGACGACGCGCGCGTGCTGGTGATGTACGGCGATGCGCCGCTGTTCACCGTGGACTCGCTGCGTCGCCTGCTGGCCACCGATGGACGACTCGCGCTGCTGGTGACCGAACTCGACGATCCCACCGGTTACGGCCGCATCCTGCGCGACGCCGAGGGCCGCGTGGCCGCCGTGGTCGAGGAAAAAGACGCCAACCGCGAGCAACGGGCGATCCGCATGGTCAATACCGGCGTGATCGCGGCCGACGCGGTGGCGCTGAAGGGCTGGCTGTCGCGGCTGTCGAACGACAATGCGCAGGGCGAGTACTACCTGACCGACGTGGCCGGCATGGCCGCGGGCGACTTCACCGCCGCCGAGATCGTCGAGGTCGACGATGCGCAGGAAACCGAAGGCGCGAACGACCCGTGGCAACTGGCGCGGCTGGAGCGCGCCTACCAGGCGCGGGCGGTGCGCGCGTTGTGCGTGCAGGGTGCGCGCTTCGCCGACCCGGCGCGGATCGACGTGCGTGGCGAGGTCATCGTCGGGCAGGACGTGGAGATCGACGTCGACGTGGTGTTCGAGGGCCGGGTCGAACTGGGCGACGGCGTGCACATCGGCCCGTTCACGCGCCTGAAGGACGTCGTGCTGGCCGCCGGCACCGAAGTGCGCGCGCACTGCGACCTCGAGGGTGCGCGCGCCGAAGGCGCCGTGGTCATCGGCCCGTTCGCGCGGCTGCGCCCGGGCACGGTGCTGGCCGACGGCGTGCATGTCGGCAACTTCGTGGAAACCAAGAATGCGGTGCTGGGCGTCGGCAGCAAGGCCAACCACCTGACCTATCTCGGCGACGCCGTGGTCGGCGCGAAGGTCAACATCGGCGCCGGCACCATCACCTGCAACTACGACGGCGCGAACAAGTCGACCACGACGATCGGTGATGGCGCTTTCATCGGCTCGAACTCGGCGCTGGTGGCGCCGGTCGGGATCGGCCGGGACGCCACCATCGGTGCGGGCTCGGTGATCGGCGTCGATGCGCCCGAGGGCAAGCTGACCGTGGCGCGCGCGCGCCAGGTGACGATCGATGGCTGGAAAAGGCCGGTGAAGAAGCCGAAGGCGTGAGGACCGCAGGGACCGCAACGGTCAGGTTTGGGTTTCCCCGGGAAAGTCGAACCTGGCTCCGGTTTTTAGACCCCGGCTTTGCGTCCGTCATCCCGGCGAACGCCGCGATCCATGTGGCAGCTCGCGATGTGCTCCGATGCGACGGGATGACCAGACGTTCCGTCTGTTGAAAAGCGCTGCCGGCTTTCGCCGGAGTGACGGCATTGCGGCTGGATTCGAACGCAACACGCGTGGAAGGTGTGCCTGGAGGCTGGGCGTGCGCCGCGTGCGCGTGGTTCCCGTTGCGCGTGGGGACGCGTTTTTCCCGCCGGCGGCTCAGGGTTGCACTTGGCCCGGCAGCACCAGCGACACGCACAGCCCGCCGCCGTCGCGGTTGAGCAGGGCAATCCGCCCGCCGTGCGCTTCGGCGATCTCGCGCGCCAGCGCCAGGCCCAGGCCGGTACCGCTGCGCTTGGTCGAATAGAACGGCAGCAGGGCATTGGCCAGCACCGATTCGTTCATGCCGGTGCCGCGATCGAGCACGTCGATCCGCCAGCCATCGGCGATCCGCCGTGCCGCCATCGACACCGCGTCCGGCGAGGAACCGGACTCGTGCGCGTTCTTGAGCAGGTTCAGCAGCGCCTGCTCGAACTGCGCCGGGTCGAAACGCAGGGACTGGTCGGGGATCGTCCCGTCGATGGCGAAGTCGACCTGGGTGCGCAGCTTTTCGATGAAGCGTGGCAGGTGCACCGGCTCGGCGCGCGGTGTCGGCAGCTTGGCGAAGCGCGCGTAGTCGCGCAGGAAGCCCTCGAGATGGCGTGCGCGTTCCTCGATCGTGGACAGCGCGATCGGCAGTTTCTCGTGCTGGCCGCGCCGCAGCAGTTCCAGGCCCGAGTGCGCGAGCGAGGCGATTGGCGCCAGCGAATTGTTGAGTTCGTGGCTGATCACCCGGATCACCTTCTTCCAGGTCTGCACTTCCTGGCGCCGCAGTTCGGTGGTCATGCGCCGCACCAGCACCAGCTCGTGCTGGCGGCCATTGAGGCGGAACATGCGCCGCGCGAGGTGGTAGATCTCCTCGTGGTCCTCGTCGCTCACGGTGAACATGCCGTCGCCGCCGCGCGCGAACGCCTCGCCCACGGCGGCCGGCGCGCCGGCGAGCAGGTCGTCCAGCGCATGGCCCTCGATCTTGCGGCCGTCGCCCATCATCTTGCGCGCGGCGAGGTTGCCCAGCACCACGTGGCGCCCGGCGTCGAGCAGGAGCATCGCCACCGGGGTGTTCTGCACCATGGTGTCGAGCAGCAGTTCGCGCTGCACCAGCCCCTGTCGCTGTTCGCGCAGGGCGTTGCCGAGCGCGTTGTGCGCATCGACCAGTTCGATCAGGTCGCCGTACTTGTCCCAGGTGATGCCGAAGCTGAAATCGCCGTCGCGATAGCCGGCGACGGTGCCGGCGAGTGCGCGGAACAGCGCGCGCAAGGGCACGAAGGTGCGCCAGACCACGATGCCCATGGTCGTGCCGACCACGAGCGTGGCCGCCAGCGCGGCGATCCACGGCGCGAGCCATTGCGCCAGCACGGCAGTGCCCGCGGCGGTGGCGGCGATGCCGAGCACGGTCAGCCCGAACATGCGGATCGCCAGCGGCAGGACGCGAAGGATGCGCATGCGCCCCGGGGCCTCAGCCGCGCGCGATGCCGAGGCGGTCGAGGCGGCGGTACAGGGCCTGCCGGGACAGGCCCAGCTCGGCGGCCGCCTGCGACAGCACGCCGTGGTGGCGCTGCAGCGCGGCCTCGATCGCGGCGCGGTCGGGCTCGTCGCCCACGGTGCCCGTGGATGCGCCGGGCCCCGCGCCCGTCGCCGACGGCAGGCCAAGCGCATCGGCCTCGATGCGCTGCGCGGACAGCAGGGCAGCGCGCTGCACCGCGTTGCGCAGCTCGCGCACGTTGCCGGGCCAGGCATGGCGCAGCAGGGCGCGTTCCGCCGCTTCGCTGAACTGCCTGCCCGGCGGCAGGAAGTGGCGCGCCAGCGGCAGGATGTCGCGTGGGCGCCTTGCCAGCGGCGGCAGCCGCAGCTCGATGCCGTTGAGGCGGTAGTACAGGTCCTCGCGGAACTGGCCCTCGCCGATCATCATCGGCAGGTCGGCGTTGGTCGCGCTGACCACGCGCACCTTCACGCTGCGCTCGGCGTGGCTGCCCAGTCGCTGGAAGCGGCCTGTTTCCAGGACGCGCAGCAGCTTCACCTGGCCGGCCGGCGGCAACGTGCCGATCTCGTCGAGGAACAGCGTGCCGCCATCGGCGGCCTCGAACTTGCCCGTACGGGCCTTGTTGCCGGCGCCGGTGTACGCGCCGGGCTCGGCGCCGAACAGTTCGGCTTCGATCAGTTCGCTCGGCAGCGCGCCGCAGTTCACCGCCACGAACGGCCCGGCCTTCACCGCCGAATTGTGGTGGATGATCTCGGCGTACTTCTCCTTGCCGGCGCCGTTGGGCCCGCTGATCAGCACCGGCAACTCCGAACGTGCCACCTGCAGCGCCAGCGTGAGCACCGCTTCGCTGGCGGCGTCGTCGTACACCAGTCCGCGCAGGTCATGCTGGCGGGCGAGCATCGCGCGCCGGCTGCGCTCCTCGCCGGTGCGCGCGGCCAGCTCGCGGTGGGCTTCCGAGAGTTCCAGCAGGTTGTTCACGCTGGCCAGCAGCTTGTGGTCGTCCCAGGGCTTGCCGACGTAGTCGGCGGCGCCCGCCCGCACCAGGTCGACGGCCGACTCCAGGTGCGTCCATGCGGTCAGCAGGATCACCGGCATGTCCGGATGCTGCCCGCGGATCTGGCGGAACAGCGCCACGCCTTCCTCGCCGGACGTGGTGTCGGCGCGGAAGTTCATGTCCTGGATCACCAGGTCGATGCCGCCGCGCGCGAGCAGCGCCAGCCCCACCTCGGGCGTGTCGGCGGCGACGGTATCGATGTCGTGCAGCGAGAACAGCACGTCCAGTGCGGTGGCGACGGACGGGTTGTCGTCGATGACGAGGACGGTGGGCATGTGGCCGGGCGAATGCGGTCGGGTCGGCAATCGTAACGCCTATTCGTTCCCGTCCAGCGGCCGGTGGCCGAAGCTGATGATGCGCGTGGCCTTCCAGGTGTCGCCATCGCGCTTCCACACCTGCACGAAGCGCGCGATGCCCATGCAGTGGTCGCCCTCGAGTTCGCAGAAGCGGTGCGTGCCCAGCTCGATCGCGCCGTAGCCTTCGATCTTGTCGACTTCCAGCGTGCCCGGCACCAGCTCGCGCCGCACCTTGCCGCAGATGTACTTGCGCGTGGCGTCGGTGACCGCGTCCGCGCCGAGCATCAGCCCACCCTGGTCGTGGTAGAACTCGAGGTCGTCGGCAAGCAGGGCCCGGAACGCGTCGAGGTCGCAGCGGTTGTAGGCATCGAACAACTGCGTATCCAGCGCGGCGACGGCGCGGTAGAGCTCGCTGTCCGGCCCGGGTTGCGCCGGCGGCTCCGCGGCGCGTGCGAACGCGCTGGCGGCCAGCAGGGCGGCGAAGGCAATCGTGCAGGCACGCATGGGGGTCTCCAGGAAGGTCGGGCGGCGCGCGGGAGTCATGGGCCGGGACTGTGGTGATCGTAGCTCAGCACTTCCTTGAGCCGCCATCGACCCGCGTCGAGCACGTACACATGGGTGAAGCGCGCGACACTGGTCAGCACGTCGTCCTTGCCGGGCTCGCGCAGGTAGAAACGGTGCACGCCGCTCTGGAGCGCGGCGTAGAGCACGCCGTCGTGGTAGAGCGGGAACACCTGCAGGCTGTCCGCATCGACCTTGCGGATCGGCTTGCGCGCGGGGTCCGCGCAGATGTACTTGCGCGTGTTCTCGAGGAAGGTGGCGTAGTCCTGGAAGCCGCCCTGGTCGTGGTAGAAGCGCAGCTGCGGGTCGACGGCGCCCTCGAGGTAGTCGAGGTCGCATTGGTTGAACCCGCGCTCGAAGAACACGCTGTCGTGCGCCTTGAGCGCCTCGAACAGGTCCGCATCGCCCGGATCCCGGGCGGCGACGGTCGTCGCGCCCGTCGCCAGCAACAGGCAGGCCAGGAGCGCCGTCCATGGCGAAACGGCGCCGGGCGCTGCGCGGCGCATCGACTAGACGCTCCTCGTGGCGATCGCCGGCGGCACCGCGGCGGCACGCCGCGCGGGCCCGAATACCGCGACCTGTCCCAGCACCCACAGCGCCAGCGCGCCGATCGGCAGGTAGTACAGCGGCAGGCGCGGCAGTTCGTACTTGCTCATCAGCACCTGGTTGATGCCGAAGGCCAGGGTCATGCCGATGACGATGCCGATGGTCGCCAGCAGGAAGTTCTCGGTCTGGAAGTAGCGCAGGATCTGGCCCTTGGTCGCGCCCAGCGCGCGGCGCACGCCGATCTGCTTGGTGCGCTGCTGCACCCAGAAGCTGGCCAGCCCCACGATGCCCAGCGCGGTGATCAGCAGCAGGCCGATGCAGACGACGCCGAGCAGCCATGCCATCGAGCGCGCCTGCTGGTAGAACTCGTGGCGCAGCTGCGAGAAGCTCTTGGTGCCGTCCTCGAGGATGATGCGGTTGCCGCCGTTGCCGCGCAGGGCGTCGGAGGCGGCCTTGATGATCTCGTCGCGCCGCTCCGGCGACGTGCGGATCACGTAGTTGCCGCCGACGTTGTAGTGGGTGCGGATCGGGAACACCATGCTGTAGTCGCGCTGGGTCGGCCCGCCCTGCATGCTCGGGCGCACCAGGTGCTCGACGATGCCGACGATGCGGATCGGCGCGTCGCCCCAGCTGTAGAACGTCTTGCCGACCGGGTCCTCGCCGGGGAACAGCTTCTCGGCAAGCGCGCTGGTGATGATCGCGGCGGGGATGCCGGCTTCACGCGCGGGACCTGCCCCCTGAAACGCTTCGAATTCGACGAACTCGTCCGGGTTGAAATCGCGGCCGGCGACGATCTTCAGGCCCAGCGTGTCCACGAACTTGTCCTCGGCCATGTACACGGTGGCGTTGGCGGTGGGCTGCTGCTGGTCCTGCCTGAGGTTGATGCCGCTGTTCCAGGACGAGTTCACGAACGGCACCTGGTTCATCATCGTGGCGCCGGTGACGCCGGGCAGGCCACGCAGCAAAGCCAGGTCGGAGCGGGTCTGTGCTTCGGCATTGTCATCGCTGCCGATGCCGGTGATGTACACGCGGACCAGCTCGTTCTCGGCCAGGCCGCTGACCTCGCGCAGCTGCGAGATGCGCGCGCCGATCATGAACAGCGCGTTGCAGATGATGGCGCAGGTCAGCGCGATCTCCAGCACGATCAGCGCGGCGGCCGTCTTGTGGCGCATCAGCGTGGACAGGATGGGGCGGATTTCCATGGCGGTGTCCTTGGATGATCTTCTTGCTCCCTTCTCCCGCTTGCGGGGGAAGGTGGCGCGCAGCGGCGGATGGGGGGCGGTGAAGGCACGAGCCCTCACCCCAACCCGCTCCCGCAAGCGGGAGAGGGGGCGGGACTCATTGCGATTTGAGCTGGATGGCGGGCGTCACCTGCATCGCGCGCCACGCCGGCAGCAGGCCCGCGAACAGGCTGGCGGCGACCGCGATCGCGAACGTCGTCAGCAGCATCGACAGGTCCAGGTGCGCCAGTTCGGCGTAGCCCGACGGCTGCTGGCGCACGCCCCACAGGCCGAGCAGGGCGAAGCCGAGGCCGAGGATGCCGCCGGCCAGGCCGATCGTGCCGGCTTCCACCAGGCACTGCTTGAAGATCTCCATGCGCGAGGCGCCCAGCGCACGGCGCACGCCGATCTCGCTGCTGCGGCGCAGGAACTTGGCCAGCAGCAGGCCCACGGTGTTGAGCAGGCACACCAGCAGGAAGCCGAAGCCGAGCCACAGCTGCATCACCACGTCGCTGGGCACCACCTTGTTGTACTCCAGCAGCGCCATCACGTTGCGCAGGCGCACGTTGGTCGGGCGCTCGAAGCGACCGGCGGCGCGCTGCTGGTCGGAGTAGTTGTTGAGGTAGTTGAGATAGGCATCGGCCTTCTCCTTCGAACCCAGCTCCACCCAGTACTGGATCCACGTGCAGGGCACGTTGAGCCCCGTGGAGTCGCCTTCGCTGTCGCCCCAGCAGTCCATGCTGCCGTTGCGGCCCATCTTCAGCGAGACCGCGGTGGAGAAGGGCAGGAACACCTCGTCGGCCTCGCCGTAGCGGTCCAGCGCCATGTCGTAGAAACGCGGCGAGGGCTGCCATTCGTTGATGACGCCGGCGACGGTGAAGTCGGCCTGGTCGAGGCGGACGGAGCGGCCGACGGCATTGGCGTCGCCGAACAGGCGCTCGGCCATCTTGCGCGAGAGCACCACCACGCGCGCTTCGGCCGCGTCGTCCTTGGCCGACCACGGGCCGCCGTAGGCGAACGGCACGTCGAACATCGGGAAGAAGTCGGCGCTGGTGTAGCGCGCCATCGACACGAACGGCGGGGTGTCGGCGCGTTCCGGGGTGATCGACACGCCGCCGCCGGTCATCATCGCCTGGCGGTCGCCGCGCTTCTCGCGCAGCAGCGCCTCGGAGTCGTAGCGCGTCATCTGGAACGCCGGCTCCTCGCCGGGCACCGCGCCGCGCGCGCTCGCCGGGTCGAGCTGCACGTAGAACAGCTGGTCGCTCTTCTGCGGGATCGGGTCGCCGGACAGCACCTTGAACACGGTCAGCGTGGTCATGCACGCGCCGATGCCGAGGGCGATCGCCAGCACCATCAGCGCGGTGAGCACCTTGTTGCGCCGGAAGCTGCGCAGGGCGAGGTTGAAGTAGTAGCCGAACATGGGAGGCTCCGTGGGGGCGGGCCCAGGCCCGCCGGCTGCATCGTGGGTCGTCGCGTCGCGCGGTGCGGTCAGGCGGTCGCCGCCGTGGCCGGTTCGGCCGCCGCGGCGGGGCGACTGCGTCCGATGCCCGACTCGACGGTGAGGTCGGTGGCCATGCCGTCGACGATGTGCACGTTGCGCTGCGCGCGCGCGGCCAGCTCCGGGTCATGGGTGACCATCACGATCGTGGTGCCGCGCGCGTTGATGTCCTCCAGCAGCTCCATCACGCTGCGCGCCATCTGCGAGTCGAGGTTGCCGGTGGGTTCGTCCGCCAGCAGCAGGCGCGGCGAGCCGGCCAGCGCGCGCGCGATCGCGGCGCGCTGCTGCTGGCCGCCGGACAGCTCCGCCGGGTAGTGCTTCATGCGCGAGCCCAGGCCCACCTGCGACAGCGCTTCCTCGATGCGCAGCTTGCGCTCACCCGACGGCATCCCGCGATAGCGCAGCGGCACGTCGCAGTTGTCGAACAGGTTGAGGTCGGGGATCAGGTTGAAGCTCTGGAAAATGAAGCCGATCTTCTCGTTGCGCAGGCGCGAACGCTGGTTGTCGTTCAGGCCCTTCACGTCGACGCCGTCGAGGTGGTAGTCGCCGCCGGTGAAGGTTTCCAGCAGGCCGGCGATGTTGAGGAACGTGGTCTTGCCGGAACCCGACGGGCCGGTGACGGCCACGAACTCGCCTTCGCCGACGTGCAGGTCGAGCGAGCGCAGGGCGTGGGTTTCGACGAGTTCGGTGCGGTAGACCTTGGTGACCTGGCGCATGTCGAGCATGGCGGATTCCTTGGGTGCGGCGGTGTGGTGGAGGAGGAAGTCCATCCCGGCCGGCGCGGATGCGGAGTGCGCCACCTGGAGAGAGACGTCGGTCTGCGGGGCCGGGTCCGGGATGGAAAAGCGGTCAACGGATGGTGAAGCGGCTGTCCATCGCGCGATGCGCGACGTAGCCGGGCTTGCGCCGCGCCGCACGATGCTCGCGGTTGGCGGCCGGGGTGGCGCCGTCGCGGGCGACGTCGAAGGCGTACAGCTCCGACAGGCGCGGCGGGACGGCGTCGGCCAGCTGTTGCGCGGTCCAGTGCAGGTGGGCGGGGAACTGGGCGAAGGCGTTCATGTCATTGTCCCGAGATGCGGACGCGGTCCGCGTTGGCGAATTGATCGGTGCCGGAAATCACGATGCGCTGGCCGGCTTCCAGCCCGGAGACGATCTCCACGGCGTTGAGGCTGCTGGCGCCGGCCTGGATCGGGCGGCGTTCTGCGCTGCTGCCGTTGACCACGTAGGCGAAGCGCCCGCCGTCCTGTTCGAGGAACGGGCCGCGCTCGACCATCAGCACGTTCTCGCGCGTGTCCATCACGATGCGCGCGGACAGGCGCTGGTTCTGGCGCAGGTTCGGCGGCTGCTGGCCCTCGTCGAAGCGCAGGCGCGCGGTGACCTCGCCGTTGACCACTTCCGGCGACACCGCCGACACCTTGGCGTCGTAGCGGTTGCCGCTGGCGGTGACCTGCGCCGGCACGCCGATCGACAGGTCGCGCGCGAAGCTTTCCGGCACGCGGATCTCCACCTCGAACACGCGCAAGTCGACCACGCTCAGGATCGGCGCGTTGATCGCGACGTTGGTGCCCTGCGCGATCTGCACCTGGCCGACCTGGCCGTCGAACGGCGCGCGCAGCGTCAATGCCTGCACCTGGCGGCGGAGTTCGGCCACCACCGACTGCTGGCGGTCGGCGAGCAGGCGCTTGTTGCGTGCGTCGATGCCCGCGCCCTGGCCCTGCAGCGAGAAGTCCTTGCGCGCCGCGGCCAGCCCGAGGTCGGCCTTCTTCATGCCGTCGAGCGCGCGGTCGTATTCGTTCTTCGACACCGCGCCGCCCTCGTAGGCGCGCTGGTAGCGCTCCACGTCGCGCTGCGCGGCGGTGTGGTCGATCTGCGCCTGGTCGAGCAGCTTCTGCGCGTCCGAGCGGGTCAGCTGCGCATCCAGCATGGCGCGGTTGGCCTCGCCCTGCAGGCTGGCGAGGGTGGATTCCTCCTGCACCAGCTTGCTGCGCAGTTCGGGGCTGTCGATGACGGCCAGCTCCTGGCCCTGCTTGACCACGTCGCCGGCCACCACCTTCAGCGCCACCGTGCCGCCGGCGATCGCGTACAGGGTCGGGCTGTTGGCGGTGATCACGCGGCCGTCGGCCGACAGGTCGCGCACCAGGTCGCCGCGCTTGACCTCGGCGATGCGGATGCGCGAGGCATCGAAGGAACTGCCGCCCGCGCGCCAGCCCGCCACCACCCACACCACGAGCGCCAGCAACGCCAGCGCGGCGCCGCCGCCGGCCAGCCACGCCTTCGGCAGGCGGCGCGGGCCGGACGGGCGGGCGACGACGTGGTCCTGGGCGGAGGTGTCGCGGATGCGGGCGCGGCTGTCCATGGGCTAGGGATGTGATGTCGAAGGGCTTGCGAGGGTTGCATGCAATCGCCGTGCCAATCCCAAGGCGTTGATTGCATTGGGAAACAGAGTGTCCGCGAGTGTCCGCGCGGACACCCGGCCTGTCCGGCCGGACAGTGCTTTCCCGTACACTTCGCGGACATTCCAGGGAGTTCGGGATTCATGTGCGGCATCGTCGGCGCGATCGCGGATCGCGATGTGGTACCGGTCCTCATCGATGGACTGAAGCGGCTGGAGTACCGGGGCTACGACTCCGCGGGGATCGCCGTGGTGGCCGACCGCGACGTGCGCCGCGTGCGCCGCACCGGCCGCGTCTCGGAAATGGAGGGCGCCGCGCAGGCGGAAGGCGTGCATGCGCAGCTCGGCATCGGCCACACCCGCTGGGCCACCCACGGCGGCGTCACCGAGGCCAACGCCCATCCGCACATCAGCCACGGCGTCGCGCTGGTGCACAACGGCATCATCGAGAACCACGAGCAGCAGCGCGAACGCCTGCAGCAGCTGGGCTACGTGTTCGAGTCGCAGACCGACACCGAGGTCATCGCCCACCTGATCCACCATTACCTCAAGCAGGGCGACCCCGGATCAAGTCCGGGGCAGGCTCCCGGGAACGGCTTGCTGGCGGCGGTGCAACGAACGGTGAAGGAACTGCACGGCGCCTATGCGCTGGCCGTGATCAGTCGCAAGGAACCCGACCGCATGGTGGTGGCGCGGATGGGCTGCCCGCTGCTGGTGGGCCTGGGCGAGGGCGAGAACTTCGTCGCCTCGGACGTGTCGGCGATCATCCAGGCCACGCGCCGCGTGATCTTCCTCGAGGAGGGCGACACCGCCGAGCTGACCCGTGATGCCGTGCGCGTGTTCGACGGCGACGACCGGCCGGTGCAGCGCGAGGAACACCTCTCCGACGTGTCGCTGGCCTCGCTCGAGCTGGGTCCGTACCGGCACTTCATGCAGAAGGAGATCCACGAGCAGCCGCGTGCGCTGGGCGACACGATGGAGGCGATCATCGACGCCGGCGGCTTCGAGCCGACCCTGTTCGGGCGCGACGCCGAGTCCGTGCTGCGCGAGGTCGACGGCGTGCAGATCCTCGCCTGCGGCACCAGCTTCTACGCCGGCTCGGTGGCGCGCTACTGGATCGAGGCGATCAGCGGCCTGCCATGCAGCGTCGAGATCGCCAGCGAATACCGCTACCGCCAGGCCGTGGCCAACCCCAGGCACCTGATCGTCACCATCTCGCAGTCGGGCGAAACGCTCGACACGATGGAGGCGCTGAAGTACGCCAAGTCGCTGGGCCACGACCGGACGCTCTCGATCTGCAACGTGCCCGAGAGCGCGATCCCGCGCGCCAGCAGGCTGGTGTTCTACACCCGTGCCGGCGCCGAGATCGGCGTGGCCTCGACCAAGGCGTTCACCACCCAGCTGGTCGCGCTGTTCGCGCTCGCCGCGACCCTGGCGAAGCTGCACGGCCGGCTCGACCCCGAGCAGGAGGCCGGCTACCTGGAGGCGCTGCGCCACCTGCCCGGCAGCGTGCAGCACGCGCTGAACCTCGAACCGCAGATCGCGTCATGGGCCGAGAAGTTCGCGCCCAAGCAGCATGCGCTGTTCCTCGGGCGCGGCGTGCACTATCCGATCGCGCTGGAAGGCGCGCTCAAGCTCAAGGAAATCTCCTACATCCACGCCGAGGCCTATCCCGCGGGCGAACTCAAGCACGGCCCGCTGGCGCTTGTGGATGCGGCGATGCCGGTGGTGGTGATCGCGCCCAACGACACCCTGCTGGAGAAGGTGAAGTCGAACATGCAGGAAGTGCGCGCGCGCGGCGGCGAACTGTTCGTGTTCACCGATGCCGACAGCAACTTCAACGAATCCGAAGGCGTGCACGTGATCCGCACCCCGCGCCACGCCGGCGTGCTCAGCCCGATCGTGCACACCATCCCGGTGCAGATGCTGGCGTACCACGCCGCGCTGTCACGCGGCACCGACGTCGACAAGCCTCGCAACCTCGCCAAGTCGGTGACGGTGGAATAGCCGGGGCGGTTCGGGGCGCGTCTTCCGGCGGCGCCGCCCGCGGCGGTCGTCAGGGCACGGTGCAGGTCAGCGTGAACACGGCGTTGCCGCCGACGGGCAGCGCCGGCAGGACCAGGCCGCTGGTCGTCAGCAGGCCCACGTCCAGCGACACCGGGCATTGCGCGCCGCCGCTCGCGCTGCAGCTGATGCTGCTGCAGCTGAGGTTGGCAGGCGTGTCGCGTACGGTCGCGCCGTGGGCGGCGTCGGGGCCGGCGTTGGCCACGCGCAGCGTGTAGGTGGTGCTGCTGCCCGACAGCAGGGTGTCGCCGCCGAGGTCCACGTCGCCGTTCTGCCCGGGCGTGTTGGTCTTGGTGATCGACAGGTCGGCGCGCACGCTGCGGGTGTTGGCGAAGGTGCAGGTCAGGTCGTCGCCGGCCACCGGGGTCACGCTGAAGCTGGTGCCGCTGCCGCTGGGCGCCTGTCCACCGGCGTGGGCATTGGTGCACGACCAGGCGCTGGTGTAATGCGCGGCCAGGTTGGTGGCGCCGGCGCCGGTCTCCGACAGCGCATAGGCGCTGCCGATGGTCGCCGGCGAGACCAGCACGCTGCCAGCGGCGGCGGTGCCGCTGCCGGTGGTGGTCACGGCCGCGGGCGCGCCCGGGCCGGCGATCGCCAGCGTGAACTGGTCGGCGGCGTCGAAGCGGCCGTTCGGCAGCGACTTCTGCAGGCGCACGATCGGCTGGCGCGTGTTGGTGAAGGTGCACTGCACCTGGGCGTTGACCACGGTCGCGGCGGCGTTGAGGGTCACCGTGGCCGCGGCCAGGTCGACCGTCGCGACGCCGCCCGAGGGCAGGCCGGTGCAGGTGATGTCGGTCAGGCGCCAGCCGGCGGGCACGGCCTCGGTGATCGCTGTGGCGGTGCCGGGCGTCGTCAGGAACTGCGCCGCGCCGGTGACCGCGGTGTTCTCGGCGGTGGTGGTGATGGTGTGGTTGGCCACGCCGTTGCCGCCGCTGAAGCTGAAGCTACCGACGCCGCCGATGGTGGTCTTGCGCAGCGTCACCTGCGGCGCGCGCAGGTCGGAGTCGGTGGCGCTGTTGTTGCCGGGCGTGTTGTCGATCACGCTGTCGGTCGGCAGCACCTGCACGCTGTTGACCAGGGTGCCGGTGTAGCTGAGGGGCGCGGTCAGGGTGACGCGGAACGTGACGGCACCGCCCACCGGCAGGTCCAGGCCCGGCCAGTTGATCGTCGTCGCGCCGCTGACCGAGCCGCTGGTGGTCTCGCCGCAGCTGGTGCCGGCCGGGCTGCCGGCATTGACCGCGCAGGTCCAGGTGGCGGCGGTGATGCCGGCGGGCAGGGTGTCGACCACCGGCTGGTTCTGCGCCCCGAACGGGCCGTTGTTGCGCACCACGATGTCGTAGGTGCGCGCCTGGCCGGGCACGTAGGTGTCGTTGGCCAGGTCGTTCGGCCCGGAGGCGGGGGTGTTGGTCTTGGTCACGGCCAGGTCCGCGCCGAAGGCCAGTGGCGAGGAGGGGCAGTGGTAGCCGTCGTTCGAATCCGAGGCGGTCGCCGGGCCGATCTGCACCGCGGCACCGGTGGTCACGTCGAACTGGTAGAAGCCACCGGCGTTGTGGATGCCGAACAGGCCGTTCGGCGCACCCATCATGCCGCCGACATGGGAGCCGTTGGTCAGGCCATTGGGGGCGCCGATGTTGCTGACGGTGCCGTCGAGGTCGATGCGGACCATCTGCCCGCTCAGCTGCACGGCGTAGAAGGCGTCGTTGGTGTAGGCGATGTCCGCGACGCTGATCGAGCTCGTGAACGGGATGAGCGTGGCCGTGAGCGGCGAGGCGTTCACGTCGATGGCATACATCTGCGCCTGCGGCGACTGGTTGTGCAGCACGTACAGGATGTTGCCCGCCGCGGTGAAGGCGCCGCTGATATAGGTGCGCTGGCCGATCGGGGCCCCCGCCACCGGCAGGCTGCCCACGGTCCCCAGGTTGGTCGTCGTGCCGTTGCCGCTGATCCGCCACAGCTGGTTCGACGCGGCATTGCCGTTCCCGGCGTTGCGGATGTAGTAGAGGCTGCCATCGGCCGGATTGATGTCGCCGGCGTTGAGGAAGTGCTGGGTTCCCGGCTGGGTGATCGTCAGCGCGGTCGGGAAGGTGACCGGGCTGGCCGAGGTATCGACCAGCGAGAGCCGGTTGGTCTGCGACAGCCACATGCGGCTGTCGCAGGCCAGTGGCGGCGCGATCTGCGCCTGCGCCAGGCCGCTCCAGGCCAGGCACAGCAGCAGCAGGCCGCGCAGCAGGGCGACGGCGCGCGCCGGACGCGCGGCGGGGCCGCGCTTTTCAAAGGGCGCATGGAGCCGGGCCGGACCTTCGTCCGGCATCATGCCTGTGGTGCTCAATATCGTGCCTCCCCTAAGGCATCGGTACGGATCGCAATGCACCACGGCCGTGGTGCCCATTACCGACCCAATTAGAGAAGGAGTGGGCCGGACGGCCGTCAGGCTTTAAGATGAATTCAGATTCGCGCGGCTGCAATGGATTGCGGCTTCCCGGCCCCGTGCCCGGACCCCTCCCGCAACCACAACGCGTGCCCGATCCGATGCCAGCCAACGATTCTGCCGCGGGTTCGCCCTCGGGAGAGACCCGCGAGTCCGTGACCCTGCTGCTGGGGCAGGTGCGCGAGGGCGAGCCGCAGGCCTGGGACCGGATCTACGCCCTGCTGTACCAGGACCTGCACCAGCTGGCACGCATGCAGCTGCGCCGCCACCGCGGCGCGGGCGCGTCGCCAACCTCGCTGGTCAGCGATGCCTGGCTGAAGCTGGCCGACGCCGCCAGCAACGCCGAGAACCGCGCGCACCTGGTGGGGCTGATGGCGCGGGCGATGCGCTACGCGATCCTCGACGAGTCCAAGCGGCGCCTGGCCGGCAAGCGCGGCGCGCAGGAGCAGCACTTCGCCCTGGACGAGATCGACGTGGCGTCGCCTGAGATGGACGTGGAGGAACTGCTGCAGCTCGACCAGGCGCTGAAGCGGCTGGCCGCGATCGAGCCGCGGCTGGAGACCCTCGTCGGCCTGCGCTACTTCGGTGGCCTGGACGATCGTGAGATCGGCTTGCTGCTCGGGATCAGCGAGCGCACCGTCCGCCGCGACTGGCGGAGCGCGCGCAGCTTCCTGATCACCTGCATGGACGACGGCTGATGTCGGCCGACGCGCGCGCGCTGCACCTGTTCGACGAACTCCTTGCGCTGTCGGCCGGGGCGCGCGAGGCGACGCTGGCGGCGCTGCGCCACGACGATCCCGAAGCGCACGCGCTGCTGCAGTCGATGCTGCGCGCCGACGCCCGGCGCCACCTGATCGACCAACCCTGGCCGGGCGTGCCGCAGGGGCCGGCGGCGGCCGCGGACGACCCCCGCATCGGCACGCGGCTCGGCCCGTGGCGGATCGAGCGCAGGATCGCCGAGGGCGGTATGGGCGCGGTGTACGAGGCGCATCGCGACGACGGCCAGTACCGGCAGCGGGTCGCGTTGAAGTGCGTGCGCGCCGACCTGGTCTCGCCGCAGCTGCTGGAGGCCTTCCGCGCCGAGCGCGAGCACCTGGCGCAGCTGGAGCACCCGCACATCGCGACCCTGCTCGACGGCGGCGTGGATGCGGACGGCATCCCCTGGTTCGCCATGCGTTACGTCGAGGGCGAACCGATCGACGCCTGGTGCGACCAGTGCCGGCTGCCGCTGGAGGCGCGCGTCGACCTGTTCGCGCAGGCCTGCGATGCCGTCGCGCACGCGCATGCGAGGGGCATCGTGCACCGCGACATCAAGCCGTCGAACCTGCTGGTCACGCCGCCGGGCAAGGTGCACGTGCTCGACTTCGGCCTGTCCCACCCGGGCCACGCCGAGGGCGGGGCGCCGCTGGCGGTGTCACCCGGCTACACCGCGCCGGAAGTGCTGCGCGGGGCCGCGCCCGGCGCGCAGGCCGACGTGTTCTCGCTGGGCATCGTGCTGGCGCGGCTGCTGGGCGGGTTCCTGCCCAGTCATTCGCTGCTGGGCGGCGCACTGCTCGACCAGCGCCTGCCGCCGCTGTCGCGGCTGGCGCGGGAGGCGCCGGAGGGGACCGCGGCGTGGCGGGGGTTCGCCGACGAGGCGGCACTGGCGCAGCGGCTGCGCGGCGACCTCGATGCCCTCGTGGCGCGCTGCGTCGACCCTGATCCCGCCCGGCGCTATCCCGACGCGGCCGCGCTGGTCGATGACCTGCGGCGCTGGCGCGCGCAGCGGCCCGTGGCGGCGCGGGCAGGCGGTTGGCTCTACCGCAGCGGGCGGCTGGTGGCGCGCCACCGCATGGTCGCCGGCCTCGCCGGGATGGTGCTGCTGTCCGCCCTGGTGGGCGTGGGCAGCGCCTGGTGGCTGCAGCAGCGCGCGCAGCGCGAAGCCGCGGCCTCGGCGTCGGTGGCCGCGCTGTTCGAGCGCACCCTCGGCACCGCCGCCCTGTCCGGGCTGGGCGAGGTGCCGCTGTCGTCCGCGCGCCTGCTGGAGCAGACCGAGGCCCAGGTCCGCGCGTCGGGGCTGCAGGACCAGCCGCAGGTGCTGATGCAGGCGCTGGATTCGCTGGCGCGTGGCTACGCCGTGATCGGCGACTACCGGCACGCGACGGCGCTGGCGAACGAAGCAGCGACGATCAATGCCGGCGACCACGACGCGCAGCAGCACGCCGATGCCACCCTGGCCTCGCTGCTCAACATCCAGGCACGCCATGCCGAAGCGCGCCAGGTGGCGCAACGCGCGCTGGACGCCATGCCCGCCGACGGCAGCGGGCGTCCGTTGCGGGTGCGGCTGATGGCCGAGATCGCGCGCAGCCGCTGGAACGAGGGCGAGCGCGACGCCGCGCGCGCGATGCTGGAGGAGGCCATGGCCCTGGCGCGCCAGGAGCCCGATCCGGCGATGCTGGTCGAACTGCTGCTGCTGCGCGGCGACTGGTCGCGGCGGATGCTGGTGCCCGCCGCCGCCGCCGCGGACGCCGACCGTGCGCTCGCCCTGGCCGCGCCGGACTCGCTGCTGGCCGACGAGGCGAAGCGGCTGCGAGGCCGCGTGTTCCAGCAGCAGGAGTCCACGCGCGAGGCGCTGGCATTGTTCCAGGCGGTGGCCGAGAGCCAGGCCATGCGCCTGGGCGAACAGCATCCCGAAACCGCCCGGACGCTGCTGCTGCTGGCGTATGCGCAGGGCGCGGTGCGCGACAAGGATGCGGCCTGGTCCACCCTGGCCCGTGCCCAGCGCCTCCTGGCCGCCGCCTATGGGACCGAACACGTCGAGTACGGCGAGAGCCTGCGGGTCGCCGCAAGCCTGCACGCCTGGGTGGGGCAGGCGGCCGAAGCGGAAGCCGCGGGCCGTGAGGCGCTTCGCATCTTCGAGCAGGCCTATGGCCCGCGCCACGAGAACACGCTGCGGATGCGCGCCCTGTTCGGCATCAACCTCCTCCTGCCAGGCGCGACGCCGGCGCAGCGCACCGAGGGCATCGGCGCGTTGCGCCAGGTGGCGGCCGACTCACGCCAGACGGGGGTCCCCGCGCCCTACGCGCAGTTGAGCCTGGCCAAGGCCCTGGCCTGGCAAGGACAAGCCGGGGACTTCCAGGAGGCGGCGGTCCTGCTGGCGCAGGCGCAGGCGGACATCGAGCGCGCGCTGGGCGCTGGCCATCCCGCCCACAACGCAGCGCAATCCCTGGGCGCGTACCTGCGCTACCGGCTCGGCGACCTCGACGGCGCCGAGGCCTTGCTGCAGGCCGCGGTGCCGCGCCTGATCGCCACGCTGCCGAACAACAACGCGGCGGTTGGACTGTGCACGGTCACCCAGGTCCAGGCCGCGATCCTGTCGGCGAAGCACCAGCCGGCGCAGGCCACGGCGTGGCTGCGCGAAGCCCTTGCCCTGCGCAAGGCGAAGCCGGCGCTGTTCGTCGGCGACACCTGCGGACCGAAGCTCGACCAGGCCGTGTCCGCGCTGCGCAGGACCGGCCGCTACGTGATGGAGAAACCCTGAGTCGCCGGCGCGCGACGCGCGTGCCGCCTGGCGGTCACGGCGGCGGCGCAGGCACGAAAAAGCCCCGCTTCCGCGGGGCTCCGGGTGTTGGTGGCTATGGGTGGACTCGAACCACCGACCCCAGCATTATGAGTGCTGTGCTCTAACCGGCTGAGCTACATAGCCATCGGCCGCGGATCGCGGCGAGCCGCGTATTGTCGGGCCGGCCCGTAGCGGAGTCAACGCCGTTGGCCCGAGCTTGTCGCGTTCCCCTGCGCGTGGCAGAGTCGGCGACAGTAGATTCTGGAGTCCGCATCGTGATCGATCCGGACGGGTATCGCCCCAACGTCGGCATCGTGCTGATGCATCCTGACGGTCGCGTGTTCTGGGCCCGGCGGGTGCGTCGCGACGGCTGGCAGTTCCCGCAGGGCGGGATGAACAGCGACGAGACGCCGCTGGAGGCGATGTACCGCGAGCTGCGCGAGGAAACCGGTCTCTTGCCCGAGCACGTGGCCGTGCTCGGCGTCACCCCGGGCTGGCTGCGCTACCGGCTGCCGCGCAACGCGGTGCGCCGCAACGACCGGCTGGTGTGCATCGGCCAGAAGCAGGTCTGGTTCCTGCTGCAGTTCGTCGGCGCGGAGAGCGACCTGCGCCTGGACATGACCGACAAACCCGAGTTCGACCACTGGCGCTGGGTCGATTTCTGGTATCCGCTGGACCACGTGGTGATGTTCAAGCGCGGCGTCTACACCAGCGCCCTGTCGCACCTGGCGCCGTTCGCGCGGCAGATCGCCGGGGCGCTCGCGATCCCGGCCGCCACCCTGGAACGGCGCGAGCGCGGGCCGGCGCGGCGGCCGCCGCGGGCCGGGGCCAGCGGGCGCCCGGGTGGCGTCCGCGACTCGGATGCCGGCGGAGGCTGAATACGAGTCTTGGCGGGATTGACAATCATTCTCACGCATGGCGCAATGGGCGCCCGTTCCCAGGTCCGGCCCGCCGTGTACGTCTGTGTCTGCAATGGAGTCACCGAGCAGGACATCCGCCAGGCGGCCGCGGCCGGCTGCGCCAGCATGTCCGAGCTGACCATGCGCACCGGGTGTGGCGCCTGCTGCGGGACCTGCGTGGACACGGCCTGCGACCTGCTGGCCGAGCTGCATCCGGCGACGCCGTCGACGTCCGGCAACGTGCTGCCGTTCCCGCAGGTTGCACGCGCGGCCTGAGCGTCGCGGCGCGATGGCGCGGCATCGCGCGACGCCGATACGAATGCACACAATTCCCGTTTCGCCACGCTGCGTGGCGAGACGCTAGAGTCCGTGCGTCCACGACGCGCGGAGCACGGCGATGAAGGGTGATGCCCAGGTCATCAAGTACCTCAACCAGGTGCTCTACAACGAACTCACCGCCATCAACCAGTACTTCCTGCACGCCAAGATGCTGAAGAACTGGGGGCTGGAGGAACTGGCCAAGCACGAGTACGCCGAGTCGATCGACGAGATGAAGCATGCCGACGCGCTGGCCGAACGCATCCTGTTCCTCGAGGGACTGCCGAATTTCCAGGCGCTGGGCAAGCTGAAGATCGGCGAGAACCCGGTCGAGCTGCTGCGCTGCGACCTGGCGCTGGAAATGGAGGGCCTGCCGTTGCTGCGTGAGGCCATTGCGTACTGCGAAACCGCGGGCGACTACGTCAGCCGCAAGCTGCTGGCGGACATCCTGGACAACGAGGAGGAGCACGTCGACTGGATCGAGACCCAGCTCGACCTGGTCTCGCGCGTCGGCGAGCAGAACTACCTGCAGAGCAAGATCGACGATTGACCGCGCCGCGGCGGGCGCGGCGGCTCAGGCCTGCTGCGCCTGGCGCCGCGCCAACATCAGCTGCTTGACGCGCGCGAACTCGTTGGCGATCAGGGCGACGGCCACGGCCGGGCGTTCGATCGACTTCTCGCGCGCGGCCAGCTCGACGCGCTTGGCCGCGGCCGACAGCGACATCGCGCCGAGGTTGGCGCTGGAGGACTTGAGCGAGTGCGCGGCATCGCGCAACGCGTCGTAGTCGGGGCCGGCGGCGGCGTTCTCCAGCGCGGCGATCAGGCGCGGGGTGTCGTCGAGGAACACGTCGACCAGGCGGTCCACCTCGTCGCCGAGCATGGCGTGCAGGTCGTCGAGGATCTCGGTGTCGAGCAGGAGCGGCGCGGCCGGTCGCGCCGGCGCGGCCGTGGCGGGCGGCACAGCCTCTTGGACAGGCGCGGACGGCGCGGGCGTCGGCGTCGGTGCAGATGGCGGGGGCGCGGCAGGCGCGGCAGGCGCGGTCTCGAAGCCGTGCGTGATGACCGGTTCCGGCGGCAGCGGTTCGTAGGACGACGGCAGCGGCGCGGCCGCCAGCGGCTCGAGTGCGGCCGGTTCGACCAGGCCGTCCCGCGCGGGCGTCTCCTGCGCGGCGCCGACCGCGGGATCGCGGGTGGGCAGGCCCAGCAGCTGCGGGTCCAGTTCGGTCGCGGCGGACGCGGGCGCGACCTGGCTGGCGAAATCGGCGAATTCCGGCGGCACCGTGATCTGGTCCGGATCCCACCAGCGATGCAGGCAGCGTTCCAGTTCGCTGCGCGTGACCGGCTTGGGCAGGTAGTCGTCCATGCCCGCGTCGAGGCACTTCTGGCGGTCGCCGGCCATGGCATTCGCGGTCATGGCGATGATCGGCAGGCGGCGGCCATCGCCGCCCGCCTCCTCGCTCGCGCGCCAGCGCTGAGTGGCGGTATAGCCGTCCATCACCGGCATCTGGCAATCCATCAGCACGATGTCGTAGCGCGAGGCGGACATCCGCAGCAGGGCGGCCTCGCCGTTGCTGGCGGTGTCGCAGGTGATGCCCAGCACGCCGAGCAGGCGCTGGCCCACCATCAGGTTGACGGGGTTGTCCTCGACCAGCAGTACGCGGGGCTTGCGGGTGTTCACCGGTTTGTCCGTGGACGGGGCCGCGGTGGCCGGCGCGGCGGGGGCGGGTTCGTGCGCGGCGGCGGCCGGGCGTTCGTCGTCGTCGCGCACCGGGCCGAACAGGGCGGCGCGCAGGTCGGCGTCGGGTGCCTGCCGGCTGAGCAGGGTGACGCCGCGCTGCAGTTCCTCGGCCACCGGGTCCTCGCCGTACAGGCAGACCAGGCGCAGGTCGCCGTACACCGCCTGGCGGCCGAGGTTGCGGTACAGCGCCAGCGCGGTGTTGCGCATGCCGGACAGGTCGGCCAGCACCGTGGTGTAGGCCCACGGCGGGCCCTGGTTGGCGGCGGTGCGCAGCCGGTCCAGCGCCTCCTGGGTGGTTTCCACCGCACTCACGCGCAGGCCCCAGTTGGGCAGCAGCATGCTCAGGCGCAGGCGCAGGCGCGGGTCGGCGCTGAGCAGCAGCAGGCGACCGCCCTGCGGCGTCTTGTCCTCGGCCTGCATGTCGCCCTGGACCTTCAGCAGCGGGATCTCGAACCAGAACGTGGCGCCCAGGCCGGGCTCGGACTCGACGCCGATGCGCCCGCCCATCAGGTCGACGATGCGCTTGCAGATCGCCAGCCCCAGGCCGGTGCCGCCGTACAGGCGCGTGGTCGAGGCGTCGGCCTGGCTGAAGGCCTGGAACAGCCGGCCCTGCGCGGCCTGCGAGATGCCGATGCCGGTATCGCGGACCTCGAAGCGCACGTGGTGCTGCGCCGCGGTCTCGCCGATCTTGCGCAGGGTGAGCGTGACCGACCCGCGCTCGGTGAACTTGACCGCGTTGCTGATCAGGTTGCCGAGCACCTGGCGCAGGCGCACCGGGTCGCCGCGGACCGGCAGGCGTACGCCGGGGTCGATCTGCATCTGCAGGCGCAGGCCCTTGCTCTGCGCCGGGCGCTCCATCAGCTGGAGCACGCCGTCGACCAGCTCGCGCAGGTTGAACGAGGTGCTCTCCAGGTCGAGCTTGTCGGCCTCGAGCTTGGAGTAGTCGAGGATGTCGTCGACGATGCGCAGCATCTGCTGCGACGACAGGTACGCGGTGCGCACCAGTTCGGCGTGGTCGGCGGCGAGGCGCGCATGCATCAGCAGGTCGAGCATCGGCACGATGCCGTTGAGCGGCGTGCGGATCTCGTGGCTCATCGTCGCCAGGAACTCGCCCTTGGACATCACCGCCGATTCGGCCGCCTGCTTGGCCTGGCGCAGTTCCTGTTCGAGCTGGGTATGGCGGTCGAGTTCGCGCTGCAGCTCGTTGAGCGAGTCCTCGTCGCGGCGTGCGCGCTCGTCGGCTTCCTCCAGCTGGCGCTCGCGCGAACGCATGTTGTAGACCACCGCGATCACGCCGAACACCGCCAGCAGCGCCATTACCAGGGCCATGCCCTGCCATGGGCCCTGCGTGCCGGTCACGTGCAGCAGCATGGCCAGCGCCGCGCCGCCGGCAGCGCCGAGGGCGAACCAGCGCAGCATCAGGGTGGACGGGCGGGCACGGCTGAGCATGGCTAGAGCACCGAATGGCGGAAGTCGAACTCGAGGTCGCCGGCCGGGCGCTGCACCAGGTTGCCCTGGATGAAATCGACGCCGGTCATCCACAGCGTGGCGGCCGACTGCGCGTCCTCGACCTGCTGGCCGATCACCTGCAGCCCCAGCCGGTGCGCATGCTCGATTGCGCTGCGCATCTCGTCGCGCACCTGGCCATCGTCGAGCTGGCTGGCGTAGCGCGAGGACAGCCGCACGTAACCCAGCGGCAGCTGCGCGATCAGCGCATTGGACTCGGTGCCGAACCGGTACTGGCTCAGGCACAGCTGCACGCCGGCGGAGACCATCGCCTGGCAGAACTCCTGCAGCGACAGCGCATGGATCAGCGCATCCTCCTGCCGCACGTCGACCACCAGGGCGGTGCCGGCCACGCCGGCCTCCGCGAGGGCCTGCAGCAGCCAGGCGGCATAGCCGTCCTGGGCCAGCGTCTGTGGCGACTGGGTCACGAACAGGCGCAGCGCGCGACCCTCCGCGCCGTGCCGGCGCAAGGCCTCGATCGCGATCTCGAACACGCGCCGGTCGACGTCATGCAGCGCGCCGATGCGCGCCGCGGCCAGCAGCACCTCGCCGGCCGGGTGCAGTTCGCCCTGCGCGTCGCGCAGGCGCACCAGCACCTGGTACTGCGCATCGTCGCCGCCGGCCACCGCCACGATCGGCTGGAACGCGGCCACCAGGCCGCCGGAGGACAGGGCTTCGCGCAGGGTCTCGGCCAGCGCGTCCGCGCGCAGGTCTTCCTGCGACACCGGGCGCTCCCAGCCGGCGATGCCGGCGGGCAGGCTGCGCGCGTCGCGCAGCGCCTCCTCGGCGGCGGACAGCGCGCCGCCGGCGTCGGCGAAGCCCTGCGCCAGCGGCGCATAGCCCACCAGCACGCGCAGGCGGATCTGCTGGCCGTCGACCGGGAAGGCATGCTGTCCCAGGCCGTCGCGCAGGGTGCGCGCGAATGCCGGCAGGGTGTCGTGGCCCAGCCCGCGCGCGAACACCAGGTAGGTGTTGTCGTTGAGGCGCGAGGTGGCGTGGCCCTCGGCGATCCCGCCCAGGTGCCGGCTGGCATCGGTCAACAGCGTTTCCAGCGCGGCATAGCCGAAGCGGTCGCGCAACGCCGCGGTGCCCGCGACCTCGACGAAGTAAACGGCGCCGTCCTGCTCGCCGCCGACCGAGGACGACAGCAGCTGCAGCATCTGCTGGCGCGTATGCAACCCGGTCACCGGATGGCGGCCGGCGCCCTCCGGCGCGGGCTGGCGCTGCGCGCGCGCGCGGCGGATGCGGTTCTGCACCGCGGAGATCAGGTGCCGCGGGCGCACCGGCTTGCGCAGGAAATCGTCGGCGCCGATGTCGAGCGCGTCGAAGCGCCGCTCCGGGTCCTCGTCGCCGGTGAGGAACACCACCGGCGTCTGCGCGAACTCGGCGTGGGCGCGGATCATCGCGGTCAGCTCGGCGCCGTCGAGGCCGGGCATGTGCAGGTCCATCAGCACCAGGTCCGGGCGCAGCTGTTCGAGCGCGCCCATGACTTCGCTGGTGACCGAGGCCACCTGCGCCTGCATGCCGGCGCCGAACAGCACGCTCTCGGCGAACAGCGCCTGGCTGGGATCGTCCTCGACGATCAGCACGCGGTACTGGGTGCCGTCTTCCTTGGCTTCCAGCGCGGGCGTTGCCGGCTGCGGCAGCGCCTCGGCGGCGGCGGGCGCGGCGGCGACGGACGGCAACACGGGCGCCGGCGCATCCGCGCTCCAGCGTCGCCAGTAGTGGGCCGGTGGGAATTCCGCCCGGCGGCGGTTGTCGGCGGCGGACATCCGCTCAACCTTGCCGGAAAGCAGGGGGGCAGGCAACCGCCGCCGCGCCGAGGCCGCGGTCGCCGTGCACGCAGGCGCCGACCGAAGGCGCGGCCACGCACCGGCACGGTGCGAACAATGAACGATGTCGCGATGCGTCTGCCTGCGCAGCCACGCGTAGAGTCCCCGGAATCCCCCAGCGCCGCATTATTGCGCCAATGCGGGCCGGCCGCACGACACGCGACGCACATTCCCGACGGAGGGTGCGACGCGCGTCTCAGCCGGGCGCCGGGCGGGGGGCGCGCCTGAACAGGCGGCGCCAGACCCACCACAGCGTCAGCGCGACGAGCACGCCGATGCCGAGCACGATCGCCAGCGCCGCCCAGGGATAGGCCCAGGCCAGGCCCAGGGCGCCGACCACCACCACGTCCTCGGTGGCCGAGGCGGTCCAGTTGCTCACCGGCTCGGGCGAGGTGTTGAGCAGGGCGCGCGAGCCGGCCTTGAGCAGGTGGCTGCTGAGCGCCACGCCGGCGCCCGTGGCGAGCATGCCGGCACCGAGCTGGCCGTCGGGCGAGAGCGCCGCGGCGGCGAGGAAGGCACCGGCCGGCACCCGCGCGAGGGTCTGCAGCAGGTCCCAGCCCGAATCGACGCCGGGGATCTTGTCGGCGAAGAACTCGGCGACGGCCAGCGCGCCCGACACGCCCAGCACCCACGGCGAGGTGGTGGCCTCCAGCGCGGGCGGCAGGTCGAGCCAGCCCAGCGCACCGGCAAGGCCGACCCCGAACACGGTGAGGTAGGCCCGGATCCCGGCCAGCCAGGCCAGCAGGATGCCGATGGCGAACAGGTGGGCGTCGGTCATGGTGCAGTCCCTCGCAGGCCCGGTTCGGCTGAACGCCGCCCAAGGAGGTGGCCTGTGCGGCGCAGTATATGAAGCCCGGTGCCTTGACGCAGGCTTAAGCCCGTCGCTATACCGGCCGGATGACGGATCCAGACCAGACCCCCGCCCCGGCCACGACGCAGCATGCGCCCGCGCCGCCCGTGCCCGGCCATCGCTGGCTGTACCTCGCGCTGGTGGTGTTCGCCGCCAGCCTCGCGTTTGGCGCCTGGGGCGCCTGGCAGGTGCTGGCGGGCGGCGGCGAGGCGCGACCCGGGCAGGCGGCGCAGCAGGCCAGCCTCGAGGCGCTGGAGCAGCGAGTCGCCACCCTCACCCGCTCCGACCAGATCAGCCGCGACGCCAACCGCGACCTTCAGGGCACGCTGGCCGAACGCGACGAGGAGATCTCGGCCCTGCGCGCGGACGTCGCGTTCTACGAACGCTTCGTCGGCGCCACCGCGCAGCGCCGTGGCCTGGCCGTGCACGAACTGTCGCTGCGGCCGCAGGCCGACCACGCCTGGCACTACACGGTGACGCTGACCCAGAACCTCAACCGCGGCGCGGTCAGCAGCGGCCGGCTGACGCTCTCGGTGGAGGGCACCGAGGACGGCAAGCTGCGCCGGCTGGCCTGGGCGGACCTGCGCCAGCAGCCGGGCGCGCCGGGCGTCGACTATTCCTTCAAGTACTTCCAGCAGGTGGAAGGCGACATCCTGCTGCCGCCGGGCTTCCAGCCGCTGCGCATCAGCGTGCGCCTGGCCCCGGCGGGCGGCGCGCCGGTCGAGCACGCGGTCCCCTGGAACGAGGCCGCCCGCGCGCCCGCCGGCTGAACGGGCGCCACGCGCGGGCGCGCTTGAACTCCGCCGGCGGCCCCCCCATCCTGCTGTCATGGACAACGCGCCCCACTATCTGTCGCTCGAACGCCCGCTGGACTTCACCCTGGCCGCGGCCGGCAAGGTTCGCGAGCTGATCGCCGAGGAGGGCAACGCGGCGCTCAAGCTGCGCGTGTACATCCAGGGCGGCGGCTGCTCCGGCTTCCAGTACGGCTTCGAGTTCGACGAACAGCAGGCCGAGGACGACCTCGCGGTGACCACCGATGGGGTCACGCTCGTGGTCGATCCGCTCAGCCTGCAGTACCTGATGGGCGCTTCGGTGGATTACGTCGAGGGCCTGCACGGCGCCCAGTTCACCATCCGCAACCCCAACGCCAAGTCGACCTGCGGCTGCGGCTCCTCGTTCACCGTCTGATCGCCTGACCCCGATGCCTGCGCCCGGATCGCCGTTCGCCTTCGTCGACGGCGCGCTGGACCGCG
>Ga0209794_1000779_pt1 | contig 35619 bp, 27 predicted proteins | sample EBPBio232013_DNA_FD_185869 | JGI IMG/M metagenome (GOLD analysis project Ga0209794, IMG submission 185869) | Wastewater treatment Type I Accumulibacter community from EBPR Bioreactor in Madison, WI, USA - Reactor 1_5/23/2013_ DNA (SPAdes)... | ecosystem: Engineered > Bioreactor > EBPR >... | reverse complement strand
GAAGAGAACAACCCTTGAAAGTGATGCCGTGGCATTTTTCTGCTTGGTATCTAGGCTGTAGCGCGCTTCGCCGTAACCAGACAACACGGTGCTCTGCGACCTCGCTACCAGCCCCGCCGCCAGCGAATCTTCAGCCGTAAGCACCTGGGCCTTGAGGGTCAACGAACACATAATCAACAGTAAAACAGACAGCACCAAGCGCATAAGAGGTAGTTTAGGGTCGCAAAGCTCCCTGAATTCGTTTTTAATCATTTTCGATTTTGGGAAATGTTGGCGATGCACGGCCGCCCGTCCTGGTATCCTTTAGCGGAAAATCATCTTTTTCAGCCCAAGTTCGCTGTAACTTCGCGCGATGATTCGCAAAGATGAAATCCTCCCCGAGGTAGTGATCAAGTTCGCCGGCGATAGCGGCGATGGCATGCAACTGACTGGAACCCAGTTTACTAACAATACTGCCCTGATGGGCATAGACCTGTCGACCTTCCCCGATTTCCCCGCCGAGATCCGGGCACCGCAGGGAACCATTCCTGGGGTAAGCGGTTTTCAGCTTCGTTTTTCCAGCGCCCCGATCTATACGCCAGGAGATGAATGTGATGTGCTGGTGGCGATGAATGCAGCGGCGTTGAAGACCAATCTCAAAGCCTTAAAAAAAGGCGGCAAGATCATTGTCAACACCGACGGTTTTGATGCGAAGAACCTGCGGCTCGCGAATTATCCAGAGGGCGTTAACCCCATCGCCGATGATAGCCTGGCCGGTTATGAGGTCATCAAAATGGATGTGACCAAGATGACCCGCGAAGCCCTGAAAGAATTTACCCTGGGCACCAAAGAAAAAGACCGCGCGAAAAACATGTTTGTACTGGGCTTTCTTTATTGGATGTTCAACCGTGACATGGACAGTTCTATTGCTTTTCTGACGGAAAAATTCAGCAAGAAACCGGAGCTGCTCGATAGTAATATCAAGGCCCTGAAAGCCGGTTACAACTATGGCGATACCACCGAAACCTTTACCACCCGTTACAAGGTGGAAAAAGCACGGATTGAGCCAGGCAAATACCGGAATATCATGGGCAACCAGGCCCTGGCCCTCGGCCTCATCGCCGCTGCACAGAAAAGCAAACTGCCGCTATTCTTAGGTACGTATCCGATTACACCCGCTTCTGATATATTACATGAACTGAGTCGCTATAAAAGTTTTGGCATCAAAACCTTCCAGGCCGAAGATGAAATCGCCGGCATTGGTTCGGCCATCGGCGCGGCCTATGGGGGCAGCCTGGGCGTAACAACAACCTCTGGGCCTGGTATGGCACTGAAAACAGAAGCCATGGGCCTGGCCGTGATGCTGGAAATTCCGCTGCTGATCATCAATATCCAGCGCGGTGGTCCTTCTACCGGTCTACCTACCAAAACAGAGCAAAGTGATTTGTTGCAGGCCTATTATGGCCGCAATGGCGAATGCCCCATGCCCGTTATTTCGGCTTCCACGCCAAGCGATTGCTTTGAGGCAGTATATGAAGCCGTACGCATTGCGGTGCAACACATGACGCCCGTGATTTTTTTAAGCGATGGCTATATTGCCAATGGCGCCGAGCCCTGGAAATTTCCGACCAGCGCCGCACTGTCGCCCATTCAGGTCAGTTTTAAAACTGAGCTGGCTGAAAACGAACCGGTATTCCAGCCCTACTTGCGTGATGAGAAACTGGTAAGGCCCTGGGCCGTGCCAGGTACAGCCGGATTGGAGCATCGCATCGGCGGATTGGAAAAACAAAATATAACCGGTGCGGTGAGTTACGACCCCGACAACCACCAACTCATGGTGAAGATCAGGCAAGAAAAAGTGGATAGGATCGCCGATTATATTCCCGCGCAAACACTCGATAGCGGCGCCGACGAAGGCGATGTGCTGGTATTGGGCTGGGGCTCTACTTATGGCGCCATCAAGAGTGCGGTAGCTGAATTACAGGCACAAGGATATGCCGTAAGCCATGCACACCTGCGCCACCTGCGGCCTTTTCCGCGCAACCTGGGTGAGCTCCTGCAGAAATTCAAACAAGTATTGATTCCTGAAATCAACAATGGTCAGTTGATCAAGATCATTCGCGAACAGTTCCTGGTTGATGCGAAGGGTTACAATAAGATCATGGGCGTGCCGATTACAAAAGGCGAACTGATCAACAAGCTAAAAGAATTATTGGGCAGCGCTTAATCACGGAAAGAAAGCACATAACCACTGCAAGCAACCGCCCAGCCACCTCAAGTAAGCAACTTCACCGATCTCTTTTCGATATCGGTGCTGATCTTATTGATGTACTCAAACTGATCTACAATGGTGGTCAGTTCAGAATATTTCTTGCGGGTAAGGGTATCAAGCGAGCCGATGGCCAGCTCTTGCAAGCGCAACTGCAACAGGCTTTGCAATTCATCGCGCACCTGAAAATTTTCATCGCTTTGCAAAACATGGTGCTGCGGATTGGCCGTTGCCAAAATTTCGGCGGCACCATCGAGGTGACGCAAACTGGAATCAATGATCGGCCTGAAATTTTCAGAGGCATAGTCCGCCGCAAAATTCCGGTAACTGCTCAACGTCGCTATATGAGAAGCCAGCATATGATTGGATACCACCATCTGGTGCACCAACTGACCCTTTTTCTGCTGTCGCTTTGGTTCATTCAACATACGCTGAAACGCATCTGACAGGTTGGCGAGCCGCACGAATACCTCTTTTCTTGTCAGCTTATAATCGAGGTTGGTGAGTGGCTCTTTCAAAAAAGGTTTGGTGATGGCTTTCAGGTAAGCAGCATTTGCCCGAATGGTTTCCATCAACAATTCCTGAATGTGCTCGTGCTCCCATTTCGGTGGTATCGCGATCAAGGCCACAAAGGCAATCGCGGATCCAACAAAAGTGTCTATCAACCGGTCGCGTAATACCAGGGTAAAATCGCCGGGTTTTAAAAAATGAAAAGCGATCAAGATATAAATGGTCATGGCCACCACCGCTGGCAGGTATTTAACGCGCAGCATGCTATAGGTAAAGACCATGCAAAAAATCATCAACAGCAACAGCACATGCTGGTCTCTCACAAACCATAGCAGTGCCCCGCCAATAACGGCGCCACCCAATGTGCCCAATAAGCGCTCCACATTGCGTTGCTTGGTCAAACTATAGGCTGGTTTTAAAATCACGATGATGGTAAGCAATACCCAATAGCCGTGGCCGAAAGGCAGAATATGACTGATGAAAAATCCTGCCAGCAAAGCAAGTGATACGCGAATGGAATGCCGGAAAATATTGGAGTGAATGCTGATATTGTTGGTCAGTAGTTTGAGGTTGAATTCAGACGGACTCACAAATTTTGAATATTCCACCTGCCTTTTGAATTCATCACTCAATCCTGAATCGAAACTGGTGTATCGGTTTAGGGTTTGCAACCGATGGTGAATGTCTTTTATGCTCTCCAGGATATGTCGAAGTGTGATAAAGGCCTCAATATTATTGTCGTTCATGATGGCCGCCCGCTTAGCCGTAAACTGTTGGTCGAGGGCGGCCAATTGTTCGGCCAGTGCTTTGTTGGGCACCGATGGTTTTCCCTGTTGCAACGACAAGCCAATGTTTTCTGCTTCAGCAGCCAGCGAAAGAATCATCTGCCGAAAGGCGGGTAAGAGGTCTATATCATCGGTGAGTGCATGCAATTTTTTATAGTCCTGCTGTGAAGTCATGATTCGTTCAAACAAATCGACCGAATCAAGAAAGATCATCATCAGTATGCGGCTGGTATGCGTCGACTCGCGAACAATATCACGGGTCTTGAACAGCATTTCGCGCACCAGGTTTTGTTTGTTGTGTACCTGCACCTGCTCTTCCAGCAATTGTTTATAGGTGGCGTCGTAGTCGACGTTTTCCTCATAAAAGCGGGCGCGGGTTTGCATGTAATTGCCCGTACTGATCAAGGCATCGCCCAATGCCTGTTGAATGAGTTTATAAGGTCGGAGCCGGTAGATCAGCAGGCTCATCATCAAATAAAACAAGCCACCGCCTGAAATCAACAACGCATTGTGAATCGTTTCCCAAATAGTCTGCCGCTCGTCGATGCTCAATACCATAATCAGCAAACCTGCCGAACCAACCGAACTCGCCCGCGTGCCAAACACGCCGATAAACGCGCAACAGAAACCCACTATCGCAATCCAGGCCGCCAGTAGAACATGAGAATGAATACAGAAACCCGTTAGTAAAGAAATGATAAACACCAGCAGAATGGTAGAGACCATGCCGTTCACCCGGTGGTGGATGGGTCCGGTGTTATCGGTGAGGCCTACACACATGGCGCCGAGCGCAATCGAAACACCGATCTGCAATTCGCCAAAATAGCTCGCCACCAATATAGGAATCATCACACCCGCTGTAGTGCGAATGCCCTCTGATACATAATAACTGGTACTATACTTTTTATATGCCTTTATATAGTCGATCATGTACTATTTCGTGCCAACGATGCCGGCAACGCCATAAGCAATGATTGCAAGCACCAGTCCGAACATAAATATGTTATAGGAAATGCGAAGGAAACGATATTTTCTGGCCAACACCTGCCCCAATGAATGAATGTCTTTGATCATGCTGCCATACAAGTAATCCTGGTCGTTCATCATCGCTTTCATCGCCCACTCATAATCGGGCAGGTCCATTTTAAAAAAGTTTCCAAAAAACAAGAGGTTGACTTTCTTCTGCCGGATGTCTTCAGCCGTAAAAACGCCCTTCGTAATATTCGGGCGCGTTGCCAAAATAGCAAATACAACGGCCAACAAACAGCCCACCACCAGTATCACGGTCGGAATAATAAACTGCGGATAGTACTGCAGCTTACCAAAAAACACCGATACCAAAATCGACAACACGATGGTGTTGACCGATATCATGATATTGGCCTTGCTGTCGGCCATCTGGCTCAGGTTTATATGGTTTTCACTCATGATCCGGAACATGGTGGTGATGCCGCGTTCGGTGCGTGCCTGTTTTTCTTTTTGCGACCGCAATTGTTCTTTGTCAACTTCTTCGCGGGGCGGCACTTTTAAATCTGGTGCAGGCGACGACGGCTCAGTAATTTTTTTATAAAACGCTTCTTTCAGTTTGCTTTTTTCTTCTTCCTTTTCACGCGCTTCGCTTTTTCCCTCCATCAGTCGTTTCCGGTGTTCCTGTTTTACCGGTTCCATGTGTTCGCGTGCATAGGAAGTAAAGAACCGATGCTGGCCAATAAAGGCCAGGTTCATCTTCTTCCACTCTTTTTTACCGATGTCTTTATTGAACACGGTGTTCAATTCCTTTCGCAGCAATTTGTTTTCCGTATCAAAAGCGGCCGACCCCAGGTGGTACATATCGGCATCACAAAGAATTTCGCTCACCAGGTTTTTGGGCGATTGCGGCACATGTGTTGCCATGATGGCCTCCCGCACTTGCACCACCAGGTCGTCGCTCGCTTGCCGCGCGCGCAGAAAATCGGTAGCGATCTGCGCACTGGCCTCTTCATGCTCCTGGTAGGTTCGACTATAACCGGTATCATGAAACCAGGCTGCCAGGCGGAGGGCCAGCTTGTCTTCTTCGGTCAACGGATAGGCAGCAGCAATCGTATCCACTGCCGCCACTACCGACAAAGTATGGTGCAGATCGTGGTAATAATACACGGCCGGCACCTGCTCTTCAAAAATCTGCCGCACAAAGGCTTCGGCTTCGTTTAACAATGCAACATTTGTATCCATCTGCCTGTTTAAAAATCTAAATTAAGCCATTTAACTTGCAGCCATGAAGCTTTCTCTCCGCTGTTTTGTGTTTATACTGGCGCTGCCCTTTGTACCGGCCTGTAGTCGGGTGCATTCGCTGTCTTTTGCGCCCCGTATTCCCGGTTATGCAGAAGAGTCGGCGCGGTATATCATCCTGCCAAAACCATTGCGGGAAATTTCCGGACTGGCTTATTACAACGACCATGAACTGTTGGCCATTAATGATGAACAGGGAAAAATATTCTTTGTAAACAGCGAAACCGGCAAAACGCGCGAACGTCCATTTGGAAACAAAGGCGATTATGAAGACATTGCCATTGGTCCGCAAAGCTGGTACGTATTGAAAAGCAATGGTCATATCTCGCAGGTAGATACCAGCGGAAAAGAAACAGCCGTTTTCAGCAATGATTTCGGCAAAGGCTATGAATTTGAAAGCCTTTGTTATGATGTTGCCAGCAACAAATTACTGTTGGTATGCAAAACCTGCGGCCGCGATGCCGACGCTGTCATTGGCTGGTGGGTGGACCCGGGCACCGGCGTTTTATCGCCCGAACCCGCTTTCCAACTACCGTTAACGGCTATCCGAAAACTAGCAAAAGACGATACCATCGAATTTGAACCTTCGGCCATTGCCTTCCATCCCATCAGTAAAGAACTATTTATCATCGCCTCGGTTGGAAAAATTTTACTCATCTGTGACAAAAACGGAAAACCTTTGTCGCTGCACCGGCTCAACCCCAATCAGTTTCAACAACCCGAGGGACTTTGCTTTACGCCGCAGGGGGATATGTTCATTTCGAATGAGGGTCGAAAGGGTCGCGCCACACTTATTTATTATCCCTACGGGCAACCATGAAAAAAATTTTACCAACCTTTCTCTTATTCGGTTGCTTGTTCAATATAGAAACGGCGATGGCGCAATCGGGCGACAGCCTGCAGGCGCGCATCATTGTTGTAGGTGATGCCGGTGAATTTGACGCCGGCAATAATCAACAACACCCCGTACTGGCCGATATACGCGAAAAGGCCAACCACACCGCGCAAAAAGCAAATGCTATTATTTACCTGGGCGATAATATTTATCCCATCGGTATGCGACGCGAAGGCAGTAGCGCCTTTAGCAAAGACAAAGCCATCATCGATTCGCAATGGATAGTAGGCTCGGCAGCAGCAAAAGATGTTTATTTCATTCCGGGTAACCACGATTGGGCAAGGGGGCGTGCTTATGGCCTGCAACAACTGAACCGGCAAGCCGACTATATCAACGGATTGAACAACCCACATATTCGCTTCTTACCCGAGAATGGTTGTCCCGGGCCCGAAGAAATTAAATTGACAGAGGAGATCACGTTGGTTTTGTTCGACAGCCAATGGTGGCTGCAACAGGAAGGAAAACCCGGCCCCGAAACAGCCTGCGCCTGCCACAGTTACGACGAAGTGTTGATCAAACTAAAAGAAATCGTTTACCGCAATCGAAATAAACTTTTGCTATTTGCGGCGCATCACCCCTTTTATTCTGATGGCATTCACGGTGGTTATTTTACCTGGCAACAACATGTTTTTCCTTTGACAGAGTTCGGCCCTTACTGGATACCGCTGCCGGGTATTGGCTCCTTGTATCCGTTGGTGCGGGGCGGCTTCGGCAATATCCAGGACCTGAAACATCCTTTGTACAAAGCGTTTACCAAAGGCGTGGATGATATATTGAAATCCCATCCGTATTGCATCCGGTTGGCGGGACATGAACATGGATTGCAATACCTGGTCAAAGACAGCCAGCAATATGTAATCAGCGGTGCCGGTGCTAAAAAAACACGACTGCGAAAAGGTCCCTGGTCCCAATTCAATGCGGTTGAAACAGGTTATGTTACCATTGAACAATTCAACAGCGGCCGCATCCGCTTGCAATACGAAGGCGTGGAAGGCGGCAAAAAAGGCCTGCTATACAGCAAGGAATTGCCAACATTTAGCATGCCGGTTGCAGAAACAATGGTTGTCCCAGAGACTAATTTTCCAGATTCAATCACGGTAGTCGCCGCGCCTTATTACAAAGCTGGCCCTTTTAAGAAATGGCTGCTGGGCAGCAACTATCGCCAGGAATGGACCGCGCCTGTCAGACTACCGGTAATGGACATACGAAAAGAGCAAGGCGGACTCACCCCTACCCAACGTGGCGGCGGTATGCAGTCGCGCTCGCTTCGTTTGGAAGACAGTGCGGGGCGCGAATATGCCTTGCGCAGCATTGAAAAATATCCCGACAAAACCCTGCCCGAAGCGCTTCGCGAAACCTTTGTAAAAGATGTAATTGTAGACGGTATCTCTGCCTCCTATCCTTTCGGCGCGGTATCGGTGCCGCCCTTGGCCACGGCAGCCAATGTGCCCTACCTGCCAGGCAAACTGGTTTACCTGCCCGATGACCCCGCCCTTGGTCAATATCGCAGCGATTTCAAGAACGGCATTTATCTTTTTGAAATGCGTGAACCGGCCAACGTGGAGAAGTCGTACAGTTCCACCAAAATGGAAGCGGCTTTGCGCAAAGACAACGACAATGAAGTAAACCAGCAGGAAGTATTAAAGGCAAGGCTGCTCGATATGTTTATCATGGACTTCGACCGGCATGAAGACCAGTGGCGCTGGAAAGCCAAAGAAACAAAAGACGGTAAAACATATGCACCGATTCCACGCGATCGCGACCAGGCTTTCTTTATCAGTACCGGCGTATTGCCTCGTATCATCAGCCAGCCCTGGCTGCAACCAAAATTCCAGGGCTTTCGCGTAAAGGCGCGTAATATCAACCGCTTTAATTACAATGCGCGTTGGTTCGATCGACTCTTTCTAACCGAACCCGATGCAGGCAGTTGGCAACAGGCCACAGAAACATTTCTGCGCTCCATGAGCGACAGTGTTATTGAAACAGCACTGCAACAACAACCCGTCGCTGTTCAATCGGAAAAAGCAAGTTGGATTGTGGCCACCCTAAAAGCCAGGCGGCAGTTTTTTACCGATGAGGTCATGGAATATTATCGTTTTTTGTCGAAGACCATCGATATAACGGGCTCGGACAAACGAGAATTGTTTTCGCTCGATTACCTCGATTCGGGTGCTATGCGCGTACGGGTGTACAAGATTAACAAGCGCGGCGAACGCAGCGATAAGAAATACGATCGCCTGCTCGACCCGGCTGTTACCAAAGAAATCCGGTTGTATGGCCTGGGGGGAGATGATGTGTTTCGCACTGTCGGCGGCGGACAAAGCCCCATACGTGTTCGCATCATCGGCGGCACGGGCACCGATAGCCTCCAGCTCACCACATCAACAAAGAAACCCGGTCGAATTTTATTTTACGACCAGAAGACCGAAAACAATGTGGTTAGTGGCGACCAATCATGGCAACGCCGGTTTTCGAAACACCCGGCAGTAAATGATTATGACCCGCATGCGTTTAAATACAATATAACCGCGCCCTTGCTCTCGGTTGCTTACAATCCCGACGATGGTGTTTTTCTGGGTGCGGGCATCAAAAACACGAGACAGGGATTTCGCAAATCGCCCTTTGCCATCCAGCAAAGATTCACCGGCAACAAAGCGCTCGCCACGGGTGCATACAATTTTCAATACCGGCTTGAAGCCATCGGTATATTGCCCTTGCCCTGGTCTGCTACGCGGCGACTCGATCTTCTCGCCTCAGCCAATGCCAAAGCGCCCGATCATATCCAAAACTATTTTGGCTTCGGCAACGAAACTGAATTTCCCAACAAGGCAAATCGTAAGATCGATTATTACCGAAGTGGCTTCAATATTGTAGAAGCGGCCCTGTTATTGCGCGCGCCAATTACACAACATGTTTCCTTTCTGACGGGCCCGCTTTTGCAACGCTATACGATGGACGATGATTACAATATCGGCCGTTTCATTACCAGTGCAGAAAGCGGATTGGATCAAGCTACCTTGTACGATCAGAAATCTTATTTCGGCTGGCAGTTTCAATTGATCGCCGACAACCGCAACAATAACCTGATGCCGTCGCGGGGTGTTTACTGGAACAGCTTCGCCAGGCTGGCAACCGGCATCAACCAGGCAGCACATGCGTTTCAACAGTATCGGTCAGATTTTTCTTTCTTTACCAGCTTCAGTGCGCGGGCCAATATTGTATTTGCCGCCAGGATTGGGGCCGGTGGCAACCACGGTCGCTATGAATTTTTCCAGGCACAATACCTCAGTGGACCTGATAATTTGCGCGGCTTTAGAAAGTACCGTTTTGCCGGTCAGCAAATGGCGTATAATAACCTTGACCTACGCATTCGAATGGGTGAAATCAAAGGTTATATTTTTCCTGCAACCATTGGTGCTGTCTTCTTTCACGATATCGGCCGGGTTTGGCAGCCCGGTGAACAATCAGGCCGCTGGCACAACGGCTATGGGGCCGGCATTTGGCTGGCGCCTGCCGGCATGTATGTGTTCACCGTTAACTATGCGCTCTCAAAGGATGGAGGCCTGCCGAGTCTCTCCCTCGGTTTCCAGTTCTGAGCCGGGCAATACGCGGTTCATGTTGATACCAACACGCAAGGCCTTTAGACCGGTAACCCCTTGCAGTTCTTCCAACTCAAGTTGCTCCACTTCAGTGGTCAATATCTGTTGGTTTTGCAGGTATTCGATATAGCCCATGTATTCAGCCGCTTCTTTCGCCTGGCTATAAACAATGGCCAGTTTGCCGGGTTGGGTGAGCCGCTCGTTGCTGTCCTTCAGATGTACTTTATCAATTCGCTTCTTCACAATCTCATAGCGAATATTATACGCACCCTCCACATCGAACTTGCGTTCGGCCGTTCGAAAGCTAATAGAAATCGGCAAGCTATGGGCAAGGATCAGTTGCGTGGTTTGCAAAGGCAGCGACAGTTTCTCCTGCAGCCTGGCTACCATTACGGCCGCACCGGCGAGGGCTGAAAGCTGCCACATCTTCAGGTTTCGGAGATAAAATACATCAAACGGTTTATCAGGTGTGATCGATTGACCGATATACATATTGAAGTCAACACCATCGGTGACGAATCTCTCAAAATAATGCGGAAATATTTTCTGCGCCTGCTCTTGTTCCTGGTCGATATACCGCGCCAATTCCTGGTTGATCAAGGTGATGCTGTCTTCAAATTCATGGCGATGTGTAACCTGCAATTTTACCCGCGGGTCGATGCTGTTGAAATACTGGTCGATATCAGCTTGCAGCGACGGAACAATAATACGCAGGTGCTCGAACAGCTCCACCAACTCTTCTTTCAAAAACTGATCGATCAATATCTCATCGCCCGAAAAAAGAATATTGGAAACATTGTATTGGAACTTTTCAATGCGGTAAGCAATTTCTTTGAGCAGCGGGGTCTGGGTGGCAGACAGTGCTTTTTCTACAATGGCAGCGGCCGATTTCAACTGCTCCAGCAAATCGAGTTGGATGGCGTTGTTTCGCACCACCGTTGAATTGCGTACATCAATGGCGCCGTATAACGGGAATACATGATCGAAAGTGATGGGCGCCATTTTCGCTTTCACACCGAGGTGTTTCTGCAAAACATATTGAAGCGCTGCATCGGTGAATTTCCATTCTACCGACGATTGCACAGCCGTAAAATGTTTTTTGATGACATTGTCTACTTCCAAATCGAGGGCTTCGGCTGCTTTTTCAAGTGCCAGTGAAAACAGCGGCAACGTGGGCGTGGCCACCGCAATATGGTGGGTATTGATCAAGCCGGGTGCAGGATGCGCGGCTAACATAATGCCCAGTAATTTCCCTTCACTGCGAAGCGGAAAAAAAGCCGCACTGAAAAGACCTTTATCGGCCAATACTTGCAGGAAAGAATATTTTTTGATCGCGACATTATCGATCACCGGCAGCAATAGCGGCTCTTGTCGCTCGTCGAAAACCGCCAGGAACTGATCGAACACCGCCTGGCCAAGGTTCTCATTGTAAATCGATCGCAGCAACTGGCTTTTCTGCTCGGCATCAGCAGCTTTCCGGGCGGCGCCTGTCAGGTTCATCAAAGGGGTTACATGTAGTTTCAGTTGTGGGATACCGAACAGCGACCGCATTTCATTTTCCAGTCCGTTGTAAATCTGCTCATCTTCCAGCAATTTCTTTTCTAACAAGATGTTTTTGATATTGCTGATCACCTCCCGGGGCGTCACATCTTTGATGCGAATAATAGTAAGGCCTTCAAAGCTGAACAGGTCGAGTGGCAACCAGTCCTGCAATTGATTGGTTTTACGCAAATCGGTCAGGTCGCAGGGTTGGAAAGCGCTTTGCCATGCCGGAAGCGCACCGTGGGTCTTCACTTCCATAAAGCTGGTATCCACTTCCATTTCGAAGTGCTGGGTGAGGCCGGTAAGCGGGTTGTTAAAACGCATCACCGTATTTAAATTGCCCGTTAGGTTGCGGCCATAGGCTTTGTCGAGGACGAGTTTATACGCGGTATAACATTTCTCTTCGGCCATCGGCACATCGTTCACCAGTTCATCCATAAACCGGAAACAGCCTTCTTCGTTCAGGAATTGGTGCCGGAAACGGTCGCTGGTATAAATGAAATCGAATTTAAAAGGAACACAAACGGCAAAAAGGTCTTTGTCGTCAGATGCCGTTATGGGAAAAAGGGTGGTCATGAGCAAGTCGATCCAATCCTTGTGTTTCACCAGAATTTCTTTATCCTCAATGGGTTGTGCCAGTTCAGGATATAGTTCAACCTTTTCCATCAAGGCCTGGTAAAGCCGACGTGCGCCGGGACGGTCTTCTTCAGCCCGTTTTTTCCAGGCGGCCAGTAAGGGGGCGAAAGACAGTCTGCTTCGGCTGCCGAGTATGTCTGGAATTGAATTGCCCATAACAGTGTAGTTGTTCAAATAACAACAGAGCAGAAGGAATGTTTATTTACCGGCTTGCACAAAAAAGTCCCGCAACTGTTTTCAGTTGCGGGACCAGTCTATTAAACGATTTAATCAATGTTCTTGGCCACCGGCAGCATACACTAAAACCTGCCCGGATCTATAGCTGCCTGGCGCCTGCTTAGCGGCCCATCGCAATGGACGAAGCGCTTTTGCCAGACTCGCTCAGGTAGGTGTCATCATACATCCACAACAACACTGGTTTCTTACTGGCGTCGATTTTTGCACCGAGGGCCTCCAGTACAGAAGGAGAAACCGAGGGACAACCTTCGCTCTGCCAGATAGGGAAATTTGTTTCCCGGTTTGGAATGGTACCCATGGCATGCAATACGATAGCACGTGCATAGGCATTTTTGTTGCTGGCATCCATACCATACAGTTTGTAAGATCGGCCGAAGTCGCCTTCGTACGGCTTACCTACTTTATAAACACCCAGGGAACTGCAATTGCTGCCTGGGCGGTTAGAGTAATCCTTGTCGAGGTTTAAGCGTTCAGAACCACGGCCCTGGGCTACCAGCGCACTCATTTCGATGGTAAAGGTCTTCAGGTTTACCACAAAGAAGCGATTCTTGTTCGACTTCACACTCATATCGACCAGAAAGGCAAACTCCGTGTTGTAGCCATTCTTTCTAGCCATCGCGGCAATTTTCTGGGCTTTTCTCAGCAGTTCAGCACGATCGGCCCGGTCGAGACCGGTCTCTTCTGAAAAGCCATCCCAGAACGGCGGAATATATTTGAACAGGCTCGACTTTACCGAAGTCTTTCCGCGGAAAGAATAAGACTTCTCTGCTTTTTCAGCAGCGGCGAACTTGTTGGCAGATTCATCTTTTATGGCCAGTTCCGTTTCCTGGTTTTCGTGCGGGAAACGATTGGAAGTGTGTTCAACGATTTCAGCACCGGCCGAATAGTTGATCACGGTACGGCCTGCATTCTTGGTTGAACCTGGCTTGGGGGCATTGACAATCACATTGTCGTTGGAAGCTATATAAGGCGCTACATCATTGTCGCGCTCATCTTCTTCAGCGGCGTTTTTGTCAAATCGTGAAACCGGCTGGTAAGCCGACGACAGTTCACGGGCTTCGCGCGCTTTACCGGCGCGTGATTCGGCCACTTCAACTGTTTTTTCAGTCGATTCTTCAGGCGAAGGGATGGCTTTTTTCGGCACCACCTTCTTCATTTTCGCTACTGCCAGTTTGTTAACAACAGCGATTTTGGCCGGGGTTTTTATTTCCAGTCCCGGGATGCTGGATTTTTCATAATTCAACAACTGCTTTGAAGCCATGAGGTTCTGGGCAGATTGCTCGGTTGGGTCGGGTGAAAACTTAACGTAGGGCTTAAAGTAAGCCAATGACACTAACAGCAGGCAGCTGCCAATGCCCACCACGTAGGGCTTTGTTTTCATGGTACGGGTTTTAGTTTTTACAGAGTTCGGATCGGGCTATAACTAAAACGAAAATTAGAATCGTTTATGCTTAGATTCAAAGTAGAAAGCCCATGAAAAAGCCCTATAGTAAGATTCCGAGCACCCTAAAACGCTGACAATCAACAAAACGTTAAAAAGCGTTTCGACGAACAGACCCGTTTTGACGGTAGAAAGTTGGAGAATTAGAAGTGGATTTATCAGTTTGCCTACCTACTTACCACGAGTGGAAACGCTTGTAGCTTTTGCTTCCTGGCGGTTGTAAAAGCGGCAAACGGCGCGTAGACCGCATCGGTCGCAATGGGGTGTTCTTGCGGTGCAAACATACCTGCCGTGTAAAATCAGCCAGTGATGCGCCTTGTGAATCAATTCTTTAGGAATGTTTTTGATCAGTTGCCGCTCGGCGGCGAGGGGCGTTTTGGCGCGGGTGGTAAGCCCGATGCGGGCCGACACCCTAAAAACATGGGTATCAACCGCCATATTGGGCTGGGCATCAATCACCGAAGTGATGACATTGGCGGTTTTGCGACCCACTCCCGGCAACCTGACCAATTCATCAACGGTCATGGGTATTTCGCCGTTGAAATCGGCCATGATCATCCGGCCCAGTCCCGCGAGGTGCTTTGCTTTGTTATTGGGGTAAGAGATGCTTTTGATAAGGGGGAAGATGTCTTCCGGTTCTGCTTTGGCCAGCGCTTTGGGGTTGGGAAACTGTTTGAAAAGGTCGGGCGTGGTCAAATTCACCCGCTTGTCGGTGCACTGGGCTGAAAGCACAACCGCCACCAAAAGCTGGTACGGGCTGTCGTAAAACAGCTCAGTGGCAGCATCGGGGGCCTGTTGTTGGAAATAATCTATGACCTGCTGATAACGCTCCTTAGTGGTCATGCGTTGCTTCCACAGCTTCGCGTGCATAATTCAACACGCTCATAATCACCTCAGTACGAGGGGCTTCGAGGGGTTGATTCAGGGGTTGCATCATTTCAAGCAGCGACTCATATTCTTCACGAAGGGAGAAATCAGTCAGCAATGCTGATTCGATTGCGGCGTTTTGTTCAACAGAAGTTTCTTTGTAAAAATAGAGCAGGAGGTCTTCCTGAGTAAAGAGTGACATGAGCAAACCATTTATTGTCCAGTAAATTCACCCGGGGTCCAATCCGGGCGGTGTCCGTTTCCATAAACGACCGTGAAGATTACATTATTGTGACGACATCAAAAAAAAATCAAAAAGGCCGGATAATATATAAATCCTCGTTGTCTTTCTTCATGCGATACTGTTCGCGCGCGTATTTCTCCAAAGAAGCCGGATCTGATTTCAGCTTGCTGAGCTCGGCCCGGGTAGCTGCAATCTGCTTTTCATAATACTGCTTGCTGTCTTCCAGGCTATTGAGCTCTTTCTTGTACCGGAAATGGGTGGTGATGATATCGCGGTCATCGAAAAAAACAATCCAGACCACGAAAACCAAGGCGCAGAGTACGTACTTGTTCCTGAGCCAGGACGGAATTTTTTCGATGAACGCGCTTATCATAGCACTTATATTAGTTAGTGACCAAAATTCTTGCCCCCCTTACTTACCAAATTTAATGCCTTTCGGGAAGATTGCATTGCTGCCCAGCTCTTCTTCGATGCGGATCAACTGGTTGTATTTCGCAATCCGGTCGGTACGGCTGGCGGATCCGGTTTTGATTTGTCCGCAGTTCAGCGCCACTGCCAAATCAGCAATCGTCACATCTTCCGTTTCGCCGCTCCGATGGCTCATAATCGTATTATAACCATTGTGTTGTGCCAGGGTAACAGCATTAATGGTTTCCGTTACCGAACCGATCTGGTTCACTTTCACCAACAGACCATTGGCAATGTGTTTGTCGATTCCCTGTTGCAGGCGGGTTACATTCGTTACAAACAGGTCATCACCCACCAACTGGCATTTGCTGCCGATGGCCTGGGTCAGCGCTTTCCAGCCTTCCCAGTCGTCTTCGGCCATACCGTCTTCGATCGATTTGATCGGGTATTGCTTCACCCAGCTCTCCCAGTATTTCACCAGTTGATCGGGACTCAGTTTTTTGCCATCGCTTTTGTGGAACACATATTTTTTGCTTTTCGCGTCCCACAGCTCGCTGTTGGCTGCATCCATGGCGATTACGATCTGGCTACCGGTTTTGTATCCGGCGGCGGTGATCGCTTCCAACACAGTTTCAATGGCTTCTTCGTTGCTCTGGATATTGGGGGCAAATCCGCCTTCATCACCCACATTGGTGCTGTAGCCTTTTTTCTTCAACACCCCTTTCAGCGTGTGGAAGATTTCGGTACCCCAGCGCAGCGCTTCTGAGAAATTAGGCGCGCCCACAGGCATGATCATGAATTCCTGGAAATCGATCTTATTGTCGGCATGCGCACCGCCGTTTAAGATATTCATCATCGGCAGGGGCAGGGTGCGGGCATTGGTACCACCAATATACCGATAGAGCGGCAGGTTGGCTTCCTGGGCAGCGGCTTTGGCAGCGGCCATGCTCACGGCGAGGATGGCGTTGGCACCGAGTTTCGCTTTATTGGGTGTACCATCCAGGTCGATCATCACCTGGTCGAGACCAGCCTGGTCGGCCACTTCAAAACCGAGCAATTTTTCGGAGATCAGGGTGTTGACATTCTTCACCGCTTTCAATACACCTTTGCCCACATATTTTTTCTTGTCGCCATCACGCAGTTCCACGGCTTCATGCACCCCGGTACTGGCACCGCTTGGAACAGCGGCACGGCCCAATGCACCTTCGTCGGTGATCACATCAACTTCAACTGTAGGGTTCCCGCGACTATCGAGAATCTGCCGGGCGTGTACTTCGGTAATGTAACTCATGATTTTTTTACTTGTTTGAATGCCCGAAAATAGGTCAAAATCAAAAGTCAAAAATCAAAAGTCAAAATTAGTTCAGCCTGTGCCGCCACCTCATCAGGGTTGTAGTGCGCGATAAATCGTTTCCTGTACATTGGGTCGCACATTCATGCGGCCGAATTTACCCGCATCACCATTGTTATTGACCCGGTTGCTCAGGAAAATATAGGTGAGGTTATTAACCGGATCCATCCAAATGCAAGTGCCCGTGAAACCGGTATGCCCGAAGGTCTGCGCCGGTGCTGATTTCGAGGGATAAGGCTCCGCGCGGGTAGCATTGTCTTTTTCCGGCTTGTCAAAACCAAGTCCCCGGCGACTCGCAGGATTATTACTACCGTATGCCGTAAACAAATCAATGGTAGACGGTTTATAAAATTGGATGCCATTGAATGTTCCCTTGTTCAACAGCATTTGCGCCAGCACCGATAGTTCATACACATTGCTGAACAAGCCCGCGTGCCCGGCTACACCACCAAACATGGCCGCACCCGGATCGTGTACATCCCCCTGTAGCAACTGCCGACGAAAAACCGGTTCGTTCTCTGTGGGTGCTGCATAGTTAGCGGGAAATCTTTCGCGGGGTTTAAAACCGGTTTGGGTCAGCATCAAGGGTTCGTAAAAAGTTTCACGCACATATTGATCCAGCGGCTTGCCACTGATGGCTTCCACTACTTTTCCCAGAAAAATAAAATCGTTGTCGCTGTAAATGTATTTACCGGCAGGGCCCAGCGGACTTTTCAAAATGGTTTGATACAAAGTATCAGTATAGCCCTTGCGCAAAAAGAGGTTTTGTGCCACACGTATCGGGAACGACGAGTCTTTTTTATTACTGTAAATGGTGCTGAGCGGAATGCCATCGGCATCGATGGTGTTTTTATAAAACGGAATAAAGGCCACCAATCCCGCTTCGTGCAGCAACACGTTTTTAATAACGAGCCCGGCTTTATCACTGCCCCTGGTCCAAGGCAAATAATCGCCCAGCGTCTTATCGAGCGAAAGTTTGCCTTCGTCATACAATTTCATAACGCTGAGCGTGGTGGCCATGATCTTGGTTACCGAAGCGAGGTCATAAAGCGTTTCTACCCGCACTGCCGTAGAATCCGTATAAGCATAAGTGCCGAAAGCCTTTTCGTAAGCGATCTTTCCATCGCGGGCAACCAGCACCACACAACCGGGAATGGCTTTTTGTTTGATGGCATCGAGACAAATAGAATCAATGCGTGTTAGCACCGTCGCTTTCAAGCCCACACTCGCAGGATCTGTTTCCTGCAACAAACGCATAGATACCAGGCCGGCACCGAAGGCCAGGTTCTCACATACCGATACCGGTAGCTTGCCCCGGGCGGTAAATTTTCCGTTGATAAAATCGGCAACGGTTTCTTGCGTAATGGCATCGTCTTCATAAGCCGCAATCAAGGTCTTGTTGAAACAACTATTGCGAATGGCATAGGGATTGCCGAAATACACGGTGACCAGGTGCTGTTCTTGTTCCAGCTTCGATGCCAGGTACAGGGCAGCACTGCTCAGCCCGAAATTGCGCGCAGGTTTTCTTTCATAACTGTGCATACCCAGTACCACAAGGTCATAACGGTTACGCATCAACGCCAGCAGCGCATCGGCCTTGGCACTGTCGATCGTATAGTCGAAATAATACACGTGCGCATTGTAATCGCTGCGAAGTCTTTCTGCAAAGCGGTTGTCTTTATTGCTGCCGATGCCCACATAGGCCACCCGTCGGTTCGATGCGCCTGACGGCGGATAAGGCAGTAATTTTTCGTCGTTGCGCAGCAGGGTCACCGCCTCTTCGGCCACGCGACGGCGCATGGCAGGAAGGTCTTTGTTGAGGTCTTCCGTCAGGTTGCGCAGGTCGATGCTGCTGCGTGTGGCAAGCCCATATTTGTATTTGGCGTAGAGCAATTTTTTAACCTTTAAGTCAATGTCCTGCCAATACAATTGTTTTTTGCGGATGGCTTTTTTAATGGCTTTGATACTACCCGGAATATCGCCGGGCAGGCAGAGCAGGTCGTTACCGGCAATGAGTGATTGTGCAGAAATTTCGCCATCGGGATAATATTTGGCCACGCCCTGCATTTCGAGCGCGTCGGTGAAGCTGAGTCCTTTGAAATGTAAGTCTTCACGTAACAATCCGTTTACGGCTTTCGGTGAAATAGACGTAGCGCGATTCGGGCTGTTGTCGATCACCGGAATGGATAAATGTGCAATCATAACCGCATCTACCCCTGCTTTGAAAATTTCTTTAAAGGGATACAACTCCAGTGAATCCAGTTGCCGCCTTGTTTTGTTGATAACCGGCAGGTCATAGTGACTATCAACCGACACATCACCATGCCCCGGAAAATGTTTGGCCGTTGCCATCACGCCGTTCTCTTGCAAACCGCGCATGTATTGAATGCCAAGTTGGGCCACTTTATTTCTGTCTTCGCCAAACGAGCGATCATTGATAACAGGGTTGTCGGGGTTGTTATTGACATCCACCACCGGTGCGTAATTGACCTGAATGCCCATGCGGCGGCACTGGTCGGCCACGATCTTCCCATAGTCATACATGATATTGGGATCGCTGGTGGCACCCAGCATCATTTGTTTGGGCAGGGCCTGCACACTGTCGAATCGCATGCCCAGCCCCCATTCCCCATCGATGGTAACGAGCAGCGGTGTTTTAGCCATCGATTGAAACTGGTTAACGCGTTGTGCCTGCTGTATGGGTCCGCCCTGGAAAAGGCACAATCCGCCGATATTGTATTTTCGGATGGCTTCCTGTACTTCTGCATCATAAAAATAGGGCTGCCCATTTTTCAGGGTCGATACGCGCACAATCATCAGTTGTGCAATCTTCTCCTGCTCCGATAAAGTTTTAAAAACACTATCCACCCAGGCAGTGGCGCGGGGGTCTTGTGCAAAAACAAAAGAGGTGAGAATAAAAGAGGTCAGCGCCAATGCCAGTTTCTTCATGCTACCGAATTATTGGTTGAAGATAAAATCTTCGGCGCAACGAATGCCCAGTTCTTTCTTTTTGACTACAGAAAAGAAAAATATTGAGAGAAAAACTGGCAAAAAATTGAACTACCGCCCCTCAAACAACCGACTCAAATAATCTTGTGTGAACTCAATAAAGGTGGGTTTGCCCGTTACGGTTAAGTTTGGTGTTTGGCAGGCCAGCAAATCTTCAACGAGTTGTTGCATTTCCGTTTGTGTAAGTGAGGTGCCGGCTTTAATGGCATGTTGCTGTGATAGCGTACGCAATAATTTCTCTCGTCGGGAAAATTTAATATCGCTGCTGAAATGTTTTACCTGGTCGAGCAATTGTTCAATCGTCGCTTTTTCATTGCCTTGTAGTAAGTCGGCCGGTGTTCCCTGCACCACGAAACTATTGTTGCCGAAAGGTTCGATGGCATAGCCCAGTGGCACCATATCAGGACGAATTTCTTCCAGCAGCACGGCATCGGCCGGGCTCAGGTTGATGGTTACCGGAAAAAGACTTTGCTGCGTAGCAACTGGTCGACCAGAAAAAGCAGCCGCATATTTTTCGTACAACACGCGCTCATGCGCCAATTGTTGTTGCACGAGCAAGAACCCGGTGATCAATGGCGCAATAATATATCGGCCTTCATATTGCTGGTACACCGCCGGCGATAATAGGTTCCATTTTTTGGCCGGCTGCTCCCATTCAAAAACCGCTTTGGAAACATCTTCTTCTGGCAGGGCCCATTGCTGCCAGTTTACCGTGTTCAATTGGCTATCGCCGCCGGCACCATTGTCGGCACCGGCGCCCGAATTGCTATCGCGCGGAATAAAATGGGCCTGGTGTTTTTCAGTAAAGCCCTGGTACAGACCCGAGTGCCGCGCCGCCGTTTGTTGCTGTTCGGTAAAAGGCTTGCTCACCGCATCCAGTTGCTGGATGCCCGCATCGAGGTCAAACTCGAGGGTGGGCATGATGCTGAACTGTGCCAGCGCATGTTTCACCGCGGCCTGCACAAATGCATACACGATTTTTTCATCTTCAAACTTGATCTCCTGTTTAGTGGGATGCACATTCACGTCGATCTGTGTAGGGTCAAGGTCGATGAACAACACAAACAAGGGAAAACTATCGGCGGGAATCAGGTCGCGGAATGCTTGCATCACCGCATGCTGCAGATAACCACTTCTGATAAACCGGTTGTTGACAAAAAAATATTGGTCGCCCCGCGTCTTCTTCGCCGTTTCAGGCTTGCCGATAAAACCCTGTATGTTCAGGTAATCGGTTTTCTCCTGCACGGGAACCATTTTCGCATTGTAATGATTGCCGAGCAATTGCACAATGCGTTGTTTCAGTGAACCCCGCTCCAGGTGAAACAGTTCCTGGCCGTTGTGTACCAGCGAGAAAAAAAGTTGCGGAAACGCCATCGCCACCCGCATAAATTCATCGATGACATGCCGCATTTCAGCAGCATTGCTTTTCAAAAAATTTCGACGCGCCGGCACATTGAAGAAAAGGTTCTTCATGGCAATGCTGGTGCCCGACTGCCAGGCCGAAGGCTCCTGCTTTACTACCTGGCTGTTTTCTACTTCAATATAAGTGCCTACTTCGTCGTCAGCGCGACGGGTTTTCAGTTCTACCTGGCTCACCGCAGCCACCGAGGCCAGGGCCTCGCCCCGAAAACCCATGGTATGTATATGAAAAAGATCGTTGATGTCCCTGATCTTGGAAGTAGCATGTCGCTCAAAACACAACCTTGCATCGGCCGCACTCATCCCCTTGCCATTGTCGACCACCTGGATCAACGATTTACCCGCTTCGCCCACAATCAACCGGATCTCAGTGGCACCTGCATCGACCGCATTTTCCAGCAGTTCTTTCACCGCACTGGCGGGCCGCTGGATCACTTCTCCGGCGGCAATCTGGTTCGCTATATGATCGGGTAATAATTGTATGCTGTCGCCCACGCTTCCAAAAAGGTTGAACGACAAAAGTACGAAGCGGCTTCCAGACTAATATTCCCGGTAGAATTTCAACAGAAATTTTTCCAACTGTCGACGAACAGCCGAAGCGGGGCCGCTGTGGTTATTGACCATCACTGAAAACAGCAGGTGATGGCCTTTTTGGGTTGTCAAATACCCGCTGAGTGCCAATTGCCCATTGAGTGTGCCGGTTTTGGCATGGAGATTGGCCCCCGCTTCTTTGTAGAGCCCTGCTAAAGTGCCTTCATTGCCCGCCGGCAGAATATTGTACAAGCGTTGTTCCGGGAACTCGGCTTTCATTTTTTGCAGCAACCATACCAGGTCCTGCGGACTCACCAGGTTATACCTGCTCAATCCACTGCCATCGGCCCAGCGCAGCTTCTGCGGCATGCCGGTAAAGAACATTTTCGCCAGCGTATCAATGGTTTTTTCTGTGTCCATTGCACCCAACAACTGGTTGCCGATCATCAATATGGTTTGTTCGGCAAAAAAATTATCGCTCTCGTGCATCATGATCGCGAACATGGAATCAGCGGGTTGCGAACGGACCAGGTGATCGGCTTTTCGTACCGATGCTGCCGGCACATACAAGGGCGCCTTCCCGATACTTTCGCGTAATAAATCGAGCGCTGATAAAATGCCATTGGTAACAAAAGGAACTTCAACTGATTTCAGGATTTCTTTGCCCTCACTGACATAGAAAATATTTTCATTACGGTCGCGGCTAACCGAAAAACGGCCGTTGTTGGCAGGCGTAAATTTTACTTTCCACGAAATCTCAGGTTCTGAATACACGAAGGCCTCCGTTTGTGCCGAATCATCGTCGGTTTTTTCAATCACCTGGGTCCATTTAACCAGGTTGCCATACACGGGCAAGGCACTTTTTTCAGGCGCATAATCAGCAGTAAAATCATCCCAGGGCCAGCCACTGCCATATATTTTCCCACCCCAATTCTCATCGCTGATCACCATATCTTTGTTGCTGTTGCGCAAAAAATCAATCACCGGTTGGTGCCTGAATTTTGGGTGTAGTAATGTTGGATCGCCTGTTGGTTGCAGGTAAATACTATCGTTGGTTTCTGTATAAGCGATGCCCGGCAAAGAATCGCCCAAGAGTTTCAAACCGGCGTAAAGACTGAGCAGCTTGGTATTGCTGGCGGGAATGAATAATTTTTCCGACTGGTAATCGCAAATGGTTTTGTTCTTATCGGCATCCACCACCAGCACACCCAGGTGGGCGGTTTGCAGTCCGTCTTTTCCCGCGAGGTTGTTTTTGGCCAGCCGGGCCCAGGGAGAACAGGATGCCAGTAGACCGAAGCCGGCCACGAGAAAACAATGGAGCAATTTAGTTAATGGCATAATCAGGCATTTCTTTCCATGGCGCGTAACCATCTTTCGGGCAGATCGTTATTGGTAGCCTGGATATAATCTTTATATGAGCAGGGAATAAACTGCTCGTTTGGCAATTGCATCCACCAGCGATCCGTTTTTTTACTCTGCAGAAAAACAGTTTCCAGTTCAGCAAACGCAATATTGTATTCGTAAAATGCATTGCGGTCGCTGAAATTCGCTTCACGCCGGCCCCGCTGGCGGCCATCGATAAAATACCAGGTCATTTGTGCCACTTGTTTTGCGGTTAACCCATCATTGTCTTTGGCCGGTTGGTACCCGTAAATGCCAAAGCTGTTGACGGTTGCACTCATGCCGGCATAACGGGCAAGTGTACACGCTTCTTCGCCATTTAGTCCGTTGGGCGAAATAGCAGATCCCGGTGCAAATGCATGTGCCAGGGCCGACAAATCGAAGCTCACCATCTTACAATTGCGGATCACCGGTTCCATTTCATCAATATGGCTTTTCACCTGCCCCACCCGAATACAATCGAAGCGCAATTTGTCCATATTCTCCAACATATAGGGATGCACATAATAACTCTGGAAAGCAATATGACTGTAGTGCCTGATGAAATTGGGTTCGCTGGTGAGCATCTCCATCAGAAAATGATCGGCCTGCGACAAGGCTTCCATATCCAGGTCAATTTTGGCATCAATGCAGGCTGCTTCGATGATCTGTCGCCGATCGGCATAGGCATGGTATTGCGGCAGCGTGAGGTCATGCGCGCCACCAAAAATAACCACGGTTTTTCCTGCATCGGTGAGTTCTTTGATCAGCAGTTTCAACGCTGCATAAGTATCACTGAGCGACGATCCGGTTTTTACATTGCCCAGATCGGCTATCTGCATATCTGCATGCCAATAATATGTTTTGTAGAACTCCGCCCGAATGGCATCGGGCGCCACACTCACGGGTCTGCCCATGCCCAGGCCCCTTTCTTCACCACAGCCAATGATGACCAGTTGTACATCGTTCAGTGCAGGAAATTCATCCTCGGTATGGATAGCCAGGTGGCGGGCCATTTGCCCGGGGCGGTAGGCTTCGTCGCCACTAATCGCCGCCATAGGAACAGGCGATAAAAAATCGGTCAGGTGCTGCCAATCACTCATGACCGCAATATACTGATTGGCCCTTACTTTTGCAGTTCAATAAAAGAACATGACCATTCACAAAGAGGGCTATAAAACGATTGCCATTGCGACCCTTGTTTTTACCGTTCTCAACCTGCTCTCGTTTTTCTTCATCAGCGCCGCTGCGCCCTGGCTGAGTTGGCTGCTGCTGATAGCGCTTTTTGGTCTGTTGCTTTTCATCATCTCTTTCTTTCGCATTCCCAATCGGGTAATGACGGTTTCCGACAAGCAGGTGATTTGCCCGGCCGATGGCAAAGTGGTGGTTATTGAAGAAATCACCGATGTAGAATATTTCAAAGACCGCCGGCTGCAGGTGAGCATTTTTATGAGTCCCGCCAATGTGCATGTAAACCGCAATCCAATGTCGGGCGAAGTGATTTACAGCCAATACCACAAAGGCAAGTACCTGGTTGCCTGGGATCCCAAATCATCGACCGAAAATGAACGCTACAGCGTGGTGATCAAAAAAGGCAATACAGAAATCCTGGTGAAACAAATCGCCGGCGCCCTGGCCAAACGCATTGTCAATTACCTGCGTCCCGGCATGAAAGTGACCCAGAACGAAGAACTTGGTTTTATCAAATTCGGTAGCCGGGTAGACGTACTCTTACCGGTTGGCACGCACATCAATGTGACGCTGAACGAACACGTGAAAGGCGGTGTTACGGTGTTGGCAACGCTCTAATCATTCAGAAAATCGTTTCCAGTTCTTTCAGCGAATACACCGTATAAGTGGGTTTAAAATCGGTGATGGCATTGGTGTGATTTACAAATATCTGGTCCATGCCTGCATTGGCGGCGCCGATGATATCGGCCTCAATACTGTCGCCAATCATCACACTATTGGCGGCATTGGCACCGGTTAGTTTAAACGCGTAGTCAAAGATTTCTTTGTGCGGTTTGAGGCTATTGCTGCCTTCTGACGTGATGACCTGGCCGAAATAATCCGACAAGCCAGCATTTTTTATTTTCTCGTGCTGCGTTTTTTCAAACCCATTGGTGATGAGGTGCATTTCATAACCTTTGTTACGCAGGTAATTCAACAATTCCATCGTGTGCGGAAATACCAACCGGCGCGAGGGCAACATCCGCAGAAACTCATCCGCCATATTACGCGCCAGTTTATCATCGCCAATCTTGAAATCGAGCAGGGTATGCCACATCCGTTTCCAACGAAGCTCGTCGACTTTGATAAAACCCTTCCGATACCGGTCCCACAGCTTCTCGTTGTGCAAAAGGTATGTTCTATAAAAGCGGTCGAAGTCTGTAATTCCACGGTCATAAAGCGAAAGATTACGATGTAGTTCTTCCAGCGTTTGCTTCGCATTACTGTCAAAATCCCACAAAGTATGATCCAGATCAAAAAAAAGATAGCGATATGCCTTCATAATCAGGGCAAAGATATTGCACGGTCCAACATGAATTTCTATCTTGACCCCAGATCGCAATACCCTAAACCGAAAACCCATGCGAACCCTACTCATTACCGGCCTTGCTGTGCTCTGTATGTATAGCGCAGCCGCCAACCCCGAACACAGTTCACCTACGGAAGAAGAAAACAGCCTCATTGCTTCCCTGAACAAACAGCTCGACTCGATCGACAAAAAGCTCATTTTCAAAAAAGGCCATGTTTCATTGGCCAATGGGCACATTGAATTAACGGTTCCCGAAGGATTTCTTTTTATTGATGCCGAGCAGGCTCGTTTTATCCTGGAAGAAGGCTGGGGCAATATGCCTGATATGGATGTTGCCGGCATGCTGGTGCGCAAAGGCTTCCGCGCTACCAACCTCGAGAACGACCATAGTTTTGTGATTAGCTATGGCGCCTTCGGCCATGTTGATGACAACAAAAATACCGAACTCGATCACGATGCCCTGCTTTCTGTATTGCAACACAATATGGAAAGAAGCAATGAGATGCGCATTGAAGCCGGCTATAATACCCTGCAGGTAACCGGCTGGGTAATGGTGCCCTACTATGACAATTTTAAAAAAGCATTGTACTGGGCCAGCCGCGTCAAAGTAAATGGCAGCGATGAGGAAATCCTGAACTACAATCTTCGCCTGCTGGGCAATACCGGCGTCATCAAGATCAACGCGGTAGCGACGATGGACCAATTGTCGGCGATAAAAAATGCATTACCGGCCATCATTGCGCAAACCAAATTTGCCAAAGGCGATACCTATGCCGATTACCGGGAAGGCACACATGCTAAAAGCGATTGGCTGCTGACCGATATGGTTGCCGGCGAAAAAAAGCCGAATATTTTGGTAGCTACTTTTAAATGGGCCGGTATATTTCTGCTGGCTGGCGCGATGAGCACCGCTTATTTTAAGTATTCTAAAAGGAAATTGGAGAAGGCGGTGGCCTGAGATACAGTACCTTTACACGCATGATGATTGTTGTTACAGGCGCCAGTAAAGGAATTGGTAAATCCATCGCCCGAATTTTCGCTGCCGACAATGCGACCGTATTACTCGGCAGTCGTGGTGAAACGGCTCTCTACAATACTTTGCAGGAAATGCAAACAGCTTATCCGCAGGCAACCGTTAAGGCGATGCCTGCGGATTTTTCGTTAAAAAGCGATGTAGACAACTGGTGTGAATGGGTGCTGAAGCAGGGAACCCCTGATATACTCATCAACAATGCCGGTCGATTTATACCCGGCTCAATTCACGACGAGCCGGCAGATGCGCTGGAAACCATGCTGCAACAGAACCTGTTCAGCGCCTATTATGTTACCCGGCAATTATTACCGGCGATGATGGCGTGCAAAAGCGGACATATTTTTACGATCTGTTCCATCGCTTCTTTACAGGCCTATCCCAACGGCGGGGCCTATAGCATCAGCAAACACGCGCTGCTGGGTTTCAGCCGCAACCTGCGCGAAGAAATGAAACCATATAATATCAAAGTGACGGCGGTGATGCCGGGTGCTGCTTATACCGATTCCTGGTCCGGCTCGGGCGTTGACCCGCAGCGCATCATGGAAGCCGACGATATTGCGCGTATGGTTTTTGCCGCAGCTACGCTGAGTAACAGCGCTTGTGTAGAAGACATCGTTTTACGCCCGCAGTTAGGCGATCTTTAATTGTTATGTTATCAATTTTACGTCGATACCTGTTTTTATTGTTGCTATGGTTACCCGCCGTGCTGTTTGCCCAGGTAAAATTCAGCACCGTGCCCGGCAGCCTGCAACTTCACCAGAACGAGGTGTTACAGGTGACCTATGTGATTGAAAATGCAAAATCGATCGAACAATTCAAGCCGCCGGCTTTCCGCGATTTTAAAATATTGCAGGGACCGATTCAGTCGGAAGGCACCACCATCTCCAATGGTGAATACAGCCAGTATTCGGGCATCACCTATGTATTACAACCGCTAAAAAAAGGAAACCTGGTTTTAGCTGGTGCAGTGGCGACCATCAACGGCCAGAAGATGCAGTCGAACAAAGTAGTGATTGAAGTGGGCGATAAAGTGGCCAAAACACCCAACCCCTATCCGCGCAACCCCGGAGCCGGTATGTATCGGGATACCCCCGAAGAGGAATATGTACTGAAGCCAGCGGAGAATGCGGCCGATAAAATCAAAAATAACCTGAAAGTGGTGTTGGAGCTCGACAAGAAAACGGCCTATGTGGGCGAGCCGATTGTTTCTACCTACAAACTTTACACCCGGCTGCGATCAGAATCGCGCGTTACTCAACGACCCTCGCTGAATGGATTCAGTGTATATGATATGGTAGAGCCCGATCGATTGTCGCCGCAGGTAGAAACCATCGACGGCAACAAATTCATGTCGCATATCATCCGCAAAACACAGCTTATTCCTTTGCAGGAAGGTGATTTTGTGCTGGAGCCGACCGTGCTCGATAACAAGATTCATTTCTTGCGCAGTGATGATGCTGGTAAGAACCGCAGCGATCAATCTGCATTCGAAAGAATGTTTGAAGGTTTCTTCGACCGGCCCAGCGGTGTGCCAGAAGAGCACCAGGTAAGTGTGGGCAGTGAACCGCAAACAGTGCATATCAAACCGCTGCCCGAAGGCGCACCCGAAAGTTTTAATGGGGCCGTTGGTAAGTTTACCATCAGTGCCAGGTTGCTCGACAGCAGCACCAAGGCCGGCGAGCCGGTGTTATACGATTTGCAGGTAGATGGTGCCGGTAACCTGCCCTTGGTAACCGCACCCGAATGGCAACTGCCCGCGGGTGTGCATATGATGGATCCCAACGTAACTGATACCATCGATAAATCGGTGGCGCCGATGACAGGCAGAAAAACATTTCACTATTCAATTATTCCCGACGTGGCCGGCAGGATACTGTTGCCAGCCATCGAATTCAGTTATTTTGACCCCAGCACGGCGAACTATAAAACCCTGCATACCGACAGCATTCCCTTGCTGGTGGAAGCCAATATCCGGCCGAAAAACATCCCCAGAATTAGCAGCATCGAGCCCCGCAACCATAAAACCTGGTTGATCAGCCTGGTGGCTTGCATACCAATCGCACTGGGTCTGCTCTTGCTGCTGGTCAAAAAACGATCGGCAAAAAAAGTGCCGGCACCAATTGTTGAAAATCCTGTTGAAGAACCGATGCTAAAACCCGATCCATTAGCAGCGGCTAAAACAGCCTTGCAAAACAACGATGCCACGGCTTATTTCCATGGCATTCAAATGGGCCTATGGAGCGAAATAACAACCGTTCTGGCACTGCCGGGTTCGGCCCAGCAACAGCCTCAGGTATTGCTGGAGCTGGCCGCCCGCGGTTTGGACGATGATGCCCTGCGCGACCTAAAAGAAATATGGCAAACCTGTGATTGGATTCTCTACCTGCCGGCCGCCAGTCACCAGTTACAACCCGAACTGTTGCCGCGCGCCGAAGCCCTGATTTACAAGATCAGCAAACTCTAAACATCGGTGTATTTATAGCCCACGCCACGTACCGAATGAAAATATTTCGGGTTGCGGCTGTCGGCTTCAAAATACTTGCGAAAATTAAGGATGAAATTATCGATGGTACGCGTAGTCGGATAGACGTTATAGCCCCATACCGTTTGCAAAATTTTTTCGCGGGTAACCACTTCATTTTTATTCTCCACCAACAGTTTCAGCAGCATGGCTTCCTTCTTACTCAACTGAATCTTCTCACCCTTACCGGTAGTGGCTTCCTGTGCCGCAAAATCTACTTTGTTATCGCCGAACGAATACAAATCACCCACCGTGTCTTTGTCTTGCAGGCGCATGTTTTTGTCGATCAGTTTTTTCACCCGCAGCAACAACTCTTCGAGTTCAAAAGGTTTGGTGAGGTAATCGTCGGCGCCTTTTTTGAGTCCGGTGATGCGATCAGCACTGGTATTTCGTGCACTCAATATCAATATCGGCACCTGGTTGTTTTGAATGCGGATGCTTTCCATCACCGAAAGGCCATCCATTTCAGGCAGCATGATATCTAGAATCAGGAGGTCAAAATATTCCTGCTGCACCGCTTTGAGGGCGGCCATGCCATCAAAAGCGCCGGTCACCTCGTACCCTTCCAATTCGAGGTTGAGCTTTAATGATTCATGCAGGTTCTCTTCGTCTTCTACCAGTAATATTGATCTTTTGTCAGACATTTTGCAAAGGCAGGTTAATGGTAAAAATGGTGCCTAAAGGCTGGTTATCGGTAACCGTTATCGTGCCATGGTGGTCGTCCGCAATTTTTTTACAAAGGTACAGGCCCAGCCCCGTGCCCTTTGTTTTACGTACGGCCTCGTTGCCAATCCGGTAAAACCGCTGAAAGATCCTTGTTTTTTCTTCTTTCGGAATACCTGTTCCCTGATCTGACACTTTTATGACGGCTTCACCCGTTGCCTGTTTCAGTTCGAGCACAATCGGCTCGTTTTTGGGTGCATATTTCACCGCATTGTCGAGCAGGTTGCTGATCAGGATCTGGATCAGCAACTCATCGACCTGTGCTTTTACGCCCGCTTCAATATCGGGCATAAACTGGTGGTCGGGATAGCGGTTTTGCATCAATTGCAACTGCGTTAAACAGAGCTGCGACAGATCCGTTTCTTCAAAAACTTTTTTATAACCCCCGGCTTCGAGTTGCGATGAGATCAGGATATTATTGGTGAGGTCGTTCAGGCGATTGGTTTCCTGCAGGGTCATGCGGATCAACTTCTGTTGCCGGCTTTCTTCCAGCTTGTGTTTCTGCAGGGTTTCCAGGTTGAGCTTGGCCACCGCAATGGGCGTTTTCAATTCGTGTGTAATGGCCATCATAAAATTCTGCTGCTGCATGGCCGTACGAAACTGGCTTCGAACCGCCCGAAAAACAAAAACGGCGCACACAAATATCAGCAGTAAAAAAGTAGCGCCTTCGCCGCGGTATTGGTAGGCTTTCCGCTCGGCGGCGGTATTGATCTCCGCCACTTTTTTCAGGTAGCTGGGATCGTCGGCAACGAGTTCGAGTAATTTATAATTGGCCATCTGCTCGTTTTGCTGCTGCAAGCGCAGGTACCAGAAAGCCAGGGCCGCCACAATATATAAAAGCAGGAACCAATAAATGGCAGTAGCCAATGCCAGTTGCTGGCGGGGAAGGATCCTGATTTTTTTCATCAGTTCAATGCCTTTTCCACGCGCAAGCCCACATTGTACACGGCCGGCAGCGGGTCATCGCGCATGATCTGTTCCAGTTGAAAACGATAGCGGCCTTTTTTCAGCGGTATCGGTGTTTGCGAAATCCGGATTCTGTGTTCGTAGATATCATCCATGCCGGTACCCAGCCAGCCCTTTTCGTTGTTGGCCAGGGTCAGGTCGAGCGATTGTACTTTCGCCGTCGAATCGCCTGGCGCCTGGGTATGAATATTCATCCACAGGTTATTGTACCGGTAATCATCGCCATGGCGGATGACCACATACAGGTTGTAGCGGGCGCTGGTGTCGGTAATATCAAATTCGATGACGGGTTTGTTCCCGGCCGACCATTCGTGGTTATCGAGTACCACATTCTTTTCGAACAGGTCTACGGTAGAACAGGCGGTGCACAACAGTGCCGCTATTGACAGTATAGATACAAAACGAAGCATGCAGGCGAAATTATAAAACGTTCAGTACTTGTTCTTTTGCTTTCTCCAATTCATCTTTCATGGCCACCACCGACTGCTGAATAACCGCGTCATAAGCCTTGGCACCGGTGGTATTGATCTCGCGACCTATTTCCTGCAATAGGAAAGACAGCTTCTTACCCACTTCATTCGAGTTCTCCTGCAACAAAACGCGGAAATAATCGCAGTGGTTTCGCAGGCGTACCTGCTCTTCCGAAATATCGATCTTTTCTATATAATAGATAATCTCCTGCTCCAGGCGGTTTTTGTCGTAGCTCTCGGGACCAACATTTTCTTCCAGCGCTTTGATCAGTCCCTCGCGAATCTTCTGCTGCCGCAATGGCTCTTTTTCTTCGATGGTGGTCTGGTGTTTTTCTATATTACTGATCCGCTGCAGCAGGTCTGCTTCCAACACTTTACCCTCTTCCAGGCGATGCACATTCAGGTCGTCGGCCGCTTCATCAACCACGGCCTTAAAAGCCTTCCATTCTTCGTCGGTCAGCGTATCGCTGGTGGGCGTAATCACTTCCGGCAGTTTGAGAATATTACCCAGTATATGGCTGTCGTCGAGGCCCAACTCGCGCGATAATGCGGCGATGGGTTCAAAATAAGCTTTGGCCAAAGAGATATTTACCGTAACCGGTTTGGCCGTGCCGGTGTTCTTCAGGCTGATCATACAATCAATCGTGCCTCGCTGCAATTTCTCCGACAACCTTTTGCGGATATCGAATTCAAAGGGTTTCAGAAAAGCCGGCATTTTCAGCGAACACTCAAACTGTTTTCCGTTCAGCGATTTGATATCGATTAGGAATGTTTTGTCGCCCACGTTCCGTTCAGCGCGTCCAAAGCCGGTCATTGATTTTAGCATGAATCGTTCTTATTTTAGGCAAGGTAACGAATAAGCTCGGCCCTTCCGAATTTACGGCATTCACCGGGCTGCCAGCCATCGATGATCAGTGTACCCATCGCGTATCGAACCAGTCGCAAGGTTGGATAACCCAATGCCGCTGTCATGCGCCGCACCTGTCTGTTTTTGCCCTCCGTTAAAACCAGTGCCATCCACGAGGTGGGGATGGATTGCCTGAATCGTATCGGGGGATGACGTGCTGGTAAGGCCGGCTCGCTGGCGAGTGGCCAGGCATCGGCGCGTTTCGTGTGGTGTATTTTTCCGTCGACCGAAATATCGATGCCACGTTTCCATTTGTCAAAATCTGCGCTGCCGGGAATACCTTCTACCTGTACGTAGTACGTGCGTGCATGGGCGTTTGCGGGCGACAAAAGCAAATTATTCATCGACGGATCATTGGTTAATACCAACAACCCTTCACTGTCATAATCCAATCTGCCCACAGGATAAACATCGCTGCCCACCGACACAATATCTTTCAAGGTGCGCTTGTTTTCAGCGGCGCTGAACTGACACAATACCTGGTAAGGTTTGTATAAAACGTAGTACGTGAACATGCATAAAAAAAGCCCGGGAGTAAACCGAGCTTTAATATTGAGATGGGTTAGTAAGTAGGGAACAGAATTTCCCTACACAATATTAAAAAGAATTTTCACTAATGAAAAAAATATTTCAATGTTTTTTATGCACATTTTTTTAAGCCATGTGGAAATACCTTTGCACAAATACATGTTATGCGATTCCCTTCTCCTGTTTCTCTTTCCTGGCTGGCCGAATTTCTGGATGCTGAACTCATCGGAAACAAAGATGCGATGGCAACCGGTATCAACGAACTGCATCGCGTTGAAGTTGGTGATCTTGTGTTTGTTGATCATCCGAAATACTATAATACCTGTTTGCAATCGGCCGCCAGTTTCATCATCATCAATACCCGGGAAGTATCGATTCCCGAGGGAAAATCACTGTTGGTGGTGAATAATCCGTTTGATGCATACACACAGATCGTAACACATTTTCGTCCCTTTGTGCGGGCAACGAATGCCATCAGCGTTACCGCGAACATTGGTGAAGGAACCTATATCGCACCCCATGTATTTATCGGTGAAGAAGTGCAGATTGGCAGCAATTGCCGCATCATGCCGAACGTCAGCATCCTCGGTCATTGTGTGATCGGCAACGATGTGGTGATCCAGGCCGGAACGGTTATCGGCTCCGACGCTTTTTACTACAACACGAAAAAAGACCGGGAAATCTGGTACCGGCAGATGGTGAGCGGTGGTCGCGTTGTGATCGAAGACGCGGTGGAAATTGGCGCCGGCTGCACCATCGACCGGGGCGTGAGTCATGATACTGTCATCGGAAAAGGCACCAAGATCGATAACATGGTGCATATTGGTCATGATACCATCATCGGAAAAAACTGTTTGTTGGCGGCGCAGGTCGGTATTGCCGGCGCAACCACTTTAGAAGACGGTGTGGTGCTTTGGGGACAAGTGGGCGTTAGCAAAACACTCACCATCGGAAAGAATACAGTGGTGTACGCGCAATCGGGTGTAGGTACTACACTGGAACCCAACAAAGTTTATTTCGGCTCGCCGGTAGAAGAAGCTTCGGTCAAAAAAAAGGAACTCGTTTGGGTGAAACGAATTCCTTTGTTATGGGAAAAAGTGATGAGGGGCTGATCAGTTCGGTTCAGGAATATAATCGTAGGGAACGGCTTCGGCCATCTTTTCAAAACTCCAGTAACCATTATTGATGATATCGCTTTGTTCGTACCAGTAGCCGTTCGATTCAATCAGAAATTCATCGAGTATATCGACCACGCTCAACTGCACGCGGATATGTGAAGGCAGTTTATAGTAGGCCACAAATTTCGGATCAGGCAACTCTTTGCGATACACCACGCGGTACTTGCCGGTGAGGTTAATCACCACCGTGCCACTATCTAACTGATAAAAGGAACTATCGTAATAATCGGGCAACTGGGTAGCGTCAAAACCCTTGCCTTCACCGATTACTTTCTCCAGCGCAAATCCTTCTTCAGCAATTGTTTTCTTGTACCAACTGCGCATAAAATGCAATTTGCTGCCCCGGTAGGCGGTAGCGCGGTTCTGTTTCCATTTGGCTTCCTGTTCGGCTGTGCCAGTCATCATCTCGAAAAATGGGAAGCCCGAGAAGGTGCTGATCGCGTTGCCATATTCATAACTCAACGAATCGAGCTGGTAGCGAATGCGATAACCCAGCGCCTGGTTTTCGATGTAGAGGTCTTCTTTCGCCAACACTTTTAACCGGTTTCTTTTTTTACTGTAAAAGAAACGAAGCACTTCAGGATTAACGATGCTGCAAGCAGCCGCATTGGCCGTGCTGCCTAAAAATTGTTCCTTGAAAAAAGCACCGTATTTGGCAAGGCCATCGGGCACTTCATTACTGCCCACCACTGCCACCGACTCCATGCTCTTGTCTTTTGTTTTCAGCTCAATCACGAGGTCTTCTGCGGCACCCGTGATGCGTTGCTGCTCTGACTGGTAGCCCGTAAACGAAGCCACCAGGTCATAACCGCCATTGGGCAAACGCAAACTAAATTCGCCCGCTGCATTTGTTACCACACCAAAAGTGGTGTTCTGGCAAAATACAGAAGCACCCGCCAGCGGTGCCTTGCTGGCTGCATCGATTACTTTTCCTTTCACCGAAAACTGATCCTGCGCCCTCAACAGCGAAACAGGTAGCAGTGCGGCAAAAAGCAATACCAATAATTTTTGCATGAGATGATTTTACTGAAAGTCAAACGTTGATTTTCCGCTTGTGGTATACCCAAAAAGCAAAAAAGAGGCCATTTAACGGCTTATTGATTGTTGATACGCAGCAACGCTGTCGCGGATGGCTTTTTCGAGCGTAGTAAACCGCCGTTCCGGCAACAATTCGGCTATTTTTTTAGCAGAAAAATAAGTTTTGCTGCGCGCGATACGGGCGGTTTCGCGGTTGAGCAATGGCTTTTTTCCGGAAAACAACGATCGTATTTTTTCCAGTCGCCAGGCGATGGCGGCCATCCAGGCACTTGCTTTTCGGTGTGGCGGTTTTTTGCCAAATGCCAGCGCCATCTCTGTAAACAGTTTTCTGAACGACCAATTGTCG
>Ga0209794_1000777_pt1 | contig 35705 bp, 36 predicted proteins | sample EBPBio232013_DNA_FD_185869 | JGI IMG/M metagenome (GOLD analysis project Ga0209794, IMG submission 185869) | Wastewater treatment Type I Accumulibacter community from EBPR Bioreactor in Madison, WI, USA - Reactor 1_5/23/2013_ DNA (SPAdes)... | ecosystem: Engineered > Bioreactor > EBPR >... | reverse complement strand
AGCGCTCGGCGACTTCGGCCATGCCGAGCCCCGTATCGGCGAGCAGGCGCCGCGCCTTCGCCAGGCGCCAGCTGGTCAGGTAGTCCATCGGCGGCATGCCCACCTCCCCGGCAAAGCGGGCGGCGAAGCGCGTCCGCGACATGCCCGCGGCCCGAGCGAGATCGCCCACGCGCCACGGATGCGCTGGATCCTGATGAACGGTCCTCAACGCCGCCGACAGGCGGGGGTCACCAAGCGCTCGGAGGAAACCGTGGCCATTCGTCGCGGAAAGGCGGCGCGTCGCCTGAACGAGGATGATCTCGACCAACCGAGCCAGGATGGCATGTGCGCCCGGGCCCGAAAGATTGGCCTCCAGCTCGATCAGCCGCAGCGCAGCCGCGACCCACGGCTCGGCGCCGAGATCGGCGGCGCGCAGGTGGATGAGGGCCGGCAGGCTCGCCATGAGCGGATGCGGCATCGTCTCGTCGAGGGCAAGGAAGCCGCAGACAAGCACGGCTCGGGGCGGCATCTCGCCGCCGACCAGCACACCGCTGCGCAGCGCTCCCGCGGCGATCAGCTCCGCGAGGGCCATGGGCTGCGCGGACAGGTCGGTGGCGAGAATCTGTGCCGCGCCATTGGGAACCAGAGCCATTTCGCCCTGCGCAAGCTCAATGCGGGCGCTCTCGCCGACGGAGAGCCCGCAGGCTCCCGACAGCGCCAGATGGAAGCGGATGTGCCGGCGCTCCTCCGGAACATGGACCGCCGCGCGGCCGCCGAGTTCGGCCTGGAAATAGAACTGCGATCCGAGGCGCAGGGTCGAAAATACATCCGAAAGGATGTCCGTCTTGTCTGTTTGCATGTCGAATCGGGACGAACGAATAAGAAAGCGCACTTATCGGAGACTGCATTTCACGTGAATCAGGGTCAAGGTCTCCGGCACCACGACGAGGCGGGTGGCGCAGGCGCGAACCCACCATTGATGGGGCAGCGGCATGGGCTGGCGGAGACAATGATGACCCCTGACATGATCATCGCCCTGGTCGGCTTTGCTTTCGTCATGTCGATCTCGCCCGGACCCGGCAATTTCCTGCTGCTGGCCTCCGGCGCCAATTTCGGCTTCGCACGCTCGTTGCCGCTCCTGCTCGGCATTTCCGGCGGCTTCCTGTCGATGGTCTTTGCCGTGGGGATCGGGCTCGGCGCCGTATTGAAGACCTATCCGGCCATCGATATCGCCTTGCGCATCGCCTGCGGCCTCTATGTCGCCTGGCTGGCGGTCAGAATCGCGCGCAGCCGATCACTGGGGGAAGGAGCAGCGGTCGCCGAGCCTGTCGGCTTCGCCGAGGCCGCCGCCTTTCAGCTCCTCAACCCGAAAGCCTGGGCCGTCGCATTGATCGTGACGGTCTCCTATACCCAGCCGGACCGGCTGTTGCCGAGCCTTGCCGCGGTCATCGCCGTCTTCGCCGTGGTCAACCTGCCTTCCCTCGGCGTCTGGGTGCTGTCCGGAACGGCGCTGCGGCGGGTTCTGGCGGAAGGTCGGCGCATCGTGATCTTCAACATCGCCATGGCCGCGCTTCTGGTGGCCTCGATGATTCCTGCCCTCATGCGCTGACAGCCGCCAAGCGCGACACGCGCCTTCCCCTTGCGCGCGTTCTCGTTTAGTTCTTGCACATGCCCGCCCGCCGCGCCTCAGCGGAAGATGCAGCACTGCTGCCCGAACTGTTCCGCGCCTGGTTCGCCGCGCGCGGCTGGGCGCCGCGCGCGCATCAGCTCGACCTTCTGAGGCTTGCGCGCGAGGGGCGCTCCGGCCTGCTCGTTGCGCCGACCGGCGCCGGCAAGACGCTGGCCGGTTTCCTCCCCTCGCTGGTGGAACTGGCGGAGGGGCGATCCCGGCGCCAGCCTTCCGGCCCGGCCGGCGGGACGCCCCCGCCGCGCTCGCGCGGCCTGCATACGCTGTACATCTCGCCTCTCAAGGCGCTTGCCGTCGATGTCGCCCGCAACCTCTACAAGCCCGCTGACGAGATGGGCCTGCCCATTCGCATCGAGACGCGCACCGGCGATACGCCAGCCTCGAAGCGGCAGCGGCAGCGGGCCGATCCGCCGGACATCCTGCTCACGACGCCGGAGCAGCTCGCCCTCCTGATCGCAAGTGCCGACGCGCCCTACCTCTTCGGCTCATTGAAGCGCGTGGTGCTGGACGAGCTGCATGCGCTGGTCACGTCCAAGCGCGGCGACCTCCTGTCGCTCGGCCTCGCGCGGTTGTTCCGGCTGGCGCCGGAGCTTGCGACGGTCGGCCTTTCGGCCACGGTGAAGGAGCCGGCCGATCTCGCGCGTTTCCTCAGCCCCCAGGACGGGCGACAAGGCGCTGCGGTGGTGATCGCGGAGCCGGGCGCGAAGCCCGACGTCTCCATGATGGAGACGCGCGAGCGGCTGCCATGGGCCGGCCATTCCGCGCGCCATGCGGCCGGCGAGATCTACGAGGCGATCAAGACGCACCGGACGACGCTGATCTTCGTCAATACGCGCAGTCAGGCCGAATTGCTGTTCCAGCTGTTGTGGACCATCAACGACGACGGCCTGCCGATCGCGCTGCATCACGGCTCGCTCGACGTCGCCCAGCGCCGCCGCGTCGAGGATGCAATGGCCGCCGGACGGCTGAAGGCGGTGGTCTGCACGTCCTCGCTCGATCTCGGCATCGACTGGGGCGATGTCGATCTCGTGCTCAATATCGGCGCTCCGAAAGGTGCCAGCCGCCTGATGCAGCGCATTGGCCGCGCCAACCATCGGCTCGACGAACCTTCCCGCGCGGTCCTGGTGCCGGCCAACCGCTTCGAGGTGATGGAATGCCGCGCCGCGCTGGAGGCGGTGGAGCGCGGCCATCAGGACACCGAGTCTCTGCGCACCGGCGCGCGCGACGTGCTCGCCCAGCACGTGCTCGGCACCGCCTGCGCCGGCCCGTTCGACGAGGCGGCGCTGCTCGCGGAGGTCCGCTCGGCCGCCCCCTATGCGGCGCTCCCGGACAAGGATTTCGCCGATGTGGTCGCCTTCGTGGCCACCGGCGGCTATGCGCTGAAGACCTACGACCGTTTCGCCAAGATCCGGAAGGATGCGAAAGGCTTGTGGCGGATCACCCATCCGCGCGTCGCGACCCAGTACCGCATCAATGTCGGCACCATCGTCGAGGAGCCGATGCTGAAGGTCCGGCTCGTCCGCTCGGCGCGCCAACGGATCGGTGCCGCGCCGACGGGACCGATCGGCCGCGGCGGCCGTGTCCTCGGCGAGGTCGAGGAATATTTCATCGAGGGGCTCGTTTCGGGGGACACATTCGTGTTTTCCGGCGAAATCCTGCGGTTCGAGACCCTGGTCGAGAACGAGGTCTACGTCTCGCGCGCCGCATCCAGCGACCCGAAAGTGCCTGCCTATGCGGGCGGCAAGTTTCCCTTGTCCACGTTCCTGGCGGAGGGTGTCCGGCGCATGCTCTCGGAGCCGGAATCATGGGCGAACCTGCCGGCCCAGGTCGAGGAGTGGCTGCAACTCCAGCGGCTCAACTCCATCATTCCCCGGCGTGACGAACTGCTGGTGGAGACCTTTCCGCGGGCCGGTCGCCATTATCTCACCGCCTATCCGTTCGAGGGCCGTCTCGCCCATCAGACCCTCGGCATGCTGCTGACCCGCCGCCTCGAGCGATGGGGGCTTAATCCCCTCGGCTTCGTCGCCAACGACTATTCGATCTCGGTCTGGTGTCTCGACGATTTGGGTGCCGCGATCGGGCGTGGCAGGCTGTCGCTCGCAGCGCTGTTCGACGAGGACATGCTGGGCGACGACCTCGAGGCCTGGCTTGCCGAAAGCCAGTTGATGAAGCGCACGTTCCGGACCTGCGCGGTCATCGCCGGCCTGATCGAGCGACGGCATCCGGGCAAGGAGAAATCCGGCCGGCAGGTGACGATCTCGACCGATCTCGTCTACGACGTGTTGCGCCGTCACGAGCCAGACCATGTACTGCTGCGGGCCGCGCGGGCGGATGCGGCGACGGGATTGCTCGACATTGCCCGGCTTGGCCGCATGCTGACACGCGTCAAGGGTCGAATCGTGCATAAGGACCTCGACCACATCTCGCCGCTGGCTGTTCCGGTGATGCTGGAGATCGGCAAGGAGCCGATCTACGGCGAGGCAGGAGACCGCCTGCTGGCGGAAACGGAGGCCGCATTGCTCGCGGAAGCTGGCCTTGCGGGAACGGGAGCCGACTGACGGATGAACCTCGCCCGGAGGCTGGAAGAACAGGACGATGCCATCGTCACGCTTGGCGGCCGCGCCTTCGTCGCCGATCCGTCCGGCGCGCTCTGGTGCGAACAGACGTCGACGCTGGTCGTTTCCGATCTCCACCTCGAGAAGGGTTCGGCGGCGGCACGACGCGGCACGCTGATGCCCCCCTACGACACGGCCCAGACTCTCGATGCGCTGGCGAAGACCATCGCGCGCTTCGGCCCCCGGCGTGTCGTTTCCCTCGGTGACAGCTTCCACGATGACGGGGCGCTCGGCCGCATTGCCGAGCGGGATATGACCATGCTGGCAGGCCTCCAGCGCGGCCGCGACTGGCTGTGGATCTCGGGCAATCACGACGAAGGCCTTTCGGGCGTTCTGCCCGGCGACCATGCCGATGCGCTCGTGGAGGACGGAATATGCCTCGTTCACGTCCCGCGTGTAGGCCAGGGCGGCGCGGAGATCGCCGGCCACCTCCATCCCTGCGTCAAAATCCAGACCCGCGTCGGAAACCTGCGCAGGCGGGCTTTCGTCTTTGACGGCGCGCGCCTGATCATGCCGGCCTTCGGCGCCTATGCCGGCGGCCTCAATGCCCGCGATTCCGCCATCCTGTCGCTGTTTGCCAGGGGCTTCTCGGTGCTGGCGCTGGGGCGCGAGCGCGTCTTCGCCATTCCGCCGGGCCAGTGCCGGCCGGACTGATCACGACCCGCGGCGATAGACCCAGACGCGCGCTGGCGGGATATTGCGCCAGACCCGCTCAGAAGGCTCGGCCGAGAAATTGGCGCCCTTGAGCGGCACGGGCGAGACCACCGAATAGGTGAACTGGATGAAGGGGGCGCCCGGTCGCATCAGGCCGAGGGCATCATCGAGAAGCTGAAGTCTCACCGGCTCCGGACGCGTCATCAGCGGCAGGCCCGACACCACGGCATCTGCCGGCACGTTCAGTTTTCCAGCGAGCGTCTTCGGCAGCGAATAGGCATCGCCCTGCACGATGGTAGCGGTCGGGAAACGCTCGCGGAGCAGGCGGCAGAACTCGGCGGAATATTCGACCAGAACCAGCCGCGCGGGGTCGATGCCACGCGCCACGAGGGCTGTCGTCATCGGCCCGGTTCCGGGTCCGAGCTCGACGACGGGGCCGGTGCCGGCCGGATCGACATAGCTGGCCATCTTGCGCGCCAGCGCCGGCCCCGAGGGCGTCACAGCACCCATCCGGAGGGGGTTCTTCAGCCAGCTCTTGAGGAATCGGGCATCGTCGTCTTGGCGACGCTCCGTCCGATGGCGCTGGACGGCACGACCCATGGAGTTTCGATCGACCATTTAACGGTCCGACTGAAGGGGTCCGCCGCGGACCCGACACAGGGGCGCAATACCTATCGGCATGTCATGAAAGGGTCAAGAACCGCCGCCCGTTGCAGCGGAAGGGCCGGGCAGGATGTCGAGCCAGATCGCCTTGTCGCCCAGTTCAGCGACGAGGCGGCCATGCGCCTCGATGTCGGCTGCGGAAAGCCGGGAGGCGAGCGGCTGGGGCCGCGTCCGGGCCGGCGCATCGGCTCGCGTCGCGCGAACCGCTGCCGGCCGGGCTTCGGCCAGGCCCAGCGAAGTCTGCTTGCCGCCGATCAGCTCGATATAGACCTCGGCGAGCAGCTCGGCGTCGAGGAGCGCGCCGTGCTTGGTGCGCCGGGAATTGTCGATGCCGAAGCGGGAGCAGAGGGCGTCGAGGCTGTTGGCGCCGCCGGGAAAGCGCCTGCGGGCGAGACTGAGCGAATCGACGACGAGTTCTGACGGGAAGGCCGGGCGGCCGGTTCGCTTCAGTTCGGCATTGATGAAGCCCATGTCGAACGAGGCATTGTGAATGATGAGCTTCGCGCCCTCGATGAAAGCTGAGAACTCGGCGACGACCTCCGCGAATTTCGGCTTGTCGCCAAGGAACTCCGACGAGAGCCCGTGGACGCGGAACGCCTCCTCCGGCATGGACCGCTCGGGATTGATGTAGACGTGATAGGTGCGGCCGGTCGGGAAGTGATTGATCAGCTCGATGCCACCGATCTCGACCAGACGGTCGCCGCGAAGGGGGTCGAGCCCCGTCGTTTCGGTATCGAGGATGATCTCACGCATGGCGGGATTCTCCGTCTGCGGCAAAGGCTCTGATGAAGGCTGCGACCTGACGACGTGCCGAGGCGAAGTCGCGGCTGGTATCGAGCACGACATGGGCGCGGCGGCGCTTTTCGGCATCCGGCATCTGACGCGCCAGGATGGCATCGAGCTTCTCGGCGGTCATGCCCGGGCGGGCAAGGACGCGGCTGCGCTGCGCTGCAGCCCCTGCCGAAACGACCGCAACGACATCAACGCGGGAATCTCCGCCGGTCTCGAACAGAAGCGGGATGTCGAGCACGACCAATCGGTCGCCGCGCGCCCTGCAAGCTTGCCGGAAGCGCGCCTGCGTCTGGCCGACGAGCGGATGGATGATGGCTTCGAGCGTCTTCATCGCGGCTGCGTTGCCGAGCACCGCCGCGCCGAGTTTCGTGCGATCCACCGTTCCGTCAGCCGTCGTGCCGGGAAAGGCCGCCTCGATCAACGGCACCGCCTCGCCGGAATAGAGCCTGTGAACGGCCGCGTCGGCGTCGTAAACGGGAATGCCGGCCTCGCGGAAGAACGCCGACGTGGTCGACTTCCCCATTCCGATCGATCCGGTCAATCCGACGATGCGCATGTCAGTGCGCTCCGATATCGGCAGCGACCAGGTCGTACAGCGCACGCGTCACGGTCGGCCGGACGCCAAACCAGCGCTCGAAGCCTGGCACGGCCTGATGCAACAGCATGCCGAGACCCCCGACGGTCGGATGGCCTCGCTCGGCCGCCTGGCGCAGCAGATCAGTAACCAGCGGCGCATAGACGATATCCGAAACGATCGCGCCGGGCTTCATGTGATCGAGATCGACGGCTAGCGGCGGTTGGCCAGCCATCCCGAGCGAAGTGGTGTTGACCAGCAGATCACATGTGGCGAGGGCGGACGGCAGGTCGTCCAGCCCTGCGACCCTGACCCGGCCAGGATATTGCCGGGCGATCAGCTCAGCCTTGCCCGTCGATCGATTCGCCAGCGTGATGATCTCGACGCCGCGTTCGATCAGCCCATAAACGATGCCGCGAGCCGCTCCGCCGGCGCCGATCACGACCGCATGAGCGCTCGTCCTGTCCCAGCCGGGGGCCTCCTCGTCCAGATTGGCGATGAAGCCGGGAACGTCGGAATTCATGCCGACGAGCTTGCCGCCATCGAGCCACACCGTGTTCACCGCTCCGACAGCCATCGCCGCTGGATCGACCTCATCGAGCAGGGCGAAGGCGGTTTCCTTGTGCGGCAACGTCACGTTGCAGCCGGCAAAGCCCTGCTCGGCCAGGCCGCGGAAGAAGGTCGCGAAGTGCTCCGGCCGAACGCCCTCGCGCGTGTAAGCGCCGGCAATCCCCATCGTCTTCAGCCAGTGATTGTGGATGATCGGCGAGCGCACATGCTCGATCGGCCAGCCGATACAACAGGCTCGGGTCATGGCGTCGCAAGACCTTCCTTCCGCAGCATGGCGAGCAGCGGCAACAGCGGCATGCCGAGGATGGTGAAGTAGTCGCCCTCGACGCGATCGAAAAGCTGAATCCCGACCGATTCGAACTGGTAGCACCCGACTGATGTCAAAACGCGATCTCCCATCGCCGTCATGTAGCGATCGAGGAAGGCATCGGAAAAGGCCCGCACATGCATGGCGGCGGAGCTGACGGTGCTGGCCACGATCTGTCCGCCCCGTGCCAGCGCGACCCCGGAATGCAGATGATGGATTCGGCCGCGAAACGTCTCGAGATGCGCGCGCGCCTCGGCGAGCGAGGCGGGCTTGGAAAAGCGGTCCTGCCCCAGCGCCAAGGTCTGGTCCGCGCCTATCACGTGGGCATCCGGCCGCGCGCGGCTGACCGCCCGGGCCTTCTCCTCGGCCAGAAGGCGCGCGATCTGAGCTGGCGAACGGCCGTCCGCCGCCCATTGGGCGTCGAGGGAGCGCTCGTCGATCTCCGCCGGCACGAGGTCGACGGTGATGCCGGCCCCCTCCAGCATGGCGCGTCGGGCCTCCGACTTCGATGCGAGGACGAGCGTGGTCACTGGTCCGTCCTCGCCGACAGGGAGCGCCGGTGGTCTTTCAGGAGCGAGATGATGGAGGCGGCGGTTTCCTCGATGGAGCGCCGGGTCACGTCGATGATCGGCCAGTTTCGCGCGTTGAACAGCCTGCGTGATGCCGCAATCTCTTCGGCGACGGCGGTCCGGTCGACATAGCTCGACTTATCCTGGGTCGCATTGAGGCTGAGGATGCGGTTCTCGCGGATCTGCACGATCCGTTCGGGGCTGGCGAAAAGCCCGACGATCAGCGGCTTCTGGAGCAGGTCGAGCTGCGGCGGCAGCGCAATGCCCGGCACGAGCGGCATATTGGCGGTCTTCACGCCGCGATTGGCGAGATAGATCGACGTCGGCGTCTTGGAGGTTCGCGATACGCCCATCAGCAGGACATCGGCCTCTTCCCAGTTCTCGGGAAGCTGACCGTCATCGTGCATCATCGTGTAGTTCAGCGCGTCGATGCGCTGAAAGTACTCTGCGTTCAGCATGTGCTGGGCGCCGACCCGCGGAGTCGAGGCCGCACCGAGATAGTTCTGGAACATGGCCAGCACCGGTTCCAGCACCGACAGGCAGGGGCAGCCGAACTCCCGGCATTTGGTGGTCAGCCGGTCGGAAAGTTCGTGATCCACCAGCGTGTAGAGAACGATGCCGGGATTGGCCTCGATTTCGGTGAGCACCCGGTCGAGCTGCTTCTGCGAGCGGACCAGCGGATAGACATGCTCGATGGCGGACACGGTCGCGTATTGCACGGCCGCGGCGCGGCCAACGGTCATCAGCGTCTCGCCGGTCGCGTCCGAGACGAGGTGCAGATGAAAGTAGCTCTCATGGCGGTGCGTCACCGGCTTCGCCCGCTCGCAATGGGGGTATGGACTGTGGACAAGTTCGGACAAGGCCATGCCCGGCGGGCCCCCGCAAGCCCGGGCCGGGACAAGTCAGGCAGCCTGTCCCCAACTTGTTCCGCGACAGGGGCGTCAGGCGGCCTTTGGGAAGTTCGTGGGAAGGTACGTCGGCACATCACGTCAGTGGAGGCTTTCTTTCCGATTCATGAAGCATTTAACGAAAATGATCGCGACATCGGCAAGGCTTCGGTGAGTGGCCAGGGCTGGGGATGGGTTGTGGATGGAACTGCGTTCCCCTAATCCAGCGCCAAGGAATCAAAGCAGATTCCTTCAAGACTTGTCTTGAGGGATGACCAGTGATCGGACCTCGCGCGTGGAAAAGCCGCTTCTCGCCGTTCTGCAGGGCCAGAGCCTGGCCACCCCGCCGATCTGGATGATGCGCCAAGCCGGGCGCTACCTGCCGGAATACCGGAAGGTGCGCGAGACGGCGGGATCCTTCATGAAGCTCTGCTTCAACCCGGAACTCGCTGCCGAGGTGACCCTCCAGCCGCTTCGGCGCTTCGGCTTCGATGGGGCGATCCTGTTCTCCGATATCCTGGTCGTACCCCACGCCCTCGGGCAGACGGTGACGTTCGAGGCCGGCGAAGGCCCGCGTCTTGAGGGCCTGATCGATCGTTCTGGGCTCGGGCGCCTTGGCTCCCGGCTCGACGAGGCGGTCGTTCAGCCGGTCTACGAGACCGTTCGGCGGGTTCGGCGGGATCTCCCACCGGGTGTCACCTTCCTCGGTTTCTGTGGCGCTCCCTGGACCGTGGCGACCTATATGGTTGCGGGTCGGGGCGGCGACGATCAGGCCGCTGCGCGGATGTTCGCCTATCGCGATCCGGAGGGTTTTCAACTGCTGATCGATCGGCTGGTCGAGGCTTCCGTCGAATATCTTGCCGGACAGGTGGAAGCCGGCGTCGAGGTCGTTCAGATTTTCGATACTTGGGCTGGCATTCTTCCCGATGCTGAGTTCCGCCGCTGGAGCGTCGAGCCCATCGCGCGGATCGTCAGCGGACTGCGGCAGCGGGCGCCGGGCGTCCCGGTGATCGTTTTCCCGAAGGGCGCCGGCTCGCGGCTGGCGTGGATGCTCGAGACCGGGCCGGACGCGGTCGGGCTCGACTGGGCTGCTGACGCCGCGTTTGTTTCACGTGAAATCCAGCCCCGTGTCGCCGTCCAGGGTCATATCGATCCGCTGGCGCTAAAGGCTGGCGGCGCGGCGCTCGACGGCGCCGTCGATGCTGCGCTCGCCGCCTTCGGTAGCGGCCGCTACATCTTCAATCTCGGACATGGCATTCAGCCGGACACGCCGATCGCCCATGTCGAGCAGATGGTTGCGCGCGTCCGCGCGTGGCGGCGGGGCTGATCGGCCAGAAGGAGGCGTTCTCGCATGCGCGCCATTGTTTCCCTGCTCGTTGTCGCGGCTGCCTGTCTGGCGCTGGTTCTTGTGGCATCACCTGCCTGGGCGCCATGGCTGAAGGCGCTGCACGTCGTCGCGGTCATCTCCTGGATGGCCGGAATGCTCTATCTGCCGCGGCTCTTCGTCTATCATTGCGGCGTCGCTGCGGGATCCGAGGCGTCCGAGACCTTCAAGGTGATGGAGCGCCGACTGCTGCGCGCCATCATCAATCCGGCCATGGTGGTCGCCTGGATCGTCGGTTTGTGGCTGGCCTGGGTGGCGTTCCGGTTTCAAGGAGGGTGGCTGCATGCGAAGCTTGCGCTGGTCCTGGTGCTGTCCGGCCTGCATGGGCATTTTTCGGCGGCTGTCAGGGCCTTCGCCGAGGACCGCAATACGCGCTCGGCCCGCTACTGGCGGATCATGAACGAGGGCCCGACCGTCATCATGGTCCTCGTTGTGATCCTGGTGATCGTCAAACCGTTCTGACTAGGTTCGCTGTGCGGGCTGCTTCGGCAGGCGGGGCTTGCATTCGGCGCGCCTGACGCCTATTCAGAAGGCCCTCCCAACGCAGACAGGACCGAAGGCAACGGCGCCGGCAGCGCGCGGTTCGACGGTCCGGACAGGGACACCCAGATCCCGTCCTCACGATCTGCGAGATCAGTTTCCCGCACGTCCGCGCGTGGCTTCGCTCTCGCGAAAGCTTCGCGCGCCCGGCCGTTTCCAGAGCTTTGCGGTTCCGATGCAGCAGATCAAACTCCAGGACATCAAGTCGAAGTCGCCGACGGAACTCCTCGCTTTCGCCGAGGAGTTGCAGGTCGAGAACGCGTCCACCCTGCGCAAGCAGGAGCTTATGTTCGCCTGCCTGAAGCAGCTTGCGGCTCAGGATACGGACATCATCGGTGAAGGTGTCGTCGAAGTTCTTCAGGACGGGTTCGGATTTCTTCGCGCTCCCGACGCGAACTACCTTGCCGGGCCGGACGATATTTACGTATCGCCGTCGCAGATCAGGCGCTTCGGCCTTCGGACCGGCGATACGGTCGAGGGCCAGATTCGTTCTCCGAAGGAAGGCGAGCGGTATTTCGCGCTGCTGAAGGTCAACCGGATCAACTTCGAAGAGCCGGAAAAGGCCCGCCACAAGGTCAACTTCGACAATCTGACGCCGCTCTACCCGAATCAGCGGCTGCGGATGGAGGTCGAGGATCCGACCAAGAAGGACTATTCCGCCCGCATCATGGATGTCGTGGTGCCGCTCGGCAAAGGCCAGCGCGCGCTGATCGTTGCGCCGCCGCGCACCGGCAAGACCGTGCTGCTGCAGAACATCGCGCAGTCCATCACGCGCAATCACCCCGAGTGCTATCTGATCGTCCTGCTGATCGACGAGCGCCCGGAAGAAGTCACCGACATGCAGCGCTCGGTGAACGGCGAGGTCATTTCCTCGACCTTCGACGAGCCGGCCACGCGCCACGTTCAGGTGGCCGAAATGGTGATCGAGAAGGCGAAGCGCCTGGTCGAGCACGGTCGCGACGTGGTCATTCTGCTGGATTCGATCACTCGCCTCGGCCGCGCCTACAACACTGTCGTTCCCTCCTCGGGCAAGGTGCTGACCGGCGGCGTGGACGCCAATGCCCTCCAGCGGCCGAAGCGCTTCTTCGGCGCCGCCCGCAATATCGAGGAAGGCGGCTCGCTGACGATCATCGCGACGGCGCTGATCGATACCGGCAGCCGCATGGACGAGGTGATCTTCGAGGAGTTCAAGGGCACCGGCAATTCCGAGATCATTCTCGACCGCAAAGTGGCGGACAAGCGGACCTTCCCTGCGATCGACATCACCCGGTCCGGCACCCGCAAGGAGGAGCTGCTGGTGGCGCCGGACATCCTCAAGAAGATGTATGTGCTGCGCCGCATCCTCAATCCGATGGGCACGGTCGACGCGATCGAGTTCCTGCTCGACAAGCTGCGGCAGACCAAGGTCAATGGCGACTTCTTCGATTCGATGAACACCTGACCCGTTGACGGTCAGGCAGATCGATTCTGATCCGGAACGATAGATTCATGGTCGCTTTACCCGGCCATATCCGTGCTGGACGAACGATTGCAGCTGTCGCGACGCCGGCCGGCATGTCCGGTGTCGCGGTTATCCGGGTTTCGGGCCCGGATTCAATCAACGTCCTGAAATTGCTGGCGAACAAGCTTCCGCCTCCGCGGGAGGCATCGCTCGTGACCCTGGTCGATCCGGCATCCGGGCAGCCGCTCGATCGTGCCCTGGCCCTCTGGTTTCCTGCGCCCGCGAGCTTTACCGGCGAAGATGTCGCGGAACTCCAGGTCCACGGCGGGCGCGCCGTGGTCGCGGCAGTCCTTGGGGCGACATTGACCGTGTCGGGCGTCCGGCCGGCGGAACCCGGCGAGTTTACCCGACGCGCTTTTGAGAACGGCAAGCTGGATCTTGCGGCGGTCGAGGGCCTGGGGGACCTGCTGCAGGCGGAGACGGAGAGCCAGCGCCGCCAAGCCTATGCGCAGTATAGTGGGTCTCTCGCGGGTGCGATTGCGACGGTCCGCGATGGTCTTGTGGGGGCTCTGGCGCTTGTCGAGGCCAGCATCGACTTTCCCGACGAGGGCGATGTGGAGAGCGGTGCTCTCGATGAGGCCCGGCAACGGTTGCGCGACCTTGACCAACAGATCGGGAGGTTGATCGAGGACAGTCGGCGCGGCGAGCGGATTCGCGACGGCATCACGATTGCCATTGCCGGCCTGCCCAATGCCGGCAAGTCGACCCTTCTCAACGCGCTGGCGCGTCGTGACGTCGCGATCGTCTCGCCGGTGCCGGGAACGACCCGCGACGCCATCGAGGTTCATCTGGACCTTGGCGGCGTTGCGGTGACGCTCGTCGACACGGCCGGGCTTCGTGACAGTAGCGACCCCGTCGAGCAGGAGGGCGTTGCGCGGGCGCGCCGCCGCGTCGAGGCGGCCGACCTTGTGCTGTGGCTGGAGACTGATCCTGCGGCGGCGTCGCCGCAGGATCAGGAGAAGGCCTGGTTGATTCGGAGCCAGATCGATCAGGTTGCTTCTGTTGGCGGGGAGCGTCACGCGATTTCGGCCGTTACCGGGGAGGGCATGGATGCGCTCGTCGCCGACCTCACAGCGTTTGCGGGCGGCGCGGCTGGCGGGGAGCCGGCCATTCTCGTGCGCGAGCGGCATCGTTTGGCGATTGGCGAGGTTCGGGAGCATATTGCTGCCGGATTGGCCGCACCCGATTGGGAAGCGAATGCCGAACTCATTGCGGAGCAACTCAGGCTCGCGTTGGGCGCGCTCGGGCGGCTGACGGGTCGAGTCGGATCCGAAGCAATTCTTGACGAACTGTTCTCGGCCTTCTGCATTGGGAAGTAGGGCCGCCCGCCGAGGGTGTTTCACGTGAAACATGTCGATTCGGCACCGCAACGTCGGCGGCCCAGACCGCGGCTTTGACGTTCGCCCGCCGCTTCATTAGGACGGGGTTCGAGAGGCGCATATTCATGGACGATCGCGTGCGGGCCTATGATGTCGTTGTCATCGGTGGCGGCCATGCCGGCTGCGAGGCCGCGGCCGCGGCCGCGCGCATGGGCGCGCGCGTAGCACTGTTGACCCATCGCTTCGACACAGTCGGCGCCATGTCCTGCAATCCGGCGATAGGCGGTTTGGGGAAGGGCCATCTGGTGCGCGAGGTCGATGCCCTCGATGGCCTGATGGGGCGAGCGGCCGATGCGGCGGGAATCCAGTTCCGGCTGCTGAATCGCCGCAAGGGACCGGCTGTGCGCGGGCCCCGGACCCAGGCGGACCGTCGGCTTTACGCTGCCGCGATGCAGGGTCTCATACGCGGACAGGCGGGTCTTGACGTGATCGAGAGCGAGGCGGCCGGACTGCGCATCGAGGACGGGCGCATCGCCGCTGTGGATCTGGCCGAAGGCGGCGAGCTGCGCTGCGGCGCGACAGTGATCGCTACGGGGACATTTCTGCGCGGAATCATTCATGTCGGCGCCAAGAACTGGTCAGCCGGCCGAGTCGGCGACCGGGCGAGCGTCGCCCTGGCCGAAAGCCTGATGCGCCACGGCTTCACCCTCGGGCGGCTGAAGACCGGAACTCCGGCACGGTTGGACGGCCGGACGATCCGCTGGGACGAAGTCGAGATGCAACCGGCCGATTCGGAACCGGAACTTTTTTCGATGCTGTCAGACTCCGTCATGAACCGTCAGGTCGAGTGCGGCATCACGCGGACGACGACGGAGACGCACCGCATCATCGAGGCGAACCTGTCACGCTCCGCCATGTATGGCGGCCGGATCGAGGGAGTGGGGCCGCGCTATTGTCCGTCGATCGAGGACAAGGTCGTGCGCTTCGCCGACCGGGACAGTCACCAGATCTTCCTCGAGCCGGAGGGGCTCGATGATCCCACCGTCTATCCGAACGGATTGTCGACTTCGTTGCCCGAGGACGTCCAACTGGCGTTCATGCGGACGCTCCCGGGCCTCGGCAGCGTCAGCATCCTCCGCTATGGCTACGCCATCGAGTACGATCATATCGACCCGCGGGAGCTGACATCGGGCCTCGAGACCAGGCGGGTGCAGGGACTGTTCCTTGCGGGACAGATCAACGGCACGACGGGCTACGAGGAGGCGGCGGCCCAGGGACTTCTTGCAGGCATCAATGCAGCGCGCCGCGCTGGGGGCAGCAACTCCATCGGGTTTGGTCGGGATGAGGCTTATCTCGGCGTAATGGTGGATGATCTGACCACGCGCGGCGTCTCGGAGCCCTACCGCATGTTCACCTCGCGCGCGGAGTTCCGCCTCTCGCTGCGGGCGGACAATGCGGATCAACGGCTGACGGAGCGCGGTCTGGAACTCGGCTGCATCGGCGCGGAGCGGTCGATTCGGTTCCGGTCCAAGATGTCCGCCATTCAGTCGACGCGGCGTCGGTTGGAGGATCTGTCGATGACGCCCAATCAGGCACAAGCCAAGGGCATCGCTGTCAATCTCGACGGCATCAGGCGCTCGGCATTTGAGCTGTTGTCCAGGCCGGATGTCAGTTGGGCCGACCTGTGCCGGGCATGGCCTGATCTGGCCGACGTCGATCCGCGGGTCGGTAAGCAGATCGAGATCGATGCGCACTACTCTGTCTATCTCGATCGGCAGAAGGCGGAGGCGGAGGTCTATCGCCAGGACGAGGCGCTGGCACTGCCGCTGGACTGGAACTATGCGGCCATACCCGGCTTGTCGAACGAGATTCGTTCGCGACTGGAGCGGCAGCGTCCTGAGACGCTCGGTCAGGCAGCCCGCCTGGAAGGCATGACTCCCTCGGCGTTGACATTGCTTTCCATCTGGGCCCGGCGCAGCGCGGCATTGGCCGTCAATGGCTGAGGTTGGCAATCTGGATGCGGCCTTTGCGGCCGCTGATCTGGCTGGCGTCAACGTTTCACGTGAAACAGCCGGACGTCTCGCGCTCTATGTGGCGCTTCTGCGCAAGTGGAATCCGGTCAAGAACCTTGTTGCCGCATCGACGCTCGACGACATCTGGACACGCCACATAGCTGACAGTCTGCAGCTCCTGCGCCATGCGCCAGAGGCGCGGATCTGGGTCGATCTTGGCTCCGGCGGCGGCCTGCCGGCGCTGGTGATCGCCGCCGCGCTGGCCGATATGCCCGGAGCTTCCGTGCATTGCGTCGAAAGCAAGCTCGGCAAGGCGGCGTTCCTGCGCGAGGCGGCCCGCCAGATGCGCGTCCCGGTGACGGTACATGCCGATCGGATCGAGGCCGTGATCGGGCGCTGGCCAACGGCAATCAAGCCGGATGTGGTCACCGCCAGGGCGCTCGCGGCGCTTCCCAATCTCCTCTCGCTCGCAAGTCCCCTGTTGAAAACCGGAGCCATCGGTCTCTTTCCAAAGGGACAAGATGTTGGGTCTGAATTGACCGAAGCCGCTAAATATTGGAAGCTCGACTACATCACGGTGCCGAGCGCGACGGACAAATCCGGCCATATCGTCACCATCCGGTCAGCGGTTTCTCTCTCAACCTGATCCCACGAACGTCGGGCGGTTCGTCATGGCGATGCTATCCTCGTCTCATTCATCGGCCGGTCCTCGCGTGCTGGCGCTGGCCAATCAGAAGGGCGGCGTCGGCAAGACAACGACGGCCATCAATCTGGGAACGGCGCTGGCTGCCATCGGCGAGCGCGTGCTGATCCTCGACCTCGATCCGCAAGGCAATGCCTCGACCGGTCTTGGCATCGACCGGCGCTCACGCCAGAGCTCGACCTATAATGTTCTCGTCGGTGATCGGACCTTGTCCGAAACGATTCGCGAGACATCGGTGCCGCGCCTGTTCATTGCGCCCTCGACCATGGACCTGTCCGGCGTCGAGCTGGAAATTGCCGGCGAGCGTGACCGCGCCTTCCGCCTGCGAAAGGCGATCGACAGCCTGCGCGGCGATTACAGCTACGTGCTGATCGACTGCCCGCCTTCGCTGAACCTCCTGACGATCAATGCAATGTCGGCGGCGGACGCCATTCTCGTGCCGCTGCAATGCGAGTTCTTCGCCCTCGAGGGTCTGTCGCAGCTGATCAAGACGGTCGAGCAGGTGAAGGCCACGCTCAACCCGCGGCTGACGATCCATGGCATTGTGCTGACCATGTACGATGCCCGGAACAACCTGTCCGCGCAGGTCGTCGACGATGTCCGCCAGTTCATGGGCGACAAGGTCTACCAGACGATCATTCCGCGGAACGTGCGCGTGTCGGAGGCGCCGAGCTACGGCAAGCCGGTGCTGCTCTACGATCTGAAATGCGTGGGAAGCCAAGCTTATCTCCGGCTCGCCTCCGAAATCATCCAGCGCGAAAAGATGTTGCGGGCGGCGTGATGTCGGATTCGATTCGGACTCGAACCGAGCTCGGCTCGGAGATCATATCGCTTGCGTCGCGAAGGGATCAGTCAATGGCGGAAGAGGCGGGACGGTCGCGGCTCGGCCGTGGTTTGGCGGCCCTGATCGGGGATGTCGGCGAGGAGACGGCCTCGGTCGATCGCGTGCGGGCAAGCCGTCGCGTGCCGATTGAGTTCCTGCGCGCCAATCCGCGCAACCCGCGACGCGTGTTCAAGGACGAGGAGCTCCAGGAGCTGTCGGATTCGATCCGCGAGCGGGGGATCATCCAGCCGATCGTCGTTCGCACGGTTGCCGGTGCGGTCGATGCCTATGAGATCGTTGCCGGTGAGCGACGCTGGCGGGCCGCTCAGCGAGCCGGGCTGCACGAAGTGCCGATTCATCTGGTTGAGGTCGGCGATCGCGAGGCGCTGGAGCTTGCCATCATCGAGAACGTCCAGCGCGCGGACCTCAATCCGCTCGAAGAGGCGATGGGCTATCAGGAACTGATCGAGCAGTTCGGCTACGCCCAGGGCGATCTCGCCAGGATCATCGGCAAGAGCCGCAGCCACGTCGCCAATACGCTGCGCCTGATGAAGCTGCCGGATTCGGTGCAGGGCATGCTGCGTGAGGGACAGCTGACCGCCGGGCACGCGCGTGCTCTGCTGGCGCACGATCAGCCGGAGCGGCTGGCATCCGAGATCGTCGAAAAGGGCCTGAACGTCCGCCAGGTCGAGGCGCTGGCGCAGGAACAGGTTGAGAAAACCACCGGCCGCGTCGCCAAGTCCCGTGACCGGGCGGAGAAGGATGCCGATACCAAGGCGCTGGAAAAGGCGCTCGGCGATTCGCTGGGCATGATCGTCAGCATCGACCACCGCGGCACGGGCGGCGAGCTACGGATCCGCTACAAGACGTTGGAGCAGCTGGACGATCTCTGCCAGCGCCTGCGCGGATAAGGCAAATTCGCCGTCCAGGGCCAGATTTTTCCGAATATCTTTGCATAGGCGCATGCCCCAAACGGGGCATGCGCCTTACCGTTTGCGACCGGCGGCTGCCGCGAGGGCAATGGCCATCAGGGTGCGGCTGGTGATGGCCTGAGCCAGGTCAGCCTTGGCGCGCGTGTCGAACGTTGCTTCCGCGGTGCGCACGATGAAGCGCTCCAGCTTGTCGCTGGTCCAGAGCTGCAATTGGCGCTCGACGCCTGCTTTCCGGCTGAAATGCAGCGGCGGCTGGAAGCTTCCGAGCGCATTGGCCGCCGGCTGACCGGCCTCCACAGCCAGACACGCCTTGTGCAGCATGGAAAGATGCCGACTCATCGTCGTCATGACCTGCGCGACGGGAACGTCGGCGGTTGCCGCGCGCGCGAGCAGGCGCTCGAGCGCGGGCGCGAGGCCGCCAGCGGCTGCATCGACGATCTCGCTGACGCCGAGCTGCAGGGTTTCGCCCGCGACAGCCTCGACATCGGCGACGGTGATCCGTCCCGTTCCATGAGCGTAAAGGCAAAGCTTGCGGATCTCGCCACGCGAGGCCGCGCGATCGCCGCCGAGCAGCGAGACGAGAAGCGTTGCCGCCTCCGGCTCAACGGCAAGCCCGGCCGCGCGCGCCTCGTCCGCCACGAGGCGCTTCAGGTCGCCCTCGTTGTCGGCATAGCAGGCGATGACGGCAGCATGCGCCGAGCGTTCAGCCTCGGTCCGCAACGGTGCGGTGCGCTTCAGGTCGCCGGCCTCGATCAGCACGAGGCTGTCCGATGGCGGCGCGCGCAGCACCTCGGCGACTGCGGGTCCGATCGGCTTCTCGCCCGCGCGCACCCAGACGAGGCGCTTGCCGCCGAACATGCCGATTGTATGCGCTTCCTCGGCCAGCCGCCCCGGCGCCCCGGTCAGGCTGTCCCCGTCGATACGGATCACCGAGAAGGGGTCGTCCAGATCGGCCGCCGTCGCCTTGGCGACGGCCCGCGCGCGTTCGGATACGAGGCCGGAATCGGGTCCATAGATCAAGACCACGGGCCGCCTGGCGTCAGGGGCCGCGAGAAAGCGATCGATCTCCGCGCCCTTGAGGATCGCCACGGCCTATCTCGGCCGGGTCGCGTACCAGCCGGCGACCTGCGTGACGATCGTGTCCGCCAGCGACTTGGCGGCGCGCTCCTGCGCCTCGATGAGGGCGCGGTCGGAGGCAAGGCGCTGTGCCGTGCGGTCGAAGGAGGCGGTCGCGAAGGCCGAGCCGCGATGAATGGGCTGCGGCGCGCCCACCGGCGTGATCGTATAGTCGCCAATCAGCGTCACGGCCTGTGCCGAAGGCCGCCCGGCCGCCGTATTGAGCACCAGCGGCACCGTATCGACACGCAGATTGACGCGCAGGATATGGCTCGGCGCCGCGGCGCGACCGCCGCCGCCCTGCGTCAGGTAGATGAGCTCGTTGCGGAGCACGACGCCGTTGCGGCCGGCGATCTCGGGAATGTCGAGCTCCCGGAGCGATGCCTGGGCGTTGCGGCCGCCCGAGACGACCGTCGGGTCGCCGTAGAGCGGCGTGAAGCAGCCGCCGAGCAGCGCGGACAGTCCCGCGACGGACAGGCCGCGGACAACGGATCGACGTGACATCTCAGCCGACGACATTCACGATCCTCTGCGGAACGACAATGATCTTCCTGACCGGCCGGCCTTCGAGCGCCCTGGAAACGCTATCGAGGGCCAGCGCCGCCGCCTCGATATCCTTTTGGGCCGCGTCGCGCGCGATCGTCAAGTCCGCACGCTTCTTGCCGTTGACCTGCACCGGCAGGGTGATGGTGTCCTCGACGAGGATCGTCTGATCGACGGCCGGCCAGGGCTGCTCGGCGGCAAGGCCGCCATGGCCCAGCGCCGTCCAGCACTCTTCGGCGAGGTGCGGCATCATCGGTGCGACCAGGCGCACGAGGATGCTGCCCGCCTCCGACAGGGCGCTGACCATATCCGGCGCGGCCACCGTCTCGTTCCGCAGCCCGTCCAGCGCGCGGGCGAGCGCGTTGGACAGCGTGTAGATGTGCGCGACGCAGCGATTGAAGCCGAGCCGCTCGACATCCGCCTCGACGGCGGCGAGCGCCTGATGGGCGGCGCGGCGGACCGCAATCGCCTCCTCGCCAAAGGCGCCGTCAGCGGCAGCAGCCCCCTTGGCGATGCCGGCGATCTCGCCAACGATGCGCCACAGGCGCTGGACGAAGCGGCTGGCGCCTTCGACGCCGGCCTCGGTCCAGATGACGTCGCGTTCGGGGGGCGAGTCCGACAGCATGAACCAGCGAGCGGTGTCGGCGCCGTAGGTGTCGATGATGTCGTCGGGGTCGACGACATTCTTCTTGGACTTCGACATCTTCTCGATCGAGCCGATCTCGACAGCGGCATTCGATCCTTTGAGCACGGCACGGCGCTGGTCGCCCTCGCCGGTGATCGTGACCTCGGCCGGCGTCACATACTGGCCGTCGGGGCTGCGATAGGTCTCGTGAACGACCATGCCCTGGGTGAACAGCCCGCGGAACGGTTCCTCGATCGAGCCGTGGCCGGTCGCTTTCATGGCGCGCGAGAAGAAGCGCGAATAGAGCAGATGCAGGATCGCGTGCTCGATGCCGCCGATATACTGGTCGACAGGCAGCCAGGCATCCGAAACCGCCGCATCGACCGGCGTATCTGTGCGCCAGGGATCGGTGAAGCGGGCGAAGTACCAGGACGAATCGACGAAGGTATCCATCGTGTCCGTCTCGCGCCGCGCGGGCTTGCCGCAGGACGGGCAGGCGACGTGCTTCCAGGTCGGATGGCGGTCGAGCGGGTTGCCGGGCTTCGAGAAATCGGCGTCCTCCGGCAGCAGCACAGGCAGGTCCGTGTCCGGCACGGGTACGGAGCCGCAGGCCTCGCAATGGATCACCGGAATCGGACAGCCCCAGAAGCGCTGACGGGAAATGAGCCAGTCGCGCAGCCGGTAATTCACCTTGCGGGTCGCCACCGGTGCATTGCCGAGGCTGGTCGCCTCGAGACGCTTTGCAACCTCGGCAAAGGCAGCCTCGGTGGTCAAGCCGTTCAGGAAGCGCGAATTGATCATCACGCCGTCGCCGTCATGCGGCACGTCGGTGACGGTGAAATCGTCGCCGGCATCGGCCGGGCGGATGACGGTGGCGAAGGGCAGGTCGTACTTGCGGGCGAATTCGATGTCGCGCGCGTCGCCCGACGGGCAGCCGAAGATGGCGCCCGTGCCGTAGTCCATCAGGATGAAGTTCGCGACATAGACCGGCACCTCCCACGAGGGATCGAAGGGGTGCACGGCCTTGATGCCGGTGTCGAAGCCGAGCTTCTCGGCGGTTTCCAGCGTCGCGACCGAGGTGCCCATGCGCCGGCATTCGTCGGAGAAGGCGGCAAGCGCGGGATTGGTCTCGGCGGCAGCCTTCGCCAGCGGATGGCCGGGTGCAATCGCCATGAAGGCGGCGCCGAACAGCGTGTCCGGCCGCGTCGTGTAGATCTCCAGCTCGGAATGGCCGGCCGGTGCGGTGCCGGCCTTCAGCGCCCAGCGGACGAGAAGCCCCTCTGACCTGCCGATCCAGTTCTTCTGCATCAGCCGAACCTTGTCCGGCCAGCGGTCGAGCGAATCGAGCGCCGACAGCAGATCGTCCGAATAGTCGGTGATCTTCAGGAACCACTGGGTCAGGTCGCGCTGTTCGACCAGAGCGCCCGAGCGCCAGCCGCGGCCGTCAATGACCTGCTCGTTGGCGAGCACGGTCTGGTCGACCGGGTCCCAGTTGACCTTGGCCGAGCGGCGCTCGGCGAGGCCGGCGCGCATGAAGTCGGCGAACAGCTTCTGCTGGTGGCGATAATAGCTGGGGTCGCAGGTAGCGAGCTCTCGCGACCAGTCGAGCGACAGGCCCATGCTCTTCAGCTGCGCCTTCATCGTGGCGATATTCGCGTAGGTCCATTCCTTGGGGTGGACCTTGGAGGCCATGGCGGCGTTCTCGGCCGGCAGGCCGAAGGCGTCCCAGCCCATCGGATGCAGCACGTTGAAGCCCTTGGCGCGCTTGTAGCGGGCCACCACGTCGCCCATCGTGTAGTTGCGCACGTGGCCCATATGGATGCGCCCCGAAGGATAGGGGAACATCTCGAGCACGTAATATTTCGGCCGCGGATCGTCGTTCTTCGTCTCGAAGATCTTCTTCTCGTCCCAGACCGCGCGCCATTTTGGCTCGGCGGTACGGGCATTGTAGCGTTCAGTCGACATGATGGATGGTTCGGCGATCCGAAAAGGGGTGTGAAAAGCGAGCGCGGACAACACACGAAAGGTGTCGGCGGGTCAAGGATTTGCAGGACTTCGGTGGGCCGCCGCGCGTCAGCCGGCGGCGCAGAGGGTGGCTCGCGATGGAGGCGCGTGATAGCCGGGAGGTCTGTCCGGGAGCCTCCAGCATGTCAGACGCCGTTTCCCGCCTCGCCGAGGTGAAGGATGCCATCGCCAAAGCCGAATCGGGTGCGAAACGGCCCGCCGGCTCCGTGGCGCTTGTGGCCGTGTCGAAGACCTTTCCGGTCGAGGCCATCGAGCCGGTCCTGGCGGCAGGTCAGCGCGTCTTCGGCGAGAACTACGTGCAGGACGCCAAGGCCAAGTGGCCGGAGCTGCGCCAGCGTTATCCCGACGCCGTGGTCCACATGATCGGGCCGCTGCAGTCGAACAAGGCGAAGGAGGCGGTGGCGCTGTTCGACGTCATCGAGACGCTGGACCGGCCCTCGCTTGCCCGCGAGTTGCAGAAGGAGATCCAGAAGGCGGGCGGCACGCGCGCGCCGCGCTTCCTGGTGCAGGTCAACACCGGCGCGGAGCCGCAGAAGGGCGGCGTCCTGCCCGAGGAGGCCGACGCCTTCATCAAGGCCTGTCGCGAACAGTATGGGCTCGCTGTCGAGGGCGTCATGTGCATTCCGCCTGCCGACGAGCCGCCCGCGCCGCACTTCGCGCTGCTGACGACGATCGCGCGGCGCAACGGCCTGAAGGTCATCTCGATGGGCATGAGTGCCGACTATCCCGTGGCCATTGCCATGGGCGCGACCCATGTCAGAGTGGGCAGCGCGATCTTCGGTTCGCGCGGATAGGAGGTAACGATGGCGAGGCTGTCGAGGCGAACGGTTCTGGGCGCGGCCGCGGCATTCGCGGCCGGCACGGGCGCCGCTTCGGCGCAGACCGCCACGGCTTCGTTCGGCTCGGCGAAGCTCTCCATTTTGTCCGACGGGTCGATCACGCTGCCGGGCACGTTCCTCGCGCGCGCGGCCCCGCGCGCGGAAGTCGAGGGCCTCCTGACCGGCGCTGGCCTGCCGACCGATGTCGTTACCAGCAGCCTCAACGTGCCGGCGGTGACCAGGGGCGACGATGTCGTGATGTTCGACTGCGGCGCCGGCAAGAATTTTCTGCCGGGCGCCGGCCGTCTGCCGGATTCGATAAGCGCGGCGGGGATCGAGTTGGAGAAGGTCAACCACGTCCTTCTTACCCATGCCCATCCCGATCACATCTGGGGCGCGCTAGACGATTTCGATACGCCTGCCTGTCCCAATGCGACTTATCATCTGGCGCAGACCGAATGGGACTTCTGGATGGCGCCCGATGTTTTTTCAAAGCTCCCCGAGGACCGGCAGGCCTTCGCGGCCGGTGCACAGCGCGTGTTGAAGGCGCTGGAACCACAACTGAAGCGCTTCAAGTCCGGCGACGAGGTGATCCCGGGCGTCGCGGCCATCGACACGGCGGGCCATACGCCCGGCCATGTCTCGTTCGAGGTAAGAATCGGAGGCGAGCCCTTCGTCATTATCGGCGATGCCTTCACTCATCCGGTCGTGTCCTTTGCCCGGCCGGACTGGGCGACCGTTGCCGATCAGGACGGCGAGAGGGCTGCCGCGAGCCGCAGGCGGCTGATGGACAGGCTCGTCGCCGACAAGCTGCCGTTCACCGCCTATCACCTGCCGAAGGGCGGCATCGGCCGGGTCGAAGCCGCCGGCAACGCCTTCCGCTACGTGCCGGCCTGAAGCCTATTCGGCCGGCTCGCGCTCGCCACGGGGGCGGCTGAACACCGCGCGGAGCCAATCGGTCACCGAGCCCTCGACCAGAATGGCGATGCCAATGCGCGCGCCAAGGATCATGCCACCGACCGTGATCGGCCAGGAGATGGCGAGCAGCGAACCGGCGGTCAGGCCCTGACCAATCGTGCATCCGCCCGCCAGGACGCCGCCGAGGCCCATGAGGGCGGCGCCGAGCAGATGACGCCGCATCTCGCGCTGGTCGTCGAAGGCCTCCCAGCGGAATTCCCGTGCCCACAGGGCAGATGCGCCGGCACCGAGCGCGACGCCGAAGACAGTCATGACGCCGAAGTCGAGCAGGCTGCCGTCATTGGCGGCAAGGCCGTAGAGGGCGCGTGCGACAGGTGCGACGAAAGTCAGGCTCTGGACGCGGATCTGGTCCGCGAAGGGATCGGCAAGGAGGCCGGTCGCGGCCCAGCCCACCACGACGCCGAGCCCGAGAACGACGGCGGCGGTGAGGAGGCGCGGCGATTGGCGCAGGCGCTGGTCGCGGCTGGCCGCGATCAGAAGGAAGGCGGCAGCGGCCAGGCCTAGCGGCAGGGCGAGGCTCCAGCCCGTGCCGGCGCCTACGATGCTCGGAATGCTGCCCGGAACGCCCTGCGGCATGGGCAGGGCAAGGCGCTCGATCCCGTCAATGCGCAGGCCCGCAAGCGCGCCGCGGAGCGCCGCATAGGCCACCGCGCCGAAAACCATCAGCGTCACCAGCGCCCGCAGATCGCCGGTGCCGAGGCGCACGAGCGACCCGAAGGCGCAGGTGCCGACCAGCGCCATGCCGAGTCCGAAGATGATCGCGCCGGCGAGCGCGCCCGCCAGCGCGACGCGATTCGGGATGTAGGTGGTGGTCGTCGGGTCGAAGCCGGCGAGAACGAGCGCCTGCGTGCCGAGAATGGCGATGCCGAGCGCCAGCCCAAAGGCCTTCAGGCGACGCCAGTTGCCGCCGACCAGCGCATCCTCGACCGCGCCGAAGGTGCAGAGCCGGGCGCGCTGGACCGCGAAGCCCGCCGCAAGACCCACGGCAAGCCCGATCATGCCGACGGCGAGGGCCGGCAGACCTGTCATCATTCCTCCCATCGGGACTCGATTCGGCCCCGTTCCGGTCGTCGATTCAGGAGGCGGTCTTGGAGCCGCCCTTGCAGAAAATGTCGTAGATGACGCCGATCACCTGCCGGACATGCTCGTTGGCGAGGCTGTAATAGACGGTCTTGCCGTCACGGCGGGTGGTCACGAGATCGTCGAAACGCAGGCGCGCGAGCTGTTGCGAGACGGTCGGCTGGCGCAGCGAGAGGATATTCTCGAGTTCGCCGACAGAACGCTCCTTCTCGGCCAGCAGGCAGAGCAGGAGCAGGCGGCTCTCGTGGCTCAGAGCCTTCAGGAAGTCGCTGGCGTCGCGCGCATTGCGCATCAGCGTTTCGAGTTCCGGCGAATGTTCCTCGCCGGACCGCAGCGCTTCCTCGACGGCCTTCGGGACGATGGCGGTCATCAGCCGGACCTTCCTCCGATCGGGGCGTTGTGGGGCGCAGGCTCGCGCCCCTCGCGATGGTCGCGCACCATCTTGGCGAACAGGCCCCAGAATGTCGCCGCGTCGATGTAGCCGATCAGCCGCCCGATCTCGCGGCCCTGATCGACCAGCACGAAGGTCGGGGTGAACCGGACCGGCGTCTTGAAGGCGATGTCGCGGGGATGGCTCTCGCGGTCGAGATCGATCCGCCGCAGCGGGGCATATTCACCTTCCTCCGAGCGGACATAGCCGGGCGCGACCTCGCGGTTCCAGCGCGCACACCACGGGCAGCCGGCGCGCTCGAACATGAGCAGCTCGGCCGCGCGCGCGCCGCTGGACGGCACGAACGAGCCGATCAGAAGCAGGGCGAGAGCGAGGCGGCGGACATATTCCATGATCGATATATAACCTATCGACGGAGAATCGCCAGCCGCCGGAGACTGCTCACTGGTTCACGGGCGATTGCCGGTCGAACAGATAGGCGAGGACGTCCTTGATCTGGTCGATGGTGAGCACCTTCATTGCCCCGAAGCGCGGCATGTTGGAACAGGCGACGGCAGCCTGCGAATTGTAGATCTTGATATAGGCGTCGCGGATCAATTCGGGATCGTAGTTGCGGTCCCGGCCATAGGCCGCAAGGCTCGGGCCGAGCGTGCCGTAGCTGACCTCCTTCGGGTCCATCTGGTGGCAGGCGAAGCAATTGCCTCCCGCGATCGTGCCAGCGGGGTCGGAGAACTGGCCGCCGCGGCCGTTATTGGCGACCTGAAAGCCCTTGCGCCAATCACCGAGGAAATTGCCGTCGGGCGGCAGGACGACGGTGGCGCGCTCTCGTGCCTGGATGGCATCGGCCTCCGCGGCCGAAACCTGGTTGCGGCGCTCGGTGCAGGCCCGCTGCGTGTCGTCGAGCTGGGCACGCGCCTGCCATTCCGGCGAGACGCGCGAGAACATGGCGCGCATCGTCGCGTCGATGCGGGCGGCATCGACCTGTGGCCGGTCCTGCGCGATGGCGGAGGTGGCGGCAATGAGCAGGCCACCGGCGAGGGCGAAACGAACGAACTTCATGGCCGCCTCGCTCAGCGCTTGATGGAGGGGACGTTGATCTCGCCGCCCGCCGCCTGTTGGTTGAGATACATGGTGAGCGCGGTCAGCCCGTCGGCGCCGTAATTCGGCTCCGGCCAGCGCTGCTGGCGGAAGCAGTCCCAGAGACGATGCTGCATGGTGCGCAGCGCGCTCTGCGAGACGCGGTAGGTCGGCCAGGAGCCCATCGTCTCCTGCGCGGCCTTGCCGGGCGTCGAGAAATCGGGGAGGCCCTGCAGCCGGATCCGCTTGCCGGGCTCGGCATGGCAGGTGGCGCAGGAGAAATCCATGACGCCGGCGCGGCGGTAGAACATGGCCTCGCCCATGGCCAGCATCTCGCGCTCGCGGGGGTGCGTGGTCTGCGGCTGGATGGTCATGCCGTTCGACTTGTTGGCGATGAAGGCCACGAGGTCCTCCATGTCGGAGGCGCGTCCCGGGCCGGAGAAGCGGCGGCGAATCACATCCGCGGTGTCGAGGCCCTGGACCTTCTCCATGCACCAGAGCAGCCGCTGCTCGAGGTCCATGACCTTGTCGGCATCGGCGAAGAAGCGCGGCAGCCTGGCAAAGGCTCCCTCGAGCTTGCCGGGGCCTTCGCCGAGATCGCAGGTTTCCAGCGAGACATTCTTTGTGCCGCGCGCCTGCGCCCACAGAGCCTCGCCGCGATCGACCGCCAGATAGCCGGGATTAGCCATGGGATCGTTGATCATGGCGCGGTAGCGCTCGATCTCGCGCTCGCTGTCGTCCTGCGGCTGAGCGATTACCCCCGCGATCCCCGCGCATGTCACCGCCACAGCGGCCATGGCGGCGATCCACCTCATCCGGCGCATCGCATTCCTCCCTGTCATCCGTTCTGGTCGCCCTCTGCCGGGGCGATCCGCATGCGGCCGTCTTTCGCTCTTTACATTCACGAAAAACGATATATCGATATGTCTAAGCGTGCAGTCGCAGAACTGCGCCGTCAAGAACAACATTGAACGGTTCCAGCGAAACGCGTTCAATGAGGGAAACATCAAGGAGGTCCCGATGGCGGGTCCACATGCTCCGCGCACGAGGCGCGCGGTTCTGCGCCTTGCGGCGCTGGCAGCCGCGGCAGCGGTGATCGGGCCGGATCTGGCGAGGGCCGACGCCAAGGCGGTCGAAGCCGAGCTCAAGAAATTGTTCGACGGCAAGACCATGGCCGAGGGCCGGGTGAAGCTCGACGTGCCGCAGATCGCCGAGAACGGTCTCGTCGTGCCGATCACGGTCGAGGTCGAGAGCCCGATGACCGAGCAGGACTATGTGAAGGCCGTGCATGTGTTCGCCGACGGCAATCCGCTGCCGGGCGTGCTGAGCTTCAAGTTTTCGCCCGCCGCCGGCCGGGCCTCGGCCTCGACCCGCATGCGTCTTGCCCAGACGCAGAACATCATCGCGGTCGCCGAAATGTCCAACGGCGCGCTGTTCACCGCCAAGGCCGAGGTGAAAGTCACCATCGGCGGCTGCGGCGGTTGAGGGAGGTTTAGCGCCATGTCCACCAGACCGACCCCCCGCGTCCGCGTTCCCGGCAACATCAAGGCCGGCGATATCGTCGAGGTGAAGACGCTGATCGCCCACGAAATGGAGAGCGGCCAGCGCCGCGGTTCCGATGGCAAGCCGGTGCCGCGCCGGATCATCAACCGCTTCACCGCCACCTTCAACGGCAAGCCGGTTTTCGAGGCGGAATGGCATCCCGCCATCTCGGCCAATCCCTATCAGTCCTTCTTCTTCAAGCCGACCGAGAACGGCGAACTGAAGATGGTCTGGAAGGACGATGACGGCGCCGAATACACCGCGACCAATCGGATCACGGTGAGCTGAGGGCTTTCCGGGCGGCCCGACGGCGCGCCCGGACCGCATCCGCATCCAGAACAGGATATGACGATGATCTCGCGCAGGCATTTCCTGCAAGCGACGGCGGCTGCCCATGCCCTGAGCCTTGCCTCGGGTCTCGGGCCGCTTGGCCGCGCGGCGGCACAGCAGCGGCTCACCGAAGCCGACATCCTGCGCTTCGAGCCGGTGGGGCAGGTAACGATTCTCCACGTCACCGACATCCACGCCCAGCTTGTGCCGCTGCACTTCCGCGAGCCGTCGGTCAATCTCGGCGTCGGGGATGCCAAGGGCAAGCCGCCGCACCTGACCGATGCGGCCTTCCGCGAGTATTTCAGGATCGCCGCCGGTTCGGCGGATGCCTTCGCGCTGACCGCCGACGATTTCACCCAGCTGGCAAAATCCTACGGCCGGATGGGGGGCATGGACCGCGTCGCCCGGCTGGTGAAGGCGGTGCGCGCCGAGCGCGGCACCGACAAGGTGCTGCTGCTCGATGGAGGCGATACCTGGCAGGGCTCCTGGACCTCGCTGCAGTCGAAGGGGCAGGACATGGCCGGCGTCATGGAAGCGCTCGGCACCGACGCGATGGTCTCGCACTGGGAGTTCACCTACGGCGAGGAACGGGTCAAGGAACTCGCCGAGAAGTCGAAAGTCGCTTTCCTCGCCCAGAACATCCGGGACAACGAGTGGCAGGAGCCGGTCTTCGCGCCGCGCAAGATGTTCGAGAAGGGCGGCGCCAAGATCGCCGTCATCGGCCAGGCCTTTCCGCGCACTCCCATCGCCAATCCGCGCTGGATGATTCCGAAATGGGAATTCGGCCTGCGCGAGGACGATATCAGCAAGCAGGTCGAGGAGGCGCGCGCCGAGGGTGCCGACGTGGTCGTGCTGCTGTCGCACAACGGCTACGACGTCGATGCCAAGCTCGCGAGCCGCGTGAAGGGCATCGACGTCATTCTGACGGCTCATACGCATGACGCCATGCCGGGCGCGGAGCGGATCGGCGACACGTTGCTCATCGCCTCCGGTTCCCACGGCAAGTTCGTGTCGCGGCTCGACCTCGACATTCGCGCGAAGAAGATCGCCGGCTTCCGTTACAAGCTGATGCCTGTCTTCTCGGACGCCATCGCGCCGGATCCCGCGATGAAGACGTTGGTCGAGACGATCCGCGCGCCCTTCGCCGTGGAACTGTCGCGCGAGGTTGGCCGCACCGACAGCCTCCTGTACCGCCGCGGCAATTTCAACGGCACGTTCGACGATTTGATCGCACAGGCCATGCTGGCGGAGCGCGACGCCGAGATCGCGCTGTCGCCGGGTTTCCGCTGGGGCGGCACGCTGCTGCCGGGCGATCCGATCACCTTCGAGGCCATCTCCAACGCCACCGCCATCACCTATCCGGCCTGCTACCGGATGCAGATGACGGGCGCTCAGCTGAAGGACATCCTCGAGGACGTCGCCGACAACATCTTCCACCCGGATCCGTACTTCCAGGGCGGCGGCGACATGGTGCGCGTCGGCGGCGTCGGATACGCGATCGACGTCTCCGGATCGATGGGCAGCCGGATATCCGGCCTGACGCTGCTCAAGACCGGGCAGCCGCTCGAGGCTTCGAAGGCCTACACGGTGGCCGGCTGGGCCAGCGTCAACGAGGCGACGCAGGGGCCGCCGATCTGGGAGGTCGTGCAGGCCCATGTCGCGCGCCAGAAGACAATCCGCATCGAGCCGAACACCGCGGTGAAGGTGACGGGCGCATGAGCAAAGCTCTTGATCCCAGGGAGGTCGCCATGCCTCGCGAAACAGCGACGTTGAATCGGCGCGGCTTCCTCGCCGCAGCGGGATTGGGCGGTGCGGGCGTGGTCGCCGGCATCCCGCATGCCTCGGCCGCGCCGCCAGCCGCGCCCGATCCCCTGATCACCGACGTGCAGGACTGGGCGCGCACGCTCGGGGACGGCGTGCAGGCTCGGCCCTATGGCAGCCCCTCCCAGTTCGAGAAGCATGTCGTCCGGCGTGACGTGGAATGGCTGACCGCCAGCCGTGAATCCTCGGTCAATTTCACGCCGTTGCACGAGCTCGACGGCATCATCACGCCCTCGGGCCTCTGCTTCGAGCGTCATCACGGCGGCATTGCCGAGATCGACCCCGCCAAGCATCGCCTCATGATCAACGGCCTGGTCGACAAGCCGATGGTCTTCACCCTCGACGACCTCAAGCGCTTCCCCGGCCGGGTGAACCGCGCCTATTTCCTCGAATGCGCCGCCAATTCCGGCATGGAATGGCGCGGCGCGCAGCTCAACGGCTGCCAGTTCACCCACGGCATGGTCCACAATGTCTGGTATTCCGGCATCCCGCTGAAGAGCCTGCTGGACGAGGCCGGCCTGAAGACCAATGCGAAATGGCTGCTTGCCGAGGGGGCCGATTCCTCCGGCATGACGCGGTCGATCCCGCTGGAAAAGGCGCTGAAGGACTGTCTCGTCGTCTGGACCATGAACGGCGAGATGCTGCGGCCCGAGCAGGGCTATCCGCTGCGGCTCGTCGTGCCCGGCTGGGAAGGCAATATGTGGGTGAAGTGGCTGCGCCGGATCGAGGTCGGCGACCAGCCCTGGCACCACCGCGAGGAGACGTCGAAATATACCGACCTGCTCGCCGATGGCCGTTCGCGTCGCTTCACTTTCATCATGGACGCGAAATCCGTGGTGACGAACCCCTCGCCCCAGGCGCCCCTGAAGCACAAGGGGCCGAATGTGCTCACCGGCCTGGCCTGGTCGGGGCGCGGCGCCATCAAGCGTGTCGACGTGTCGCTGGACGGCGGCCGCAACTGGCGGACGGCGCGGATCGACGGGCCGGTCATGCCGCTGTCGCTGACCCGCTTCTACGTCGACTTCGACTGGAGCGGCCAGGAACTGATGATCCAGTCCCGCGCCATGGACGAGACCGGCTATGTGCAGCCGACCAAGGACGAGCTGCGCAAGGTGCGCGGGACCAACTCGATCTACCACAATAACGGCATTCAGACCTGGCTGGTGCGCCCGAACGGGGAGACCGAGAATGTCGAGGTCGGTTAAGGCTCTCGCCGTCGCTGCCGTCATCGCGATGGCCGGCGGCGCAACGATGGTTCTCGCCCAGCAGCGACCGGCGCAGTCGCAGCGCCCCGTCGTGCAGGCGCCCGCTCCGGCTCCCGCCAAGACCGGGCTCGGTCGCGAGGCGCATCCGGCCGAGGTCGCGGCCTGGGCCATCGCCGTGCGTCCGGACGGGCAGGGCCTGCCGGCGGGGCGCGGCACGGTGAAGCAGGGCGAGGAGGTCTATCAGACCCAGTGCGCAGCCTGTCACGGCGAATTCGGCGAGGGTGCGGGTCGCTGGCCGGTGCTTGCCGGTGGCCGTGGCTCGCTGACCGGCGAGAACCCGGAAAAGACCCTCGGCTCGTTCTGGCCCTACCTGTCGACGACCTTTGACTATGTCCGGCGCGCCATGCCCTATGGCAATGCGCAGTCGCTGTCGAACGACGAGGTCTACGCCCTGACCGCCTATCTCCTGTTCCTCAACGACGTCGTGCCGGAGACCTTTGAACTGACCCGCGAGAACTTCACCACGGTGCGGCTGCCGAATGTAGGCGGTTTCTACGACGATGACCGCGAGACGACCGAGCGCGCCTTCTGGCGGGCCAATCCCTGCATGACCAACTGCCGGCCCGAGCCGGCCCGCGTCACCGGTCGAGCCCGCGTCATCGACGTGACGCCGGGCGAGCGGCCTGCCGGACCGAGGGTCGAATGACGGTTCGCCGGCGTTCCCCCGCGCTGGCCCTTGCCATGTTCACCTGCGCGGCGCTGCCGGTGGCGGCGCAGCCGCGCGGAGACCGTGCGCTTGGCGAATATCTGTCGTCGGAATGCGTCACCTGCCACCAGATTTCAGGCCGGCAGGTCGGCGCGGTCCCGGCCATCGTCGGTTTGCCGGAAGACGCCTTCGTCGCCCTGATGGCAAGCTACAAGCGCCGCGAACGGGACAGCCAGATCATGCAGACTATTGCGGGACAGCTGTCGGAGGAGGAAGTTGCTGCGCTCGCAGCCTATTTTGGAAGTCTCATCCCGCAACGTTAGTCCATTGTCGCGGCCGGCTGAAACAAGGAGACGCCGCATGTCCGACATCGACCGAAGGCTCCATCTCGACAGACGATTGCTCCTGGGCGGGCTGACGCTCGCCGCATCGGCTTCGGCCGCCGCGGCGACGGGCGCGACCCCGGCGCTGACGCTTGCCGACCTGAAGAAGGAGGCGGATATCGCCTGCCTATATCACTGCGATTTCGGCGAGACGCCGCGATTCCAGCAGATGATCACCAATATCGGCAATCACTATTCCGCCCACGGCAACAATCCGCTGGAACTACAACTCGCCATCGTCGCCCACGGCGCCGGCGTGAAGTTTTTCCTCGAAACGCTCGAGGGCACGCCGTGGCAGAATGACGCCGCCGCGCTCGGCGTGTTCGACCGCGTCACGGCACAGGCCAGCAACGGCCTCAAGGTTCATCTCTGCGACATCACCTTCCAGCGGCTGAACCTCGATCGCGCGAAGGTCCGGAAGTCAGCGTTCATTTCCTTCGTCCCGTCGGGGGTCGCGACCGTCGCGGCCTTGCAAAGCAAGGGCTTCGCCTATCTGAAGGTGGGTTGAGGCGGAAAAACACAGGAGGGACATCATGACCTACAATCGCAGGCAGTTTCTGGCCACGTCGGTCGCTTTCGGCGCTACGGCGCTCCATGCTCCGGCCGTGCTCGGCCAGGCCAAGCCCCGCGTCGTCGTGGTCGGCGGCGGACCGGGCGGCGTGACGGCCGCCAAATACATCGCCAAGGACAGCGCTGGCGGCATCGATGTCGTTCTGGTCGAGCCGCAGCGGCAGTTCACCACCTGCTTCCACTCGAACCTCTATCTCGGCGGCTATCGTTCGTTCGAATCGATCACCCACGGTTACGACAAGGTTTCGTCCGCCAACGGCTTCCGGATGAACCATCAGGCGGCCACCCGGGTCGATCGCGAGAAGAAGGAAGTGGCGCTCGCCGACGGTTCGCGCCTCGGCTACGACCGCCTCGTTCTCTCGCCGGGCATCGACCTGAAATACGATTCCGTCCCCGGCTGGGGTCGCGAGCACGAGGAGACCATGCCGCATGCCTGGCGCGCCGGTCCCCAGACGCAGCTCCTGAAGGCGCGGCTCGACGCGGTGCCGAATGGCGGGGTGATCGTCATGATCGCGCCGCCCAATCCCTATCGCTGCCCGCCCGGGCCCTATGAGCGCGTGTCGATGATGGCGCATGCTCTGAAGGCGGCCGGCAAGACGCGGTCCAAGATCATCGTGCTGGACCCGAAGGAGAGCTTCTCCAAGCAGGGGCTGTTCCAGGAGGGCTGGGAGAAGCACTATCCCGGCCTCGTCGAGTGGATCGGCCCGAAGGTGCATGACGGCATCAAATCGGTGGACCCGAAGACCAACACGGTGGTCACGGGCTTCGAGACCTATTCCAACGCCGCGCTGGTCAACGTCATCCCGGCCCAGTGGGCGGGCGCCATCGCGCGCGATGCGGGCCTTGCCAATGCCTCCGGCTATTGCCCGATCGATCCGGCGAGCATGAAATCGGCGGTCGATGCGAACATCTACGTGCTGGGCGATGCCTCGATTGCCGGCGATATGCCGAAATCCGGCTTCTCGGCCAACAGCCAGGCCAAGGTCGCGGCGCTGATGGTGCGTGGCGAGCTCGTCAATGCCCGCACCTTCCCCGCGCGCTATACCAATACCTGCTGGAGTCTCATCGAGACCGACGACACCGTGAAGGTCGGCGGCCGCTACGAGGCCAAGGACGGCAAGATCGCGGCCGTGGAGACCTTCATCTCCAAGACCGGCGAGGATGCCGCGCTGCGCAAGCAGACCCAGGAGGAGAACATGGGGTGGTATGCCGGCATCATCGCCGACATGTTCACCTGACACCGGTGCCGGCCTTCGCGCGCCATGCTATAGCGCGGACGCCCCCGATCGTTGCGACCAATGCCGGGAGGCGATGCGCCTCCCGGGGAATAGCCCGAAGGACATCATCGATGCGCATCGCCGTTTTCGCCGCCGCCATTCTCGGCCTGACCGCAGCAACCCCTCTCGTCCTCGCACAATCGCCGGCTCCCGCGCCCGCGGCGCCTGCCGCTCCCGCAGCCGCGCCTGCGGCAGGCGACGCAGCCGCCGGCGAACGGGTCTTCGCCCAGTGCCGGGCATGCCACCAGGTCGGCGAAACCGCGCGCAACACAGTCGGACCGCAACTCAACGGCCTGTTCGGCCGTCAGGCCGGCTCGGTTCAGGGCTTCAACTACTCGCCGGCCTACAAGACGCCGGCGGTTGCGGAGAAGGTCTGGTCGGAAGAGAATTTCGCGACCTACATCCGCGACCCGCGCGCCGTCACGCCCGGCACCCGCATGGTGTTCGCGGGCCTTCGCAATGAGGGCCAGATCGCCAGCCTCGTCGCCTATCTCAAGCAGTTCGCGGCAGACGGCAAGCGCACCCAGTAACAGCCGCTAGCCGCGCGCCTTCAGGAGCTCGGCTAGCTGGGCTTCCTTATCCGCGATCATTTCCGCGATGCGCTCCTCTCCGGCCGGGCCGGAGGTGGCAGCGCCTCGGTCGGAGAGTTCGCGCAGTTCCTCACGGATGCGCGCGATCCGCTCGTCGAGTTCGGTCAGGCGGATGGT